>ERZ791718.1-NODE-1-length-391280-cov-15.769368_pt1 | contig 391280 bp, 550 predicted proteins | sample MGYA00510349_ERZ791718 | MGnify/ENA primary metagenome ERZ791718 (study PRJEB30046, sample SAMN00715136) | human gut metagenome | study: EMG produced TPA metagenomics assembly of the A metagenome-wide association study of gut microbiota in type 2... | reverse complement strand
TAGGGAAAGAAGAATTTTATAAAAACATTCACATAATTAATATGTCTAATGATGTAAAAATTAGTTATGAAGTTGGTTTAATTAGATATATAAAATATTTTATATAAAGTATGGGAAAATTAAAAGATTTAGCTGAAAAATGTTGTACACAGGAAACTTTTGTAATTGAAAATCCTGGACCTAAACTTCTCGCATTTATTAACGATATGCGAGAACGTAAGAATAAAATGATAGAAGAGTCTAAAAGAGAATATATTAGACATGCGTTTCTATCTGATGATAATATGCATAATACTTTTTATTGGTATAAAGATATTATCAAATATAAGGTTAATTTGAATGATAAATATGTATTACATATATTAACTGAAAACTACCCTGATGATGAAACAGATGAAAAACTTGAAAATGCTCTTGAATCTTTTGGTTATGAAGGTGATGTCATTTTTCTTAAAAATGATGAAGATGAATATCAAGTATTTGGAGTCTTTAACAATGGAACTAATGGAAAAGAGGGTTGCATATTAAATTCCATGAAAGACGTTACTAATAGATTAGAAAAATTAAAATCTAATGAAAATGTGAAATGGTGTCAAATATTAGATACTACTATTGATAATATGGATGATGTTTATGCTTGGTATTTAACATTTACTTTAAAATGATATTAGATAATGGAAAATAAACTAAATATTCCAAAAATATGGTTTACATCGGATTGCCACATATCACATAAAAACGTGATTAAGCATTGTCCAGGAAGAGCACTTGCTGGAAATTTCAATATAAATGATATTGAAGCCCATGATAATTGGCTTATTGACAAATGGAATACAACTATTAGCAAAAAAGACATTGTTTATATTATTGGCGATTTTTGTTTTGCAAATAGAGAGGAAACCATAAAATTGTTAGGAAAATTAAATGGCGACAAGCATTTGATTTTGGGAAATCATGATAAATCATCAGACCATTTATTTAATTATTTCAAATCAATTTCTCAAATCAAAGAAGTTAAATTTAGAAAAGATAACTTTCCTTTTTTAAAAGAAGATTTTGATGTAATTATGTGTCATTATCATATGATTAACTGGAATAGAAAACATTATGGTTCAGTTGAGGTATGTGGGCACTCTCATGGTAGGTTAGATGATTATAATTTAGAATCTCCTGACCTTAGAGTTGATGTGGGCATTGATGGTAAATTAGCTAATTATGAGTTTATTTCATTAGAAAAACTATATAAGTTTTTCAAAGAAAAGGCTGAAGGTAAATTATTTGCTGATTATGCAAGAGAAAAGAAAGATGAAAACATGTTAATATGAAAGTTATTTTTTTAGACTTTGATGGAGTTATTACAACAATGAAAAGCCATTGGAATCTTTGTAAAGAGAAAATGGAATTGGTTAAAGAAATTGTAGATAAAACAGGTGCTAAAATCGTCATATCTTCTTCATGGAGACATTCAACATTAGAAAGCACTTTGGATTATATCACTACATTAGGAAATGCTTTTGTACATAATGTGACATTTCTCATGCCTGAAGATGTTGTAGGTGTAACTGATAGAATTTATTACCATAAATGTAGTGATAAAGAAAAGCATGAATATCATGTTTGTCGTGGTGTTGAAATTGAACATTATTTGTATGAACATCCTGAAATTAAAAATTATGTAATTCTTGATGATGATTCTGATATGTTACTTTCACAAAGAAAACATTTTGTTAAAACAGATACATTAAGAGGTATATCAAAGAAAAATGTTGAAACAGCTATTAAAATTTTAAATTCAAAATGATAAAATTAGAAAACATTATTAAAAATGGTTTACCTTGGATTAAGGTAACTGATTCGCTTCCAGAAGAAGGTGCTCGTGTGTTGGTTCATCTATTCTATTATTACAAATATGCTGACAGAGAAGCTGAAACACGTTCACTCATAGATATTCTTACTTATAAAAATGGTACATGGACAAACGACCAAGATGAAGTGTATCTTGGACAAAAAGTATCAAAAGATGATATTTTAATCACCCATTGGTTGCCACTTTTGAAGCCAAAGACTAATGATGAAGTAGAAATAGAAGAAGCTGATGATGTGGAAAAACTAATGAGAGTTTTCTCTATTGAAAATGTTGAACGTAATATAAGAACCCATACTAGGGGTGGGATATATATCACATTTAATAGTAGTGATAACATTAAAAAAAATGATTTATTTGAAATAAAACTTTATGATAAGTATTATTATTTTGAAGCTGAATCAATCAAAGTCATTGGGAAATTGTTAGAAGTACAAGCTACTGAAACTGGATATTGGGCAAATAAGCTATCAAATTTAAAACAAGATATTGACTTGCGAGATGTTATTGATGTTGAAGTTTTCCCAATAAAAGATGAAAGAAAAATAGCGCAAATTAGAGATGCTGCATGTTGGTGTTAAATAAATTTTAATAAAAATATATAATAAAATGAGTAGATTTAAAATTGGCGATAAAGTAGCCATCAATCAAGACACAATAGATATTAGAGGAACAATCAAGGCAATTGTTCCTGGTTCATATAATGATGAAACTGGAGAGTATGTGAAAGATACTTATTTGGTTGAAGATAAAGCGACTGAACAAACAGTTGAATGTACTAAAGACCAATTGGTATTAATTAATCGCCCTTCTCCAAAAACCGAGCTTGAAAATAAGAACAAGAGTAAAAATGAAACAATGTTTTATACAAAATATAACAATATTGTAGTTGTTGGTATAAGAACAGAAGAAAAGGAAATTGCATCTAAGGAAATGAAAACATCAGTAAAATTTAAAGGAAGAACAATTCCTGGTATTTTTACTGCAAAATATACGAAACCATTAAGACGTTTTGTTATTGGTTATTCAATTTGCCATTCTGATGACGAATTTGATATGAATATAGGTGTGGAAGTTGCTAAAGAAAGAGCATTGCATAAACCAGCTGGTGAATTAAGAAGTAATAATTGGACTATGTTACAAGATGACCAATGTGAAATGCTTGTTAAGTGTGAAGCCGAATATATTTTTAATAATATTAAAAAATATATTAATAGAAAATAAAATATAATAAATTGTTATTTTTTCATTTAGTTTACTAATAATTAGTAAACTAATGAGAAAATGGCTAGTACATTTACAATTAAACAAGAAGGATATGATGACCCATACACATATAGACTTGGTATGGTTGGTAATGGAGTAAGATTATGTATTGCTCCTAAAAAGGAAGGTGGAAGTCAATTATTCAGAAAAGAAGATGAAAATATATGGACTTCCATTTCATATGATAATAATGGAAAATATATTGCTTGTGGTAGAACACCAAGTGGTACAGGGTGTATAAGTATTTCATCTGATAAATGTGAAACGTGGTCAGAGACAAAAATTTTAGGTGATATATGGGCTGGAGTTGCATGTGGAAATGGTAAATATGTTGTTGTTGGCAGAAACGGATATGTTGGCATGTCAACAGATGGTGAAAATTGGGACATATCTCAAATTGATAATGATTTAAGTTGTTCAAGTATTGCTTATGGTAATAATATGTTTATTATTGTTGGTAATACCATATCAACTCCAACTGCTCCTAAATCTTATGTATTAAAAAATGGTAGTGATGAATGGGTTGAACTTAAATATAGTTCAACAAGTTTTACTATTGAATCAATTACTTATAGTGATTATTCAAACAGATTTGTTAGTGTTGGAAGTAGTTTAGCACTATCAACAAGAGATGCTGATTATTGGGATATTGAAAGAGTTGCAGATGGTGCTGATTTATATGCAGTTGCATATGTAAATAGAGAAATTGCAGTAGGTAATCATGAAGAAATTTATTATAATGGTGCAAATGGATGGAAATTAGTTCCATATGATTCACCTGGTAATATTATATGGCTAAGTGTTGCTTATATTCCTGGAATGAAAGCTCATATAGCTGTTGGTACTTCAGGGTATTCAGTTGCATTTACAGATAGTAATAATAGAACTGCAAAAACAAGGTTTTGGACTAAAGATTTATTATGTGTTATTAATGTTGTTTAATTTAAAGCCCTATAATTATAGGGCTTTTTTTATTATCCTGATACATCATAAGTAAAACCATTATTTGAACTATCAATTATGACTTTAGTTTCATCATTCGATTTTAATTTAATTTCAAATACTTTTGCTGCTTCACTTGGTTTAGGGTCAATACATGAAATTACTCCATTTGGAAAATTTTCTGAACTACTATCATCCAAATAACAATATTCTGGGTTGTTGGTATTAGGATTTATATATAACATATAAGAATCATCACCTGTGTTCTTATAATAATACTTTAATAAATTAAAATTATCCAATATTTCAATATCAACATATTGAAACCAGTTAAATGTAGGTGAATTACCACTATTTGTTTTTGCCTTTATTGGCAATTCATATATTCCACATTCCCACCATGAAGCATTTAGATATGATGATGATGAATCAATATATGCAGTAACTAATTCTTCTTTTCCTTGTTGTATAATTGTAAAAGTGCTAGCCATGTTTTGTTAGTTTACTAATTATTAGTAAACTATTTAAAAAAATAACAATTTTTAATATTTTTTATTCATACATTTCAATAAAAAGTTGTATATTTGCAGTGTAATCATAATTTTTGCATATAATCACATGTTATGATAATATGCATTATATATGATTATTAATTGATAATTAATGACTTATGACAAAAAAACAAGATACTGAATATAAATATTGGTGTAAATTCCAAGAAGAAAATTGTAACTACTGTTGGGGAAGTGTATTTAATTCTATTCCACAAGAGTTTAAAAACAAATACAATGCAGTATGTTATATTGAGGATATTGATAAAGCAGTTGGAGTTGGGGTATTTTTAAGAACTTTAGGTTATAAAATACAAAATATGCATCATCCTAGAATATTTTATGATGTGTGTTCTTTGAATCATACATTGTATGTTGATGAATTTGGTATATCTTATAATGGGGCAGACAGAGAAAACCCATTAGAATTTATTACTAAATGGGTTTCTGATAGAAACAAAGAACGTGCTGAAGGAAAAGAATTTCATTATCAAAATGAATTTATTGATTGTGGTGATAATGTGGATTTGTTGAAAGTAGTGGCGAGTTTAACAGATACTAATGATTTAAATCAACCATTCATTAGAACATTGCCAAATGGAGAAGAAGATTGGTATATAAACACACAATGGAAACATTTTGAAACTGACTGTAATGTTGAATGGGCAAAAAAAGCTTGTAGAAAAGCAACATTAGATGAAATAATAAATCATTTTAAAAATAATGGAAAATATTAAAATAGAGGATAGGGAAGTTTATTTGGTATTGAGACCAAATGATTTGATAGAAAAATTATCTATCAACCAATGGAATGATTTTATTACAAGGTATGAAAATGATAAACTTTCATTAGTTACCCCATATGATGAAAAATATGACGGATGGTTTTTTGTTACAACAACATTAAAAAACATAATTGAAAATCATTCATTATACGATTTAAGATTTCTTTATGAATATAGAACTGAACATCATTTATCTTTTGAAGATAAAAAATAAATTAATATAATATGAAAGAATATACATTTGATGAAATAAGAAAAGAAGGGTTGTTAATATATGAATATATTCGTGGTTCTCATGCTTATGGTTTACAAAAACCTGATGGTACCAGTGATGTTGATACAGCAGGTGTTTATCTTGAACCAATTGAACAAGTTTTAGGGCTTGGATTGGATTTTCAAGAACAAATTGAAGATGAAAAACATGATAATGTTTGGTTTTCATTAAGAAAATTCATGGAAATGCTTCTTTCTTCAAATCCAACAGTACTCGAATCTTTATTCATTCCTGAAGATAAAATTTTGTACGAACACCCTATAATGACAGAAATTAAAAAATATAGAAACGCCTTTGTGACAAAGGCATGTTTTAAACCATTTATGGGTTATGCTAAAACACAAATTATAAAAGCTCGTGGTCTCAATAAGAAAATAGTAAATCCAGTCAAAGAACGTTTAGAACCTCTTGATTTTGCTTATACTTTTTACAATCAAGGAAGTACTAAGATTAAAAATTGGCTTGAATATAGGGGTTTAAAACAGCAATATTGTGGACTTGTACATATACCTAATATGCATGATACATATGGTGTATATTATGATTGGGGTAATCATTTTAATGATAATGGTATAACTGTTGAACAATTATGGAATGACTATGTTAATATGGAGAAAGATAATCAATTATCTCATATGTGTGAATGTATTGTTGAAACATACCATATAGTTGGTCATGCTGAACTTGAAAATTGGTTTGAAGAACAAAAGCCAATTGGTTATAAAGGTATGGTTGGTGAAGATGGACTTTCAAATGAATTAAGATTATCTTCAGTTTCTAAGGGTGAAATGCCAATATGTCATTTGACTTATAACAAAGATGGCTATACTAAACATTGTAAGGATTATAAAGCTTATAAGGATTGGGAGAAGAATAGAAATCCTGAAAGATATAAAGAAAACAAGGAAAAGGATTTTGACAGAAAAAATATGTCACATAGTGTAAGATTAATGCATATGGGACTTGAAATAGCAAAAACTGGACAAGTTAATGTTGATAGAACAAATATTGACAGAGATTTCATTCTTGATATTCGTCTTGGCAATTCAACTTATGATGAATTGATTAATTATCTTGATTCAAAAAAGGAAGAAATGGAAAATGCGATGGCAAAATCTACTCTACCAGAAAATATTGATGTTGAATTTGTAAATAATCTTTTATTGAAAGTTAGAAAAAAACAATATAAATATTTCATATGGAATAGATTAAAAGCTAAATATTTCATATGGAATAGAACAAAAACTATATAAATAAAATGGGGAAGTAAGCCAATACTTCCCCATTCTTAATTTATTATTTTAAAGAATTGGATGTTCAATTGTTAAACCAGCATTAACAGTTATTCCATCAACAATTATTGTAAATGTACAATAATCATCATAATTACCTCCTGCTTTATCTTTATCATATATACACTGTAAATCAGCAATTGCCATTTGATTATTATGAGTAGTCACACAGTTTTTCCAATAATTAAAATTAACATCAGTAGTAGATTGATATGGACTTAAATTAACTTCTAAATGTCCATAATACGAACTACCACTCATATTAACAGCTAAATTAGTAGTTACTCTATCTCCTGCAATATCTGATATTGTAACATCAAGATAATCACCATTCATATATTGTTCTGTATTTGATGGTGGTGTTCCCCCAGGTGTAAAAACCATACCATTTGCAGTTAATCTAATACTAAAAGTTATGGTTCTTAAATTTCCATCTTGATTAATTCTAAAAGTACTCGCCATTGTCTTGTTTAGTTTACTAATTATTAGTAAACTAAATGAAAAAATAACAATTTTTTAGTCAGGATATTGATAAATTCCATCAGTTGTTGGAGTACAATGACACCACCAGTCTCCTGTTGTTCTAAATCCCCATATATTTGTCTGCCCTTTTTGTACAATTACTGTTTTAGAAATATGTCTTCCAGGGTTATCACAATCAATATACATTATTAATACACTTATGTCAACATTTGTTGGATGCTCAAATCTTAAATCATATTGATTACAATTACTTCCTTCATCACCTTCTTTTTTTGGTAATATATTATTCATTGGTAATGATTTACCTACTTGGTTAATTATGAATGTGCTTGCCATGTTTTGTTTAGTTTACTAATTATTAGTAAACTAAACAAAAAAATTCATCTCCTATTTGCTTAAAATGAAACAACTTACAAAGTAATTTTCATTAATAACAAATTATGAACAAATATTTATAGTAAAATTATAAAGAGATGACAGAATTTGATTTAAATAATCCTTTTAATGATGCTTCAAAGGATGGTATGTTACCTGATGGTTGTGGTATTTTTGAAAGATATTATACAAGTGGACAAGAAGTAGATTTTTGTGGTCTTTCTCCAAATCCAGATGATTATGAAACACCACAAACATTATATGAAAAAATATTGGAGTTAGTAAAAAGAATAATTGTAGCTGTTGATTTAAACACTAATGGAACATATAAACCATCTGATTTCGATATTTATCCATTAATTGCAAATGCAACATCAGTTAAAGATGCTGTTGAAAGATTGTCAAAATATATTGAAGATTTACAACAGAAAAAATTTGATAAACTTAATTTAAAATTAAAATATGAAAATGGTAATGTTTCATTAGTTTTTAATGGTGAAGCTTATACTACTATTAATATACCTGAAGAACAATTTCTTGATAGTGAAGAAACTAAATTCATTTCGGCTGCTACTATTGATGATTATATGAATGACTCTTCTGTAATTGTTGGAAAACCTTATTTGAAACTAAGTTTCAAAACAATTGATGCAAGTGGTAAACCTTCTATTACATATACATACATTCCAATGACTTATTTATTTAATGTTTATGGTGTGGAAGATACCAATTCAATTGATATGCATATGGTTGCTTCAGGAGATACAAATGTATTTTCAGGTGATTTAAGAATAAATGATGTTAGTAGTAATGCGTTAAAAGTAGATGCTTTGGGAGCATATGTTGAAGATTTAAATCCTATTATTGAAGCTGAACAAATTCGTGCTGAAGCTGCTGAAAAAACATTGACAGATGATTTGGCTAAAGAAGTAACTCGTGCAACCAATATGGAATATAACATTATTAATATGGTTAGTAATGAAACTGATAGAGCCATAGAAGCTGAAAAGAAACTACAAGACCAAATTACAACTGAAGTTAATCGTGCGTCAAATACTGAACAACAATTATATGACAGAATACAAGCTGAACAAACTCGTGCTGTTAGAGTGGAAGGTGATTTACGTGATGATTTAAATTTTGAAATTCAACGTTCAACTAACAAAGATATACAATTAGAAAATGCAATTAAGGCTGAACAAACTCGTGCTGAAGCTGCTGAAAAAACATTGACAGATGAAATTGTAGCGGAAACTAATAGAGCTAAAAATGAAGAAACAAGAATTGAAAAAGACTTAAATGACAAAATCATAAATAATTCAGATGCTCTTGCTGCTGAAGTAACTCGTGCTAAAAGTGAAGAAACGAGAATTGAAACCAAGTTTGATACTTTAGTTTCTGCTAATACCACAGCAATTGAAACTGAAGTAACTCGTGCAACTAATGCTGAAGCTGCACTGAATAAGAAAATTGAGGACGAAACAACTCGTGCAAAAGCTGCCGAAAAAGTTAATGCTGATGCAATTGTAACAGAAACGACAAGAGCAACTAATAGAGAGAATGAATTAGATGCTGATATTAAAAATAGAATAAAATCTATAACTGGAAGTAATGGTATTAATGCAACAACAGATATTAATAAAAATGTAACTCTTTCAGGAAAAGTTAAATCAGGTGATAAAATATTATCAGTTGATAGTAATGGTTTTTCATCTACATTAGGAATGTCAATAAGTGGTAAAACCATTAGTTTGACAGGTATTGGCAATTCTGAAATATCTAAAATTACTGTTCCTGGTGATGATTTAACATTTGCTGGCAGTAATGGCATAACAGTTGTTAAAAGTGGTGATACAGTTACCTCAACTATTATTGTAGACCCTAATTCGTCAAATCAATTAACAAAAAGTAGTACAGGATTGATGGTAAATCCTGAAAACATTACATTAGTTGATTCAACAGGTGGAACTAAAATATTAACCACAACAGCTAATTTAGTTATTGTTAATGTAACCTCACAATTAAACTATATTGGTATATCAAATAGTAAACAAGATAAAATAACATTTTTTAATAATAGTGCATTAGAAGTATTGTTTTCATTTAATAATTCTTCAGCAGGAACTAATAAATTTGTTAAAGATTATATAATAACTTCATTAGCTTTACCAAGTAAAGGCTCAATTGATTTTGTTAAAAGAAATGATGGATGGCACGTATCTTCATTATTTGGTTTATCTTACTTTCCAGATTTGAGTGATTCTTCACGTAGTGATGATTATGCATTAATTGTTAAAAAAGATGGAACTGCAACTATTGAAGAAATTGTTGATATGAAAGCTTGGGATGAATCTATATTGTCTGATTTAAGTGCTGTACAATTAGAAAATATGTTTCCTAATGCTCATGCAGGTTTTCAATTAGTATGTTATTCAAATAATTGTATATATGAAAAAGCTAACGAGTTAGGTGGATGGTTAAAAATAAATTGTGTAAAATTATAACAAATGGATAAATATGGAAACTATATAAAAAGAATTCCAAGCCCTGATGCAAATAGAACAACAATTTTTACAACATTTAATTATGCATTCCAAAATTATTATTCAAATGATTTCAATTATATTCCAAATCCAGTTATAAATTCAGATTATAATTGTTACATACGATTTGATTCAGAAACGCCTGGTGAAGTAGTTGTTGATTGGGGGGATGGAAACATTGAAACATTCAAAATGAGAAAATATGGCACAAATGCATATATTGCTGCTTGGAGAACACTTAATGTTGATTATAGGAAAAACCCATCAGCAACAGGTGGTGGATGGAGCTTAGGTATTGACCAAGACACAGGAGAGTATATAAGACCCTATCCAAATCACCATTATGCTGATGATGATATAAATGGTGAAAGAGTTATTAGGATGACATTTACTTGTGATATTATAAGAGCATATTTTAACACAACTGTACATCATAATTTCCCAATATTAGAAATGACTAATCTAAAACAATTACTATTAACGGATAATAAATACATTAATGAAATACCATATAGTAGAATTACTAAGTTAAAAAACTTAACTTATCTTAATTTTAATAGATTAGGTGGTACATTACAATATATTCCTGATTCAATTTTTGATATGACAGGTTTAACATCATTGACATTAGCTGGAGTTGTTAATCTCTCTAATTTAGATTCATCTAATATTAGAAAAATATCTAATTTAAAAAAATTAACAACATTAGATTTAAACACAACACAAATACCACAATATATCAAAGAGTTTAACGATTTGCCAAACTTGGTATCTTTAAACATTGCGCCTAATGTTAATTCAGATACACAACCAAGATTTGATGAAGTTACTCAAATAAATCAAAAATTAACAAACCTTAATTATATGGGGTCTAATTGGGCTGATTGGATAAGCGGAAAAGGAATTGGGAATATACAAACACTTTATGCTGATTATGCTCCAAAATTGACTTGGAATTTGCCAGAATATATAAGAAACGAAATGCGTTCTTTATCTACAATTAATCTAATTAATGATACACCAACACAAGATAGAGCAGATACTTTTGTTAATAATTTTTATAATTATGTTACAGGATGGACACAAATTACTATGTCATCAATAGCAAAAGATGGTAAAAGAAACCAATTATATGGATTATATGTTAATTTATATAGCGCATCTGAGCCACAAAACAATACAAGACCATCAGGTGTGGAACAAGCCCCATCTGGTTTTGTAAAAGGCTCTAATAATGGCAACCCAACAACTCCAATGGAAAAAATATATGTGTTAAAAAATAACTATGCACAAGCATGGAATGTTAAACCAGCATAAAAATGTTAACTAGAACTTACAAAATTGATAATACAAATAGAGTAGTACTTTATATGCAAGGAGAATATGCATTTAAAAGTTTATATTTCTCTAATCCACAACAAACACCTACACCGACAATAGGTTCAGACCATAATTCAACAATTAGGTTTCAATCTTCAAGTCCAGGTAGTGTAACTGTTGATTGGGATGATGGAAATGTTGAAACATTTCAAATGCAAAATAACGGTTCATCTTATATAATTGGATGGCGTTGTTTGGATGTTGATTATTATAAAAATCCATCATCAACAGGTGGTGGGTGGGGATGGGGTATTGACCAAAGCACTGGTCAATACATAAAACCATTACCAAATCATCATTACACAGATGGAGAAACAAGAGAAAGGTATATTATCATAACATTTACTTGTGAAGATGTATATTATTTCAATAGTGAAACTGTTACCATGTGGAGTTTTCCTATTTTGGAATTACCTGCTTTACAGACATTAGGAATTTCATATACTAGCTATATAAACGAAATACCTTTTGTGAGAATATCTAAAATCAAAAATTTAACAACTTTAAATTTTACATCATTAGGTAGCAAATTGCAATTTATTCCTGATTCGCTATTTGAGATGACAGGCTTAACATCATTAGCAATATCAGGTGTATTTAATTTAAGTGACCCAGATGCATCTAATTTTAGAAATATTAAAAAACTTAAAAATTTAAAATCATTAACAGCAACAGTTTGTAATATAACAACTTATATAAAAGAATTTAATGATTTACCAAAGTTAGAAAATTTAAATATTAGTAATGCAAACTTAGCTTATTATGGTGCTGATGGAGTACCAACTTTCAACGAAATATCAACTATTAACCCATCAATTAAAATAATGAATGTTCTTGGAGCAGGTTATAGTGGTAGTGGTATTAGAACTTCGTGGATGGAGAATGTATTTGCTGGAAAAGGATTAGAAAATTTAACTCAATTATTAATCGAATATCAAAATAATCTTACTTTAATATTGCCTGAATATTTGAAAGAAATGAATAGTTTAAATTATATTTATGGGTTAAATTCTTTTAAAAGTCAAAGTAGAGCCGATACATGGGTAAATAATTTATATAGTTACATGACTAATTGGGAACAAGTAACTATGACAAATAAACTTAAAAATGGTAAACGTAATCAGTTTTATGGTTTAAGTGTAAGTATGTGGTCAAGTAGTTATCCTTATGATTATAGACCATCAGGAACATATCAAGCCCCATCTGGTTTTGTAAAGGGTGTTAGTAATGGTAATCCAACAACACCAATGGAAAAAATATATGTAATGCAAAACAACTATGCTCATAGTTGGAATATAAGACCAGCATAAATAAAAAAAGGAGAAGTCATTCTCCTTTTTTATTATTTAATAGTTAATATTATTAATATGTTTAAAGCATTCTTCTTTAGTGATAAGTGGGTTATTTAGCCATAATTTAGTTAAATAATCTAAATATAATTTAACTTTTGGACCAGGCTCTATATTCTTATATGATATAATATCTTCACCATTAACAGGAAGTTTTAGTTTAAAAGCATCTAATCCTTGTTCAACTAATTTATCACTTCTTTCTTTGATTAATCTTACCTGATTTGGCATACAATGGTCAGATTTATGTGCTCTATTATCTGCATCAATCAAATCCATTGTAAGTTCAAATGTGTCACCAAGAGCTAATTGTAATTTACGAACACTTTTATCTTTTAATTTTGCACAATCATCACCAAACGATTTAGTTCTCATATGAGCATTTACAGCCTTTCTAACACGTTTAATTATATCATTCGGGTATTTCATTGTTCTCATTCTAACCTCACTTAAAAAGGCTGAAACGTTCTCATGATTGTAAAAATGAATTTTTCCATTTTCATCAACTGTTTTAGTTTTTATTTTACCTAAATCATGAAACAATGCAGCAACTCTATTTTCAAGAATTGGTTTTGTATTATCAACAACCATTAGTGTATGTTCCCATGCAGTTCCAAAATGATATTCATTCTGTTCAAGATTCACCATTTCAACAAAATCAGGAAGGACGTACTGAAGTAAACCTGTTTTTTCTAACATTCTTAAACCAACACTCGGTTTTTTTGTTAAAAGAATTTTATTTATTTCATCAGTAACCCTTTCTTGTGTGATAATTTGAATTCTTTCAACATTATCAATAATTCCTTGCATTGTTTTTTCTTCTATTTCCCATCCATAACGAGATGCAAATCTTATACAACGAAGCATACGGAGAGCATCTTGGTTAAATATAATATTTGGGTTAGAAGTAGAACGAATAATTTTACTATTTAAATCGTTTAGACCTTTTCCAGAAAAATCGTATAATTCATCAGTTGATATATTAATAAACATTGAATTAATCGTAAAATCTCTTCTCAAACATTCTTCTTCAATTGTACAACTTTCCACTATTGGATTTCTTGAATCATCTTTATATTTTTCACTTCTTGGTGCAACACATTCGATTTTTTCTCCCATAAAATTGAACATAGCAGTTCCATAAAGTCCATAACAAAGAGGTGGATGTAACTTCATCTTATCACAAAACCAAATTGCGAAATCTATACCTGCATTAATATCACCATCAATCAATAAATCAATATCATTTGACTGATTACCCATAATCAAATCTCTCACATAACCACCAACTACCATAACTCTATTCTCATATTCAGTATTTTTGATAGTGTCTTTAATTGAAAGTAATATTTTATTTTCTATTTTAATATTCATATTATTTAATCTTTAATAACCTTTTCCATTAATTCAACTGTATAATCATCAAGAATATCTCCTGCCATTTCAGATAATTCAGGAAATTTTGTCCTTAAATAATTTCTAATCTGCATTCCTTCTCTAAGATGAACAGGATGTGCTGGTAATCCTTTTTTATCCATATTTAGTTTAAGTACAGGAAATACACTACCTTTCAGTCCTTTAAGATGTTTAAAGTATCTTACATTTTCTTCTCCAAGCCATATTTTTAATGTCTTGACATACAATTTTTCATTTAACATATGATATACTTTTATTTTATGCTGCAAATATATGACTTTTTATTTAATCAGCCAAAAAAACTACATTAAAAATTGTTATTTTTTTAATTTAGTTTACTAATAATTAGTAAACTAACAAAACATGGCGAGCACATTTAAAATTATACAAGCAGCACATATAATAAAAAATGATTGTACAATTAGAATCAGTAGAGTAGGTGGTTCATGTGTAGATATTAGAGCATCTATACCAACAACATCAAAAGTAAATGTATTCTTAAATATAACATATTCAGATGGTATGGGCAATCAAGAGGACATATGGTTAATTACAATCCCAAAGGGAACAGAATCATCTTATAGAACTTGTTATGGAATGGGTGGAGATGAAATAGAAATAATGTCAGCTTCTCTTAACGATTTTTCGCCATCACAAGACGATACAACAATTTATGATGTCATAGTATCTTAAAAAATTAAGTATTTTTCGATTTAGTTTACTAATAATTAGTAAACTAAACAAAATAATGGCAAGCACTTTTAAAATTATGCAGCAAGGATATACACCATTAGTAAAAACATTATACATAAATGTTAGTGGAACTTCTGATTTAATCACAATAAACATTGTTGGTGATGATGGTAACTTTCATTATCCAACTTCAGTTTTATATTTTGCTCTTGAATTTAATTCAGGCGGTAATAGTTGTGTTGGAACTACAATAGATATTGAATATAGTAATTTAGAAAATTCACCTATGTATATGAATGTAACAGGCGATTTTGGTAGTAGAACTATTAATAGAAATTCAATATCAATTACTGATTTAGGTTGTGATGGCAACTATGAAATACCAATTTATATATACTATGGTGGTAATCAATCAGATGATACCTATGATTATGTTGTAAGAGTTGTGTAAATTTTTCTCCTTTAGTACAGCATTTTTGCATTTAGTTTGATAATAATTATCAAACTAAACAAACATGGCAAGCACTTTTACAATTTTACAAGATGGGTATGTACCATTAAAGCCACATATTAATATTCATCTTGAAGATGGAAATTATGGTACAGGGATGGACGGTTTTTTTATAATTGCAACTGCTGAAAAACCTGTTAATAGTAACTTAACAATAACAGGTACAGTATATGCATTAGGAGATAATATTGAGAAAGAAATATCAAAGAATTTTACATTATATATAAATAAGTCATCAACAAATGGAGATACACATGTATTTAATAATACGCCACAAATATGGTTAAATTATATGGACAATTTAAGTGTATCTCCAAATGAAGATTCATTATATTCATATGATGTTAATTGGTAGTATTAAAAATCAAACTTACCATATTTTACCATAGACCATACATATAGAGGGACTGTTGAAATATAAATAAAATTCCATATTAATCCTTGTATTTTTGGACTTTCATTTACTTCAATGTTTCTTCTATATGTAATTCTTTCTTTATAAGATTCAGAATCCCCAGATGATATTGATGTTGTTCTACATTCAACTAATGGTGCTCTAAACAAATCCATTTCAATATCTGTTTGTCTAAACATTTTATGGAATGTTTCAAAGTATTCATCTTCCATTAGACTATTATAATTTTCTTTCCCAAGAAGTTCTAAAAAATAATACCACATAGTGTATTCTTCATAAGGATAGTTGTTTCCATTGTCCTTACCTTTTAAAACATTATCAATTAATTCTAAACTTTTGTTATAGTAATCAACTTCCTTCATATTTTTCACTTATTTTATTTATTATTTCTCTTACTGTATATCGTTCAAAGTTAATATTTTCATATAATATTACATATGAATATCCTTTACCTTCAATTTTATTTTCATATTGTATATACTTAATTCCCATATCTAAAAGAAAATTCCTCAATTCTTCTAGAGTTTTAACTTCTTGTATTTTTATACTTGGATAATAATGTAAAATTTGTCCTTTCACATTATCAAAATCAGCCCATGATATACAATCAGGTAATTCTATACAATTTTTATTATCAATATCAATGTTTATTTCATATACATATGATTTGAAGAATGTTTCAGTATAACATTTACCAATATCCATTATACGATACAATGCTTGTTCTAATGTTCCACAATGAAATCCAATATCACAACATTTATATAATAAAACTTCTTCAAAGCAATCATGACTTCCATGAAATATTTTCACTTTCATGCTTTTCACTTAATTAGATTCTTTTTTGTGGCATTGACAATCAGGATTATGAACAAAACCACTTGCTCCATCATATCCAGTTGAACTATTAAACCATATGTAATCATGACCTTTATAAGTAAATTCTTTACTATACAAAGAAGTTCCATATTGGTCTTTGAAAATATGCTCTCTTTCTAAATTAAGTTTTGGTGCATTATTATTTTGACATGACATTAACCCAAACAATGCAATAATATAACATATTTTTTTCATATTATTTATTTTTAGTTTTATATTTATTCAAATTTTACATATCCCACTCTATTCAGTTCTTGACAATAAAAAAATATCGTCTTATAATAATGATATTCTTCATCAGAAGAGGAATATATGTCAAATTCATTATCAAACATTAATATAATAACCAGTTTAACTAATTCAGGAAATGGAACTGTTTTAAACAAATTGACATATACATCTTCTTTATCATATTTTTTAGCGAAGAATAAAATGCTATCTTCTAAAGATTGTCTATCCATATTTTTCTTTCATTCTTTTAATCCATTTTAAATAACATTCTTTTGTTTCTTGTTCAGCTAACTTTTCTAATGATTCTATATCATTGGATTCATTATCTTCATTTTCATTATAAAAATGATAAAAATTATTAAATGGGTCATATTTTATGAACTCTTCTGTTCTACAAAACGGACATGGTATTTCTTCATCTGATTCATAAAGATTGCTATTTTCATCACATTTATCCATATCATAAAGTTTTCCATTAATGCAACATGCATCTGGGTATGAAGCCCCGAAAAATGGAAATTGTGGACAAGGTTTATTATTCTCGTTCATATATAATATTATTAATTAACATTAAATGCATCTTCAAGTGACATGATTAGTTTTTGCATATCTGCTTTATAAAAACCTGCACTATTAGTACAATTACACTCTATAATTTTATAACCATTTTTAGTTAAACAAATGTCCATAACAAATGTATCATTAACTTGATACAAACTAACCATTTGATTAACAAAATCATATGCATCATTATCAATAATATCACTTAAATAATAGTTTCCACCAACATTATAAACACTTGCAGTTGCAATTTCACCTTTTACAATCCAAAATCTTATTTCATTTAAAATATTTTTAACTGATGATACTTGAACCAAAGTATCATCAGTTAATATACTATTTGGGTTAAGTTTTAATTTTTCAATAAAAGAGTACCAATCATCTTTATCTTTAAAAACTCTTCCAGTAAATGCTTTGGTATCTTTGGTTGGTCTCGCAAAAAAGGAAGTGTGAGGTGTAACATCTTTTACTTTCATTATTTTTGAATCCGCATTTAGTAAATTGTCACCATAGTATTTACTATATACCTCATAATCATGATTTTCATTCATAAATGACCCAGGATTCCATTCATATTTTCTTGCAATCTTAGCCATTCTAACAGCACCAAATGGAAATATATCTTTTCTATCAGTATGAATAGTAATGTTATCATTATTAGGCTGAAGTTTAATGATTTCATAATCCAATTCTAACCTTTCTAATGTTCTTATTAAATTTTCATAATTTTCTTCTCTAAATAGTTTTTCTTGAATTACATAATACATAATCAATCTTTTTAAAATTTATAATGCAAATATACAAATATAAAATGGAAATATGAAACTATTCTTATTAAATAATGTTAATCATTAACTGACTTATGTTCTGTAAAGCTCCACTCCTTATTATAATCACTTTCAATTGAACAATCAATAATGAAATATTTTATAACCTCATTCTGATTATCTTCAGTTACTTTTGAACCTTTTATTTTCAAAGGTTCAATAATCCACCAATTCTTGTTATCTATAAGTCCTGTATTATCATCAATTGATTCATTTGTGTGATAATACAAATTTTGGGAATCAACCCAATGTGTCTCACTTTCATCACCTTCTATGTATAGATAGGCAGGTGTAGCAAAACCATTTAAAAATTCATATTTGTCTCTTTCCATATTTATTTAATATTATTTAACAAACTTATTGCTCGACTAACTATATCAATAATCTCAATTTTGGTCATATAGTTAAATCCTTGACCACCATCATCATGTACAAAAAAGAAACCATCATCTTCTCCTAAATGAAACAATGTATAATAGATTGTTTCAGAGCTATATGAATGTTTTTCCTTATATCCTAATATACAAATGCCACCACAAGCACAATTAAGTACATATATTCTTGTGATATATTCCTCATAGCCTTCAACTTTATTTCTAAAAATTCTTTCAATAGTTCCATCACCTCTTTGTGTGACATTCAAATCGAACATTTCATTTTGGTCTAAAGAATACATTCCATCTTGTCCTTTTCCTTGTTCATCCCAAATTGCGCTTATGTCATAACTAATAAGGTCATGAATTCTTTGGAAGAATGTTCCATCTTCTTTTAATTTTTCATTAGCATATTCGATTCCATCACGAAAACCTGTTTTATATTCATGTGAATTTTTATCTATCTTATCCTTTTTTATCATTTTGTTAATGTTTTTGCAAATATACAAATAAAAAACGAGAACCTAAAAAGATTCTCGTTAAATATCATTAATTTGTTCAAAATGGGTTTTTCCATTTTGGTGGAATACTTGAATAGTTATTTAAATTATAACATTTATTAAAGCATCCAGTTCCACTTGGTGTACTTGGGTATTCAGGTTTATTAGCTCTTTCCCACAATTCAATACCATCCGTTCCTGTTGGCGTATTTCCTGTTAAACTAGTACAGCCACTAAATGTACCATTAAAAGAAAGAACATTTTTGTTATTATCAAATAAATTATTTGGTATAGATGCTAAATTTTCACAATCCCTAAATACATTATTAAAATATCTTACATTTGGAGTATATACAAATAAATTTTCAGGTATTGAAACTATTTGAGGTAAATAACTAAATGTACCACTAAAACCAGTGACTAATATATTATATTTAAATAAATCTTCGGGTATAGTAGCTGTTAAACCTTTACAACCGCTAAATGTGTTTTCAAAGTCAACTACATTAGGACAATTTTTAAATAAATTTTCGGATATTACACCTGTTAAACCTGAACAATTACTAAATACTCCACCTATTTTAGTGACAACAGTATTATTTTTAAATAAATTTTCTGGTATTTCCCCTATAATATTGGTTTTTGAAAAAAACAAATGAAAAGTTTGTACTTTAGTATTATTTTTAAATAGATTTTCAGGTATTGTGCCTGTTAAACCTATACACCCACTAAATGTACCTGTAAAATCAGTTACTTCAGGGCAATTTACAAATAGATTTTCAGGTATTGTGCCTGTTAAACCTGAACATCCACTAAATGTTTGCCAAAATGATTCTGTTTTGGTATTATTTTTAAATAAATTTTCTGATATTGAACCTGTTAAACCTGAACAATTACTAAATGTAGTGTTAAAATATTTTACATTAGAACAATTTTTAAATAAATTCTCAGGAATAGAACCTGTTAAACTTGAACAGTAACTAAATGTATTGGCAAATGTTGTAACTTTTGTACAATTTGCAAATAAATTTTCTGGTATTGAACCTGTTAAATTTCTACAACTTCCAAATATGCCACCAAAATTTGTTACATTATAACAATTATCAAACATATTATCATATATAGCAGTAGTTAAGCCTGAACAACTTAAAAAACACCCACTTAAAGTTTCAAGATTATAACAATAATCAAAAAAACCTTTAGGAACTGTTATTAATTTATTACATTTGGCAAAAGTATAAGATAAATTTGTTACATTTGTAAATGCTCCATAAGTATCTGTTGGAATACTTTCTAAATTAGTACAACCTGAAAACGCATATGATAAATCAGTAATACCCATCCATATACTACCCCAACTAACAACTTTAGTTAATAATTCTGGATTAAAATTATGAGCATCTAATTTATCAAATGTCCCATTTATTGTAATTGTATATGTTCCTGTATTACTATATGTATGGGACGGATTATTATTAGTTACTGTTTGAACTGCTGAATTATCTCCCCAATCAATTGTACAATTAACATTTCCTGATATTGGTAAATAAATTAAATTAGTTCCTAATGATGATATGGTATATTCTAATATCATTGGAAAAGTCTCGTTACAACGCCAAACTGGGTCTATTATATGGTATCTATTCAAATTAGTATCACGGCAAAAACATTGTGTTCCATTTATAGAACTTGGATAACCTGTTTGCCCTGCTCTTTCCCATAATTATAAATTATCTGTACCTGTTGGCGTATTACCTGTCAAACCTTTACAACCCTGAAATGTGTTACTGAAATTAGTTACTTTTTTGCAAACATCAAAAATATTATTTGGTATTGAACCTGTTAGACCTGAGCAATTATTAAATAAATTAGCAAAAGTTGTTACTTCTTTATTATTAACAAATAACCCATCAGGAATAGATGCAATATTATAACATCCACTAAATGTAAAACTAAAGTTTGTAACAATAGTATTATTGATGAATAATGTAGATGGAATAGATGTTAAACCTGTACAACTACTGAAAGCTCCACCAAAAGTTGTAACTTTAGTATTAGTTGAAAATAAGTTAGATGGTATGGAATCCAATTTATTATCATTTTGAAAAATATTTAAGAAACTTGTAACTTCTATATTATTAGTAAATAATGTTTCAGGTATATTAACCAAATTACGACAAGAAGCAAATGCTGAACTAAAACCAGTTACATTGATATTATTTGCAAACAATGTTGATGGTATTGATGTTAAACTTGTACAAGAACTAAATACACCTGCCATATCAATTACATTAATACAATTATCAAATAATTCTTCAGGAATTGATTGTAGCTTTGTACAATTATTAAATGTTCCATTAAATGATGATACATTATAACAATGAAAAAATAAATTTCCTGGAATTGATACCAAATTGGAACAATAAGAAAATGTATTTAAAAAACTATTTACGTTAATAAATGTTTCATAATCGTCATTTGTAATTTCAACTAAGTTAATACATCTACTAAATGCATTGTCCATATTTGTTAATAATGTATTAGTATTACCCCAACTAATTATTTTAGTGACATTAGTTGAACAATTGTACATTCTTTCGAAATCACCATTTATTTTTACAATATAAGTTCCAGCAGTTTGATATGTATGGGATGGTCTATCAGATGTAACAATTTCCTTACTACTTTCATTACCCCAATCAATTTCACAATTAACATTGCCTGATATTGGTAGTGTAACTATCAGATTATCAGGTAATACATTAAATTCTAATGTAAATGGAATTGGTGGAATTGGCTCAATCCAAAAATCACCTTCTTTTGGTTTATCAGGTGCAGTTTCACTAATAGTTATAGTTGGTATTGATGTATTTATTTTATCTAATGTATATTGTTTAGAACGAAACGGAACAATATCATCAGCATCATTTTTAACAAATAACGTTTCTTTACCAGTACTATTATTTAATACTAATTCACCATTCTCTATTTCATTTATATCAGGAAAATAAACATCATTATTTAACAATGTGTTTGAATTTTTGATAATTACTATATCTTTCATTTATATAATATTTTACTTATAAATATCCCAAACACATTCTTACTTTTTTAATTGCTTTACTAATTATTGATAAACTAAATAAATATGGCAAGTTATTTTAAAGTTATGCAAGATGGAAGAGAAGTTGAGTTCTCTTTTTATCTTAATAATCTAGTTGTGAGAGTACCATACACCAATGGATATTTTTCTCTTGTAGGCGAAACATCTGATTCAATTGGCAGTGTTACAATTGTTTCAACAAAAGAAGGTGTTGATATTCCTTACACTATATCAACAAGTGATAGTTGGTTAACTTCAGAAACAGGCAAAATTATCTTATCTGAAAATACAGGGGGAGAACGTAGAGGTACTGCGACAATTACACAAAGTGAAAGTGATGAAGATATTGTGATTACCTTTATTCAAGAAGCAAAACCTGCTGACAATTATACATTTGCTTTTGTAAGCAATGATACTGTTGATTCACCTGCAAGTGGAATGTCATTTAATGTATATCTTGAAAGTTATAGTGGTAATACGCAAGACAATACAGTAGGAGCAACACACACATCTTTACCTGATTGGATTACAGGATGGGAAAGTGTTGATATGGGTACTGGTTATGTTGCATTTACAGGACGAACAGTTGCAAATGATACTTATCAAGATAGAACAGCAGTGATTACATTTACTCAAAATGAATCTGGAAAAATACTTAGATTTACAGTTACACAAGAAGCTAAACAAGAGTTGAAAGTTCCAATGTCATGGGATATTAATTTTACTAATGATTCAACAACTCAAACAACTTCACGTTTCTATTTAACATTAAGAGATGGTTCAAATTGGATTAATGCATTCTCTTTATTAAGAGGTCAAATGAATTCAGGTATAACAGAAAGAGAACAGGGTAGTTATACAAGTGGAACTGAAGAAGCGTTTACCGCAACATCATGTACAATATTATCAACATCAGGTAAAAGGGATTTATATTCGATTTATTTTAATGGTACATTAGTTATACAAACAACTATTCAGGGTGATGGTAATGAACATACAGTTTCATTAAGAAGTCGTATTCCTGTTACTGGTTTAGAAATGAAATGGACTGGACAAGTAACATATATGGATTAATAGGAAAATCCCTCTTTGAAAAGAGGGATTTTTTTATGTACTGATTTTTGTTGTTTTTTATGATAGTTTACTAATAATTAGTAAACTAAATAAATACAAACAACATGGCGAGTACTTTTAAAATTACGCAAGAAGGTAAAATTTCAGACATATATGAATTTGAATTTTACAGTCCATTAGGGGAAACAGATGTTACCATTAATGCAAATTCATCTTCGGGTGAAGATTCCACTATTAGTAATGTTAAATCATTGAAAAATGGTTCTTATATTGGATATAATAGGGAAATTGGTTGTTCTTGGGTTACTTTTCAAACAGGTTCATTATATTGGGAAAAGAATACAAATGGAACACCTAGAACTTGTGTTATTACATTAACACAAAATGAAAGTAATAAAAAAATGTATATTAGAATTAACCAAGCAGGTGAATATACATTTAAATGGGATGGTACAGATAATACTAATGTACAAGATACTGTGGATTATAATGCAGGTTCTTTTAATAATGGATGGTCTAAAACAAGAAATGTTATAAGTGAATATAATTATGACAAAATTAGTTGGTCTGCCACAACAGATGCTTCTTGGATAACTCCAACATGGAATTCATCAACAGGTCAAACTAATTACATGACATTAAAAATTAATTCAGATAATACAGGAAGTAGTACACGTACAGGTGTAGTTACATTGAAACAAGATGTATCAAATAAAATACTGACTTGGACTATTATACAGCAAACACAAGCTCAGTATAAACCATCTATTTACTTCAAAGTATCACCATTTAGTACTTATATATTTAATATTCAAATAGACACTGAAAAAAGTGCATTTAATGCTAGACCTTATAGTGAGTTACAAATTGAATGTACTTGGCATTCAAGTAGTGGTAATGTAGTTTATCATACTTTAAAATTTCCAGCTGATGCTGAAGAAAGTGAATTTTATTCAATACCTGAAGGTGATAGACCAACAACGTTAACTAATGCAGTTACTATTGTGAATATAACTCCATCATTTGATAATGTATATTATTATCGTATTTAAAATGTACTCAATTGAGTACATATAGGTATTAAAAAAGCTATGTGTTAACTTTAATATAGTTTCACATAGCTTTTTTCTTTAATCTTTCCAAAATTTCAGCCAACTAAAAGATGTGTAAGAAGTTCTCTCTTCACATGGTAAACTCCATTCTTTACCCATAAGAATAGCTTGTTTAACAAAACTAACTTTTTGAATGTCACCTTTTATCAAATATTCTACTAAAAAATATATATTGTATAATATGAAAGGGAGTAACAATAATAATAGCAGCCACCATGAATGTATGCCTACTCCTAATAATAGAAATAGTAACACAATAAGTAATGCAGCCCCTACTCCAGAGAAATCAGCAAATTGATTCTTATAAGTGTCTATCATAAGTTTAGTTTCTGCTGAAATTTCTGCATCTTTAATATATACAAAAGGGGAAATAAGAATAGCATTCAGATTAAGTTTCTTTGCTATTCTTGAATTAAATTTTTGAATCATAATTTATAGGTTTTACCTATAAATATATCTCACGTTTTTAATTTATATTGACAATAATTCGTTTAAAATTCATTAACACAAATTAGATTTAATTATATAATTACCTATGAAGTATAAAAGTGGTACGAAATTAGTAAATTAATCTCATACCACCAAATTTTTATTGTTAAATTTTGTTATGCCTTTGATTTAGCTATTAAATTGCGATAATCAACAGTTTTAATCTTAACAATAATTCTCTCTCCCTGTTTATTAAAAAGTTGAACAGTGGGCTTTAAAACAAGTCCCTCAGCTTCATATTCTGTATTCTCTGCAATTGGAGATTTAAAACCTCTTCTTACCATCTCTTCTGCTTCTTTCAAAGTCATTTGTCCATAGTAGTAACAAGTAGGCAAATTAAGTTTGGCTGCAATATCAAGTTTAGCATCTCTATCGAGCCACCAACCATTAATCATTACATCAAATACACGCACCCCACAATCATTTTTAATGTAATTTCCACCTTTCTGAATTTTCACTCCATACCCCTCTCCATAAATTCTCACATTGAGTTCTTTCTTATTACCATTTTCATCATATTCAGCAGGGAAAATTTCTTGCATCATTTCAACAGTAACAAGTTCTTCCATTTTCTTTTTAAGATGCTTAGGAATGTCTGCATTAGCTGATTTACCATGAATTTCAAGAGTTGTACCATCCCAATACCAAAATACATTAGTACCATCTACCTTTTCTTCTGCATCCCAAAGACAATTATAAAGGTATTTAAATTCAGGACGTGAAAAATCACCAATAATAATCTGATTTTTTAACGGTCCTTCAGTATAGCGTTTATACAATGTATTGATTTTTGTATAAGTACGATGATGTTGTTCAAATGCTGTTAATTCCTTTTCTTCCATTTTTTTCTAATTTATTTCAAAATTACACAATATTGCTTTTTTATTAATTTTAACAATGTTACATGATTTTAAATATGATATATATTCATCTATAAATGAATGTATATAAGGTTTAATTTTTTCAAAATCACAATCACATCCTATCCAATCATCTTTTTCATTTTTCTTTATAAAAGTTGAAAAAGACCATTCTTCTTTTTCAAAATCAAAATACACATTTAATTGTAAAAAATATGTTTGATAATATTCCCCTTTTTTAAAAATTTTAGTTAATACTGGTTTCATTCTTTTTTAACACTTTATCTCTATTTATTAATTTATCTAAACGTGAATTTAAAGGTCTATCAAAATTTTCAATTGCTTTCTGTAAAAATTCTTCTTTGGTTATTTCAACCAAATCATAATCATAATCAAAAAATACTTTAAAATCTATTGAAGTATCTCTCAAACCTTTACCATAGTCACTATTGAAATCATAAACGCCAAACAAACATCTGTTTACAGTTATTAATTTATATGGAAACATATAAATTGTATCATAAAACGCACAATTTTTAAATGTTAATTTAAAATATTTATACAGATTAGTTTGCCAAAAATTCAATATTTCCTCATATTGTTTTTCAATTGGAGCTACTTCTTCCTCATATTTTTTAATTAATTTATCTAATAACTCAACTGATTCTACATCATCTTTTGACTGTTTTTTTTCTCTTTCAAGTTGATTAATTTTTAATCTAAGATTAGTCATTTGTTTAATATCTACTGCCATAATGATTAAAATTTTAAACAAACATTATTAAACAAGCAACTGTAATGATAACAAGTAATCCACCATAGCAAAAAGCAACAGAGTCACCATCTCCACTATCATATCTATATTCCTTTTCAAATTGCATTTTTTCCTTAATAAAATGTTTTTTAATAAGGGTTTTATGTGGTTTATATGAATTAATTAAATTTATCATAATTGGCACACCAATTACCAATACTAAAATACCTATTATTATGCGTATAATATCTTTCCCCACAAATTTCCATACAACAACATTCATAGCTGTTTTACCTAATGTTGTTTCAGATATTCGTGTTGCAGAACCTTCAATAGCCATCAATGCACTATTAACACCTTCACCAATTTCTTTACCCAAACCTGCTCATTTACCAATAGTTTTATAAGTGTTCTCTTTTTCAATACTTTCTTTAACATTGATTGGAAGAGCATTATATTGCTCTGCTGTAAGAGTTACAGTACTATTACTACTATTATGTGCAAATGTCACAAAGCAAGTTAAAAAACTAAAAATTAATAAAATTAAAACTTTTTTCTTCTTTTATTTCTTCAAATTCAATACCAAATTCTTTACAATCTTCTATAAATGATTCAAGCGTGGCTGTTTCTAACCATTCATCCATTAATTCAATTACAGATTTTTCACACTCCATGTTCATTAGCCATTAAATATAAATCAATCCAAGCAGCCATAGCTTCATACCCTTCACAATTATGAATTACTTGTCGTTTAGCATTATCAACAGCAAGATATGTGTCAAATTCATTATTTTTTTCACCATCAAATATTTTATATACAACAACATTTTTGTCACCTTTAACTGTATGACCGCCCCATTGTGGTTTATCTTTTTGTACCCATTCAGTTAAGTCTCGTTCAAGAAACCAATGCAAATGATTATTATCTGTTTGAATATATTTACAATTTTTCTTTTCTCTTTCAATAAGTTCTTCTAATGTCATAATATTTTAATTAAATGTAATTACTATATGTTGAGATAAAAATACAATTGTTTCAATTAAAAAACCAAAAAGAAATACACTACCTATAATAGCAAATCTTTTATATTTTTTGATTGAATAATCATTTAATAATGCTGAATTGAATATGTACCATATCCAACATGTAAGTCCTAATATTAAAAATATAATACTCGTTATTGCCATGTTATTTGTATATTATTACCAACAATAAAAATTACAATAGTTTCTATAAAAATTAGAAGTATAAATTCAATTAATATTGAATTTATAATATATCCATCTGATTTTTCATAAGAAGTATCTGTCATTAATATTTTAATGAAGCAGAACATTATCATAAACGATATATAAAGTACATTTGTTCCTGTAACAAGCATAACTAATTGTTTTATTATTATGGTACAAAGATATGAACTAATATTTAGTTTACCAAATTTAAAATGTTAATTAATCTTTAATTGGTACAATTTTATATCCACAATCTTTTAATGCTTCTTCCATAAAAGCCATTCCACAGTTACTACCTAACCATTGAATAATAGTTGATGCAATTAGCTTATCATTTGGTGACATAACATGATGCCAAGAACCATCATCAGCAATAAAAAGGTCTTGAAGTATTCCATTCCCTCGATTAATCCAAGAACATTTAGTATTGTTCTTTCTCCAATGTTTAGAAAATGCTTCTTCTCTTGGATTTGTTTCATTCAATCTATGATTATGAAATCCAATATAACGTTTGCCAATTGTTTTAGCTTTTTGTTTCATTTCTTCACTATCCATATATAAATCTATTTTTAATACTATGCAAATATACGAATTAATTATGAACAAAGAAAAAATATTTTAATAAAATATGTGAATTTTTGCGATTAGTTTAATAATAATTATTAAACTAATTAACAACACAGAAAAATGTCATCTCTGTAACCATATATGGCGTTATATGGGAAAGTCCCTCAAAAAATTTTGAGGGATTTTTTATTATATAATGTTATTTTTTTAAGTAGTTTACTAATAATTAGTAAACTAACAAAACAATGGCAAGCGAATTTAGAATTTACCAATATGGTAAACCAAAACCTATTACAGTAAAATGGAGTATGGTAAATAACATGCAAAATCCACCTGCTTGTATTCAATCATTCCATTTTTATTTTAATAATGGAAAAACTATAAATATACAAGGTGGTGGTGGAATATGTTATGGTAGTACAAGAAATGGTACTATAAGTGGGATAGCATCTGCAAGCGATTTTCCACTCACAATAACATCTTATGAATATCAATATTCTAGTAATCCTAATACTTCTGGAATGAACTATTCTGTAAACATTTCATCTTATACATATAGTGATTATCAACAAGGAAAAACATTAGAAATTACAATCAACAGTTATATTTAACCTTATTGTACTCAATTGAGTACATTTAACTTGCTATATAAAAATAAGATTACCTATCCTTAGTTATCATACTAAAAGTTAGGTAATCTTTTTCATTTAAGTATTATGCTGCAATTAACAAATCAAACGCTTTTTGACATTTCTTGTAAGCATCACCATCAATAAGGCTGTTGAATCTTTCTTCTGCACCATTCTTATACGTTTTGTTGTTATTGTAGAATGATGTAAACCCATTGTACACCCACAACTTAGTACCTCTCCAATATTCTTGACCGACACCATTCTCGATTGTATCACGCAAATCTTGAATTTGATTTTTTGCTCTTGTTGAAATTTCTTCAACTGAATCAATGTTCATGTTTGCCATTTTCAGCAATTTCATTTGTGCATCATTCAAGAATACATTTGCAACAGTTTCTTTAATCTGTGCATCTGTAAATGATTGTTGTGCAAGGTTATTCAAATATGCTTCAACATTTTGTTTGTAAAGTCCATGAAGCCCAAGTACTTGCTTTGCTTTCTTCAAGTTTTCTTCATCAGAAAAATCCAAACGTTCGTTAACCTTTGAAGTATGTTTGAATATCAATTTGTTTTTACATTCACGAAGTGCCATATTAAGAGTATTCTCACAGACTACACGAATTGGAGTGAACAATACAGTTACCGCACCCGAACCATCATGTGTGTTTGTAAAGAGAATGTAATCTTCAACCACATCTTTGTTATTGCCACCAATTTGGATATTATGTGGCATACGGGCTGTTACATACATTCTTTCTCCAACTCCAAGAACACCTGCTGTTTCAATAATAGGAGCATCACCACCCAAACGTCCCGAAGTGATAATATCAATAAATTCAAATGCTTTTGCATTCTGAACAACTCCATAACCACTACCAACAACACCAAGTGTAATATCATTATCATCACGAACTGTTGCCATGTGAGAAGTTATAATATCTTTTGGCTTCAAATCCAAGAATTGAGTGTAATCAGTACCTTCTTTGATTGCTCTAATTGCATCATCTGAAAGTCTTACAAGAGTATCTTTACGAACTGAATAATCAGCACCACATTCGGCTACTGCTTGACTGATAGGTACAGGGGTTGAATAGTTTTGACAACCTTTAACACCTCTCCATGCTCTTTGAACAGGAGTATCATTCATTCTCAAACGGACTACATTGTTATCTGCCATAATACTTATTTGTTATGATTTTTTGTATGAAACTTTAATTGCTAACTTATTCTTGCTGAAAATGCAAGGTGTTTGGCTTCTTCTGCCATTAGTGTAACGAGCAATGTTACCTAACATTTTTTCGTCTGTACCATACGTTTGTGGCAAATAAATTGCCAATTCAATAATGTTACCTGTTGCATCGTCTTTAATCATCTGACGATTTTTAAAGCCATGAACTTGACACAATTTTGTGAAGTTCAATTGTTCTTTCCTTGAAAAGAAAGGATTCTTTTTGTTCTTAACTATCATATTATTGTAAATTAAATTGTTATTTGTTTCTTTTTACAATGCAAATATATGAATTAATTTTTAAACCACCAAATATTAATTGATTTTTTAATCTATTTTAATATTTCATTCTCGCAACCCATTTCCTTTAACATTTCTTTAACTTGTTCTTTCTCTTTATCTGAATATACAAGGTTATCCAATACTTTTTGGAATGGTTGTAATCCATTTTTAAGAGTCTTACGAGCTTCACATCGCCCCATTTCAGCGTGTAAATAAGCCACATGTTCAATGTATTCATTTTCGGTCATGTCATAAGCAGTAATACTGCCCATTATTGTATTTAATCTACACAAAAGACCATTAGGTTGTTTGGCTACTATTACTCCCATGATTTTTATTTATTGTTTATTACAGTGGTAATCCATTCTTTAGCTGCATTAATTTTTTCAGTTTCCCTATCTAACAAATAAGCAAAATTGTTTCTAAAACTATTCCTATCTTGTTGTTCAGTGATACCAAATTTTTTTAGTAATTCATCAAGCCCCGAATAAATATTACCATAAGAAAAATCTTTCAATAATTCTAAGGAATGTCTTAATGCTTTATTTTCTAACTCTGTCATAATAATAAATGTTAATGTACTCAATTGAGTACAATATATTACAAAATTTTATAATAATACTCTTTACTAATAGATTTTAATGATACAAACCTATCAGCAAGTTCTTTTGTCTCAAACTCATAGTATTTAACATTTTCTTCATCTTCATTATACAGCATGAATGCAGTTCCATATTCAAAACTATCCACTTGTTCAAAAGTATAATGTGTTTTCTTAAACAAGAAAACATAAAACATTATTTCATTTGTAATCATTTCCGCATTCCTTTTAATATTTTTTGACTTATTAACAATCCTGTATCTTCTTCAATCTCCAATGTAGTAAGCATTATTCGATAATGTTTCTCCTTTTGATTTTTATAATCTTTTATCATCAATTCTCTTACCTCTTTAAAGTTTTCATCAAACAGTTTTTGAAGGGTTTTTAATCCCTTCAAACCTGCTGCTTGTTCTTTATTTGTGTACAAGGTAATCCAATTGTTATCAGTTAATATCAAATAACAATAAACTTCTAATTGATAAAGTTGTTTCATTAATTCAATTTTATTTTTAATACACGATTATCAACTTTAATTACTCTTTCCATAATACTATATGTTTTTAAATTTGATACAAAGATAATACATTAATTGAAATATAACAAAGTTTTTTAGTTAAAGTTCATTAATTTCTTTAATTTGAAACTTTTTAAAATCATCAAGTTTATACAAATACCAATAAGTAGGATTAGTATAATCACCCGACAAATTAGTAAAACTAATGATAAGATATGTTTCTCCTGCTTCCAATGATGGCATATCTTTCAGTGAAACATCATATTTTAGTTCCCCATTAATAATTGTTTCAAAAGGAAAATTGTGAAAAAAATCATAACCAAGAATTTTTACATATTCTTCAAGAGAAAATTCTGAATTATAAACAAATTTATAAGCCAAATAATGATGGTCAAATCCATCAACATATTTTTCAAACAAATAATCGTTCCCTCTCATGTTAACAAAGTTCATTTTATCAAACATTTGTTTTTTAACACGTTCTTTTTCCTTTTCTTCTTGAAGTTTTTCCTCATGTTTTATACACGCTTCTTCTGAATTGAAAACTTTACCATCACAAGCCACAAAAGTAGCTACAATTGTATTTATCTTCTCCATATTATTTTACATTATTTATTAATTGTTTAATATTTGGATTTGTTGAGAGCAATCCGATTTTTTCAAACATTTCATCATCATTTTCTGCCATGATGTTAAACAAATTTTCAACTACTTCACCGTTTTCTAAAATGGTTACATCAAAACTGCCAATGACAAACCAATTATTCATTAGTTTAATTTCATCTTTGATAACATTCTTTGCCTTATCAATAACAACTTGTTTCTTAGCTCTCTGTAACTCATGCCATATAGTACGAACTGTTCTCTTGGAGCAGGTTACAATTCCTACACAAAACATATTTGTCACTAAATCAGACACATCAACAAGAAATGTTTTAGTTTTAATACAATAATGAAGATACATTACTATATTTTCTTGTTTATTAACAGATTTTACAGCTTCTTCCACATTTTGAAAATTATGTTTAAAACCAAAATCAGCAATTTTATTAAGCGTTTGGTCTATTACATAAACTTTTACAAGTCCTCTTTGAATTAAAGGATTTTCTATATTCTTATTTGGTTCAATATTCAATGTTAAATTTTTATATCTACTTACTATCATATTTATTCATTCTCTCCTTTCTTAAACAAACACCATTCGCAATTATCATCCATATCTACAAGGAAATTTCCTTGTCTTATCCATTTTGGCAACAATGATTTATGTTTCATTGCATCAATCAATCTGTTAATACATCTTACATCAGTATTATAAACTGCATCAGTAATCATTTTCTGATATTTCATAATAACAGATGTTGAATGTCTTTGTATTGTGTGTCCCATATACTCACCACCATATTTAAGCATGGTTTCAAGTTCTGTTCTGTTAATATGGTCTTGTAAACATAAAACAATTACAGTAGTCCAATCAAAACTATTTGCTAAGTCATAAGCGATTTTTTTCTTTAATGTTTCAACTCTAATTTTATCCATAGTTTTTTTAATTATATATTATTTTTATGTATATGAAACAATTCTTTATTAGGATATTTTATTGCAAAATTTACTTTAGCTTCTCCCTCACTAAAACCGTTTACATTAGTAACGCCAATTATCTTTTTTCCGTTTTCTGTATAGCTGTAATAAGCTATCCATCTATCTCTTTTCATATTTGTTCTTTTATTATTATGATACAAAGATAATACATTTATGAATACTAACCAAATTTTTTGTGTTAAAGAACTTTAAACAAATTCATGTTTTCTAATTTTCTTTGGAAGAAGTGATAATTTATGTGTTAATTTACCTTTTGTTTCAAATACGTCTTTAATTGTTAATTTATGTAAAAAACTTGAATACACAGTATAAACCGCTTTATGAATTTCATTCCACTGTTTAGTGGATAAATCATCAAGTTTGGGATAAGTTATAATGTGAATATCATTATCCACTAAACAATAAGCCACACCATCAAATATAGTAAATTTTCTCCATGTTCCCAAATACCATCTATTTACCTTACATGAATTGCTTTTGTTAATAGTGTTAACAAAAGCTAAATAAAGTTCTTCTACATTAAACATACTATTATCTCTTTTAGTTATTTACATTTGAACATTTTTTCCCAATATTCATTATATATCTTATCAAAATTACACTTATTTGAAAGATATTCATCAGAAGTAACAACCATTGAATCACATCTTAATTTTCCATTTTCATTAATGTAAAGATATTGTACACCCAATAAAGAGTAAACATCAGAAGCCACTTCACGAGCATTTTCATAATCTTTACATCTAATTGCAATTGGTACATAATTGCGGTGCATATCAACTACCCACCAAAATGTAACAAATACATCATTTTTATTTTTCTTAAAATTAACTTTCTTTATCATAATTTATAAGGTATTTTGTAAATCGACTAAATAATCATCACAATGACAGTGAGGACAAGCATAACTATATGAATATTGTGTTCCCTCAATTGGAGCTAATTCCATATTTTCCTCTGTACCTTTCAATTGATATTTTGGAGCATCTACTTGTGGGTTTTCATCAATTAAAATTAACCCACAATTATTACATCTACATAAACATACACCATTAACTGAATCAATAGTATAATCTTTGGCTGAATAAAACGGTTTTTCCATTTTGTTATAAATTAATAGTAACTACCTCTACATCTTTCAAATACTTTCTCGTCTGCTTCTAATTGCCTTTCAATAGCATAGAGTAAATTATCTAACTCTATTTCTTGTAAGTCCTCTAATTCAACTTCCACTTCATCATCAGCAAAAGATAATTCACCACAATAACTAATTGATAATAGTTCTTCACCTGCAATTTCTTCGGGAGTATCAAATGTAATTCCGCTATTATCACGCATTAGAACTTCAATCTTTTCAATCAATTCATTTTTTTTCATTATTAATTCTCCTTGTTTTATTATTACACTACAAAGATATGATATTAATTTCAAATCTCCAAATGTTTTATGTTAATGAACTTTAAATTAGATAAATAAAAGATGAAAGAAAAGAATATTATCTTTCATATTATAAAGGTAATATTTAATCATCAAATATTAATGACATTAGCCAAAGCATACCCATTATAAAAATAGTTAATATATTAACCATTAGATAATCTTCTACATTAGCATCTTTAATTTTTGTTGCACAAAATATATTTGCTCCAATAAAGCCAATTATGATTATAAAATAACATATACAATTATTTTTATTCTCATAATTGTTAAATCTTGCGATTAATTTTAAAATGTATTTCATATATAATATTATTTGATAATATTTTCATTAATTACATATTGAATAAATGGTCTTAATTCATATTCATCATTTGTTAAATAATATAACTTTTTATCCCCATCCTCAATTAACATATAATGAACTTTGGTCGTAAAACTATTTTGTCCTTTAAATTGTTTAGAAATATCTCTAACAATAACAGGTTTTTTTAATGTGTTAATAAATTCAGTGGCAGATTTTTTGCTCTCTTTTTTTGGATAAAAATATATACATAAAATACACCCAAACAATATATTTACCATTAAAATATATTTGTGAAAAGTTTTCATCTTAGTTTTCCGTTTTTATTATACCTTGCACTCCAATCTCTATCAATATTATAAATTGATACTTCATAAATCGGATGAAGCCAACCGCCACCTTTTTGATTAAGTTGTGATATAACAGAAGATATACAAGTAAATCCACTATCATATATAGTTGCCATTATTTTTCCATTTTTATCAAAAGAATGTGCTTTTATACAATCTTTTTTAGTTATTATATTTCGACTTCTTGCCATAATTAACTTTGTTTAAATCGGTTTTTACTAATATAAAAAATACAAACATCTTTATTTACAACTTCATCAAAAATAGGCGGGGTTATCATTATATATAAATTACGATAAACTGTTAAATAATGAATCTGTTTATATAGTTCTTTTTCTGAAAGTTCATCAAATGAATCATGTTTAATCCCTGTTGTAGATTCAAAATTTTCTTGCCAATAGCGATATTTTATTACCATAAAATTATAATGTTATAGAGGTTATTTTATTTAATTCTATTTCTTCTTCATTTCCATTTTCATCTGCAATAGTAAGTATTCCTCTATGGGAAACATGAATAAATGTAGCTGAACGAGGTTTATTTTCCACTTTAAACTCTATTGTTTCACCTTTTACAAAAGTTTTCAGCACATTATATTGATTAACATTAAATTGACTTTTATTCATTTATATTCTCCTTTCTTTATTATTATGATACAAAGGTAGAGAAACTTTCTCTACCTTGCAAATTATTTGAGTTAATATTTGTTATAATTTAGATATTCGGTCTAAAATATGACAAATATCTAATCTCACTTCATTTTTCCAAATGCTTTCCATATTAGAAATTTCATTTGTAGAATGACTTACCAAGAAAGGATATGTTTTAAATCCTTTTAACATATCATCACTCCATTTTTCAAGACTAAACTTTTCATCTTCACTTAATTCGATAATATGTTTAATCACATTGGCTTTAAACATATTTTTAAATGTTGTTTCATACATGAAATGTCCATATCTTTCAAAATCTTTATGAATTAAGTCTAATCCATTGTTAAACTTTTCATTAGCAGTTTCCAAAATGCCTTGTAAAGCATCAATTTGTCTTTTATTTACCATTTATAACTTTATTTAATATTTTAATCTTTTCTTCTTGTGCACACTTTTTAGTTGTGAAAAAATTATTAGTAAGTTTTCTCCATTTGTCTGCTTCTTCATCTTTGCCTGTAACAGCACTTTGCACAACTCCTTTTGAAGATAAGAAATAATATATTTCTACTTTTTCTAACCATTTTTCAGCAACACCTTTGAAAGCAAATTTATTACTATCAATAAAACAAAGGTCATACCTTTTTTGTCCATTATCAAAACCTACAACTTCATAAACAATATTTTCATATTTCACATAATCACCACGCTTAAATTTTTCGGTAAAAGGTTCAAAAAATTTTGTATTGTGTAAATCAATATATGGAAATTTTCGTTCTTCGTTCTTTGCCAAGCATGGAACACCATTTTTAATAATTAAAATTTCACCTTTTTTAAGATAAAGTTCTTTAATATCACATTTTACTATGTATTTTTCCATGAGTTAATTAATATAAAAAGTTTCTAATAGTTTACCTCTCGCAAATTTTCTTGTTATAGGATTAAACTTACAATCCAATTTAAGAACCTTGTTAATATTTGTGTCAAAATTATAAGTAAAAGTTGCTTTTTCACTTCTACCAATTGTTAATCTTGATAATATTTTACATTGAATTTCACTATCTAAAGCAAAATATAAACTTTTTAAAAATATAACAAATTCTTTATTGGTGAGTTGTGCATCATTTCCATACACACAACTCACTTTTTCACCATTTTTTAAAACTATATTCAAATTACCTATTACTGCCATATATTAAAATCCTGCTTTTTCAATAATACCAACAATTTTATTTAACCATTTAAGATAATCTTCAAAATCCTTTAATGATTGTTTCAATGTAAATGCACTCTTATAACTTTCTCCTTCTCTATGAAGGTCTATCTCTTCTTCTACATCAAAATTTTCAACATAATCTTTAAAATCTTCAAGTAGCCCTTTGTCATTTTCAAGATAAACAATCATATTCACACCGCCATCAGTCCATGTTTCCATTTCAATACCATCTCCATTTGCAAAATTACAAATATCTACATTAGCAAAAAACAATTCAAAAAATTCTTGAATTTTTTCATTTTTCAAAAGTTTTTTTGCTTCTTTTTGTACTTCGGGTGTAATCTTTTCCATTATTAAATCTCCTTTTTTTTATTATATTGTTATTTCTTATGTTACAAAGGTAGATATTTTTTAGTTACCCACCAAATATTTTGTATTAATAAATGTTAATTAAAATAACATTTGTAAATCTCTGTAAGCATCAAGAATTTCATGGAATTTAATTCTTGAAATTTCGGTTACATTTCTAAGAGAATCATTTATTAAATCGCAAAAGTCGATAGTATCATTTTCTTTAAATTCATAATTCATCCCATACTTTGTTAAACTTCTACAAGTGAATTTCCTCTGTAACATATCTATATCAGTGAGATGTACCACATAAATACATTCTTTTGAATTTACCATAGTGCTTGTAAACTTGATAATATAGTATTTATCAATCATTTTACGATACTTCTTTTCGTTATTATCAGAAATTTCTTCTAATAAAAGTTTACGTTCTTCCATAAAACGTTTAATATCGCCCACAGTAATATCATTATCTAATAAATTAACAGTTCCCAATACTTCTTGAACACCTGCTAATGTAATTTCACTAAATTTATCTCTTAAACTTCCCATATTAATTTAATGTTTTATAAAATTCTACTTGTCTATCAGCTAATTCACGAGCAATTCTATCTTTTGACTGTTCAACCCAATTAGTTAAATCAGTTGTTACCCAATCATCAAAAGATTGTGGTAATGCCTGTTCAACATAATCATTTGCAATATATTCATTACAATCTTTCATTTCCTCAAACAAAGCAAGTAATTCATTGCTAACATCTAAAAAATCACCAAGTTTTTTATAGGCAGAAATTAATATTTCTTTTTTATCCTTACTTGTTATTTCTCTGTCTAAATTTTCCATTATTAAATCTCCTTTCTTTTAAGTTATTTTCTTATGATACAAAGATAGACCATTTTTTCTAATCTACCAAATATTTTGTGTTAATAAAAGCAAAAACTTTAATTAAAAAATGGCTGATTATATTCCCATACTATCAGCCATTTTAACAAATAAAATTAAAGTTATGAATATCAATGTTTAATTGTTATCATCAACAATAATGATATTGTCCTTATCATTATCATTCATAATGTTTTCGATTGCATCCATTATAGGAATGGAAGTTGAAAATGCACATTCATCTTTCAAATGACCTGCAATAAATTCAATAATTTCATTCATTGCATCATTTATTAAATCATCATGTGTATTCTCGTCCTCTTCATCACAATAAAGATAAATCTTTAATGGTTCTCTTGGGATAGGTTCTGTTAAAAACAGTGTTGATAAATTTTGATACAATTCAATACGACCAATTGTGTTATTAATTCCTACTTTCATGTTTAATTCTCCTTTTTAATTTGATTATATACATTAATTACTTGTTTCATTTTTTCAACCATTTTTTCTCTTACTTTGCTGTTTAACGAAAATGAATTTTCGGGTTTGCAAAGATAGTTATAATGTTTAAACATTTTCTCCACATCTCTTATTTTTTCATCCAAAGCATTGCTTAATATAAATTCTGAAAAAGAAACTACTTCAATTGGTTCTTCATCATAAGAACCAAAATAATATTCTATATGGTTTCTGTTTTTCACAATTACCACAGGATAACCAATCTCTTTAGATGAAACATTTATTTCATTTATTAATCCTTTCATATTTGGATTAATAAGATTTCCTTTTGCTTCATTAAAATGATTGAGGATTATTTCAACCTCTTTTAAATTGTTACATTCAATACCTAACATATCATTTAAATTTTAAAGTTTATACTTTCTTTATTTTAGTACTGCAAAGATAAAAAGAATATTTTATTTCACCAAATAATTTGAGTTAATAAAAGTTAAAGAACTTCTATATCTCACAAAAACTTCTATATCCTACAATTCCACCACAAATAGGCAAAATTAATGATGTAATTACAATTAAGGTTATTGATATATAAGGGTATTTCCAATCTTTAATCTCTTTATCAATATCTAATATAGGTGAAAAAAATAGCATATCAAAAAGAATACCAATAATAATACCAAGCAAAGTAAAAAACAAAAATTCATAGATAAAACAACATATAACGAATATTAACACACAAATTGTTATTATAATTGTTTTCCAATGAAATTTGAGGTATTGAATCAAACTATTTTTAAAATCTATAAGAGATGGTAAAATACCACAGAATATATCTTTAATGATGTTAAGAACATCAGTAAGCAGACCTTTAAAGTATTTAAACACATATATGCCAATTATGTTAAATATTGCAAATACAATATAACCAATAGTTTTTTCTCTTTTCATATTATCTATTGTAATAATCTTCTCTTCCTTTTAGAAAAGTCTTTAATAAAGAAGTGTTATTTTTTGTTAAATGAATATAAACCAATTTTCGGTTTTTACATTCGTCAATTTTCCCTTGTTTATCTGAAAAGGGTATGAATACAGTTGTTAACAAATTCAAACAACCCTTTTCTGAGTTAAAAACCGCTTCAACATTTTTAATTACTTCATTAGTTGAATATTCAATTTTCAAATCTGTTATTGTGCCATCATCTAATATATTAGTTACATCAAATGTAGCTTTACAATAGTTACCATTAAACATAAATGTTTGAATCATATTATTTCTTCTTTTATTTGTTCAGTACAAAGGTAGGTATTTTGCTTATACCTACCAAATATTTTATGTTAAACAATACTAATAACTCCATTAATATGTTCTACTTCAATTAATTTGTAATTATCAATTGAATCATAATCTTTAACAATGGCTTCAATTTCAGTCTTAATTGGCTCACCTCTAAATATAGCAGCACTTTTTACATTAAATCTAAAATTCCATGCTAAAAAATTACAAAGTCTTTCTTCCCAAACACTATATTTTTGGTATAACATTTGTCGCATTCCTTTACCATAGCCATTACTATTTTCATAGTAATATGTATTAGTAGGTAAATGACATAAAACATATTGTTTAGCACATTTTAAAGCCATCAGTTGCTTTTCTTTAACCAAATCAATATCTTCATCTATTACATGATTATGTTGCTTAAAATCGCTTATAAACGCTTCAATTCCATCATAAGACATGCTGTAAAAATATTTACCATTTTTAACACTTCTGACAATCTTTTGTCGTGGCAGGAAATTATACATTTCATAGTTAAATCCGTGGTCTGATAATCTAATAATATCGGGCACTTGGGTTATATGAATGTAAAAAGAATTTGTTGAAACAGATTCTTGTACACTTCCAAAATAACCAATATCATATAATCTTACAACAATACTTTGAGCATATTCATTAATTTCCTTTCTTTTCATTATTTAACTTATTTTGATTCAATTAATTTCATTAATTCAGCTTTTTTAATCTCGCCTTCAAAAGCATTCATCACTTTTTTAATGGCATAATCAGATAAATCATACATATCTTTTAAATGTTTTTTAAACCATTTAGTAAATGTTATTCTATTATTCACATTTTTTTGATAATCAATAAATTCATATTTTAAAGAAACCCAATTCCAACCACCATTAATAACAATTGAAGTGATAAAATCATTTACATTTGTATATTCTTTTTTTCTCATATTAAATTTGCTTTGAAATTTCCTTTACATAATCAATGTGTTCTTGGCTCATAATTTTGCCAGTAAAATTTACCATCAAAAAAGTTTCAATTACATCTTCATCTGTTGCACTTTCCCCCAATGAAGCATAGGAGATTACATCACTATTTAAAAATTTATGTTGTGCTTTATTAGAAAGGTCAGAATAGTAGTTACCATGTAAATCGGGGAATTTATCGTTAACAAAATCCAATAAAGCCCCAATTCTTTGTTTGCCATCCACAACATCACGAAATGCAACCTCTTTGTTCCCTTTATTTAATTCAGATATAATATAGTTATACCCTCTATCACGTAAAACAATTTTACCACAATTAATTCCATTGTAGATTGATTCAATCAACAATTGTTTATCTTTCAATTCCCACACAAAATCTCTTTGATAGTAATTTTTTTTACCATTTTTATCAATTACATAAGGATTAAAATTTAATTCATCAACATCTACTTCCCCTAATTTTGTTTGATATTTTCTTTCCCTTTTATCCCAACCACATCTATATAAAATAGAATCAAGTCCAAATTGAGAAGTGGTTAATTTTCCCCACCAAGATTTTTCGGGAAAAGGGTTTGCGCCTATATCATATACACTTTTTTTAATAATTTCAGATTTATCAATAGTAACAACTTCATTTCCATAATAAGAACTATCATCTAACATAAGTTTAATTTTATCTCCAACTACCTCTATAACTTTGCAAAGAACTTTTTTATCTTCACCATAAGTTCTGAAATGTTTAACAGATACATACACTTCATCATTAACTTGTAATGGTTTTTCATTAAATTCTTTCAACAATTTATCTTTTTTCGCTCCCATATTAATTTAATTTTTCTTTATATTCTTTAATAAATTCTTTAAAAATCAATTCAGCTTTATATTTTGCTCTGTTGGCAAATTCAAAATTCAAATCACTAAACATCATAGGATGATAATGTTTTGTTTTAACTTTCTTTTCAGTAAAAGATAATAAAATATGTTTAATAACAAACTTTGCTTTTTTAGATAAATCTTTAGCATCTTCATTATTTTTAGCAATAAGAGAGTATGAACCATCTTCGTTTTTAGTCAAAATAAAATATTCATATAACTTATTTTTAATACGACTAATAATCCGATTAAGTAGTTCATTTTCATAATCTTTTTCTGTTTGAAATTCAATTTTTTCACCACAGATAGGGCAAAAATCAAAATGACTTCGTATTACATATTCCTTACAATAAGGACACATATAAAAATCATCGTATATTTCATTAGTAATATAACTACTATGGTATTTAATTATTCTCTTCATGTTTACACCTCTTTTACTATTTTAGTAATACAAAAATACAACAAAAAAACGAAACGGTCAAACAATTTGTGTTAAAAAATGTTATCTTCAATAGATACTCTCACATTAGCACTTTCAAAATATACTCCATACGGATGAACATAGGTCACAGGTATATTATGTTCTTTCAAAAATGACATTGTTTTTGTTTGCAATTCTGAATAGTTTTGATTCTTAAAAAATTCAATGGTAAAAGCGTGTGAACGGGTAGTTAAGTTAATATCTTTACATTCAATTTCCACATATTCATTAGTTGGAATATGAACAATTTTAAGTAAATAGTTGTTTAATTTTTGTTCAAATTCATCTAAATATTCATCCCATTTATAAGAAAGAATAGTCCAATAGTCATGCCCTTTTTTAGTTGAATTAAAAGGAAAAATCTCCATTAGATTATAAATGCTTGATGAAAGTTCTAATAGAACCTTTTTAACATTTTCAACATCATCAGCATTCAAGTTAGAATGTAATCCTATGTTAAATTCTTTAACATATTCAGAATAGACTCTTTTGGATTTAAGCCATTTAACAAATTCAGCTACAATCATTTGATTATAAGTAAGCCCCTTTTTAGGAATGATATTATAATCAATTAACTTTTTTTCAAGTTCTGTAAGAGTAATATTATCAAAATATGAATCAACATTTTCTTTAATTTCTTTTGTAAGTTTCATTTTTATTTATCGTTTAATTATTATAATGCAAATATAAGAAAAATAACTGAATTAACAAAATATTTTGTGTTAAAAAATAATAACTTTTTCATTTAGTTTACTAATTATTAGTAAACTAAACAAACATGGCAAGCACTTTTAAAATTTATCAACAAGGAAAACAAGTTGAAGAAATCACTATTACTGTTATAGCTTATCAATATTGTCAATTAACAGTAGAAATGTCAGAAGATGGCAATACAACATTTAAACAAAATATGTCACAAGGAAGTCAAGAAAGATATATGGTAGCCAAAGATTCTGTTATAAATTATAAAACATTCCCAATAAATTGTAGTGAAGATATTATAAGTAATTTCTATGATGATAATGGAAATTTAATTAATTCTTGTTCAATGGGGGTAACATTATATAATATAACAAAAGGTGTTGATAAATTTATGACTATTGAAATAGGAAGATAAAAAACATTAAGGGAGTTTTCCCTTAATGTTATAATTTAATTTATAATGTTTTACGAAACCTATCCCAATCATCAGAAATACTACACCAATCAATAGGGATTCTTGGACGAAGAATAGTTTCTTCAGTTGCTAACCAAGTATTATTATCACATTGTAGTTGAAATGGGTTTTCTTCTATTGGGTTTACTTTTTTTAAATAATCACAAAATTCTTCAACTTTAAAACCATCTTTATAATAAAATATATTTTCTAAAGTAAGAAAATACCAACTACTTAAACGATTTGCTGCAAGCCAACTTAGAAATTCGTTCATATTATTTAATTTTTAAAAATTTTTTAACTGTTTTTAAGAACTTTTTAATAGTGGAAGATTCAGATGATTCAACTAAGGAATGTATTTCTTCATAATCTTTTTCAAGTTGTTCTTGACTTGTTGTTGAAAAATATTCAATAAGCTCTCCAACCAAAGGACTTAAAATTTTTATTCTCCCCACTTTTAACATTCTTTCAGCATCAGAAGTGTAGAGAGTTTCATCACCAAAATGCTCTCTATCAAGAGGGACAAAACGAATTTTGTAATTAATATCACTATCATCTTCTCTATATTTTTCAACTTTGAAATAAGTTGAAACTGTTTTATCATTTGAAGAAGTAAGCGCAATATTCATTGATGGAATAATATAAGAAAGTGGTATTGCTTCCATTTCCACAATCATACCATATTTGAAACTATAATTATTCATTTGGAAATTCTTTTACAAGTTCAACACTGTTTTTATAGAGGGGTAATGATTTGATAAAATCAAAATCTTTTTTATTTTTAACAAAAATTTTCTTATCAAAATTTGTTTTTGTATAGATGTATGTATCTGCCTGTCCTAAATCTTCAAGAACATAAAGATTTTCATCTACTTTTTGAACATAATCAAAATCAACATCAGTTCCAACAAATGCAATTTTATCAACTTCAACATTTTCATCTGCTCTAACATACATGATACCTACTATAATATCATATTTTCTATTAAAAGCTACATAAATATCATTACTGAAACCATTTGGGTATAATGGTTCATTCCATGCGTTTTTATCCACAAAAAAAGATGTCACAAAAGGATGTTTGAACATTTCACACTTTACACTATCTTTTGTAAAAAAAGATAATTTCGGTTTATCATTTAATTCTTCAACCAAAACATAGTCATAAAGATACGCATTTGTCAATATTTCAGTAATGATAATTTTACAATTATCGTCAAATGGAGCACCATTTTCTGTAAAATATCCTACCCATGAAAGAGAATTAAATTTATCAACAAAGATAGGTAATAATTTTAATTTTTTACCTTTTGATTCGGCATAACTTGTTAAAATATATGCAAAATCATCATTACTCATTCTGTTTAAAACACTTGTAAAATCGTCATAATGTTTAATTTCATTCATTTTTATTTCTCCTTTCTTAAATATTATTAAAAACTTCAATTACTGAATTATATAAATTATTGTTTAAATCTCTACATTGCCATTGTCCTAAATCACATTCAAGATGATTAAAACCATCACATTGTTCTATGAAATGATAAGTTGTTTCCTCAATAACATCTATTACACAATCATTATCATGTTCAGTTGTTTCAAAATCTTCCTTTGTGAACCCAATTGTTTTAAGACTTTTTACTATATCATTTAATAAATGATTGTAATGTTCTTCACTAATATACTTTGGTATGTTCATAATATAACTCCTTTATTTTATTATGTTACAAAGATAAGCATTTTAATTGAATGACACAAATATTATGTGTTAAAGAGTATTAATTGATTTATTTTTTAAATGCTGTTTTGCTTTTCTTCTTCTTTCAGCCATATAAATGTTTAATTTAGCTTCATGTAAACTTTGAAAGTCATAATTATCTAATACTGTTTTAACAGCCAATTTACAATCTAACCAATAGTTAGCTAAGAAATCAGCAACACAATTATAACGAGTTTGATTGTGACCTTTTACGTGTTTAACATATATTAGATTATCCAAGTAATGTTCACTTTTTTTAAATGAATAGAATAAACCTTTTAAATTTGGTTCTCTCCGAAAAAGAGATTTACATTTATGTTCAAATTGAAACATTTTATTAATTTCATTCCAATCTGAATATACAACTATTTCTTCATTATGAAATTCACATAAGTTAAAGCATTCAAATAATGCAATAAATTCTAAAATACCATTTTTTAATGACAATTTATCAGCTTTAAACTCCATTAATGCCAAAATATCCTCTTTGGTGTAACGTTTTGCATAATATTCTTCATTAATTATATTACCTATATAATCATAATGAAGTACAACAATTCCAACACCACCAATAATATTTGTATTAGGGTTAACATAATTAAATGAAGCATCTACATAAATTTTAACCATAATATTATAAAAATATAATAATTAAATTAATAAATTTTAACATATACAAGGACCCCAATAACTAAGTTGTTCTTTTAATTCTTCTAATGTACCAAAAAATAATTGTTCTCCATTAAATGATATATCAACTTTTAATATAGTAGATTCATTTTCAGTAGTTGCTTCAATTACACATACTAAATCATCCAATTTAGAATTTTCAGTAAATTCTTGTACAAGAACTAATTTAGCTTTAGGTTGTTGATTTAACAACATTGATAATAAATTTTCGTTATTTTTCATCATCAAACTCTTTAAATTGTTCTACGCACCAATCGCTAAACTGTTCTACACACCAATTGTTAAATTTTCTTAAATTTTGCTCATTACTTAATTCTTCTCTCCAAAAATTGATAATGAAACATTCAATAGCATCTTTACAAGCGTCATATTTTCCATTATCAATAAGAAATGCAACTCGTTTTTCAAACTCTACTTTTTTATTTTTAATATCCATAATTAATTATTGTTAGAATTTAACAACCCAATTTCTTTTTTCAAAATTTTCTTCACTATCACTTTCTAAGTAATATTCCCAATTCTCTTTAGACACGCATACTACATTCTCTTCATCAAGTATTTCAATGCGCAAACAAGCAGCTAAACTGAATGTATCTACATCTTTTTTAGAATAAACATCTTTACTAAAAAGAAACACTTTACTATAATTCTTTTCCATATCATTTAATTTTTAATTATAATGCAAATATAATAGACTTTTTGCTATTTACCAAATATTTTATGTTAAACAAGTTTAAAAAGTTCCTCTAATTCCTCACGATTATTTTTGTAATATTTAAAAAATTCGTCCAAGTCATAATCAGAAAAACCGCAATTAAAATGATTTTCTTTTAAAAAATCAATAAATTTCTTATACAATTCACCTCTACGATTACGTTTAAAACGATAATTCGTTTTGATTATAATTTTATTATTATCAATAACAAAAGAAACTTTATCAGAAATGTATATTTGTGTACCAATTTCTTCTGTCATTTCTTCACATTTAAAGTCTTTAATATATTCCATTGGAATATAAAGTTCTTTACTACAAAGAAATATTTCATTTTTAGAAAGATTAACTTTTCGTCTATTATGACACTCTCCAAACAGAGTGATATTATCAAAATGATTATTTCCCCTATTTATACAATCAAACCACCCTTTACCTGTTTGAAATATAATCCCGTCTGCACTGTTATAAAATCGAATATTTTCTAATTCAATTCCATTAACAAAAAAAGAATTATACCAATTACTTTTTTGTTTTAATACAGTTATACCTTTAGCACCATTCAAACTTTCAACATTGCTCATAATTGTTTCTCCTTTCATTTATTATTATACAACAAAGGTAAGCATTTTCAGCTTACCTTGCAAAAATTTAGAGTTAAAGAGTATTAAAAGTATCTTCTATTTCTTCATCACTCATTGTAGAATTAATTTTTTTAAGTCCTTCAATGAATTTTTCACCTCTAATTTGGTTATTAATGAATAATTTCTTTAAAATACCTTTTTGGTGCTTGCTAAGTGTTTTGTACTTACTTGACGTAATATCAGTACAAGTAACAAAAATTTCCCAATCATCACTATTTATATATTCTTTATATATTTCTTTGGCTTTTTTCCGCATTTCTGCATTAACAGTATTAAGTTTATATTGCCAATATGTAGAACAAAGAAATGTTTTAAGTTCCTTATAAGTCAAAACAAGCGCACTTGAACCATGTTTAACAGTTACAATATAAAACTTTGTGTTCAATGACCGAACAATGCTAATATCACAACTATTAAAATTAGATGGCAAATGATTACTTACCCTTATTTTAAATGTACCAAATGTATAATACACACTATCAGTAGTATTACTATTTGTTATTTCACATTTCTTGTCTAATGTCAAAATATATTTTTTAAGCCAATCTATCATGTTTTTTGATTTTTAGAAGTAATAGGAAGAAGTCTCATATTTCCCAACATACGGCTCATATCTTCTTCCCAAATTTCAATTACAATATGTTTATCTGTGAAAATTTTTCTATTTTCATCAAGTTGGAAAATCATTTTCACTTTGTAATTACTTGGATTATCAATTAAAGTAATTTCTTTACAAGAAATAAAGTATTTTCTATCTTCAAGTGATACAAATATAGCCCTTTTTTCAATATCAGATAACAAAAAAGTAAAAGTCTGATTTTTAAAAGAAAATTCAATATATGGCTCTACATCTAAATAAGTTTCAAACAATGAAACCAATTGGCTCTTAGTGAAGTTCATTTTTAAGCGAGAAATCATTACTTCTCTACAAAATTCTCTATTTTGTTGATAAAACTTATTCAGAAAAATACGCATTTCATCCCTAAGTTCATTTGAAAATGTTGTTAAATAAACATATTCCAATAAAGTTAAAGGAATTTCACCAAAATTTACCCGTTTTAAACATATATCATCCATCATTTTCCTTTTTTAATTCATTAAGATATAAAGTTAACAACTCAATTCTAAGTTCTCTTGTTGAAGTATCATAACTACTAAACCAAGAATCTCCATTAAATTGGAAATTATCTTCATAAAAGATGCTAAAATTACTATATTCATCTATATGTTTAGGAACATAACTGTTAGCAATATCTAACAAATCACTAAAATACTCTTTTAAAATATTATAAGAACTTGAATGATTAGAATCAATTTCAATTTTTTTTAATTTTTCAATTCCTTTAAACAAACCATGACAAATATAATTTGTTTCAAAAGTCATTAAAAAACCTCTTGCTAATTCGACTACTTTAATTACTTCGTCTTTATTTAATGTAATGATTTTTCCTGCCATACTTATTTGTATTATTTAACATTACTCATTTGAGTACATCTTTTTAGCTTCACTTAATCCTGCAATCAAGCCATCCAAATATATATTCATTTCTTTTGCAGTCATATCATAATAACCACTTGAACCCAATACTCTATGAAAACAAGAAGTCCATTCTTCAAGCAAAGCATATTTGCCACCACTATATTTAACTACAAGGTCTTGATTACCTGTTAAAAGTTTTAATGATTCAACTTTTTCGTCTATAATTTTTCTTGCTCGACTTGCCATAATTTTATCTCCTTTCTTATTATATTATTCTTTCCATAATTTACCACAACAATCACACTTATATACTGTTATAGGCACTCCCCAAACATAAGTTATCCCATATTTGTACAATTTCCCATTACAACAATGTGGGCAATCCATTTTAAAAAATCTCATACTTTCAATATTTTTCTGTATTTAACTTTTGGGCATTGGTTTTCCCACTGAAAATAAACTTTACCTACCAATGTTTCATGTTCCCACAATATTTGCCCATACGAACGGGTAAAGTGATAAGTATTATCAGATGTATCAAGTATGATTAATTGGTCGTAACCGTCTCTCATTGCTGTTTTCTTAGCATTTTTAATACATTCTTTATAATCGTTTGTTTCCATGTAACTTTATTTTTATTTGTTTTTTAACTGATACAAAGATAATACATAATTGGGATATTACCAAATGTTTTTAGTTAAAGAATATTATTTAATAATTTCTAAAAGTTTTACAAAAACCAATTTCTCCATTACTTTTACGAATGATTTTAGTTAAAGTAATTGTTTCACCCTTATTAATACCCGAAATATAAACTTCTTCAAGTTCTTCATCAGTCAAAGGTTTTTCATCTTCTTTTTCCAAATCTTTGATATATTCCTTTGCTGTTATTTTTGCATCTTTAAGAGTTGATTCAGTTTCCATCATACCCTCAATTCTATAATATTCTACTCTCATATTATTAGTTTTTTGTTTTTCTATTTGGAACTTCTACTATGTTATAAATTTTTGAACTGTAATTTTTTCGGATAGTTGTTTTATCAAAAGCCCATAATGCAACTATTCCATAATCACTTTCAACAAAATACCGTTTCATTACTTGTCTGAAATCCATTGTAACACCCATTCTCATAATACAGCCACATGGAACAAGAATAGGTGAATTAGCTTCTCTATAAAGAAAAACCTTTTCATCATTGGTAAGTTGTTCACCATTATTAATTTTTACAGCAAGTTCATATACTTTATTCCCTTCAACTGCATTTTTATCTCCATGAAAAATTACTTGTGCCATAACATTTTTATTATTAAAATTAATTATCTCATTTTCTTATACAACAAAGGTACGAATTTATTTCGTACCTTACAAACTATTTGAGTTAATAAATCTTAATTGAATTTTAATTCATTTGTTAACTGATATAAACTATCTATTTTTTGAATGATAGTTTCATTTTGAAGTTCAATAGTATTGAAATGTCTCCTAAAAGGTGTTAAAAACAAATAAATTCCAACAATTAATCCAAGTACAATTAAAAATGCTTTCATATTATTATTTTTTAAGTTTATTACACAATTCTTCAAAACTACCCTCAAAAATTATGTTTCCCTCTTTATCAATAACTTCAAGCATTTCAGTAACGGAAATATTATCTTCAAAGAAAGTTCTCAAAGCATTAAGACTAAAAATACTAATGCGTGCAATATCATTTTCTTCTCCATAAGGAAAAACAGATACACCCCCTACATTACAGAATGTTGGTGAGGTATGACGAATACCATATTTTTTAATTTGTATAGCTTTCATATTATTTATACTAATTCTAAATTAACTAATTATGTTTAAAAACAGCTTAAAATATTTGCAAATTAAATAAAAAACAGTATTAATATAATGGTCCTTATAATAGTTAATATTATATAATATATTAAGGACCATTATATATACACTTTTTTCTGAATTATGCAAACTTTAGATGTTAAAAATATAAAATCTCAAACCGTTCATATCAATAATGTAATCAGCATCATCTTCTGTTAAATCATCACATTCATCCAATTCATCTTGATACATTGAACTAACACCCACAACTATACCCAAATAATCAAAACTAATTTCATATTCTCCAACAACTGAAAAACTTTCCAATATTTCAGACAAATGTTTTTCATTTATTTCAAACATATTTTTTGATAATTGGGAAAGTAAACTTAAACAAACATAGATTATTGCAGTATCTTGGCTACAATTATACCATAATTGACGTTTGCTTACTTCCTCAAACATATAAACAATTGATAAACAGTTAATTTCTTTCTTAATCACTTCTTGGTGACTTGAAATATAATTTAACATATAGGCTGCAACTTCATGTTCATTTGAAAGTGTTATCAACCCGTCAGCAGCAAGAGTTTTAACAAGGTCTTTCCACTGTTCTTTATTTTTTACATACCACCCCTTAGAATAAAGAATGGTATGTGATAATTTTAACTTTTCCATAATGTTTTTAACGTCCTGTGTATGAATAACTGTCAATGTAACATGGTCGCTTAATATCCCCTTCAAACACTTTTACAATTTCAACATTGCGCATATTAACATTGTAAAATTCGATAAAGTCGTTTACATCTTTGGAAGTCATAAAAACATTATTGCTTTCTAATACAAGAGCCAATCTTCCATTTTTGTAACACTTTAACGGTTTTCCGTTTTCTTTAAGCTGATAGCCTATTACTTTCTTTCTCATAACTAATTTGTTTTATTATTATAATACAAAGATAACCATTTCAATGTTATTAGCCAAATATTTTATGTTAATCTATATTAATAGCATATAACCAATTATTTTCAGTATCAATACTATCACTATTTAAATCATTTGTAAACTCTTTTACATTGGCATAATCATAGATAAACGTATTTTCTGAATCAGATAAAGCATATTCATTTAATTGTACATCAGTTAGTGTATCAAGTTCAGCTTTATCATAAGCAAAAGCATCAAATGTTAAAATTCTTAAAGCCATAATTTAATCTCCTTATTATTTAATTGTTAACTAATCTTTTAAGTGAAAATCTTCTATCAAATAGATAATGAACACCATAATTTTTATAAGTTGTTGATATATTATACCAATACCAACCAAAACACATATCCATAAATTCATTTGGTCTTTCATGCGCCATATTCATGTATGATTGGTAATTTAATACAGTTACATTATTAGAAACATATTTTGTAACAATATCCCTCGCTTCAATATTATATTGAGAATGTGCTTCAACTAATGCAGTCTGTATCAATATTCTTTTCTTCTTTGCTAATGCTAATTTATCCATTTGTTTATCTTTTTAATTTTGATATGACAAAGATAATACTTTATATCCAATTAACAAAATATTTTGTGTTAATAAAATATAAATTACTCTTACCATGAATATATTGAACAAGGTGCATTAATATCATGTTTAATTTCTATAATATCAATCATGGCTTTCTTATCAAACATTAAAGAAATTTCTTTTGTCAATTTGTCAATATCACTGCCACCTCTTCCAATTAAAATACCTGGTCTTTTTGTAAAGATTTTTATATCAATAATATCTTTTTGTGTATCAACATTTATACCATGTATCTGTAACATGTTGGCTGTATTATATACTTTCTCAATACAAAGATACACAGTTTTTAATGGACTATATATAGCAAGTGTTTTACTTTTACTCCCATCCATAAAGCACTCATTTTCAATCTTAAACGACAAAATATTCATTTCATTTTTAATGAATAATTGTTTAATCTTTCTCTCAATGAATTTTTTAAATTTGTCCATAATAATTTTTTCTTAATTTATTGTCATATAAAGTTACTTCATTTCTATATGCAATTTTACATATTTTGTAAAATTCCTTTATTTCATAATCGTTAGATAAATGTTGTGAGTAATTAAAATAATTGTAATTATCGAAATACTCTTTCTTTAATATTTTTCCACAATCATAACAATATGTTACTTTAATAAGTGTTGGTATATCGTCCAAATCATCATTATCTGTCATTTCATCATAATAATAGTCTCTTATGATTACAGAATGTTTGTTTGCGTGGGCACATAAAAAAGATGGTGTTAATCGTTTAAATAATTCCTTAATTTTCATATTTTTTTTTTTGCTAATTAAATATAAAATCATACGCTTTCTGTACACTGTCAAAACTAATATGTAAACAGTCATTTCCGATTGAAATGCCTAAATCCGACTTATGTATAGATACATTATAACCTTGTTGCATGATAGCAATTATCATAGTAAAATCATCCATATTATTCAATGTATAGAATTAAAAATTTATATGCTTTCTCCACATTATCAAATGTAAGTAAGAAAAGTTCATCACAAACTGTTATTCCATTATCATAGGAATGGTGAAGTACAATAAAACCTCTCCCCTTAATAATTTGTATCATTTCATGTTCTTTCATAACTTATCTCCTTTCTTATTTAATATATGCAAAGATAAGGATAATATATTTCTTATACAAGTATTTTGTGTTAATAGTAGTTAATGGAATACTAAATAAAAAATGCTGACTATTTTCACAAACAATCAGCATAGGAAATAAAAAGTATGTTCTTAGTGTAAAATTGTCATTTTAATTTTTTCATCGAATATTAACGTTTTATCAGACGGATGCAATAATATATCAACTCTATGATTAAAACGCTTGTTCATTACATCTCTTACTTCATAAATGCCATAACCATGTATATGTACTCTCTTAGGCTTATCTTTAGGAAATAACCAAAGTAAATCACGAGAAATTGCACACCACTTTATTTTACCTTGTTTCAACTTATGTAAGTCAATTTTACTACCGTCAGCCGTAATTAATGGATTATCATCACATTGTTCTTTAACAGGTTGATAACAAGTAACTGTTACATGGGTAATAACATTTTTTGTATTTCTGTTTTCGCCAAATGAAAAAATTGAACAAAAACAAAGTATTGTTAAAATAAAAATGTTTTTCATTACAAATTTCATTGTTTATTAATAATCTTTAAAAATTCTTTTAATCTTATTTTAAGATATTCTTCCAATTCTTCTTTGTCTGATATTTTCCCAATAATGTCATTTGACAAAAATTTAGCTTGTTGAGCTATTATTTTATCATCAAATGTTTTGTTTTCAAACGTAGATAAAAGATATTGTCTCATTGGATGATATATAACAAGTTTACCATTATGCTGTTCAGCAACAACATAGTAATCATTGTTTATTTTCTTGATAAAGAATTTGGAGTTTTTGACGGAAACCACCATTCCATTATCAACATCTTTTTCAATCTCTTCATAACTATTATATAAATTTTCTTGCTTCATATTAATCAATTTTTATTTAGTATATTTATCAATTATTTTCTGTTTTTTTATTTCTCTTTCTTTTTCTCTTAGTTGCTGAATTTTATTAACAATTACATAGTTAGTAATTAATAATGATGGCTGTACACGAGGATGGAACTTTCCATTTATATAATCATAATAAACTTCATAGTTTTTATAACATAATTCGATATTTCTCTTTTTATTTACAAGATTGTAATCATAATATGTATTAGATTTTTTTATTTGAAAATCATTTAATTTTAGTTTAGAAAGTATAGTTCCAACTAACCCACTCAATTCGTTTTTATTACATTCAATGTAATATAATTGTTTTTTATAAAATTTTACTTCAATTTCATTACAAGAGTAACTATATACAGTATCGTTTAATATTATTTCAGTTTCATTCCAATAAAAATCATCATAGTTATTAATTTTCATATTTATATTATCTATGAATAAATTTTTACTTTTTAAAAAATCAATAATACAATGACGTTCTTTAAATTTTGGTTTGCTTTCAAAAAAAGTAACAGATTTAAAAATACAAATTAATACACTTGTAATCACTAATACAAATAGTGTGTTTGCTTTTCTAAACATAATACTTTATTTTTTATTTAATGGCGATTCTTTAAGTCTTGTTAAATTAAAACCTATCATATTTCCACAAGAGGGGCATTTAAAACCATAATCAGTAGAAATCATTCTACCATTATAAGAACAAGTACAACAATAAGGTTTCCAACCGTCATACCATGTGCCACCTTTTGCTTCTTTTAACCTTTTTAACTTCTCTTCATCAGATAGATTAATGTTCTCTTGAACAGTTTCCATTTGATTATATAATTCTTCTGATACTACCATGTTACTATTATTTTTATATGACAAAGGTACACCAATTATTCCAATTTTCATAATATTTTGTGTTAAAGTATATTAAATACAGCCACCACAATAAAATTCGTCTGTTTCTTCATCATATTCACTAACAGAATTGTGAATATAATTACCACAGTCTCGACACATTTCAAATTCATCTTCACTGTATTCTTCACCACAGCAATTCAACATAAGACAATCATTTTCATTGTTATACTGTCTTTCCATTACTTCACCACAAATAGGACAAATGTATTCTTCCATATTATTTAACTTTTTATATCAATTTCCAAATAATAAACATATTTAACGCATCCTTATACTTACAAGGTAATTTTACTCTTTTACCATTCTTAGAAATAAGATTGGACGGATTATAACCATAAAACAATATTTTTGTTTTTCTATGCTCTTTGTATTGCTCTTTCCATGTTTTAGGCTTAAAATGCTTGAATGTATCTCTATTTATAATCCAATCGTTTAAATGACTTATTCTACATATAGCTTTTCTTGTTCTTGAATATTTACTCATAACTGTTTATTTATTAATTAATATTTCCTTTTTCTTATGATACAAAGATAAGAAATAATATTTATTTTACCAAATGTTTTGTGTTAATAAAACATAAACACATTAATATAAAAAAATGGTGTTAACTATCTTCACAGACTGTTAACACCCGATATGTTTAATTTAAAATCCAATTTTGTATCGTATATTAATTATTACACTACAAAGATAATACTTTTATTTTAATCCACCAAATTATTTTAGTTAATTATTTCTAATCTATATGCTTTCCCCTTATTATGCTTTTCTTCAATCTCAATACCATACGGAAAACAAACAAAAAGCATTTTGTAATTTGGATATATCATTGTAAACTCTTTTTTTTCAAAGTCATACCAACCCCAATATTCTTGCTCATTTCTATTAGGTGGAGATTGATTTTCAGAAATACACATCTTTACTTCCAATACATCTTCTGCCTTATTTCCCCATATATGCGCATGGTCTTTGTGAATACCAAAGTGAGTGTAATAATCTCCATAGTCACATTTGACACAAGTTTCAATAAATGTTTCCATACTAAAATATGAATAGTTTAATACGAATTTTTAATACATTCCAATAGTATTGAAAACGGTTATCACAATATATGTAAATTTCATCATTGTTTGGATGTTTCTCTCTGTTAAGATATATGGTTATTTCGTAATCTTCATTATCGAAATATACATTTATAATATCATGTTTGAAAATACCACGCTTGCCAATCTTAATCATATTGTTTAATTTTTTATTAATACAAAGATATAAAATAAATTCAAATCCTACAAATTTTCTCGCTCTTTTTTCAAATCTTCAAGATTTTTTAACATATTTTTATATTCTTCTTTATCAAAGAAATCGGGGCTATATGAAGCAAAAGTATTTTCCAAATCTTTTATTTCTTCATTAAGTGATTCATCAGTAATACTCAATTTAACACCCTCATAACATTCTTTAAATGCTTCAATAATGACATTTCTAATTTCAACAGTTTTATATTCTTCAAAGTTTAATTCCTTTAATAAAAAATCAAAAGTAAAAGTACAAATTACTTTGTTCCCCTCATAATCCATAATAGTAATATCAGTGTAATCAACAGTACTACTATATTGTAAAATTTTATATTTATAGTAGTAAAAACTATTGTTAAGAGATGAATCACTCTTTGTTATCTTATTAATCAATCTTTTAAGTGCCCGATATTTCTTATTCTGTTTCATAACTTATATATGTTTTTAATTACTGATACAAAGATATGGATTAATATTCATATACACAAATTATTTGTATTAAAAAGTATTAATAGAAAAATTTTTCAAGGTCTTTAACTCTAATCATAAAAATTGTATCTTCATCACTACCAATATAACCAATAAGAGTTTTCATTAAAATTTCTTCATCATCAAAAATGTTTCCAATAATAAGACCATTATTTGAAAAGTTCTTAGTAGCATAATTTAACAAAACGTCATTATAAGAAACATCTGTTAAAATATTATAATTATCTAAACCTTTTTTAATGGAAACATAAAGCAATCTGTTAAAATTGTTAGACATTACAAAATTACCTCTGAAAATATAATCTAACTTCTTTATGTTAGAACATAATTCTTTTAAAGAAATGATTACATAACCATCTAATTTAAAGTGTTCTTTTACTTCATCTATATTCATAATTTTAATTCTTTTAATATTATATAATTTTAATAAATTAAAAGAAGTATCTTATAAAATATAGCTAATAGAATAGCCATTACTAAATAAGGTAACGCATCATTTATAATTTTTCTTAACATATTTATTTCTTAATTAATATTAAAAATCATCTACAATTTCTGCACTAAGACATCCAATCATTATTTCATCATTGTAAGTGGTGAATTGTTTTACAAATTTAATTACATGAATATTATCAAAATAATCATTAATGTATTCCACCTTATCAATATCATTTGTTAATGACATTAACATATTATATGCAAATGATGATAATGTGAAATGACAAAGACCACTATCCAATGTGATAATTTCTATACAATATATCTTTTTATCCATGTGATTGAAAATTATTTGCTTTAAGTAAAGGGAAAATTACTTGTCTGTAAATTGCATTGTAAATCTTTATTTGATAATCAAAGCTATAATCATTGATATAACGCATAATACCACTTTCTGTACTAAGAGAAACCTCGCAATCAAAAATGTTATATTCTACTTTATATTCACGACCATTTAAAATAATATAACAACCAATCACCTCTATTTCACCACAACAATAGTTACGAAATACTGTGTTACTACCTTTCACTATTTTAACACTCTCCCATGAATTACTAATAAACTCTAAAAGAGTACCTATCAAATGATTATAATCTATACGCATGATATTATTTAATTTTTATATGTATTAAAAATATGTAATACTCATTTGAGTACATATCAAAACTTAATATGCTTCACCTCATATCTCTTTTGAAAATCCTTACATTCAGATATTACATCTTTGAAAATATCCATTAATTCAGATAATTCAGTATTGTAATCATACCAAGAATATATATTCAAATCCTCCGTCTTACTTCTTCCCTTAAAACGCATAACACCACTTAATTTCATCTTAAATGAATAAGAAATGTTATTGTCCTTATCTATATTCTTTGAAAGAAAAATATGCAGACCACTACAAATACATTGCCAATCCCGATAAACAAGGAAAAATGGAACGTAAGACAACATATAGCCTAATGTAGAAGTAACCTTTTCACCCTTATGTGTATTATAACTCTTATAAGGATAAAGATAGATACTATCAAAAACCTCTTTGATTAAAGACATTTCTTTATCAGTAAAATCAACTGTGCCAACTGCTATAAAATCACCATTTCTCATAACTTGTTATTTTTAATTCATTATTATATACTATTAGTTTATTATCACAATGCAAAGATAACACATTTCAATATACAAACCAAATAATTTGAGTTAATTAATATTAATATACTCATTTGAGTACACTATCTCAAACAATTATATATCACATATTTGTATCTCTGTCTCAAATAACCTTAAACGTTCAGACGTTAAAAGAAGTAAATCTTTAATATCGTTCGTTTGAGAAGAATAACTAATCTTAATATTACTATTAATAAACTCAATTACATAATAATAATAAAAATCGTTAATATCTAATCTGTTTACCCTCTTTGATAAACGAACAATCATATCATTAAAAAACATCTCAACATTATTAGTAAAATGCACAGGAATTTTAAAATGATATAAAAATTCTAAATCGTTATTAATATAACGAACATAAGGCTTCATATCCCTAAACTTTATATGTTTAAGAATATCCTTAATACAAGAAACATAACAATCATTAAATTTCTCTAATTCATCACAAATTGGGGCAGAATTGAAATCATAACAAACATAAACCATATATTTTAAATTAATAAATAAACTACTCTGCTAATAATAAGCAAATATACAAATTTATGTACTCATTTGAGTACATATTATGTTAAATAATGCTATATCTAAACACACAACCATAATTTAAACCATTTTCAATATTATTAAAATCATTTAAGAATTGCTTCTTTATATCCTCACCATTAGTAATAGGATAAACCAATTCACCAAATGTTTTAATAAATTTATTGAATATTTCACATATATTAATATAAGATTGAGTTATGTTTTCTCTATACCTTAATGTAGGTATAACCCTATAACCGCAATCTTTACCATTTTCGTAAACTTTATTTACAATGTAAGTGTAATGTTCAAACGTACCATAATACATACGATAAGGAATATTTACTTTCGTTTCAAGATGAAAATGTAACTCCACATAATCACAAGGAGTTGTAAATACACCTTTTTCATACATAGACGTTATACCCTCATAAGTAATAAGGTCAGAACCTTTTACTCCCTCAAAACTATTATCACAATGCCATAAGTGATAAACATCCCTTACATTATCATAAATCATAAGTTCATTAAACAAATTGCTATCTGCTTTAATTCCACAACCATTAACATTATAATACACAACTTTACCTCTGTTAACAAAGTCCTTGAACTCATTAACAGTATTTAACTTTTTTAAATTCATATACAATAATTTACTGTTCTTAACATAAAATGTTAAGAAATATTAAAATACACCACACCCTATAAAAAGAGTGTAGCGTACATTTTATTTAACAAAATATTCATCTAAGTTAAATTCGGGTGAATAGACTATTCTGTTATGATAGTCGTAAATAAGCGTATTTAAACGCAAATTTGTACCCGTACAATAAATGTAGTATCTATCACAAAATTTGTCTGTATTGTCAAATTTGACAATGTAATCACTGTCAGACCAATAAACAGTTTTACCATTTTTAACACTTTCACAAAATTCTTTTACACTTTTAAACTTACTAATTTTCTCCATATAGTTATACTTTTTATTATCTCAAACAAAGGTAAGAACTTAATTCCATATATACAAATTATTTGAGTTAAATTATGTAAAAATTTAGATAAAGTACTGATTATTAAGCAAGTACAGTAATAAATATAAAATACCTCGTTTTAAAGCCTTATTTTGATAGATAAACCGTTTTAATACAGAGTATTAGATGATAGGGTGAAATGGTCTGAAAACGGCTTAAAATAGCCTTATTTGGCGTGTGAAGTGATTGAGTAGTAAGGAGTTTAGAAAATGAATGAAAAGTAGTAATATAATATAACTTAAAAACAAATATATTAAGAGAGATTAATTGGGATTAATATAAATTAAGAAGAAAGAGGGGATAAGGCTTAAATAAACTAAAATATAGCTTAAATTGATAGGAATTAACAAAAACAAGTAAAAACAAACTGTGTGCTGTGTAAATTTTAACAATTTTTTAGAAAATTTTGAAATTAGTTAAAATATTTTAACATTAATATTAATTAACTAAAATTATTTGCAAATATTAAATTGTCATTTTGTCAGTAAAATATAATAAAAGTTAATCATTTAGTTATCTTAACTGAAAATATTTGGTAAATAATTATCATCTAATATTTTAAAAATACCCATAGAGAAAATTTAAAATTATGTTAAAATTGCTATATAGAGTTAGCAATTTACATATTTTATATCATATATCATATTATTAGTAAAAATGTTAATAATGATTACAAAATGATATTTTTAAATTTATTTAAGTAAAAAATTTTGGTCATTAATATTTGTTAAATTTAAGTTTATTTAACAAATGGAAAGGTTCATTAACAATTTTAGTTTTTATATATTGGAGACTATACTTTAGAATATTACTCCTACCTCTTTATCTCTTTTTGTATAGTACAAAGATAGGGAAATTTTCGTTCCCTACCAAATTATTTTAGTTAATAAATGTCAAATTTATACCCTAATTTATCTGCAAGTTTCTTTATATATTTTGCTGTTGGGTGCGGTGGATAATAGCCATGTACGGGTGTGACTGTTTTATTATGTTCATTTACTAAACAAACTGAATAACCGCTATAATCTTCCATGAAATAACAATCTATCACATCATTTCCTTTGTATGAATATTCACTTCCTTTCACTTTTTTCAATGCTGCCATAATTTATTTAATTTTTAATTGTTAGTATTCTTATTTTGATATATACAAAGGTAGGTATTTTCCCGATACCTACCAAATATTTTGAGTTAATAAAAGTTAATCTTCTTTGTTAAATTCTTCACTATCGTATATATCACCACATATAGACCACAATACCCAAACGGATAATTCTTCTTTATTCCATTTTTGTAGCTCTGTTTTCTCATGGCAACCATATTCAAGAATGTGGTTAATTAGTCTTTCTTTTGGTATTTTATCAAATTGCTTTTTGATTTCGGGTATTTCTATCCACCTTTGACAATCTTCTTCACAATCTCCACTATGGCAGCAATTTTCTACACATTCTCTACTTAGTTCAATTTCAAAGCTGTTATCTACATAGCCATAAAATAAATTTTCCATATCTGTTATTTTTAATTGTTAGTACTTTAATTTTGATACAACAAAGGTAAATAAAAAAGGTGAACTATGCAAATAATTCACCTTATATTTTCTTCCTTTTAACTATTTTTTAATAATCTCGTATCTATCTTTGTCCCACCTACTATTAAACCATTCATCCGCATTTTTATACAGACGTAAAGTATCAACGTTTAAGTTTCTATTAACGCATAATAGTTGGTGAATTGACTTGATAGATAAAAATTTCTTAATCATATCAACTGTTAGTGTATAATCGTCTCTATCAAGCAAACAACACCCCGAACCGTTATTTTTTGTTGGAACATATTCAAAGCTACAACTCCATGAATAAAAGTCGTTTCTACCAATATAAAGTATTGTAGTTCCGTCTGTTACAAAAAACCACATACGATGATACATAGTATTAACTACACTTTCTTTTTCTTCTTCGGTTAATACCTTATGGAAATAAACAGTTAAACCTTCATCTACACATTGATTTAAAAGGTTTACCAATTCTTTTTTAAATTCTTCTTTCATGCTCATAACTTATATTCTTTAATTGTTTATGCAAATGTAGGTATTTAATCAATATGAACCAAATTATTTTAGTTAATAAATGTTGTTATATATCAGCCAATTCATCACTTACTTTAATACAACATTCGTACAATGCCCATTGAATTAATTCTCTACGTCCTAATTTTTTAACTTCTTCAAAAGATAATTCACATGGCATATCATAAACAAAAGTAGCTAATGTTTCATCTTTAATGAATTGAAATTGTTTCAATACCTTTTCATTCTTCATCCATTTTTCAACATTATCAGAATTAAATTCAATAGTACCACATTCCTTAATACATTCAAAAGGAAGTTCTACAAATATACTATCATCTATACCAACTTTAATTAATACTTTCATATTGTTTAATTTATTATTAATTTTACTATTGCAAAGGTATAAATTAGTTTTCATATATGCAAATATAACATGAATTATTTATGTTAATAGTTCTTAATTTATTTATATTTTTTAACTAAAAATTATTATATCTATTGGAGACTATACTTTATATTGTTACATATACCTCTTTGTTTTTCTTATAGTACAAAGATAAGAAAAAGGTATGACACTACCAAATAATATCATACCTTTAACATTATATTAACATTTACTTATTTCCCACCACTTCAATATATACATTGCATTTAGGATAGCATTTTTGTAACTTCCTTTGTGTTATTTCAGCCCTACTAAATGAATTATAATACTTTGGTGGGCGTGTGTCTGTATAAAACATGGTAGGTGGATTAAGGATAGGTTTATGTTTCCTATCCCACCTAACAAACACATAAGGAGTATAATTATAATTGACAAAAACCAAATATTGTTTCATACTGCATAATATTTACCGTTTTCTAAAAATTCATATAAATTAGCTTCGCAAATTTCGTTTAAATCTTCTTCTGATATTTCATAAAAGAAAGCATATCCATAATTTTCAAATTCTTTACATTTAGCAAAATACCATGCTTTTACATTTTCTTCAACTTTTTGTAAAATTTGTTCATGTTTAGGATTTTCATAATTATCCTCAATTTCTATACTAACTGTATGTGCATGGCAATAATGATAATCAAACTTTGTGAATTTAATTTTTGAAATATCGTCACCTGCAATTTCTTTTTGTCTCTTTGTCAAACCTTGTGTAAAGATTTTCCAAATACGTTCATCAATACCATAGGTAGGAATTTCACCATACATACAAAAGCCGTCTCCTTGACAATAGTCCAAAGAGAAACTTACTTTTAAAGTTTCAATGCCATATTCAGACTTTAATTCTTCTAAACAATCTCTTTCAAATTCAGACGGTTCTAAATTATTAAGCCACCATTGTTTCACAACTTCTTTTGCTTCACTTGACAGTTCATTAAATTTGTAAACCTTAATTTCTTTAATTTCTGTTCTCATAACTCATATAATTTTTAATTGTTACTATCTTTATTTCTCTGTGACAAAGATAAGGCTTTTATTTGAATTGGCAAAATATATTAGAATATTTTTATGTTAATGATTATTAAATTTTTCACATTAATTAACAAATTAAAATTAAATATATTGGAGACTATACTTTAAGATATTACTCTTACCTTTTTTCTTATACAACAAAGGTACGAAATAAATCCGTACCTTACAAATTATTATGGTTAAAAGATGTTACCAAATACAATAATAATAGTTACCACTTCTCACAATCTCACTTGCTTTATCCCAACCGTAAAGTTTTTTCATACCTTTTAAACTCCCTGTCGTTGAGCAACTTGTATATCTCTTATCACTTAAATAAGATGATATTTTCTTTGTACTAATATATTTCATAACTTTAATATTTTTCGTTACATATATTTTCTATCTCTTTAATTATGTTTTCTGTACTTATACCCGTTAATACTGTTATATCAGATAACAATTTCATAAGTTTATTGTAGTTCCTACTACCTTTTACGGACAAGTCACCATTTTTCTTAAACATTTGACTTTTATTATATCCTAAAGTTTTTAAGAGTTTTTCTAAATCCATATTTTTAATTGTTATTTCTTATGATACAAAGGTAGGGAAATTTCTATTCCCTACCAAATATTTTATGTTAATAAGAATTAATATTCTTCACTTGCTTTCATAATTCCTTCAAGAAGTGATATTTCCTTAATATCAAAAAGATAGTATTCGTCCTGTGTATCATACGAATAATCACAATTATTACATATTTGTCCTTTTGCGTTAAGATAAATCATTGTATCAACATTAATATAATCTTCAAGTTCTTCAATACTAATTTCTTTGGTGTAGTCTAATGTTTTCCAACCGCCTAATTCATATCCTCTGCCCTCTGAAATGATATTACGCACATTATATTCATCATTTCTAAGTGAGAAAAAAGAAAGCATGGAAAGAAATTGAATACTTTCTTTTTGTTCTTTTGGGTATGTGTGGTAACTATCATTTGATAATTGTATCATTGATAAACATTCATCTTTATAATTTTGATACATATACATTTCAATCAATAAATGTATAAATTCTAATGATTGGCAAGATTTTCTACCATTAACAACTATGTAAAAATTACTTACAGATATTTTTAATCTCTTCAATTCCTCTAATATAAAACGTATTGCAGGAATATTTAGAGTAGGTTCACCACCTGTAATTGTAAGGCTACCAATTGAACTAATATCTTGTAATGCTTTTGTAATATATGCTTTATGTATATTTCTTTTTTGTGCTTCACCTCTTAAACAATGCGCACATTTCATATTACATTTGCGTGTTACTTCAATTGCCAATTCATTTAAAATTAATTTCTTCTTTTCCATAACTTATTATCTTTAATTGTTTGATACAAAGGTATGGTTTTTATTTGAATTATGCAAGCATTTATCATATTATTTTGTGTTAATAAAAGTTAATAGATTATAGTTAAAATTATATAAAATTAACAAAAATGCTACTAATATGTTGGAGACTATACTTTAGTATATTACTACTACCTATCATTTATTATTTGATAATACAAAGATAAGGATAATAAATGGAATTACCAAATTATTATCCTTATTAAATGTTAATTGAAAGTTAATTTATTTTTTATATATGTGTTCTTCCATAATTAACCGACCACTTAAATCGTATGTACGTTTAATAATTTCATCACTGTGAAATATTTTAGCAATTTCAATTGCTTTATCATCATTTTCACATTTTATTTGTGTGAAGTTTTCGCATAATACTTGTGTTCTGCCCCAATTGATTAGCCCAACATATCTATTATTTGGAATAAAACCTTTAGCACGTGTTTTAATTGCATAATAAACACCTTTAAAAACTCTTTTACTCATAACTATACATTTTTAATTGTTACAAATTTACCATATTCTTATGTTATAATCATTGAAATAGTTTTCAAGTTCTTTCAAGCCCTCTAAACTATGAATACCACCATTTTTATCTTTTACTTCAATATCAATAGTTTCGCCATAGTCATTTGTTAATGCTATTTCAGAAGTAGAGAAAACCTCTTTTACAATGTTTACTACTTCATCATTATTCTTTTTCCCTTTTACGATGTTTAATTTCATAACTTAAAACTTTTAATTGTTAATACTATATGTTCTTTTTCTATATTACAAAGATACAATAATCATTTGATATATGAAAGTATTTTGTATTAATGAATATAAATTAATTCTTAAAAAATGTTAACTACTACTTGCGTTGAGGCTTATAAAAATAGGGCTATCTATTCATCACGAACTGATAACCCTTTCTAACAATTAAAAATATTAGTTATGAAAACTAAATTATATTTTCCGTTAAGAATTTTTCCCCTTTTAAGTGTCTTATGTGCCCCTCATTATAAGTCATTGGTTTGGGATTAATAAAACAACTTTCAAAAGTAAATCTCGTATGTTTTCTATTATCTTGATTTTTATCAATGTTTTGTGTTTTAATGAATGAAGAGAAATACTGTTGAGTTAAATCATTTATTTTTACATCACCATTAAATTCCATATCAACATTACCATTTTGTGTAATATATTGTGGCATTCCGTTTGGTGCTTTTACCAATACACTATCTTGATTATACTTCTTACATAGATTAATTGCAAGATTTTTTAAAGTGTTAAAATCTTTTTCATTTCCATTTCTATCGAAATTTAGTACAATGTAAGAAGTTTCATATACTTGTTTTTCATTTTCAGTTCCTTTGTTTTCAATAAAACCGCCAAAAACAGGTACAAATGAAAATCCAGAATTTTTAATATCATTTAATAATTGTTTAGATAATTTATTATTGGTTTGATTATCATTTTCTCCACGAGAAGCTGATATGATTATAAAACCGTTATTATAATGTTTACCTAACAATCTATCAACCGTCATTTCATTTAAAGGCTGTAAAGGAAATGTATTGGTATCACCTACTTCCATATATTCTTTGATAAGATTATATTGTTTAGCTAAATTAGTATTGCATAACTTATCAAATTGTTCATTTATATTTTTTAAAATAGTCATAATTTATCTAATTTTATTATATAAATAGTAGCTCTGATGGGAGTCGAACCCACACGTCTATAAAGACCTCAGTGTTTGAGACTGATGCGTACTACCAATTTCGCCACAGAGCCATTTTAAATAAGGGAAGAAGCGATGATTGTATTTGCTGATTATCAATCGGATTAGACATTAAAAGTTATTAAAATGCTTATCTTCCCTTATTATATTTTAGATACTCAATTGAGTACTTTAAATCTTTTTATGCTCATTATACTTGTTAAGTATCTGTTTTGCACGTGAAGTTGTGAAACCTTTTTCATTGTATGTTTCAGCCATAATAGCCACACACTGATTAAAGATACTTTCAACATTGGCAGCACAAACATTTACTTTCGGTGTGGAAAGTTGTTCTTTCAACTTTTGAATTTCAAGTTTAAGCTCTTTATTTTCAAGAGACAATTCCTTGTTTTTCTTTGCCAAAAGTTGTGCATTTTCTCCGTCTGCAATGTGTGACAAGATGTTCATAATACTTTCTTTCTGTTGGATAAGACGTTTGTTAATTTCGTCTTTATTCCAAATGTTACACATTGGAAGTTTGATAACAAGGTTATCATTGTACTTAACATCTACACTGTTTCCGTTCTTTTCAACTGTGAAGAATGCGAAACTTGTCTGAAATGGAAATTTTTCTGTTGCCATAATCTAATACTTTTAAAATTGTTTTTAATATATTACCTAACTCATTTGAGTACGTCTATCTCTTATTTTGATATTACAAAGGTAAGAACTTTCTCTGACATATCCAAATTTTATTTGTTAATTTTTTCCCAAAGTTCGTTAAAGGAATTAAACTTTATCATTTGTCCGTCTTTTTCAAAAGCAAGTGCAGTTTCTTTTCTTTCTTGATAGGTATCTCCATACCCTTGAAACGCATCCACACATATAGAACAATTGTTATCAATTGTTAAAATGGCTCGTCCTTGTTTACCAATTGATTTCAAACCTTTTCCTTTTACGCCCTCATGTTCTATTAATAAATTTGCCATGATACAGTATTATTTAGATGAAACATCAATTAAGAATGTACCTTTACTAATTGTAGTCGTATTGGTAATGCGGAAATTTCTTTTTTCGCAATAGTCCTCTACTTCTTCATAAGAAGAAAAACGCTTACCATTTACAATGTACTTTTCTCTCTGTTTTGAACTTTTCATTTTCTCAAAATTTTTCATATCATATAATCTTTAATTGTTTAATGCAAAGGTAAGCATTTAAAACTTACCTTGCAAATTTTCAGTGATTATTTAACTTTTTAATGCTTGCTTTAACAGATATTTGTTAATGTAAGGAAATGTTTTGTTTAATTCCATTTCTTCCATAAAAAGTTTTAAAATATCATAATAAGTTTCATATTGTTTTGCGGCTTCTTTACAAGTGTCATTTATACCGTTAATAGCGTTTGTTGTGTACACATTTGAGTACATGATAACGCTTTTTACCTTGTTAAAGTTTTCTTTATCAAAATAATACACATCTTTTTCATTTGTTTGGTGTTTCACCTCAATAAATGAAATATCAAAACATGACATCAATTCAGTTAAAAAATAGCCACATCTTTCAAGTTTGATAGTACGCTTTTTACTATCAATTTTTTCAATGATGTTATAAAATCTATTTACCATATAAATTTCGGGATTGCAGATAGCAAATAACATCACATCAGGTATATTAATAACTTTTAACAAAGGCAAAGTCCTTTTCCATGTTGGTTCATTGTACATATAATTTACCACAGGGTGTATTTTTCTTAATTCAGATTGAAAACGGTTGTTAAACTCTTCATCTAAATTAATAGAATAGCCTAAACTTTTTGCATAGGCTTCAATACATTCTTTATCCATTATCATTTTGTTTGATAACTCTGATAAACTATTAATTACTTCTTCTCGATTTTTCATAAACTTATATGTTTTAATTGTTTAGTGCAAATGTAGGGCATTTTTTTGAAACTACCAAATTTTAGACCTTTTTTTAACTTACTTTCACACATAATTCATTTTTAGTTAAATTCACATAAAGTATGTCTATTGTTAATAAATCTTAACAACAGTCTATCTCTACATAGGTGCGAAGTTACAAAATACTTTTCATATAAGCAAGTGTTTTAACATTTTTTAGTGTTTATTAACTATTAATGTTAAAATATATTGGAGACTATACTTTAGTATTTTACTACTACCTTTTCTTTTTCTATATCAAAGATAAGGGAAATAATTGATATATACAAGTGTTTAACAGAGATTAACGTAATGTATTTTTATATGGCTTATATCAATGCTAAAAATGTATTTTAATGTTAATGAATGTAATTTGCTTGCGTATGTCAATTATAAATCTTACATTTGCATATCAAAATTAAAGAAGTACTAACAATTAAAGATTTAAAGTTATGGATAGTTATAAAACAATTGAGAGCAGAGTTTTTGAAACGGTTGAAAATGCCATCAAAAATGATATAAGATATAAAGACTATTTTATAATAGTTCGTAGTGATAATTCTTATTATGTAGTTGGCAAAGATATAATTACATTAAATCTTATTTTAGATAAGGCTGTTAAAAATATATTTCGTTTTGATAATAGCGAGCTTGACTATATTTTATCATCACTTGTTCGTAGTGGTTTTAGAGTAGCAATTATCGAGAGTGAAAAATAATGTTCCACGTGAAACAATTTAGTTATGGAAAATAGAGAAGTTAAAGATATTGCAATAATCGCAAATTTATTAGACGGAAAAGTTAAATTCCGTAAAATCGAATGGTCTCAAATATTAATGGGTAAACATGGAGAAAGTTTTAATGATTTGTACTTTATTGGGAAAAAACATGGAGTATATTTTTATACAAGTAGAGCGAGTTTAGATAGATTATGTTATCTTAACAATAAAGATATGCCTACTTATGTGGTTTGTGAAGAAAGTAAAAATGTTTTTAAAATAGAATAAAAAAAAAATTAACTTGTTTTCAATTGCTATTGATTTTAAATTAATACATAATAGTTAGGGCTTGTGAAAGTCTTAACTATTTTTTTAATTTTTTAACTAAAAAAGTTAATATCTGTTGGAGACTATACTCTATATTATTACATATACCTTTTTATTTTTTCTTTATACAAATGTAAGCATTATATTTGATATATGCAAATTATTATCTAATTATTTTCTCTAAATTAAGTTTTATTAATACAAAAATTGTTTTGTGTTAATGAATAATAAAAGAAAGTGCAAATGTATTGTAGTCTCAAATAAAGTTCTTATATTTGCAGTGTTGAAAGACAAAAGAATAAATTATATAATCAAACATTTAAAAATTATAGTTATGAAAGAAGTAAATTTTGTATTGTATTTTGGAGCAAACAGAGGTAAAAATGCTTTGAATAATCCTCAAACTGTGACAACTCATGCTAATTGTGATGCGGTTACACGTGAAAAAGAAAATCTTTTTAAAGCGATTTATGGCTACTTAGTTGAATTGTCTGATATGGGTATCAGTTATGCAGATACGTTTTATCATCCTTCGCAAACTTGTTTTACAGTGTATCAAACAACCTTAGTAGAACCTACTGTTTATGTGAAATCTTTGGAAAATAACCAAGTAGGAATTTTTGTCAAAGGTTTGGAAAGAAAAACCGATATTGAGTTTAACTTTTTGCTTGATATGGAAATACATATCACCACATTAAGAAACCTTTCAAAAGCGGTTTATTTTGCTCTTTTACACGCAAAGAAAGATGCTGCAAATAAAGCTCGTGAAGAAGAAGAAAAACGTCAAAAAGAAGAAAAAGAACTTTTTGAAATGTTTGTAAATAATTCTCCTTACATACAAATGAACTTGAAAAGTCGTGATGAATTGTTATCACAGATTATTCAGTTGGAACAACTTTTGAACAAAAGAGACAGAGAGTTTTTAACTAATTTAAGTGAACACATGGAAAAGTTAAGCGGAAAAGAAACAGCGGAACGTTTTGTTAAGTTCATGCAAGAAAAGCTAAATTCATAACTTTAAATATTGTTAATTAATTAAAGAAAGTCTGCTATCTGTTTGGATATGTCAGACTTTCTTTTTATCTTTGTATATCGAAAATAAAAAAGTAATAGTAAAATATTAGAGTATAGTCTCCAACAGGTAAAATATAAAACTGTTAATGAATGTGAATTTTTTAATAATCATTAACACAAAAATATATCAAAAAATTAGGTTCGTATTGAAATAAGCCTTATCTTTGCACATATCAAAATTAAAAACAATAAAGTTATGAAAACAATTCAAGAAGTATTAAATATTATTGCTACATCTGATTTAATAATGTATGCAGTTAATTACATTGATTTGATAGATGAAAATGTACCTAATACGAATGCAAGTATCGTTTTAAATTTTAGGTATAGTAATATAAGTTTGTTATTAATGAATGAAATTTTGAATATCATTCTTACAAACGGTTTATCTTATAATATGGATATTGATAATAAGATAATGTATATATACTATAAAATAGAAAAATAAATTAATTAATATTCTTTAACACAAAATATTTGGTGGCTATAAAAAAAGTCCTTATCTTTGTAACATCAAAATAAGAGAAACCAAAACAATTAAAAATTTGAAGTTATGAAAAAGAATGAACTTAAAGTTAGCGTGATTATCGAAAATGGTATGGTAAGAAAAGAAATGGTAGAAATCTTTTACAGTGAAGATTATGATTTGTTAAACAATTTCGATGGCAACCGTTTAGGTAGTGACGAACAAAAAGAAAGCGGAAATTATTCTGCAAACGAAATAAAGGCTTTTGATAGTCGTGTTAATAAACTTGTTGCATCTATGCAAAAACGTATTGCAGACGGAAAAGAGGGTTTTGACAAAAATTTTCCTATACTTGTTGCAGTCATAGACGGTAAAAAAGTAAACATAGACGGACAAGGTAGAAAAGCTGCTTGTAAAAGGTTAGGTATCGGTTTTTGGTATCGTATATTAGACCAAAAGTTTGATACAATGAAAGATTTGATTAATTATACTATCTCAATAAATACCACTGCATCAAGCTGGAAAATTACTGACAAATATAAGGCTTGGGCGATTGCAAATGACCGCAAAGACTTGTTAGAAATTATGCTTGATTGTACAAAAAAATTTGACATTGCAGAAAATTTAACATTAATGGTTCTGTTCAAAAATCAGAATGTTTGCAAAAAGAATAATTTCAACATTGACAATATTAAAATTAAAACATATACAGAACAAGCGAAAATCGACTTGTACGAAATTTTGAATTTCAGACAAGAATTGATTAACGCAATAAAAGGTTTGAGAGATAGTGAAGGACACAAAGTAGCTATCAAGAAAGAAGAATGTTTGCACGCTATTGTAAATTTTTATTGTCAAAATAGCAAACTTAATCGCACAATTGCGGTAAAATATGTGGCTGAATATTATCAAAAAAGCGATATGAAAATTTTTACCGCCAATACTACATTATTTGAAAAATTTTTAAATCGCTGTGCGCTTAATCATGATGAAAAGATTTAAACTTCATAACTTTAATTTTTGATTGAAAAAGGGAGTACTAATAAAAAAAGTACTTCCTTTTTTACATTTATTAACACAAAATATTTGGTTCGTATTGATAAAAGCATTATCTTTGTCATATCAAAATAAGAGATAATAAGTTTAACAATTTAAAAACTAAAGTTATGAATAGAATTAAATTTTTTGGTAGTGTTGGTATGGTAATGTTTATCATGTGGTTGTGCTTTTGGATGTTTGGCGGTTGGTATGTGAAAGGTAGTTTTGAAACATTCTCCTATATTTGGTTAGGTGTTTGTGTGGCTGTTTTAGTCGCTGTTAATAGCAAATTAACTAAGATACATAAAGAGATAAGCAAATAAGTAGATAATTCAAGGTAGGGCAAATAAATAAGCCCTACCAATAAAATATAAAAGTTATGAGTAAAAAATTCAAGTTATATGCAACAATAAAAGAAAATGTAGGCTATCAGTCTAATTTGAATAATAATAGAGACAGTTATAACAATGCGCTTTTCTTACTTCGTGGAAAAGAAATTGAGATAGAGACAGACTATTTGTTTCTTAATCAGTTAAACACTGCACCAATTAAAGATATTAGTAAGAACGGTTTAAGATTATATTTTAATGATATTAAGTCTTTAAGAATAGAAAACCGTACTTTTCGCACTATTAAAATGAGAGTGAAAAAGTTTTATAAAAGTGCTTGGGATGTTGATATTAAAGAACAACAACTTAAAGGATATAAACTTTTATTAGGAATTAATTAATTCTTATTAACACAAAATATTTGGTAGGTATTGAGAAAATACCTACCTTTGTTGTGTAAGAAAAAAGTAGGAGTAATATTCTAAAGTATAGTCTCCAACAGGTAAAATATAAAATTGTTAATAAATGCAAAAATTTTAATATTATTTAACATAAAAAAGTATTGAAATGTTTTGGTGTATCGAATATTATTCGTACATTTGCATATCGGAAATACAGAAATAAGTTATTAACCATTGTTTCACGTGGAACAATTAAAAATTTAAAGTTATGGGTAATGTTTATTACATGGATAAAGAAACATTTGTTTTGAAAAGCAAACAACAAATTTTGGTTTATAATTACATGATTGAAGATTTAAAAAACATTCTTCCAATTGTACAAAAATTTGACCAAAGGTTTTTAACCAAAAGATTAACTACTGCAATAGAAAAAGTTTTGAAACATTGCATAGTTAGTTTACACGCTGATAAAATAAAAATCAGCATACAAGGAGAGTTAAGATATGTTAAAGGTGGTGGCTATATTGAATGGGACAGTTACGATATAGATTTAGATGTTAATAGACTTGGTTGGTTGTTAAATTCTGAAAAAAGTATTGAAAACATTCAATCGACTATTAATTATCTTGAAAAACAGATTAACGAATATCAACTATGTATCACTAACTATGATGAATTTGTTAATAAACGTTTAGAAATTGAAAAACAAATTGAAGAATACCAAAAACTTGTGCCTTATTGTATGCGAACACATTTTAATGTATATGGCACTAAATACTATATAGACAAACTAAAATAAATGTTAAATTATTTGCAAAGGTGGATTTCGTTTTCTACCTTTGCAAATAATAAGTAATAATCATTTTAAAACGTTTTAAGACATGAAAAAGTTATTGTTTAATACTTTATCAAAACAAATAAAAGAGCTTGAAAAAACGGCTAAAAACACTATTTTAGCCCTATTAAATGAGATACCAAACAAAACATATCAGACTAACAAAATAGATGAAGAAAGAAATATAACAACCTATGATAATGAAAAATTTGCTTTTGTAGGCTGTTATATTGATAAAACAAAAGGCACATTTACACATAATCTGCATGATGGCTTGAAGTTATTAGGCTATAAAATAATAAATGATGATATGATAAGCGAAATATTATACAATAAACTGTATGAAATAGAGCTTTTTAATATTGATAATATTCAACTATTAAACGTTATAAAATACATCAATGAGATAGAATTTTCTGAGGATTAAGATTTATTAACTCAAATAATTTGTAAGGTAGGGCAAGTTTCTCTACCTTTGTTGTATCAAAATTAAAGTATTAACGATTAAAAAATTAAAGTTATGAACGAAATTTATTTAGTAGTTGAAAGAATGGAAATAGTAAGCGGAGATAAAACCTTTGTTACTTCAAAAATATTTCCTTGTGCAACAAACGAAATAGCCATAAGAGTAGCACAAGAAAATGCAGACAAGAAACGTGAAGATATGTTAAAATTATTTGGAGAAGAAAATTATATTGAAAGTGGTGGGTTAATTAATTTTGACAAAGATTTTACTTATTTTGGAAAACATTCAAAAAGTAACAGTTTTTTAGAAATTTCAACTGAAACTCAAAATATAATTAACGAATAATAACATAAAACATTTGGTGGGGAACGAAAATTTCCCTACCTTTGTATTATAAGAAATAAGAAGTACTAACAATTAAATTTTAAAGTTATGGGATGTTTAAATGTTAAAAAGTATAACGCTATGCAAGCGGAACGGGAACAAGAATTTTTAAACAAGTTAGACCGTACAGGATTAACAGAAACAGATATTAAAAAAATGTGTGAAAGCTACTTTCCACGTATTAACAAAAATTATGGCTTTGTTACGTTTGATAACAGAACTTGTGCAACTGAAATTCATTGGCACAAAAGAAAACCTTATTAACAACAATTAACTCAAATAATTTGGTGGGGAAAGAAATTTCCCCTATCTTTGTAATACAGAAAAGGAAACAAAGGTATAAGTAACATTATAGAGTATAGTCTCCAACATATTTAATATAAAATAGTTAAAAAATACTAATTAAATTAATAATTTTTAATACAAAATAATTTGTAAAATACTTGCATAATTGAAATATTATCTATATCTTTGTATTATCAAAATTAAGAAGATTACTAACAATTAAATTTTAAAGTTATGGCAAATTTCATTTTTCTTAAAAACGACTCTTATAATAGTCCCGTAGTTGCAAAATTGGCTGTTATTGAAATAGAAGGTGACTATGATTGGTGGCACATTAAAACACGCCCTATCAAGGCTACTAAACGAAATATAGAGCTTTTAAAACTCTATGCAAGAGAGAACACAACAGATTATATGTGTTGTGAATACGATTGCACAGGTAGCACTAAAAGAACATATAAAGTAAAAGTTAAAAAAGGTAAATGTTGGTTAATTGAATATGGTAGTGTAGATTGCTAACATTTATTAACATAAATAATTTGGTAGGTATCAGAGAAATACCTACCTTTGTTTCAAACAATTAAAAAGAATAGTTATGGAAGAAAAAATTAAACAATTTGTTAAACAGCTAAATGAAAAATATCCCGAATATGTAACATCATACACACAAGGGAAAAAGTTTTACAAAATATGGAGAACATTTGGCGTGCAGAAATGTATCTATTGTTTTGTAGATATGGACGGAAATATTTACAAAGCTGCAAGTATTAACGCACCCGCAAAACATATTAGAGGGCACATTTCAGAACCTTTTAAAGACAATTGTTGCGGACGTTACGGAATTAAGTATTTAAAAGGTCCTAACTTCTAATTAAGTTTATTAACATTTGGTGAAGTGTAGTAGCCAAATGTTAATTTTTTTAATATTTTTTAACTAAAAAAATATAGATGTGTTGGAGACTATACTCTAAGATATTACTCTTACCTTTTTTATTACATTACAAAGATAAGAATAATTTCTTTAAGTACCAAATATTTGATTAATTTTTATTGTTCATTAACACAATATAGTTTTAAAGTTAATTTTGTGTTAAAGATAGAAAAATACTTGTTTGGTATTGATATAATTCATACTTTTGTGCATATCAAAATTAAAAGCAATAAAGTTATGAAAGCAAAAAATTACATTCCGCAAATTTCTGTTTATTACAGTGAGAGAAACTATAATGACTATAATAACGCTATACAACAAGCTATAAAGCGTTTTAAAGAGTTTTATTCCCGTTTTGATAAAAGACTACTCACAACAAAGAAAAAAGTTAATGTGAACATAAAAGGGCACATTTTAAATGTGAATATTGACTTTAATAAAGTACATTATTCACAATGTTATGAGATAGTAAACTATAACGAAATAAAAGGGCTACAAATCAATTATTAAAGATATGGCACGAAATATAAGTCTTTCAACCGTAGAGAAAATTTTTAATAATTTAGGTGATGTTAAATTAGAACCTAAAGTTTATAAACAAATTGAAAAAGAATTACGATTTGAGGGGAGAGATAAAAGGTTTGATTTATTTGTTGAGGCTGGCACAAATAAATCTATGCTCTTTAAGTTTATGAAAAAAAGATACTATGTTTACTATGATTACAGTATTAATAAGTGGAAAGCTGAATATAATATAAGATAAAATAATACTATGTTAATTTATAGTTAAATATAGGAAAATATTTGTTTGGTATTAATTTAATTCTTATCTTTGTACTATCAAAATTAAGGAAATTATTAACAATTAAAAAATAAAAGTTATGGCAATATTCGGAAATTTCGTAGGTAAAAAAGATTTAGAATTAACAAACGAAGAAAAAGAAATGTTTATGAATTTCTTCAAAATGAAACTTTTTAACTATCATAATTGCAATTTTGAAAAGGTATTAACAATTCAAAATGTAAAAGAAGAGTGTTATACAACTTTTACAGATTTTAAATCATATTACTTTATTTTCAAGCCAAAAGAAAGTTTAAATGGGAGAAACGTTAAAAGAGATAGAGTTATTGATTTTTCGGGTATTTCTTTTATAATTCGCAAAGAAAGCGGTTTTTTAGAGATAAAAAATAAAGAAGAAAATATAAATACGCCCGAATTTCAATATTCTTTAAATATCCTTATTCAAGGAAAACAAATAAGGTATAAATGTAGAAATATAGAAAGTATTTCTTTAAAAAATTCGTTTCAATTTGGTACTGAATTAAGCGATTTCGATTTTTCAACTACTTTCTATGACTTATATAGAACACTTTATGGCTTATATTAATTAAAAATAAAATAGTTATGAAAGAAAAATATTTTATAGTTGTAAACGAAACAAAGAAAGAAATATACTTTGCGTCTAAAAATCAATTCAGAGCACAACATTTTACAAAATTCATTTACCAAAAATATGATAAACATGTTTCCTGTGTGCCACGTTATTTGACGCAAAAAGAAATTGAAATGTATAAAGATATAATCAGTAAGAGAGGTTAAAATAAATAAAATGTTAAGAATTTGACTGTTCTTAACATTTTTTAACTTATTTTTATATATAAAAAATAAAGCATAACGGAGACTATACTTTAGAATATTACTTCTACTTTTTCCCCCTTTTGGAACACTACAAAGATAAGAAGAATATTTGAAACTAACAAATTTATTCCAATGATTAACATTTAATTAACTCTTAAAACGTATTGTGTTAATCAATATTAATAAATCACGTTTTATTTGGTAGATATAAAATTAATTCATATATTTGCAATATCAAAATTAAAACAAAGAAGTTATGGAAAAGAATTTAGAGTATTACAGAGAACAATGTCAAGAAATTGCAAACATGATTGCAAATGAAGTTACGGACGCAAAAAGTGTTAAAGTTGATTGTGGCGGCTTTTGTCCTTACTTGTGCTTTATTAGAATAGACGCACTTGACAAAAAAGATTATATAAATAATATATCAAATAATAGTATCTTTATAGATATTAAAATAGACTTTCAAGAAAATAAATTTGAACTGTTTAGAGATGGACACATTTACCTATCACCAAAGGATAAAAAAACACCACAATTTAAATATTTAGCTATGCGTGGTATGATTAATATTGCAGAAGAAAAAGGAGTTAAAAAAATGCGTAAAACAAAGCATAAAGACAATAAAACAACCGCTAATAAAATAGCTCTTTACTTCAATGAAGTTATGAAAGCTGTAAAAGAATATACAGGCGGTTATCCTTACAGACAAGGAATCGAAGAGTAATTAACATTTATTAATACAAAAAATTTGGTAGGAATGAAATAATTTCCTACCTTTGTATCAAACAATTAAAGATAACAAGTTATGGATAAAGAAAAAATTATTAATAGTATTTGTATAGCTTGCAGAGCTACACAAGGCGGTACTTTAAAGTTTGGTACAGGCGGTTTTGTAGATTTTTCTGTAAGTTGGGATTATCAATGTAATTTTGACATTTTTAATCTTAAAACAAAAAAACATCACTTTTGTAGCACTTTAGGCACAGCCGTTGAAATTGTTGAAAAATTATTAACAGAAATATAACATTTATTAACTCTAAAAATTTGGTGATATGAGATAAAAGTCGTACATTTGTAATAAAGAAATACAACTAACAGAAAAAGAGATTAAGTATTAATTTTAATAATGTCTAAAAATGGAAACAAATAAGCCACCGCCCTAAAAAGGTTATTTAAATTTGATAATATAAGATAGAATAATTTAATAGCTACGAAAACTAACAAGGTACGCAAGTTTAAAGAGTAAAAAGTTTTAGAACGTACTGCATTAAGCGAAAAAGCTATGCCACCACAGTATTAAGTTTATAACATTATAATATATAGAGTAATTTAATTTATATTTAATTTTAACTTTCCGCTGTTTGCGGACTAAAAACATAAGTATGCACTTAATTAGAGATAAGACCATATAAAAATTATATGTAATATAGAATGAATTTATAGATTAAGAAAATAAGGCAAAAGCTCTGATAATACCGTCATTTATCAGAGCTTTTTTAATTACAGTTTTTAACATTTTTTATAAGTACGTGACGGAGACTATACTTTAAAGTTTTAACCTTACCTCTTTGTTTTTCTTACACTACAAAGATAAGGATAATAATTCAATCTACCAAACATTATTTCAGTTTTAACATTACTTTAACACAAAATACTTAATATGTTAATATTGTGTTAAAGATATGATATTACTTGCATATATGAAAAATAACATATATATTTGCAATATCAAAATTAAAGTAATAAAGTTATGATTGGAAAAGATAAAAGTTACATTAAAAGTAACGAGATTACAGAAATAAAACTAAAAGCGTTTAGAAGCTCTTTTTCAAAGGATATTATTCTTTGTGGGGAAAGTATTACAGATAGACAAAAAGTATCTCAAAAGTGCTTAGATTATCTCTGTGATAAATTTAAAATTGAAAAGGTGAAACTAACAGTTTTAAATAAGCCACAAAGAAAAAAAGCAAATGGCAAAACTTTAGGTTTTTATACTGTTGGGAGAAATCATATCACAATATATAATCTAACAGCCACCACACAAAAAACTGTATCTATAAAAACTTTTTACGATACATTATTACATGAATTTATGCACCACTATGACTATAAAGTTTTAAAACTTGAAAACAGTCTGCATACAAGCGGTTTTTATCAAAGAATAAGCGACTTAAAAAATAAATTGCAATAAAAACATTTATTAACACAAAAAATTTGATTATTAAAGAAAAACACCTTATCTTTGTAACATCAAAATAAGAGAATTAACAATTTAAAAATTAAAGTTATGGAAATAGAATTATTAAAGAAAGCAATTTATATCAGAACTAAAAAGTTTTCAATTTGGTTCGGATGGCTATCATTCTCAAAAAATGATTGTTTTATACCAACATTCTATTTTAATAAGTTGTAACATTTTAAATTTTAAAGTTATGTTATATAGTGGTGAAACCGTTTTTTTAAAAAGTACTGATAATGCAAAAGCAAATGTACTCTGCAAGCAAGTTAATAAACTGACAGCAAAAAAATTATATGATAAGGGAGTTAAAATTTGGTTACATCCTTGCAATTTAACGCTTAATAACGTTTGGCAAGTGCCTTATCATTTCCAAAAAAGCGAAACAAATACTGAATGTTTTGATAGCCTTGTTAATTCTTTTAGGTGGTATAATTGTGACAGACAGAGAGGTAAAAGAATTATTTTCTTTGCCGAATGTGATAAAATGGGAAAATTACTTCATTCTTAAAAACTGACAGTATGACAAACATATTATATATAGGGCTATTTACAGCCCTTTTAATAGCACTTTTTTTCTTTGCAATGAAAGTATTATCTAAGCAAAGAAAAGCTAACAGAGAGGAAAAAACTCGCTTTATTTGGGCGAATATAAGATATAAAACATAACTTTAGATTTATAGAACTTAATTTTGATGAAAAAATGCACCCGTTTGTGAAAATAGGTGCATTTTGCTTTTATTAACACAAATAATTTGTATATGATAAATAAATCGCTTATCTTTGTAATATCAAAATAAGAGTACTAATAATTAAAATTTTAAAGTTATGATACATTTTAATTCTCATCCAGAAGTAATAAATATTACAGCAGCCACTAATGCTAATCAGATAACAAAAGAATACTATGATTTTTTAGTAGGAGAAATTAATAGAGGTACAATAAAAAAAGCTGTTTGTCGTATTGAGAATGAAGTATTTGGTACAGTATCTTATCATTTAATATCATATTAACATTCATTAGTGATAATAATTTGTATATTCAAAATTAAAAATTTAAAGTTATGGATAATAATTTACAAGAATTTAGATTTAATACAGGTGTAAAAGTATATAGTTTTTGTCCTCCAGTTCCTTGTGTGGGTGAATATCAAATTGTAGACGGAAACGGAGTTAAAATAATTTTGTTTTATTGTACTGATGTTCCGAAAAATGCTACTTTCTTATTTGCTTGCGATACGCCTAATTTAGACAAAGCAAAAGAAAATAATGTGATAGTAAGGGAAATTATAAAAGGTGGCTTATGTTCCAAATATGCTTATTTTAAAACTTATTAACACAAAATATTTGGAACATATCAAAAAAATACCTATCTTTGTAATATCAAAATTAAAGAAGTTACTAACAATTAAAAATTTAAAGTTATGAAAAAATTTCAATTAAGTTTTCAAGCAAGAAAGATTAATGCAATCGGAATTGTTTACAATAACTCTGCAACTGTGGTTGCAGATAATTTACAAGAAGCAACAAATTATCTTTACACAATCTTTGAGCATATAAAAGATATAAAAATTGTGAAAAAAACTAAAACAAATATGGAAAAGGGAATTGTTAAACATAGTTAAAAAAATTGTTCCACGTGGAACACCCCCTACATGGGGGCTACCCCCGTAACCCCCCACTCCGTTCCCCCTACCTTGAAGGGGTGGGTAAAACAGGGAACGGTCTGGAAAATGAAATTTTTTTGGTCCAGAAAATTTTTATTTTTCGTAAATGCCTAAAAATCTAATTTTAAATTTCACATTTTTTAAAATAAAAAATGGCTTTTCAAAAAAATTTTCCAGAAAATTTTTTAGCTTTTTAAAAAAGGTATTATTTTATTTTTGCTAATTTATAAAAAAAAACGTATATTTGCAAAAAAAAAATGAGATTATATTATGATAAGAATATTTGAGCATATAAAAAGTGATTATACCTATTACATAGATGAAAATACATTTAGTATTTTTAAAAAAAGAAAAAATGGGTCATTAAAAGAAATTGGAACTAAAAAAAGTAAATATGGTTTAACTGTACAATTACATATTTTTTATGACGAAAAAATAAAAAGATGCCGTAATAGGAATGTTTATCTGCATACTATTGTTGGGGATTATATTTTTAAAGCAAGAAAGAAATATGTTATAAATTATAAAGATAATGATATATATAACTGCACAAAAGAGAATATATACATTACATATTTGTGTGATTTAAACAGAAAATGGAATAAGTTAAAGAATAAAGAATCTACTTATTTATCTGATAATGGTGATGTTTATTATGAACCTTATAAATGTTTTCTTTCGCCATCATTTGATATTACTGGTTATGCATATTTCTATATTAATGGTGAAAACATAAAACGTTCCCATCTTGTATGGAAATATTTTGGTAATGAACCATTTAAAGATGGCTATGTTGTTGACCATATTGATAATAATCCATCTAATGATGACATTAATAATTTGCAGTTAATAACAATTAGGGAAAATATTATTAAGGATTTGCACAAAAAATCAAATTTGCCAACTGGTGTGCGTAAAGAAGGTAACAAGTATAAATCTTATATTGGCTATACTATGGATGGGGTATATCATGAAAATATATACTTAGGTGTATTTGATACAATCGAGTTAGCAAGTGATTGTTATCAAAGGGCATTATCTTTAGTTGAGAATGGTATTAATCCCATAAAAAGTGGTGACAATAAAGATATTAAGTATAAATTTTCTGTTGATAAATGGTATTATAGATTGCCATCAAATAATGGTAGAGACAAATATTTTGGTGATTTTGATTCTTACGACAAGGCATTAGAAAGTTATAACAGTCACATTGATATATTTAAACAATTTTTTAATGAGACAGATGAAGAAAAAGCAATAAGGAAAGGTAATTTTTCTTTCAAATATAATGGTGTATCATATATGATATGCAAACGCAAATATGGTGATATTGAATTTATTAATGCACTCAATTATTATAAAAAATGCAAAAAGAATTGTAATGTTCAAGAATTTATAAACAGCATTCCATTGATAAGAGAGAAAATATATAATGAGCACAATAAAATTTATGAGTCATTAAAGAAGAAAAAGAAAGAAGAAGCAGCCATTAAATATGCTAAACTTTTAAGAGAAAAAAAGATTGAAAAGTTAAAGAAAGAATCTTTTAAAGATATAAAAGATGAATTAGATTCTATTAATGAGTTTTTAAAAGAGTCGAAAATGATTGAATTTATGAATAAACCTAATTATATTCAAAATTCTTATAATGATTGTTATACAATAAATGTCCCATACAAAGATGGTAAATATTACTATTTACACAGTTTCAAAAACAAAGAAATAGTAGATGAAATAGATAATATAATGAATGAATATAAACAATCAGATAATTTCATAAATTTATTCAATGATTTTAAAAGTAATAAACTTCTATCATATATAGAAAAAGACAATGTTTATAGGCAACAAATTGAATCTCAAAAGAAGAACAAATTAGGTTATTATTATTTGCCAAAAAAAGATTTATATAGAGTTAAAAAACATTTAAATAACAAAGAATATGTATTAGGTTATTATAAAGATGAAAGATGTTGTAAATATATTTTAGATGAATGTAATAATGCAATAAAATTGGGTATATTTTCTACATGGTATAAAGATATAGAAAAACATAAACTTCGTGTTAGAAATATGTTTAATGATTTAACTTTAGTCAGAAGCAGGAACATAGCATCTAATAATAAAAAATATTTAGAATTACCTTAAAATATTGTTGAGAACTAAAAAGACACTACTTAGTGTCTTTTATCTTTTTATAATATTGGCATTATTTTTTCATTTATGAAATTTGTAAAAGTTAGTTTTGATTCTTTATATTGTTTATATAATTGTTTCTTTTGTTTGAGTGTTAACTTTTTGAATATTTTCCATTCATCTGTGCCATCTTTATGAATTATATTATAATTGTTATCATATTGATGTGCATATGCTTCCAGTTCAAATTCAATAAATTTATATGGCATTTTAATTCCGTTTATAATTGGTAAGTTTTTAAGGTATAGCCAAATATAATGAAGATAATATAATATCCATGAATTATGGCATTTAATTGCTTGTTTAACGTGTGTCATTTCATGATTTTTATCATCTTCATTTCTTCCTTTTTCTTCATCTTTTACCCATCTATCATACGTTTTCTTTCTAATGTATATATTTCCAAAGAAACACATTAATTTACTATTATTAAATGGGATGAAATTATTCACTATTAATTTCATTTCCGTTATTTGACTAGGCTTTTTCATGTTAATTACAATTTTATCATAAATATTTGTGTTATGATTAATATAAATTAACATTGATTATTTGTGGCTTTTATTTTTTGTTTATATCTTTGTGTCATAATTAAAAAATATATAATTATATGGACGAAAAATTAAAGAGATGTATTGAGGTGTTAGTACATTATGTATATGACACATATGACGGTAATGAATCTGAAATATACACATTATCTTATTATTACATGTATATTAATAAAGTTAATGATATTGAAGGTTTATTGGCTTGTTTTGTACAAGCTATAATAGATGTAACAGATAAAGAGTTTTCTGATGTATATAAGAAAATAGTTAATCATCCACAAATTAAAAAAGTATTATTTTAGTTAACATTTTTTATAGAAATAAATTTTGTATATTAAAAAAATAGTTTTATATTTGCACAATAAATTTAAAAAAGGTATAACATGGAAAAAATTTTCATATTGAGTCAGATTGTTTCTGTATCTCTTTACAAGACAGTGAACCGTAGTGATTTATTTAAATGGGTAAAGAAAGAGAAATACAAAGGTTTTCTTTTTTGGAGAAAAAAGATTGAGTATTATGAATGGAATGATGGTACCAGTAGTGATTTTCTTAGTGAAAGATATGCTACTGATGAAGAATTATTGAATTATTTTAAAACTTATATCGGAAGGGATGATTTATTCATTAAGGATAAGGTATTATATCAGAAACCTTATGTGAAGTTAATTTTATCTAATGACACACATTTGAATAAGGTATTTGAAGATGATATTCTTGCAGAGCAGTATTATGTTTCTGTTCAGGCTGAATTAAGTCGTTGTGGTATTCCTTATAGAGATTTATCAAAAGATTTGTTTTAAAATATAAATAGAAATATTATGATTGATTTGTTATTATTATCTTTATCCATATTCATTGTTTATTTGTCATATACGTTGTTTAGTATTAAGATGATGCCAATTAGTTTATCTGATACATATTATCAATTAGAAAAAGTTGGTAAACCGAAATGGTTATTTCAATTATGTATGTTTTTGATAAGTGCTTTATTGTTACCTTGTTGGCTTGTCATATCTCCTGAGAATATACAATTTTTAGCATTTTTAGGTTGTGGTGGTTTATTATTTGTTAGTGTTGCTCCTGCATTTAAATTACCATTAGAAGGTCCTGTTCATTATGTTTCTGCATACATTAGTGGTGGTTGTGCAGTATTATGGGTTTTATGGGTGGGTTTATGGTATATTCCTGTGTCTTTATTAGTTGTTGCATTATTGCTTACGTTTATAAAGTATAAAAAGCAGGTAGCATTTTTATTGGAATTGGTAGCAATTATCAGCGTATTTATTAGTTTATTAATGATGTATTATAAATAATTATGGAAAATATTGAAAATAGCACAGCGACTCTTAGAGATACTAATTGCATTATTTTAAAGAAGCGTGAATATGATGATTTAGTAGATGCTGCTGACAAGGGTATAATGCTTCACATAGGTGTTTCCAATAGTGATAATTATGATGTTGATATTAAGGCGCATAAAAGCTGTATTATTGTTGGTACTGATAAGATAGCTATTTCCCCAGGTATAAGTAGTCAAATATATCGTATTGCTAAATATATTAAAGAAGAATTTGATACCATTATTAAAAGTAATGATAGTATAATAAGAAAAAATCACATTGATAATTTAGAATCTCTTCAAGATGATTTATTAGATGAATTTAGTCAATTATCTTGGTGGGAAAGGTTATTTTTTAACCCTGATAAGATTAAGAAGAATATAAATGATTATAATACGATAGATGAAGATTTATCTAAAGAATAGAATTTATGGCAAGTAGTGTTTCAGAAAGAAATTTATTAAGTGTAATTAAGTCTCATTATTCGGATGCTGTATCACAGAAACGTTTTGATTGGTTAGGCAATCAAAGTTTAGATATATACATTCCCTCAAAGAATGTTGCTATTGAGTATCAGGGTGAGCAACATTACAAGCCTGTTCACATTTATGGTGGTAAAAAGGGTTTTAGGCAGCAACAGAGATTTGATAAAAAGAAAATCAATTTATGTAAAAAACATGGGGTAAATTTATATTATTTCACTTTTGTAGAAGATGCTCCTAATAAGTTACATGGGAAAGTAATGTATAAGAATACTCGTAAATTATTGCGTAGTATTAAATATCCTTGGTTAAAGTGGACAAAGTTTATTATTGAAGGGATATTTTGGTTAATTGTTATATTTTATATGATTTTATTTTTCATTTAATTAAAAAAATATTATGTTAGTAAAAATAGAAAATGAATATTATGAAGCATCTCGTGTTCAAAAGGTAGAGAAGCCCTATTTGTTTATTAAAGTAACTAAATTATCAGATGGCAGTTATAAACTTATTCAAGTAATAGATGATTTAAGTTTACAAGAGGATTGTGGTTTGACTGATGTCATAATTCGTTATGATAAAAACTTATGTAAGGTTGATTTAACTAAATATGATTATGTCATATCATATGGTTTTTCAGTTCATGTTGATGGTAAAGGCTTAAACATGTTTGATAGTAATTACAAAATATTAGTAAGTGGTTTTAAAACCATGCTTGAAGCAGCCGAAAATAGAGAAAAGTTTGTTAAAGAAGTTAATGAAAAAAAAAAATAAAAAATAATATGAATAAGAAAGAAGTTATTGAAATGTCTAAAAAGTATTCTAAGAATAAACAATATCAGGATGCTTATAAAGCAGGTTTTCAAGCCGCATGTAACATTGTCAGATGTAAGATTAATACTTGTGATAATGGTGAATTTTGTGATGAAATGGAAGAGTTAGCTAATGTTTCATTTATGGATTTAGATGATGAATGAAGATAAAATAAAAGGAATAAAAGCTATTGTATCTTATTACAATAAGGTTGAATTATTGAAAGAAGAAATTAATAAATTAAAAAGTATCAGAGAAAGCAATACATTTATAATGACAATATTTCTTGCAGGTGAAAATTCTGTTGACAATTATACCATGAGCATTACATCAGATAATATGATGCAAAACGATTATGGGGTACTTTATCAGGACTTTATTGATAAACTGATTGAAGGGAAAGAGAAAGAATTGGCAAGTTATAATATGGTATTAGAAAAATTTTCTGAAAAAATCTAAGTATTTTTTGATTTAGTTTGATAATAATTATCAAACTAAACAAATTATGGCGAGCACATTCAAAATTATACAAGCAGGAAAAGCTCAAATGGTATTAAGAATAATCTTTGGACAATGTTTAGGGCAAATAAAAGATGAAGTTTTTACCACAGGTACAGCTTATATAGGCAATAAAACTTATGATTTTTTTTATCAGAAATTAGCAGGTCAAGAATTACAAGGTAATTATCCTTTAGACGAATCTTATGAAAGTGAGATTGGTAAACCTTTTTCTGTGCAGATTAATGATGTTTCATTTAATGGTGAGTCTATAATGGATAATCCTAATCTTCATTTCACAGATTATAATACAGTTGTTGAAATGGATAATGTATATGGTATAGCATATGATTGTAGAACTTAATAAAAAAGCCTGATATTATTCAGGCTTTTCTTTTTTATCTTTGTCTAATAAATCTAATACATGTCTTTTTAGACATTCAGGAGTATTATATATGCTTCTCCAATTATTTTTTACAAGTTCATAGAACATTTGTATAATATCTTTATCAATTTCTGGTATCATAATTTTAATTATTTTAAATAATATTTTCTTATTTGGTTTTTATTGTTGATACTATCTTTTCCATGATAGAAATCTTGACTATTAACAAACTGTGGCAATCTATATGATGCTGCTTGGAAGAATTTAAGGTTTTCATATTGAAATGAACCAAAATCAAATAATTCTCTTTTTTCTTCATCACCAATTCCCAATTTATTTACAATGTCAAGCATTTGTAATACTGAAATATTATTTTTAGCAAGATGCTGTAAATAATAGTAAAAGTGATTATCATCTTTACTTTTATGTTTACCTTCAGCCATGCCATAAAGATTATTTATAAAACGTTCTCTATCAGGTATAATATCCCAAAATGATGTTTTATTTGGATTAGGTATTATTATTTCATTAAAATTACGTCCTTTATAAGTTAAGAATTGGATTTGTTTTTCTTTATCTGTTAATTGGTCACTATCATAATCGGAAACAGTTCCTAATTCAGTTTTATATTTTAACGCATCTCTATAACTTTTTAATCCATGTTTTCTAAAATAGTCAGTTAGCAATTTAACAACTTTTTGTGATTCTTCGTTTGGTTGTCTTGACAATCCACTAATTTCATTAGAAATTTCATCCATAATTCCACGCATCCCACCATAATATCCGCTATTGATATTACTGATAAGTTGACCATTTAGATATTTTTCAAGACCATATTGTTTAAGTAGGTTTGCAGCTTCTCTTCCACTATCTTTTTCTGAAACCTCACCTGCAAACATAAACTTTAATATTTTAGCCAATACATTAGCATAAGTTTTTCTATCTGCTTTGTCGTTAGGTTTTGTATCATAATATCTACTATAATTTTCATAGTCATCATTAATTTGTTTATTCAATGTATTGTCACTTTGTTTGTTAAAATCATTTTCATTGTCATAAACAAATATCCACCTATTTAATTTTGACATTAGCATATGATAAACATATTGATATTGGTTTTTATCTTGTGGATTAAAAATTACATCAATTCTTTTAATATACTTATGCGCATCGTATAGAGTTGGTTCATTAGAAAACATTCTATCTTCAGACTCATTACTTGTATGGTGGGCTTTTGAATCCAAATCAGTATCTCTATTACCATTATAATAGCTCATTTTACCCATTGATGAACCCCAGTAGTCAATTGCTTTTCCTTTGAATCTTTGTGAAAGTTTTCTGCCATCAAATTCAATTCTCACACCTGCTGTTCTAAACTTATATGAATAGCCAAAATTAACATTTCTTTGTCTTGTTAGAGACAAATAATACAATTCTTTTCTGTTTGTATTATCAGCACTACCACCTAATGCAGATTGAAGATATATTGTATCAGTATTGGCAATTTTTAAGCCTGTGTTAAGTGATGTATAATGAAACACTTCATCAGACAGTGCTTCTGATAACAAAGCTAACTTAGATTCAGGAATAATAATTTTCTTCTTTTCTCTTATATTATTTAAATTTGTATATAGTATCATATTACTTTGCTTGTTTTAAATTTTCTAAAGGTTTTGGTTTAAGAATATTCCATGTTCTTCCATTATCAAGTGAGAACTCCCAGAATGTATCAATCATCCATCCTGATTTTTTTGCTTTATCAACTGATTTATCTAATGTAATAGTTCTATACATTACATATTTTCCATTTCTTTTAGCCCCACCATTTAAAAGGTCAATTGCGGTTCTAAGATTATTTGTACCATAAGCTCCAGAGCCAAATAATGACATTGTTGAAGGAATTGCATCATTACCAAAATTTTTTATCTTATATATTGTAAATTTATTTTGATTTACAATTCTTCTATTATCATCTGTTGCTTGAAAAGTTTCACCATTATAATCATAGGTTGAAGGTTGACTTACAACATCATTACTAGCATGACCACCATTGTCAACAGCTAATGGGTTATAGCCAAGATTTCTATTGGCTACTGTTCTACTATTATCAGGTGTAATACTATCTTTATATCTATCTTCATTTAAAATTTCTCGTATTGTAGATTCAATTAAAGAGATAAAATTATTTTTACTTATTTTCATATTGTTATATGTTATTATATATGATAAATATGATTAAAAATTACTATTTATTGGTATATAAAATATAAATAAACGATGGATAAAGATAAAGTTATATTTCTAAATTCTAGGTTTATAGATGGAAGTGATGCTCGTGTGCCAAATGCTTCAGCAATTGATTATGGTGAAATAGCCATCAATTACAAAGCCAAATATGAGACAATATCTTTTAAAAACGACAATGAAGAACTTGTTCGTTTAAAACCTATGTATTTAGTTGATAATAAATTAAATGAAATCAGAAGAACTATTTTTTATCAAGTAGTCATTCCTGATTCACCTAAGAATGGAGATATGTGGATTGTACCACCGCCAACGATTAAATAAAAAACTATTATAAAAAGAAAGATGAAACAAGAAATTTACAATGATTATGGCTTCATAGAAAGTGATTATTTATACACTCTACCTGAAGAAAGAAGAGATTGGAGAATAAAGATAGAAAACGAGATTGAAGAAGCCAAAGAAAGTATTAATACAAATGTGGATGAAGCTGAAGATAAATTATCTACGGATATTACAGAAGCAAAGGTTGAGATAAATAACAACATTGAATCATCAAAAGATGAAATTATAAATGAATTACATACAACAGTTAATTCATATGTAGTTAATGCTAAAAATGAAGTAATATCTAATGATAATGCTAATAAGGAAACTATATTAACAACTATTAAAGGTTGGCTTAAAATTTAGGCTACCTTTCAAATAATAAATTAATATTTATAGTAAAACAATATATAATGGAAAATTACGCATATTATATAGATAAATATTGTGATAACCGTCCCTTAGTTGGTTATGGAACTCAATTTAAACAATACTTAGATGAAGCGTTAAGTGGCAATACAATTAACATCTCTAAGATTAGTGAAGAATTGAAAGAAGTTGATGAACATTTAACAGATGTAGTTATTAATGTTGAAGGTAATTTAGCAAGTGTTGCTCAACAAGTACAAACTAATTTGGCTGGTGTTATGGTCAATGTTGAATCTAATTTAAGTTGTCAGATGTCTAATTCCACTTCTTCTATTAATGCTAATGTTGAAAAAGCCAAAGAAGAAATCATTGAGAAAATTGATGATATTGAATGTAGTGGTGGTTGCAGTGTTACTAAAGAAGATTTAGAAAATGCTGTTACAGCGATTAATTGGCATAGTGATGAAAATCGAAACGCTATCATAGATAATGCTGAATCTAAAAAAGAAGAAATTATTACTAGTGTTGTAGCTAACAAAGAAGATGCTGTTGTTAGAATTACTGCAAGTGTTAAGACTGAATCTGAAAAGGCTAAAGAACGTTTGGAACAAATTCGTTTAGAATTAATTGAAGCCATTAATAAGACTGGTCAATTAGTTGAACTTGGTTTTGGTAATCTAAATGAACAGATTATTGATAGTAAAGATGAAATAATTAGTGAAGTTAAAAATAATAGTGGTTTACCAATAACAGGTGGTGATGTTGAAGATGGTACAATCATTAATGATAATATGTCTTTACCTATTTTTGGTAATGATATTGAATAATAATAAAATAATATTAAAATAAAAATGAATAGAGTTAATCCGTTTACTTGGGGTTATGATGAATTTGATAGATTTGAATCAATTCCAAATCAATTTAATGCAACATACAAAGAAGTACCAGACAATGTTTTTGATAAAACTGAAAGAGAAGTATTTTTCAATGAAGATACTATTTTAGTTAGTCCAAATATAGCTGCTGTGTGCGATATGGACAGTATATGTGATGCAGACCTTGCAATCGTATAATTAAGGAATTAAATATTAATAAGATGGGCTTTATTGAATAAATTTTCAGTAAAGCCTTTTTTTGTTATAAATGAGCTCTTTAAAAGAATATTTATATCTAAAAGACATATAATATAGATTATGGCAAATAGAACACAAAAAATAACCCTATTGAATGATAGGGGAATAATGGGAGATAACAATCCAAGATTGCCAGACCCATCAAAGATTGACTATGGTCAGTTAGCCATTAATTATTCTAAAAGTAAAGAAACTTTAGCTATTAAGAATGATAATGATGAAATTGTTCAATTCAAAGATATTAAATACATTGAAAGTATAATTAACAATACTGTTGGTTCAATACAAGGTGGAGAAACTGATTCAATAAAGACTGTTATAACTGATAAAGTTATCACATCTGATTTGAAACTTTCATCTACGATTGATAATATGGTTGTAATCAATCCAGATGGTGTATATGTAACTCTTGATTTAACATATAATCAAGGTGAATTAGTTATTTCAGGTTCAAATGGATTGAAAAAAAGTGTTAATTTACCTTTAGAATCATTTTTATCTGATGGTCAATATTATGAATCATATACATATAATGGTGTAGTTTATAAACAAGTAATTGTTTTAACTGTTAGAAATGAAGCAGGTGAAGAACACCCAATCATTATTCCAGCTGGTTCATTGGTTAATGTTTACACATTTTATGGCGATGGTAAAGGTTTGGTAGTTACTGTTACTCCTTCAGGTAGTGGCGATTCAAACGATTATGATGTACAAATCACATTAAAAATTAACCCTTCTTCAAGTAATATATTAGTAAATGATGTTAATGGTTTATATGTAGAAGATTTCCGTCCATATATCGCAAAAGCAAAACAGGAAGCAATTGATACTGCTCACCAAGACGCAGTAAATATGGATAACATTGTAATTAAACATTGTGAAAAATTTGCAACACAAGAAGCCCAAGATGCTTACGATAGAGCAACACAATTTTTCTTAGAATGGTCAAATCAAATATTACATATTACAGGCGGTACAATGTTAGGACCAATTGTATTTGTTAATAGTGGTTCAACTGTTGGTGGTACAATTTATCATGATGGTACAATTAACCAATATCTAAGTGGAGCAACTACTGAATATAACAGTGGTTCAACTCTTCATATTAAAGATGGTACTAATGTTATTTTTGATTGTGGAGTTGAAATAGAATGGTGTGGCGAAATTATTGATAAAGATACAATTGACCAATGGAATGATATGATGCCAAAATCAGGTGGCACATTTTATGGACCTGTTATTTATGGAGAAAGAACGATTGATGGTGTTAAACATGTTTCATCAAATACTTTTGCAAGTGGAACAACTAATACATTTGCAAATGGTTCTGTTGAAAATTATAATAATGGTTCTCAAATAAATCATAATAATAATTCAAATGAGAATTATAAATCGGGTGCTACTGTAACATATGAAAGTGGTTCTCAAATTGACCATGCTAATGGTTCAAATGAAAATCACAAAAGTGGTTCTATTGACACTTATGAAGCTGGCTCAATCGTTAATTTTAGCGGTTCAACTAATTTTAAAAGTGGTTCTACAACAACATTTGAAAGCGGTTCTATATTAAATCATAATAGTAGAGCAACCGAAAATTATGCTTCAGGTTCTACAACAAACCATAATAGTGGTTCAAATGACAACTATAAAAGTGGTTCAACATTAACACATGAAAGTGGTTCAAATGAAAATCATAATAGTGGTTCTACTGACACTTATTTAAGTGGTTCAAGTTTAGTTCATGCAGGTGGTTCTACTGAAGATTATAATAGTGGTGCAATTGAAAATTATAATACAGGTTCTCAGATAAATCATAACAGTGGTTCAAATGACAATTATAAAAATGATTCAACACTAACACACGAAAGTGGCTCTATTGAAAACTATGGTGCTGGTTCAACAACTAATGTCAGTGGTAGCACAAATTACAAAAGTGGCTCAACACTAACACATGAAAGTGGCTCTACTGAAAATTATAATGCTGGTTCTATTACAAATATAAGCGGTTCAACTAATTTTAAAAGTGGTTCTACAACAACATTTGAAAGTGGTTCAACAATAAACCATAATAGTGGAGCAACTGATACTTTCAAACAAGGTTCTACTGTTAATTTTCAAGGCGCATCAGTTCATAACAATACATCTACTGATGTGTATGGAACTGGTTCTCAATTGACACATCAAAATGGTTCTGTTGAAAGTTATGAAAGTGGCTCTCAATTAACGCATAAAGATGGCACTAAAGAGAATCATGAAAGTGGTTCAACTGATACTTATGAACCTGGCTCAATTGTTAATTTTAGTGGAAATACAATTAATAACAATGACACCTCAATTAATAATGTTGATGTCACCGAGACTTATAATAGTGGTTCTACAATAAGCAATAGTGGTGTTACAAATTATCAAAGTGGTTCAACAATAAACCATAATAATGGTTCAACTGAAACATTTAATAGTAGTTCTACATTACATGTTAAATCAGGAACAACGGTTACATTTGATTGTGGAGTTGATATTAATTGGTGTAGTGAAACTCTTGATGAAAACAAAATTAAGAAATGGGACACAACAACTCAATCAGCAGGTTTCAATACAACTAATGGTGCTTACATACCATCTTCTGAAAGGTTTACATCTGGTGCGACTACTGTATTAAGTGCGACTACTTTACTTGATAAAGCTATTCAAACAGTTATTACATCAGCAGGTTTCAACAATGATGGAACTTATAATAAACCAAATTCTGGTAAAACAGGTTCTTATGTATCTGGTTCAACATCTGTTAAAGGAGCATTAGAAGGATTAGATAATCATGCTGTAAATGTAAATAATTCAATTGGATTGAATCAAAATGGCACAATGCCATCATTTACAGGTAATTACACTTCAGGAGCAACTAACATTATTGATGCTATTAATAAACTTGATACTGAAATAAAACGTTTTGAAACAGAAGCAGGTAATAAATACATGCCATATTCAGGTGGTACATTTGTAGGTGGAGTAACAGCAAGTACAGCAGCCCCATTTGTATTTAGTGGAACAGTGACTACACAAAATACTGTTACAATCAATTCAGGTGAAACAGTAAACGGAACAATTACTGCTAATGGCACATTAAACTTCCCAAATACAGGGAATAACATTACAGGTAAAGGTAGTGCACATTTTGAACAAGGTGGTTTCCAAGATTATTCTGACATCAGATTAAAGGAAAACATAAAAGATTTGGATATTACATTAGACCAAATTCAATCACTTTCATTAATATATTTTAATTATATTGGTAAAGAGAAAGAAAACATTGGCGTAATTGCTCAACAAGTAAAAGAAATTTGTCCTCAAATTGTATATGAAGATGAAAACGGTATGTTTGCTGTTGATTATAAATTCTTATCTGTAATTGCATTAAAAGGTGTTCAGTTGTTAACTTCTAAGTTAATGGAACAAGAAAATGATATTAAACAAATAAAAGAGTTATTAAAAATAAAATAACATGGCATATATAACACCAACGAATCCCAAATGGGCTACCTGGTATGATGTATCACAAGCCTTACAAGAGCGTACTGGAGATTATACACAAGCTAATACTCAGTACGCTACAAAGGCGTATATAATTGCTAATTTTGATAATATTCATTTGGAAAAACTGAATACAACAAATAATTCAATTGGTATTTCATACTTGAACACTCAATTTGTAAAATGGGCTGATGTTGAAGCAATCGAATATGTTTTTTATATAGATACAGTTGGTAATACTGCACAAACTGTAACTAAAGATTATTATGCTTATAGTCAAACATTTGTTATATATTCCTACAAAAATATATACAAAAATGGTACTTTAGTTACGAGTAATATTCCTGTTGCATGGCATTATAATTCATCTCAAACAGGATGGACTACTAATTCACCAACAGGCGGTACAGCTAGTGCAACAACTATTACACTTGCAATACCTGAGAATAAGACAACAGCACAAATCAATTATAATTGGAGTGCTATTCAAAATGAAGGTAGAACATCAGGGGCAAAATCTATTTCAATTCAATTTCAACATAAAGCCAAATATGGTATAATTGCTTGGAATCCTTCAGGAGATATTTCAGTTGTATCTACTGCAACAACTGTTGATAAAGGAATTGTTGTAACAGGTAATTTCAATGATAATATATCAGATAGCCAAGGTACTGATGCAGCAAACATATTAACTGCTGTAACAATTACAACAAGTGAAACATGGGTTACAGGTATTACATTCTCATTAACCAATTCAAATTATAAGTTCCCAATGTGGACATCTGAAACGGCTGATAGAGTAACAACAATAACATTAACTGTAAATGACCCACGATTAACATTGAGTGGACCGTCAACATTTAAAATAACACAAAAAATGCGTGTTGTTACATTTGATAATTTCAATTTTGAATTTTTACTAAATAATCCTTTATTTGGATGTATGGGTGGAACTAAAAATTATAAGATTATATCAACAGCTAATATGTATTATGATGGTACATTGCAAAATGTTGTGAATATGAAATATATTTTCCTTAATTATGATTCTTGGATAACAATTAATGACACACAAGAGTCTGAGAGAAGTGTGTTTAATGGTGCTAATTCTGGTAGTGGTACTGTAACAATTGGTGAAAACCCATATGAAGGTGTTGATAGACATGGTTATATTAATTTGAGACAAATCAATTCAGAAGGTCAACAGTTGAAGGAAGTAATTGTACAAGATATACCTTGCATGGTATATCATTTTGATATATCTCCAACATCAATAACTGTACCTGGTCCAACAAGTGGAACCAGTGGAATAACAGTTACATCATATAAAATTATGAATGGTCATACAGAAAGCCCTATTCCTGTTGGTTATAAAGTCTCAACAGGTTCAAGTTGGCTAACAGTAACAGGAAATTCTTCACCAAGTGCAAGTGCAACAACTAATACAATTACATATGCACAAAATCCAAGTACAGCAAGAAGTGCAATTGTTACATATACACAAGATGAAATAAATGAAGATGACTATAAATACAATAAACAATTAACTGTAAATCAAGAAGATGGTTTCATATATGTTTATAAATTTAGTATAAATGGCACTGAAGGAGCAACAACAACTCCAAGTCCTACTATTAATTTATCACAATTTGCATTTGGTGGTGGAAGTCAAACTGTGAGTCTTAAATCATATGCTGAAGTGCATATCGGTTCAGCAACAGGTACAATAGACCATTATGAAGCTATTAATTGGAGTGAAACGACTTGTAATTGGCTAACTGTATCACCATCATCAGGTAATGGTACATCAAGTCCTACTGATAACACAACTGTTACAACAACTGCAAGTGCTCAATCAGATTCAAGTAGTGATAATAGTAGATGTTGTGATATTACATTTACACAAGCAACTAGTGGTAAAAAAGTAATTGTTCATGGATGTCAAGAAAAGAGTCAAACAGGCTATACTTATACATTTACAATTGATACAAGTAGTTTAAGTTTTGAAGCATGTTCTTCAACTTCAAAATCAGCTAATATTACATCATATAGAGAAACTACAAGAAATGGCAGTATAATTTCTGGAAGTAGAGTTAATATTGGTTACAGTGTTAATACAGTATCATGGGCAACAGCTACTTCAAATAGTAGCCCAAGCGCAAATGTTACAAGTACAACTATTACAGCTAATTCTAACTCAAATAACACTTCATCAAGAAGTGGTACATTTACTTATACACAAAGTGGAAGTAATAGAACTGTTACTCTTGGGGTAAGTCAAGATGGTGCAACTTGTGCTGTTTATGACAGAGGACCTTTACAAGTGAATATTGGTGGTGGTTTTACAACTGCTGCAAGTACAAATGTAGCAAGTGGTTCAACTACAATTAATGTTAGTTTTAGTTCGCCACAATATTTAAGTCTTTGTGGTATTAGTACTAATACTAAATGTTCTGATGGTATAAAAAGTTATAAAGTAGAGTCTAAACCATCATGGATTACAAGTAATATTGGTGACAATTATTCAACAGGTAATGATGTATTAACTGTTTCAAGTAGTGATGTTTCTTCAGAAAGAACTGGAACTGTTGTATATACAAATGGATATACAACTGCATCTGTAACAGTAACACAAGCACAAGGTTTAAGTTATACTTATTATTTCAAAGTAAATAATAAGGAATCAAGTAAAATTAATCCTGACCATGAAACAAGTAGTACATTATCATTTAGTAATACAGGTTCTTCAACAACATTTACTGTTGAATCATATAGAGTAAACAGTATATCAGGAGCTAAAGAATATGTTGTTTCTGACACTATTCAAGGTCTTTTACCATCATACATTAGTTTAGTTGGTAGTGGTCCTGTTAATTACATAATGACTTACACAGTAACATTAACTGAAAATACTGATACAATTGGTCGTAACTATACATTACAATTTGTACAAAACAATTCAGGTTATAGAGTTGATGTTCCATTAACTCAAAATGCTGCAACAATTGATTGTTTTATGGGTGTATGGAGACCTACTGTGGGTAGTATTCCAACATCAGGTGGTACAATAGAGTTTAAAATTGACTCTTATCAAACAGTTAATGGTAAACAAGGTGCTAATTCATCATGGACTGCAAGTGTATCAGGTTGTAGTGGAACATTAAATAGAACAAGTGGACCTGGTGGTACTGCTGATAATGATAGCAGTAATATAGTTATATTAACTGTTCCTTCAGGAGCTTCAAGATGTGATGGTACTGTAACAATAATAAATGCTTGTGGTCAAAGACTTGACTACCCATATTTCAGAATTGCTGGTGATGTTAAGTGGTCTGACCCTGCTGAAAATACAACCAAATCAGTTAGTGCAGATGGTATTACATTTACTGCTTATGCTGATACAACAGGATTAACAGCAAGTGATTGTGAAGTAACTAAAAATCCGACATCTAATATTACTGTTGGTACGCCACAAGGAACTGGTACAGGAGCAAAAGCTGTGTGGGTTGAAATTACAGTTCCAGCTAACACTTCAACAGATAGTAGAAGTTGGGATATAACAATTGCCCCTAAATAATTTATATAAAAAAAGGTGAAGAAAATTCTTCACCTTTTTATTTTTATTGTTCAAGAAATTTTTCAAATTTCTCAATTCCACCTTTTTTCTTAACTAATTCAAGAAGTTTTTTCATTGTTTCGCTATCACTATCTTCATTATTATTTGAAGATATTTCAGCATGATTAGTTTCTTTTTCTTCAATTATTGTTGCACTTTTCAAATTATATTGCGCAACTTCAGTTGCATCCATTATAACTTGTGGTGTTTTATTTAACAATTTACAAATTTTATTTTCAATATAGTTAAGTTCTGTTAACGCTGCTGATGGGTCAATCATACCTGCTGATGGAGAAATTTCAGTTTCAGATACAAATCCTAATTTATATTTTGCTCGTGTATAAGCAACATACATTAAATTTTGTTCTTGTTCTTTCTCCCAATCTTGGGTTGCAAGTCTGCTTGGCATTAATGTCTTGCATAAAATATAAACATTATTTGCTTCAAGTCCTTTTGCTTTATGGATTGTTGATAAACAAACACCATCTGCACTTTCAGCAAACACATTTTCAATTCTATCATGTAAATCTCTTGCTGATGTTAAACCTTCAGCAAGAATTTCAAGAGCTTTAATTGAATCATATTTGTTCATAATTTGATTAGAAAGGGTTGCATCTTCTAAATCCATTCCTCTTTTAATCATAAGGCGGTTTCTTTCTTCAAATAAGTCATCATAAAGTCTTGCAAATACGCCATCTTTTTGTAAACTAACATTCAACACTATTTGTTCAGTCTTATCAACCATTCTTAGCAGATTTAAGCCAATATCTTGTCCTCTGACATAGGATTTAACACCCATGCGAAGATAACGCATATAAAGCTTTATAAGTGGCATTTTTGTGCGACATAAGACCATATCTCCATCATGTATATCTTTTATTGATACATTATGAACAATTTCTCCATCAGGTGCTCCTTCTCTACATTCCATTGTGTCAACAAACTGATTAGCCAAGTTAACAACTTTTTTAGGGCAACGATAGGAAATTGGTAAAGGTAATGTTGTGGTATTAGGTAAATTTTGTAATTTCGCAAAACTTTCAGCATCCGCTCCAGCGAAAGAATAGATGGATTGCTTTTTGTCGCCGACAGCAATAAACCTAGTGCCACGTCTAAAACATCTTAAAAATAATTCTCGTTGTGCTGCATTTAAATCTTGGCAATTATGTACAATAAATCCTTCATTATTAGTTTCACACTTTGTATTCCAACTACCACTTGTTATAATAAAATTATGATTATCTTCAACTTCAATATCATAAACAATTTCTTTTTTTGATAACATTTTCATTGAGGTAATTGGCATACCACCAAGTTCACTTGAAGTATTATCCCATTTATAAGTGTTTACTAAATGTTTAAAATCATCATGTATTTTATATTGTAAGCATTTGTTAATATATGGGGCAAACATTTCACTTAATTTATAAGAATCTTTGACACCAATACTAATATAAAAATACTCTTTATTTGAAGTGGATGATTTAGATAGATGTTTAGAAACGCATTCAATACCAAAAAATTTAATTCTTTTTATTAATAAATCAATCAATTCTTCGTTATGTACACATGAGTATAATCTCATAGTACCATTTTTATCATAGCTTCCATTATCTTGGTAATTAATTGCTAACTGTTTAATAGTTAAATTATTAATAATTTCTTTTTTATCTAAATCATTGTTAGGAATACAATATCCTAATGTTGAAAATGCATATGCATTTTTTTCACTAAAGCCATTTTTTTCAATGTGTCTTATTTCACTAATATCCTGATTAAACATATTGCATTTCCATTCAATATATTCTTTTTGTTCTTCTCCATGAATAAATTTGCATCTAAAAACCCCATTTGACAATTTATTCAGCGAACCATCTCCTATGACTGATGCTTTAAATAAATCCAATTGGTCTGGATTCAGAAACCCATGATAAGGCTGGTGTTTAGTTGATGATAATATATAATCGCCAACTGTTAACTCAGAAATATATTGATAACCATTTAATGTTAAAAAACGTTCATTTGGTGTACATTTGATTTTTCTTTTTCCACCTACAATAATTTCTATTAAATCACGCTCTCCCTTATTAAAGACGTTTAATATTTTTTTATCTTCAAATTTTTGTGTTTTCTCATTAAATGATTTAACTAATGGTAATGGTTTATTATTAATAAATCTATTATATAAATCACCAATTTTTAATTTGCCATAAGTTGTAGAAATCCTTTGTTCATATGGAAAGCACTCGTCAATAAAAATATAATCATATTGTAAACCAATTGGATTTAGTGTTAATTCATATGGTAGCCATACCATATCCGTAAAATCAATTGAGGTTGTATTTTCTCTCCCCCATTTCATTACATTAAGAACTGCATTACACTCATCATCTATAATTGGAATATCATGTCTTGCTGATACTTGTAGTAAATCTTTTTCACATTGTGCAAGGTTATATCTTCCCAAATCACATAATTGAATCACATTATCAGTATATTGTTGCATCAATTTTGTAGTCATTTTATCAAAATCAGCAGAAGATAATTGTTTTATATTCTTCTTGATAAAAGTGCGATATTTGTATTCATCAATCTCAATATTAGTACCAAGATTTCTTCGTATCATTAAGAATCCAAGACTATGTAATGTTTTTACTTGAACATTTTTGACACCTTCAAGTTTCTTTTCCAATTCTTTAACAATTTCTTTATTAAAGGCAATAAACAATGCATTGCAAGTGGGTGGTATAAGTTTTACTGCATTTACAATTGTAGATGTGTTATGTGTGATTGTGAAATCAGATAGCAAAAAACGTCCATTACCATCCAATGTAAACCCATAATAATCACCCTCACCAATTTTATCAATTCTAAAACCAACATGGCAAACATTTTTATTTATTAAACGTTTGTCAGCTTTTTTATAATCAGTTACAACTGGTATTTTTTCTATATCACCACTAATTGTTATATTATGATATGATTTAATAACACCATTATTATGACATTTTTTATTTTTTATTTTATCATAAGCTGAAAAACCTAAACTACGGCACAGAAATAAAATATCTTTGGCTAACATGTCAAATTTAGTTGAAATAAAATAATTTTTCTTTTTATAATAGCCATCAGAATCAATTAAGCCAGCTAAAAGTTTTAATCTAACTTCTTCCGTGTTTATTAAATAATTTTTTAAAATGAATTTTTCATTGTTAATTGAACTACTCCTAACAAATCGTCTAAACGAATTATATTTATGTTTATTATTAGTTAAAATATTTATTTTTGGGCATTTGTTTCTATATTTTTTAATATCAATATAATTTTCATTTGGTATTGTTTTTTCAATTTCATTTATAACATTTTCATTAATGTTAGTTATTAATGATTGATTAGTAGTGCCATCTCCAAGCCACATACCATATAACCAAGGGTCAATATCAATTGCATTCTCCCTAAATTTAACTCCTGTTTTTAGCAGTTTATACATTCTAAAATCACCATCAGTATGATGTGTATTCCCAATAATATTATTGTTTTCTAACTCATTAATAGGTATATCAACAGTAATAAATTTACCTTTATTATGTTTATTACCAGAAATATATTTTGATAAAGTTAAAATATGAGCATCATTACACACCCAAGCATCTCCTTTTTTTGGTTGTATTTTTCTTAATTGTCCATAACCTTTAGTTACAGACAATACAGTTCTTGGAGTTGAGTCATCACCCATCAATTTATCGCCAACAATAATATCTTGTACTTTTTTTATAGAGCCATCATACATTAATATCTCAGTATCTACACCAAGACATTTTCCTGAACCAGCAAGAGCATTAATAACCGAATTTCCATTTCCATGTTGAATAAAGTCAAAAATATCTTGTTGATATTTACTTGGAATAAATCCAGACATTATTTGTGCAGGTTCTACTATTTTCGTTTTTCTTCCTCTTTTCTTCTTTGGTAATTCTTCTTCTTTCATTTTATCAAAATTTAAATTACAAATATATTTTATGCAAATATACGATTTTTTTGTATAATATACAATTAAAAAAGGTTAAGAATTTCACAACCCCTAACCTTTAAGAACCATAGAATTCACAAGAATAATTATTTTTAGTTTTTACTAAAAAGTTTCATAAACGAATCAATTGCTTCAGGGTTAGTGTCAAACATATTGACAAAGATTTCCAAAGCTTCTTTCAATCTTGGATTATCTGAAATAATAATTCCGCACCCAAAAGATTCATTATCATTTTCCTCTTTTTCTTGTTTTTCATTTTCAATTTGTCTAGCTTCAGTAAGTAGATTTTCTTCTGATGTACCAGAACCTAAATGAAGCGGAGAAACACTAGCAGGAATTACTTGTACTGCTAAATCAAGTGCAATAATAATTGCTGACAGTTCATCCATTGTAATCATATCTGATTTTCCTGACATAATATCTTCAAGAATATCTTCTTCAATAGGCATAATCTTGCATAATGTTTGGAAACTAATATCATTTTTAGTCATGAAATCTTCCAAAATCATAGCAATACTTTCTTTTGCTTTATTAGCCCATTCATGGGCAATAACAGCTAATTCAAAACTATTTTTTACCATTTTATATTTTATTAATTAGTTAATACTATTTCTAATGCAAATATACGAATAATCTAATATATTCGCAAAATATAATCCTTAAAATAACTTAAATTATTCTAATTCTTTCCAGTTATTAGGATATTTTTCTTTTAATTTATTTATCCACCAATTAGTTTTCACTTTAACCATTGGCAATCGTTGACCTTTAAGCATAGTAGTTCTTTTACAAACCACACCTTCTTTTACTGTTGGATATAAACAATCAGGTTTAGTCCAATCATTTTCATTAATAGATTGAATAAATTCTTGGGTGAGAGAACCTTTATAAATTATTTCGGGCAATTTAATTCCTGTATTATCAAATAATTCATAAAATGTTTTTGGTTCAAGATAGCCTTTCTTTTTTAAAAATACATCAATTAAGGTTAATGTCATTTCATCACCTTCTTGATGGAAGCCACAAAATGAATTTTCTCCACTGTATTCAAAATAGAAATGGATTTCATCAATACTATTAAAGACACCTTTCTTTTTAGAATTTTCTTTAATAATATTTTTGATTATTTCTTCATATTTTTCTTTAAATATTTTAACGCAATTACCAAACTGTTCATGTGTTTCATCAACAATCATCTTTTTTGAACCAAATGCAATAAATTCTTTAGTTCTAGCATTATATCTTGCAACAAAATTTTGTCCATCAATTTTATTTTCAGCGATAATCATATCATTATCTAATGTATGGTCATACTTCTGATTTTCGAAGCTCGGATAATGTCTCATTATTTTTTTGTTTTATTAAGTTTAAATAATATTCTTTAGCATCGTAATATGTTTTATCATATATTTCTTCAAGACCTTTATCACATTTTTTATTAGAGAAATCCATTACATTAAATATTATATAAGCACTTCTCAAAAATTTATCTAACACTTCAATGTCATCAATAAAAACATGATGTAAACATAAAAGATTTCTAAATGCAAGTAATTCTTGTTTACTATATTTTAATTCTTCCATATTATTCAAAAGTATTATAATATTCACTCATGTCTAAAATATTATATCCTTTAGGAAATAATGACATAGCTTCTTCTTCTTTTATATTTTTAAGAAGTTCTCTTACAATTGTTGAGGATGCTATAATTGATGGGTCATTCATCAAAAATAATGTTTCAATTTTGCCAAATTTTTTGTTGAAATCTGCAATAGATTTTTCATACTCAAAATCTATTGTATTTCTAATCCCTCTTAAAATAAAATCAGCTTTTATTTTATTTGCATAGTCATATGTCAAATTATCATAAGTACATATATTAAATTTACACATATTACATATTTCAGGATGAAATTGTGGAAATAATCGTGCCCATTTTTTCAATGCTTCATATCTTTCTTCTACTGGGAAGTAGCCTTTTTTATTTGGATTTATTGCCACAGCTATATCAAATTCAATCTTTTCATTGGTAGAAATTGCATTCTTAAAAATATTAATTGTCCTTAAAATTAAATTTTCATGACCAATTGTAAAAGGGTCAAATGACCCAGGAAAAAATATCTTCATAATTATTCAAAATTTATTGGTCTCCAAGCAACCACTTTATATTCTTCATCATCATTAAGTCCATATACATATAAACCACTACGCCATAAAAACACTTCTTCATCTGTATTATAGAAATGGTCTTTGCAATATCTTCCTATTTTTGCTATATGTTTATTAGGTTTTTTAACATTTTCAAGTACCATAATAACAAATTTATTAAAGAATCCATTTTCTTCTGAAGGAAGTTCATCTTTGACTTCTGTAAAATCATTACAGAAGTCAAAAGTGGCATTCATCGCTTCTTCGACATTAGTGTTATTCAAATTATTTTTAATATATTCTTTAATAAAATCTTTTCTATTTTTCATCTATTTCCCATGAATAAGGTTGTTTAATTCTTAGCTCTCTTAATTTATCCCTCACTGAAAGATAAAACTTACGATTTATTTTAGCTGAATAGCCAATTTTGAAATAAGGTGAACATACATTATAAAATCTTGACATAAACGTATTATAATTACCTTTGTCTTTTAATTTGGAAATAAATTCGTTAATGGCACTAACCAATGATGTTGAAATTGATAACTTATATTTGCTTTTATCTAAAACAGATAAAATCATTGCTTTAGTAATATAATATTGAGTTTCTTCAAAATCATCACCTTCTTTATCATACCAATATTCACAACATGGGCTTCTTCTACCTTTTTCATCCAAACGTTCATAATAAAAAGAATCAGACATACGTTCTCTTGTACCTAAATCTTCTATTTTAATATCTTCATCTGTTTCCCATGCTTTATCATACACTTCTTTTGACCACCAAATAAGATTATTAGTGGTTTTAGGTTCTCCATCAAAACTTAAATCATGTAAATTACATGTACAACCACGATTAACACAATCATCGCAATACCATCTTTGACCATCACCAGATGGCATATATGTCCATGTTGCAAGTTTTCCACACTTACAACATTTTCTATATCTTTTTTTCATCATTATTAAAACCTATTGTTGGGGCTTCATTAATTACTTGCCAAGGCATATAAATCATATTTGGCAAAGGTATATCTTCAGCCTTGTTTAACACTATAATTTCTTCAGTCACCTCTTCTTCAATCATTGGGTAACTATCAGGGATAAAATATTTTTCTGCATTGTTCATGACATTATATTTTTGGTTATACATTAGTTTTACAATGCAAATATACGAATAAAAAACGAGAACTCCAAAAGAATTCTCGTTAATTTATGTTATTTATAAGATATTTTATAAACCAGTTGATAATGGTGCTTTTAAAACGCCTTGTGATACATAATTTTCTATTTTAATATCCTCAAATTCAAATTCATTAATAGTTTTGACTTTAGGATTTAAGTATAATGTTGGTGAATCAAGTACATCTCTTGAAATTAATTCTTTGGCTTGTTCTAAATGATTTAAATATAAATGAGTGTCACCACCATTAAATATTAAATCACCAACAGACATATTACAAACATGGGCAATCATATGTGTTAGTAATGCATATGAAGCGATATTAAATGGTAAGCCTAAAAATGAATCAACACTTCTTTGATACCATGAGCATGATAATTCTCTTGTTGGTATATTTTCCTCTTCTAAAAGATAGTCATATTCACCATTATAAGTATGTTGATTTGTTTGACCATAAACATCAAGATGTGGGTAAGAGAAATTATCATTATCAATTTCTTCATCTTTAAATTTATTATAGTATAACTCCCAACGTTCAGTATTTGACAATTCTCTTGTATAGAATTGGAAAAGTATATGACAAGGTGGTAATGCCACTTCATTTAATACATCAGGATTATACGCAATACATAACATTCTTCTATCATCAGGATTGGTTTTTAATGTATCAATAATGTTTTGAATTTGGTCAGTATTACTACTGCCAAATCGTCTCCATTGTTTACCATATACATCTCCTAAATCTCCATATTCATAAAATTTTATTAAAGAATCATTCTCTATATATTTAAATTTATGCCCATTTTTACATCTTGATAAAAAAACATTCTTATTCGCTTTTTCCATATAATTATAAAAATGTTCAACACCATTATAATCCACAACTGTTAAAATACCACTTGTACCAATAATAGAATTATGTTTATCTATTAATTCACAATACCATCTATAAGCATCATCATTCCAAATATTAACTTCATTATCAACAAGATATTTAATATTTGTATCTCCACTCAGAAACCAAAGCAATTCGTGTATAATTCCTTTAGTGAACATTTTTTTTGTTGTTAAGAGTGGAAATCCTTTTCGTAAATCAATTTTCATATGTGTTCCAAAAATTGATTTAGTTCCTGTTCCTGTACGGTCTTTTTTTACATTTCCGTTTTCAAGAATGTTTTTCAACAAATCTTGATATTGTTTATCTACACTATTCATTATTCAGCTTTGATATAAGTTTTATTAAAAATATCACTTCGGCATGGATAAAATTCTCCTTCAACACCTTTTATAATATAATCACCAAATGATGCTTTCATATTCCCTTCTAATGTAGGAATTTCAAAACCACCTTTAGCTTTAACATCGTTAATGGTTGCCATCTGTCCAAACATAGAGGTTTCCATTCCAATATTAAAAACAAATTCAATACATTCTTTAATTGAATCATCATTATCTAATAACTGTACAGCTTCAATTGTTACTGGTCTTTTTGTATATTTTTCAATCATTTTATTTTAAAATTAAGTTTAAGTAATGTTTCAAAATTGGCATCATTCATAATAAAATCATTTTCATTTTCAAGAATAATTTTATTATATTCAGTTTCTTCATTTATATCATTAATAAAACGTTCAAAACTATTATTAACAAATTCAATAAATTTATCTGAGTTACCTCTATCTTTGTATATTTTAAGAAATTCTTTTTTCCTTTTTTTAGATGGATAATATAAAGTAAAATGGATTTTATTTTCAACTAACGCATTTCTAACACTTTGTTGTGATGATACGAATATAATATCAGCTTTATCCATGTTTTCTTTTATATATTCAATATAATTAGAAGGAAAATCAGCTTTATCAAAACTAGAACAATCTAAATCCAGAATTGTCAATTTTTTGTTAAGTAATGTATAAGTAGTGGATTTCCCTACACCCATCCTACACCTGGGAAACCACTAATTATAATAGCTTTTTTCTTATCCATCTTGTTTTTATTTAAAAGTTAATTTTAGATAAAATTGATTCAATTAATATTTGGTCTTTTTTATCTTGTGAATATAATGGCTCTAATGTTTTCTTATATTCAGTAAGTTCTTTAACTCTTTGTGTATAAAGAATTTTTCTTATAAAATACATAAGGTCATCCTGCCAATCACTTATTGAAAACCCATTCCATGTAAATGGAACAATCTTAAAGTCTGGAATTGAAGCAGCAACGATTTTTGTTGCATTTTCATAATCTTCAGATTTACGATTAACAAATGCAATCATTTTTACAAGCTCACTAATATCATTAATGATTCGTATGTTAATACCTTCACCTGTTGAAGTTCTATCTTGATAACTGAATCTACAATTTGTCTTAGGAGTATAAGCAGATGGTTTTAACTCTTTTTCAATTCGTGCTAATTCTTTTTCAATTTTATCTGTTGCAGTTGAAATTATTAAATCTTTTTCCATATTTTATTATATTATTTTATTATTTAAAATTTTCGATTAATGAAAAATTTCTATAATCATATTGCATTGGAAATTCATCACCATTTTTCATTTTAACCCATATACTATATTGATATTTCATTCTTTCAATTATTAAATTTGTTTTTTCTTCAGGAAAAACAAATTCTTGAAAACCATCATTATAATTACCCCATGTTGATTTTCTTTGTGAGTATTTATATTGGTATTCAAATTCTTTATTATTATTTGTTAGCCGATTTACTTTAGTTATATAAAATTTATATTTTTTGGTCGCTTTTTCTTGAAATTCATCATATGTCATATTTACTTTTTCAACATATGATAATTGACTCCACGTTTTATTGTTCAATAGTCTTTCTATATCAACTCGTACATCAATAATTTCGCCATTTTCGGTCTCATATAAAATATTACATTGCCCATAAACATCCCAATAACGATTTTTTTCACCTTTTACTATGAATAATTTATCTATTTGGTCTGCTTCACCATGAAATGTATGTAAAAATTTTTCTTTATAATCTTCCACTTCAGATAGTGATAAAATATTTTCATCTACTAAATGATATAAAGATGTTAAAGATGAATAACCATAAAAATGTTTTTTATTAATATCAACAAAAGTTGGTACTACTTTACTAACAAGTTTATAGTTGTAATTATTACCTTTACAATCAATTGCCATACCAGCAAAACCATGCCATGTCATTTTTCCAATATATACTAAATTGTCTGAAATATCTTTACTATTTGGCACTTTGCCTTTGTATGAAGCTCCAATTTTTAAGGATTTCATAGTTATTTTTTCAGTACTATCAATTAATTGTTTTGACATTTTATAATCAAGTGAATCAACAGGAAGCAATACTAAATCTTTGCCTGACCATGCATATACAAATTTACCTTCTAATCCTTTACCTTTACTTGATGTACATTCTTGAAGAATATATAAAAGATTTTCAATATTGATTTCAAATTCAAAATCTCGTGGGTCATAAACACGACAATATGTTTGTCTATGATTCCAACCAGTTGAATATCCACCAGCTTTTTTGTTGAGAACAAATCCTTCAGTTGGTACATTATCAAGTTCAAGTGGAGTGATTTTTTTATCTCTCCACCCTTCCCATGATGTTTCTTTAGCTAATTGTCCTTTTTTATTAATATATGTAACATATGATAATTTACCTGTGTAAGTATCACCTCTTTTTTGAAACCCAACTTTAATTTTATCGGGTATATTTAATTTTTGATTTATTTCTGCCATAAAATTTATACTACTGTTTTAATAATTAAATTATCTCTTTCATCTTTAGTTTTAGTTCCACCCCAAAAAGCTTCACCTGATGAAATTATATAACTATCATTATATTCATCTTTGAAACATAATGTATCTTCATAGAGAAATAATCCATGTGGATATTCCCCAAGATACATCTCCTTACCATTCTTAAAATTTAATTTAATTTCATCATGCCAACAATCTTCTTTTTTAAGTTCTTCAACAGCATCTTTTATTTTTTTGAAAATTGAAAAAATATCTAAATCACTAGTATTAACAACTACAAAACTAAATGCTCTTTGAGTAAAAGAATCATATCCAAGAAGTTTATCCCATTTTTTACGTCTATTATTCCATTCCCTATTTGAAATATTATCAGGTTTATCACATTGATTTTGGTAATGATAATCTTCAACAAATGGTTCTATCATTTCAAAATATTCTTTCTGATGGTCAGCAAAATAATAGCCATAAACATAACCATTTTTCTCTGGTATTAGCGAAATTGTAAAATTGAAATTAATACTTAATAATGTTCTACAATCAGAGTTTAAATCAGTTACTAACGCTTTGTATATCTTATGACAATCAGCACCAATAAGATTATTTAGAATAATAAATGATTTTATTTCTTCAATAGTTAAAAGCTCATTAGCTATTTTAACAGCATCTTTTCTAATTGAAATTAATTGTTGTAATATGTCGCCCATATTACGGGATTTAAAACGAATCCCATTATATAATTTTGTACTCATATCTAATTAAAATAATCATAAGTTACTATTTGTTTGTTTAACTTTTTGGCTGTTGTTGTCTTAGATGATTTGCTTTCAATATCATCAGTAACCAAATAATCACAATCTTTTACTGATACTTCATCAACAACATATTCTTTATTTTCCAAGAATTTAATAAATTCCCCCTTAGATGAAAAATTGAATTTTTTTGGTGAACCAGTTAAACATAATTTAATTATATTACCTTCTCTTTTTTTAACAAATTCAATAGGAAGTCCATGCATTACAATATCTTCACATAAATTGTTAAATGTTGTTAATTTAGAGTGGTCATTATCATTTTTATCCCATCCATACACAACTTTCTTTTCCAACCCAGTAAAAGAATAATCAACTCCTGATAACTTCTTGGCGATTTCTTTAACAGTTTTCCCACCAATAGACATACCATCTAAAGACATGAAACTAATCACTTGTTCAACAGTTAATTTTTTAAGATTATTTAATTGTTTAACAAAGTTTTCAAGTATTTTTCCTTCTTTCATTCCACAATCAATTAAATAATCAGTTGTAACATCGCCATCATCATGATTTGTTATATAAAATGAAGCAGGTTCTTTAACTTTATTAAATAATTCTTCTAAAAAAGCATCTCCAACCCCATCCAATTCAAGAACATTCATTGAGTTAATGAATTTAAATAATTTTTTACCTTCACAATCATCATTAGGACAATGTAAATGAGTATTATTAACAATTTCTAATTGAGAACCACAATGAGGGCATACAGTTGGCATCTCAAACGTTTCAATTGCTGGGACATCAACTGATGTAATCTGTGGAATAATATCACCTGATTTAACTAATGTTACAATTGCGCCTACACCAATTTTATTATCAATAATATATTTGTAATTATAACCACTAGTTTTTGATACTATTGACCCATCAAGTTCTACTGGTTTAAGCAAAACAACAGGTGTAAAATTTCCTGTTTTCCCCATTTTAATTTCAAAGCCTTCAACAGATGTTGAAGCATTTTCAGGTTTAAACTTAATTGCTAACGCCCATTTAGGGTGATGTGCAGTTTCTCCAACATAATCACGTTGTGAAGAATTTATTTTAGCCACCATACCATCTAAACGATATGGACTTTCATTATGTTTAAAATCTTCATATTCTTTAAAGACTCTTTCAAACTTTTCTTTACTCATACTAAGATGTTCATAATTTAAACATAAATCTTTGTAATGAGCAAATCCCCAGTTTCTAATATCATTAATATCCCAATAAATTATTTTACCATTTGATAACACTTCATGCATTTCAACAGGTATCAAATGAATTTCTGATATTTGTTCTAAAGTTGCGTCATCATTATTTAACAATCCAGCAACATAGTTTCTTTCATTAGAAAATCTTTTAGCATTTTCTTCTTCAGTCAATTCAGGCAAACGGGCATATTTTTCAGCAAATATTCTTTTTTCAATAACAGCTTCACATCTTACTTCTACAATATTATCAGTAATAGGTATTGATAAAGGAATTTGTGTTTTATCTATTCTTGATAAATAATCTCTACCAAGAATACCATCACCTCGTGATAACGCCTTTGTTAAAATACCATTTTCATATACTAAATTAACAGCATTTCCATCAAGTTTTTGAGACCATTCAATTGTCACTAAATCTTTACCAATAACAGATTTGATATTATCATACCAAGCTTTAAATAATTCCCAAGGTGCTTCACCTGTTGATTTGTCAGCCTGTATTTTTTCCAATGAACCCATTTTAGATGGATGTGGAAACTTAGCTTTTCTATCCCAAGAACCAACTTTCTTGACAACTTCTGAACCATTATCTTTTAACCATTGTTCAAGTTCATCAAATGCACTATCTTCCATTATTGGTTCTTCATTATAATACATCTCCTTCGCTTTAATATATAAAGCTTCTCTTTCTGCTAATTTATCAATATTCATCATCACTATTTAAATTTGGTATTTCTATTTTAGTAATATCGGCTCTTATGTTCAAAGCTTTTAATAATTGGAAGATTGAAATCTTATTTTCAACACCTTCAAATACAACTTTATCTTCAAACAACAATTTAACATTACCATTTGATTCATCTAATTCAACATGATAAATGGTATTGTTGGTTTCTTCAACAGGTTTATTTCTTTCTTCTATAATCATCAAACGACTATTCTCCAATTCATTCAAATCAGTATCAGGTAAACGAACTACATTGTGTTTAGGATTACCATTTACATCTTTAACAATAATATATTTGTTTAATGCTTTACCTTGTGACAAATCACTCCTAAACATCAAATAATCATTTACATCTATTTTTTCATAAAGATAGCTTCTTCCACCTTTGAATACTATTTTCAAATCCTTCAAATCATTATCTTTATCATAACACTCTGAATATAAGACATTTGAACTATCATACCATGTATAATCTACATTATCTTTATATATGTTTAAAATTGCACTCATATTTTATTCTTTAGTCAATGCAAATATACGACTTATTTTTTATATTTCCCACATAATTCAATATTTTAGGTCATTATCTTTACTTTTTAACCATTTTTATGTATATTGTAATAAAAAATTAGAATATGAATCCAATAAACAAATCTTTCTCAGATGATTTGACTAATATTTTAAAATATATAGAAACCACATTAATCAATGAGTTTCCCTCAAAAAACATAGTATCTGAATATTTCATTGTAGGAGTATTAGAAAATAAAAATTGTCTTGCTTATGCTGCATTAGAAGAATGCTTAATGACAGAAATCATCAAAAGTATTGTTGATGAATATAGTTACTATTTAAGCCAAAATCCGACTCCATTAAACCAGTTTGATATACCAAGATTTAGTGAAAATTTTAATGAATATATAATTCAGGCTAATGTTGAAAGAGTAAAACACAATCATGAAAAGGTCAATACATTACATATGATATTATCTATGTTATTTATTGATGGAAAAATAAAAGAAATGTTTAGTAAAGTTGGCTTAACATATGATATGTTTGAAAATTATATTATGAACAATAACCTTGTTGAAGAAGTTGAAACAAAGCCAAAACAACTACCAGCAAAGGTTAAAAGTATAAGTTCATCTCAAATATTGAAAGCGAGAAAAGCACAAAAAACCACATTAATTGATACATATTCACAAAATCTTAATGATTTGGCTTCAAAAGGCAAAATTGATAAAATTGTTGGAAGAGAAAAAGAAATTGGACAAATGTTTAATATTCTTGGTCGAAGAAATAAAAACAACTTAATATTAGTTGGAAATGGCGGTGTTGGTAAAACAGCTATTTGTCGCCATTTGGCTAATTTGATTGTTGAGAAAAAAGCTCCTGTGGCTTATCATAAGAAAAAAATTGTTCAAATGGATATTTCAGCAATGATTGCAGGTGCTAATTTCAGAGGAATGTTTGAAGAACGCTTGAAAGGGTTTTTAGAAGAAGTAAAAAATGATAAAAATTACATAATTTTTATTGATGATATTCATAATGCTTTAAGTGAAAAAAACCAAGCAGGAGATGTAAATGTCGCATCTATGTTAAACAATGTATTAATTGATGGTGATATTCAAGTAATTGGAACGACTAATTTTAAAGATTATAAAAACACAATAGAAAATAACAGTTCATTATCAAGACGTTTTCAGAAAATTGTTATTGAGCCATCATCTATTAACGAATCTATAACTATTCTTAATGGTTGTAAAGAGTATTATGAAACATATCATAATGTAAAATATACCAATGAAGCTATTAAATCATGTGTATTATTAGCAAACAGATATATTTCAGATAGAAACCTTCCTGATTCTGCAATAGATTTACTTGATGAATCAGCATCTAGGGTTGTTCTGAAAATTAAAGACACACCTGAAATAACTAATATTAAAGAAGAATTATTAAGAATTAAAGATGAAAAAAGAAAAATTCTTAGTAATGAAACTTATGAAGGTATTTCTGATTTAAATGCTAAAGAAAACACACTAAAAATTAAATTGTCATTATTAGAAAAAAATAATCGTTATAATACAGAACAAAGAACTGTATATGATAATGATGTTTGTGAATTAGTATCAGAAAAAACATCAATACCTATCACTAAATTAAGCACAACAGAAAAATCATCATTGAAAAATATTAATGAAATATTAAAAAGTAGCATTATTGGACAAGATGATGCTATTGATAAAATTTGTCAAGTTGTTAAAAGAAATAGAGTTGGATTGTCAAATAAAAATAAGCCTATTGTAATGTTTTTAGGTGGTCCTACTGGTGTTGGAAAAACATTAATAGCTAAAAAACTATCTAAAGAAGTTTTTGGTGATGAAAAATATTTGGTTAGACTTGATATGTCTGAATATGCTGAAAAAAGTTCTATTACTAAATTGATTGGTTCTGCACCTGGATATGTTGGTTATGATAACGGTGGTCAACTGACTGAAATCATTAAAAATAAAAAATATTGTGTGCTATTATTAGATGAAATTGAAAAAGCAAATCAAGAAATCTATAATGTATTTTTACAATTGTTTGATGAAGGTTGTTTAACAGATAATACAGGGGCTAAAATTGATTTTAAAAATGTAATAATTCTATTAACATCAAATACAGGAGCAAAACAAGTATCAGATTTTGGTGGTGGCTTAGGGTTAGTAAGAAATGAACAAATTAATACAAAAACAATCATTCAAAAAGAATTAAAAAAGAAATTCCCACCTGAATTTATTAATCGTATTGACGATATTATTTATTTCAATAAATTAACAGATGATAATATTAAAGACATTATTCGTTTGGAATTACATAATCTTGATAATAGATTAATTGAAATCGGATTTTCATTAGAAAATGAATTTTATAACGAAACATTTGTGAATTTTTTGTTTGATAAAATAAAAGACCAATCAGAATATGGTGCTAGACCTGTATTAAGAATTATTCAAGAGTTTCTTGAAAATCCTATTACTGATTTAATGTTAGACATGGATGATGATGAAGTTAATGGCGATAATGTAATAATATTAAAAACTGAAAATTTTATTAAATAATAATGAAAAACGAGAAATAGTTGGCATTTCTCGTTTTTTAATTGTATATTTGCAAGGTTTTAAAAGTAAAATGGCACAAAGAGTCATTAAATAATATTTATATTTAATAGAAAATATATAATAATGGGTAAAAAAATAATAATTTCTGAAAATATTGAGAACTTATTCATTCAATTAGCTTTGAATGAAGCGTTTTATCCAGAAGCTAATAAAGTGCTTATAATTAAAAATTATTTAGATAAAAACTTTATTAAATCCACTATTGATGATATAGATAACAATGGTTATCCAATCAAGACAAGAGTAGTTAGTATGAAAAATAGTAATGGAGATGCATTAAATACAATGACAACATCTCAGTTATTTTATTTGATACAAGATAAATTTAAAAATATTTATCACAACAAAGAACAAAGAGATAAGTTAATCAAACAAGTTATCAAAGATTGGTGTGATGGGAAAATAAGTCGAGAAGGTATGCTATCAGTAAATTCTTATTAATAATAAGGAAGTTTTGGCTGCTCTCCCAAAGAAAGCAGCCATTGTTATGTTTACACATGACATCTTCCACACTAAATATAAATTAATGCAAAAACTAAAACACATTTTATTAATTACTTTAATTGTTACTTGTTGTTCTTTAAAAGGACAATGTATTGAAAAAAATTTCGATTGGAATAATATAATATCAGCAATCGCTTATACAGAAAGTCGTTATGACCCTAATGCGGTATCAAAAACAGGAAATCATGTTGGATATTTACAAATATCAAAAATAATGATACGAGATTGCAATCGAATACTTGGTTATAACAAATATACTTATAAAGACAGATATAGTATTGAAAAATCCAAAGAAATTTTCCACTTAATACAAAAAACTTATAATCCGACAAATAATGTTGAAAAAGCTATAAGAATGTGGAATGGGGGTACTGGTTTTACCAAAGATGGTACTGAAGCGTATTATCAAAGAGTAAAAAGAAAATTAAATGCGTTAGAAAAGAGCAGGGATGAATAATCCTTGCTTTTTTTTATTTATTTGCACCATTTTTTTGATATTTATAATAAACAGAAATCATGGAAAAAACTTTTAATGAAATTGAACAAATTGCAGAAGAAAAAGGTATCTTATTGGATGGGTGTGGTACAGATGTAAGATATTATACTTTTGGTGTATTTGTTGATTTGTGTGATTTAGATTATAAGGAACCAGAAATCCCTGATGATATGTTTACTAATTAATAAATATTAAAAAATAATATACAATGAGTGAAACAACTGAAAAACTTGTCGGTATAAAACAAGTATTACTACCTGAGTTTAAAGCAGCCGAAGAAGCTGGCACAACCAAAGGTTATATGTGATTTGTTAGAGATAACAATATTACATTACATAACTATATCTATTTAGGCTCTCGTTTATATGGAGAAGCTGAAATTGAAGTTCCATTTGATAGTGTAATAACAAACATTTTATCAGACAATTCAATAGTTGTAACAAAAACTTCTTCAGAAGAAGGAACAACAGTCGAATTGAAAATTAATTTAGACCCTAATGGTGGATTAACTCTTACTGAAAATGGTTTGCAAGTAGATATGTCTAAATTTATTTCTCAATCTGAATTAGACAAAGTAAAAGACGATATTAAAACTGTTAATGACAATTTAGTAACTTCAATAAATACAATCAACCAAAATGTAGCTGATGGTTTCAACACTATTAATGGTGGTATTGAAAATGAAATTAAACCTGCAATAGCAGAAGCTAAGAAATTAACAGTTGATGAAACTGAAAGAGCACTTACTGCTGAAACTAATTTACAAACTAACATCAATGTTGAAACTACTGAAAGAAAAATTGATGTAGCAAATTTACAAGGAAATATCAATATTGAGACTGAAAGGGCACTTGCTGCTGAAGCTGCATTAGCTGAAAAAGTAAAAGAAGTTGATGTTGATGAAATTAAAGCTGATATTAAAACAGTTAATGATAATTTAGTGACTGCTGTTAATACAATTAATCAAAATATGGCTGATGGTTTCAATACTATTAATGGTGGTATTGATAATGAAATAAGACCTGAATTAGCAAAAGCTGTTAAATATCAAGAATTTGATACTAATAGAAAAACTATTCAATTAGCTAACTTTGATACACTTTCAGGTATCATGACTGATGGTGAGGGTGTGAATTTAGCAATGGTATCTAAATGGGATAAAGCTGACTTTGGTTCTACCAAACTTCCATTTAATATGAATGGTTCAGAAGAAAGACCAACATATAATGATACAAAAGAAGTTGCATTAATGGATGATATTAATAGTGAAATAACAAATGAATCTGACCGTGTTAATGCAATGATTGATGTTATCAATGAAAGTATTAAAACAGTTAACGATAATTTGGTAGATGCTGTTAATACTATCAATGGCGGTATTGATAATGAAATAAGACCTGCTATTGAAGATTTAAAAGAAAACAAAGTTTCTTATGTAGAAGCCGAAAAAGAAGGTAAAAAATATAAAGTTATTCAATTGGATAATTATGCTAATTTAGTTGGTGAAGGTACTGATGAATTATCTGGTCAAACATTCAACATTGGTATGGTTTCTAAATGGAATAAAGTTGATTTAGGTAGTGCATCATTAGAAATTAATTTAAATGGTAAAGCTAATAGACCAACATATAATGATACAAAAGAAATTGCATTAATAGAAGATGTTAATGGAAAAATTTCTTCTGTTGAATTAGTTCAAGATGTTGATAATCAATTACATTATGAATTAATGGTTGATGGAGTTGTAAAAGGAGATATTAACATTCCTAAAGACCAATTCTTAAAAAATGTTGAATATGATGATACAACTAAAGAATTAGTATTTACATTTGATACAACTGATGGCGAAAAAGTGACAAAAGTTAATATTGGAGAATTAGTTGATACATACGAAGCAGGAAATGGTTTAGAATTAAATGGAAACATATTTTCAATAAAATTAGACCCATCATCTCAATCATATATACAAGTAACTTCAGATGGTATTAAAATTATCGCTATTGATGAAGCAATTTCAGAAATAAATGGAAAAATTACTGCTGAAGAAACACGTGCAAGTGGTGTTGAAGCTAAGTTAAGAACTGATGTTGATTATGAACATGAGAGAGCATTAGAAGCTGAAGCAAATATTAATAATGCTTTGGAAACAAAAGTAACTTGGGATGAAAGTAAATCTAAAATTGTATTACCTTCAGGTGGTCAAATAGTTGGTACTAAATATGGCACAGATGGTAGTAATCCTGCTGATGGTGCAACTATTGCTCAATTAAGTCAATATGATATAATGGATTTTGGTTCTTCAAAATATCCATTAAACTTAAATGTACCAGCTGGTGTTAGAGTAACAGTTCAAGAACAAGGTCAATCAGGTGAAAATGCTAACAAAGTAGCTTATTTAAGTGATGTTGAGATTAAAGTTGATAAAGTAGATGGTAAAGGTTTATCAGAAGAAGATTTTACAACTGCATTAAAAACAAAACTTGAAGGTTTAAGTAATTATGATGATACAGATATTAAAAATGATATAACATCATTAGATACTGCATATAAAACGGCTGATACAGCATTAGAAGAGAAAATCACTGCTAATGAACAAGCAATTGCAACTAAAGTTGATAAAGTAGATGGTATGGGTCTTTCGCAAGAAAGCTTCACAACTGTTGAAAAAACTAAACTTGAAGGGTTAAGTAATTATGATGATACTGCAATTAAAGCAAGTGTTGAAGAAAATAAAACTAACATTGCAGGCGTTAGAAGTGATTTAACTGCTGAAACAACTTTACAAGCCCAAAATTATGCAACTTTAACCAGAGATTTAGGTTCTGAAATAACAAGAGCAACAAATAGAGAAAATACTATTGAAACAGCCGTTAATAACATAATAAACAATGGTTTAGCTTTACAAAATGGTAAATCTATTACTGCATATCCAAATCCATCAGGTTCTAGCTCTCCTGTTGAAATATTAACAATTACATCTGGAAATGTTGTTAATGTTGGTTCTAATATTGGAATTTTAGAGTTGGAAAGTAAAGGTGATATTGTAGCTATTTTAGATGGCGAAAGAAAAACAGTTGCAATTAAAGAAGATGTAGATAATTTAATTACTACCTTACAAACTACTATTGCTGCATTAACTACAAGAGTAGAAGCTTTAGAAGCTAAAAATCCTTAATTAAGATTATATAAATAATAAAGAGGGTAATCGAAACTAATTCTTTTACCCTCTTTTCTATTATACGCCTTTTTATTTTTATGGGGACGGTCTTTTGCTACCCACCGTCCACCATTTCTTTCTAGTTCTTCTTCTCTTGAAGCTTTTCTGTTAGCTTTAACATAATCTTCAATAGTTCCAATTTTAGTTTTTGCTTTCATATTAATAGTTTTATATCATATAAATAATTATATTTTTACTTTATAAAACTTTGAAAGATAATCATCAAGTCTTAAATGATGACTAAATGCCCATTTATGCGAATAAAACCAATCAAAATCAGATGTTAATGTTTTACGTTTATCTTTTTTAAAGATTTTTTCCCACCATTTTAGACCTGTAATTTTTCCAATATACATCCAATTAACAAGTTCAATTTCATCTTTTTCGCCACCAATAGCTTTCTCCAAAGAAAAATCTTCTTTGTCATCTGCAAAATAACCAAAATGTGCACTAACATTTTGTCTATTTTCTGCTGGGTCAGAATTAACTTTCAACAATATAAGTTTTTTCTTATCACCAATAAAGCCTGTTTCTTCTTTTAATTCTCTAAGAACAGCATCTTCCAAAGTTTCATTAAAATCAAGATAGCCACATGGTACACAGAAATGACCAACATAATCTGCTGCGCCTTTTCCACGTTTTTCAGTTAACACAAATAGTTTGCCATCAACCTCTTTAAACACATACCCAACTACCGCCATTGCACGAGAAATCCAATAAATTTTACCTTCAACTTTAACTGGAAAATTTTGGTTTTCTGACAATGTTTTTTCAATTCTTGTTCCTTCTTTCATGTTAATATTTATTAATTAATGTTTCTAATATTTCAAACCAATAGCATTTATTAGTTTTTTCATCCATTATCAGAAATGGCATCATTCCAATAACAGTTATTACCATAATAATTGTGATAAGCATCCATAAAGCAATACTAATCGTTATTCCCAAACTTCTCATTTTGCTTTTTAATCATTTCTTTTAATTCTTGTAATTCTTTCATTACATTGTCATTATTATCAACAGCTAATTCATCTGTAAATGACGATGTAACAAAACTCATGCCAAACATGCCACCAATCAACACTATCAAACAAAATGCAATTTTACTAATTGTTCCTATTAGTGGCGATGTGTTGTCAGCAATTGCGTTAGGTATATCATACCACCCTTCAATTGTAAACATTCTAAATACAGTATATATGGATTCAATTGGATTACCAAAATATTCAGGAGCAATTTTAGAATATAAACTTGATAATATAATTGATATAATAAATATTAGTATGAATATTCCAACAATTACACCAATACTAGCTCTAAACGCAATTTTAAGATTCAATAATAATCTTTCATAATTCGGTATTGCTCTGAATAATCTTGTACATTTAAAAATCCTAACTGTTCTTAATACCAAGAGATAATCCATTCTTTCTAAATAAGAACCAAAAAACAATGGTAATAAACTAATAACAACCAATATAAAATCAAATGTGTTTATATGTTTTTTAAAAAACCGTTTTCCATATATTTTTACTTTAATAGCAATTTCGATTCCAAATATTATTGTTAAAATCAAATCAATAGTAACCATTCTATCGTGTAACCACAATGGAATACTACTGAATGCCAATAAAAATGTAACAAAACAGTTAATAACTATTAACCATGTTATATTATTATCATTCAGAAAAAACGAATATATATTCTTTATTATTTTTAGTTTCATATTTGTCATTATTAAAACAATGCAAATATAATACTAATTTCTATAAAACCAAAAAATTAATATCTAATAAATGTTAATCCATAAACATTTTAAGATTTTCAACAATATATGGATTATATAATTCAATATCAGGCATTTCTTCTTTTGTTCTTGTCACGCCATATAATGTAGTGTGTATAATATCATATAAATGTTGATTATTACTATGATAATGAATGAAACCATTTGTCTTATCAATAGCTCCATATTCCAAAAGAATACCTGCTGCCATAGCAGTCTTACACTTTTCCGTAGTAAAAGCATAATTAAAACCCATAAATATACGACTATCCCCCATAATTGGGTTTTCAATCGCATCAAGACATGGAGATAAACCTAAAACCTTGACCATTTCAATTCTCCAATATTCTCTTAACTTATTTATTTCCATATCATTGATTATAATTCTATTATAATCAAAATCATACCATTTTAATCCTGTTTCAGAATCATGGTTTGAAATATTCATATTAGTTGGTCTTAGTATGAAATAAACATCCGCACCAAGTTCTTCCAATGCTTTCTTTTCGTTTGGAAAACGGCAATCATCAACAATTATTATTTTATCAGTTGATTGGTATTCTTTAATTTCGTTAACTAATGTATCAACATGCCAATTAGGTTCAAATTTTCTAATAAGATTAGTTCCAATTATTTGAAGCATCATTCTAACTGATGTAAAAGTTGTACCATTAATTATTTCTCTTATTGATTTTTCATCAATATTTGTTCTTTTATTGATTATTCTAATCCACCTTATATCAGGAACTATTGAAAACTTATTAGGAATATTCTTTATTTCATTTAATTCATCATATGTTATGTTTAACAGTTCAGCACATAAGTTCTTCAACGCATTACCAAAACTAAAAACACTTACATTTTCAAAATTTTCTATACATACAGAAGCTAACTCTGATTTTCCAGACTGTTTACGTCCAGCAAGCCCAATTATTCTCATATTTTCTTTTTTGCAAATATACAACCTAAAATAATATTTTACCAATGTTTTTAATTTTTTTTAAAATATTTATGAGTAAAATAAGAACCAATAATGAAAAAATTTGTAGAATATATCAAATTGTTAATAAAATCAAATAATGGAGATTCAAGTAAAAGTTTTTTTCTTGTATCAGTTACATTAACAGGTATTTTATTGCTATTGATATGTGGGTTAGTTTTAATCATTGATGTTTGTTGTACTGGATACATTATAACTGATTTATATGGAGTAGCAACAGTCATTGCTTCTATCGCATCATTATTTGGTGCTGTTGGATGGACTAAAGTTGCAGGAGAAAAACGTTTTTATGATTACAAAAAATATTATCCAGAAGAAAAACAGAGTTTAAATAATAAATCTTCTAATGATAGCATATGTGTTAAACCATCTGAAGATGATATTGAAAATGCATTAAAATAATATGGCTAAGAAAAAAGTTAAAAGTATAAAAGTGTATGTAAATGGAAAATGGGAAAATGTTTTAAACCAAAAAATCTACAAAGATGGAAAATGGCTTACATTTACAACTGATAGTGGCATTAATAAAGATGGTATATGGTATGTATTATAAAAAAAGGGAGAAGTTATTCTCCCTTTTGATTTAATGTTGTATCTATAAAATTAGTAATTTTGTTTTTATCAGCCCCACCAACCATTTTACCAACTTCATTTAAATCATCATCAACAATAATTAATGTTGGTATATTTCTTATACTATATTTAGCACATAAATCATTTGGGGTAATATTGAACTTTTCAATTAGATTTTCATCTTCAATATCAATTTCAATAAAATCAATATTCTTATATTTTTCATTTTTTGAGACCTCTTCAAAAATTGGTTTCATCATTTTACATGGCATACACCATTGTGCTGAGAATTTTAATATATTCATTTCTTTTTATACTTTATATTTTTATTATTTAAATGTTTATTCATGTTACTTATTGCGAATAATGCTAATCTATCAACTAAATACGCTTCTGTAATTTCATCTATTTCAAAATTATTTTTAGCATGAACTCTTAACCAATCTACATAAGATGGATTAATATCAATTGCATCTTGTATTGTATGATGTTTATACTTTCCGATTAGCATTTTATCTTTTAAATTATATTTACACAATGCCATTATTATATATCTTCTTCAGAAAGTTCAAAATCATCATCAAAATCATCATCCACTGATTCATCATTATCAGAATCAATTGTTAAAAGCTTAGGGTTATCTTTAATTATAAGTTCATTAATTAATGTTGTTGCGTCTATGGTATCAATTTCTAATTTTTTAGTCAATTCACTATTATCATGTTCAACAATACTACAAATTGTTGAAACAGAATGAATTGATTTTTTAATACCTGCCTGTTCCAACACTTCATCAGAAAAGTTAAAACCTTCTTTTATCAATCTAAATATACACTTTTTATCATTTGAAAGTATTTTAGAAACTTTTTTTCCCTTATACTCACCCTTATCTATTATTGAATTTATTTCTAATTTCATAAATTTTTTTTATATTAAATATTACCCATATTACGTTAATCTTCATAATATGATTGGTTATCATCATATTTTTCTTTTAAATTTTGATATAACTCTGATTCAAAATCATCTTATACATATTCTCCACATGGTAGGCTTCAATCAAAATTATAGCCCATTTCATCTTCTTCACTAAGACTATCAGGAAAATGCTTGTTATCAATATTCTTTTTGAAATCGTTCAAAACTGTTGTCCCAATAGGTCTATTATGAATAATATCTTCTAAACATGGTTTATCATGGGAAATATAAATTACATTTACATTATCAATACCAAATAATATGTTTTTTGATTCTGATTTAATACCAGCTCTATCAAGAACCTCTTTATCAAACAAATACCCTTTATTACATAAATTAAGAATATTCGTCCTATTATCTGATAATACTTCTCTTACAGTTTGATATTCAAATTCACCATCAAGAATATCATCCATATAATATATCTTATTCATATTATTTTTTTAATGTTTTCAATTTAATAATATCACCAATAGGAAAAGTATTTTGTTTTGGTCTGTGCTTTATTTTTGTTTTACGAGAAAGGAATAATGGGATTGTGACTACTGAATATGATGTATAATAAGCTTCTTTAGATGCTGTTTTCTCATAGTTTTGTAAATACTTTTTAGCATTTTCTTTCATATCAAATGCTGCAAGTATAGAATACCAAACTCCATCCTCATTGTATTCTCCATATTCTTTTTTAACAACTGCATAAATTTTGTTCATTTATAATAATTTTAAATGTTTTGTGAACTTATCAATTTCTTCACTCACCCAAGGACCAATACCAATGCAGGTTTTTGTTTTTACACCATGAAATTCAGTTAAACCATTATCTTCAATCATTACAATTGGAATTTCGGGAGCTTCTTTTTTAATGTTATTATATAGAGAAACTAATTCATCCTCATTATCAACACAAAGACATATTTTAGTAAAAATACCATCTAACCATGAAGATAGTATCTTATCTTCTTTATCCATATCATCACCACTATTCTTATAAGTTAATAGATAATTAGTGAATTTATCATTAGCTTTATCTTTAGTAAACATTGTTAATAATGCCCCTAATGAAGCGTGAGCACCTTGGCTTACCATTTTCCCTTTACGCATACCTAAATCTTTGCGTAAAACAATAACTTGTTTACAATTTACCAATGTATTCTGCTCCATATTGTTTAGTATCTATTTCTTCAAATTTGAAATTTATTACATCTTGTTTAAATTGTTCCAATGCTTTTTCCATTTCATTAAATACTTCTCTTTTTTTAATGTTTGTCACTGTGTTAATAGTTTCAATTCCACGATATAATTTACTGATTACTAAATCAGGCAATAATTCAATACCATCAACAGCACTTCTCAAAAGTTTTGCAGCAGTTTCATTGTTATCTTTTGTAAATTTTAGTTCTACAATAAAACTTTCATTTTCAGGAAAATAGCCCATTAATGTGTTATTCCTATCATTTTTTACATTTTTTTCCATACATTAACATATATTTAATATTAGATGCTACTACTTTATTTGTGTTAAGCTGTTAATATGTAATTAAGCTACCTTATAATAGTTAAGTAGCATCTTTTTTATTCATTCAAATTATACACCTTATCAAGCATTGATATTATCATATCTTTTGTAATATGAATATTTTTTGTATCTGACATATCAGGTGCTTCATACATTATATCAGTTAAAATTATTTCTAAAATAGAACGTAATCCACGTGCGCCTAATTTCAGTTTTAAAGCTGTTTTAGCTATTTCTTTCAAAGCTTCTTTATCAAATGATATGTTTATACCATCGACAGATAAAAGTTTCTTAAATTGCTTTAAAATTGCATTTTTTGGCTCTGAAATAATTTTGATTAAATCTTCTTCAGTCAAAGGATTTGTATAAGTAATTACAGGGAAACGTCCTATTAGTTCAGGAATTAACCCAAATGAACGTAAATCTTGTGAAGTCACTTGTTTAAGAATATTTCCTTCTATTTCTTTTTGTTTTTCCGTTTTATTTTTAAAACCTATTGAATTAACATTTAAGCGTTTCTTTATGTTTTGTTCAAGCCCCACAAATGCACCAAGACCAATTATAAGAATATTTTTTGTATTAACATAGGTCAATGGGATTTCAGGATGTTTTCTTCCGCCTTTAGGTGGCACACCAACCACATTACCTTCTACTATTTTTAATAATGCTTGCTGTACACCTTCTCCACTTACATCACGAGTAATAGAAGGATTATCACTTTTGCGAGCAATTTTATCAATTTCATCAATAACAATAATACCTCTTTCTGCTAAAGCAACATTATAATCAGCTTTTTGTAGTAGACCAACAACAATTGTTTCTACATCATCACCTACATATCCAGCTTCAGTCAATGTTGTGGCATCTGCTATATAACAAGGAAGTCCCAGCATTTCAGCTATTGTTTTGACTAGAAATGTTTTACCTGTTCCTGTTTCACCTGCCATAATGATATTAGATTTTTCTACTTGTATATCTGCAAACTCTCCATCGTTACCAATACCTTCATCATTCATCAAGATACGCTTTAGATGATTATATATTGCCACAGACAATATTTTCTTTGCGTCATCTTGCCCAATAACATACTGGTCTAAGTATTCTTTAATCTCACGAGGTGTTTTATCCATCTTAATCATATCTTAAAATCGTTTTAAATTTGAATTACGATGCAAATATACTATTTATTTTTCATTAATCCAAATGGATAATAGAAAAATTTTGGGTATTTATGGTATATTAATCTGTTTTACAATGAGAAAAGTAATTTTTAATAAGGATTATTTAACAATATTAAAAGAAAATTTACAGGAAAACCTATATGATGAAGTATCAATGAGCGATATTAATCTCAATCCACTTGAACCAAAGCCACAACTTAATCCAAAATTTTGGATTAACGGAAAACTTAATTCAAAAGTGAGATTAAAATTAATGGATATTGCTGACGATTTCATTCAGACACTCAATGTTAAATGGGTAAAACCACTTGATATTGTGTTTACAGGTTCATTAGCTAATTATAATTGGACAAAATATTCTGATATAGATGTACATGTAATTATGAATTATAAAGATGTGTATGAAAATATAGAGTTTGTAAAAGAATATTTTGAAATGAAAAAATATTCTTGGATGCAAGACCATGACAATTTGAGAATATATGGCTTTCCAATCGAGTTATATGTTGAAAATTCAAATGATGCTGCTAATTCAAGTGGGGTTTATTCACTTGAAAAAAACAAATGGGTTGTTGAACCAAAACCATTTAATGATAATGAATTTGATGAACAATATGTAAAGAAAACTGCTGCCAAGTTAATGACTCAGGTTGATGAACTATCTGATATGATTGATGAAACTGATGATGATTACAAAATTGATATATTATCAAAAAAAGTTAAAAGATTAAATGATAAGGTAAAATTCATCAGACAAAAGTCTTTAAAGAAAGATGGTGAGATGGGAAATGGAAATATTATTTATAAAGTAATGAGAAATGCTGGATATATAGATAAGTTATGGGATTTAAAGTCAAAAACTTATGATAAATTAAATTCATTAAAATAATGAAATATTTATATTTAAAATAAACTAATTATATTATACTGTATAATAGAAAAAAATTTATATACAAAATGACGATATATGAATCACAAATAGAGAAAATGAAAAATCTTATGAGCTATGGTTTGGTGAATGAAAACAAACCAAGTATCAATAAGACAGTTGTTGAATACCATGTTGAAGGTGCAGATGGTAAAACTTATGGAATTATTAGAGAAAATCATAAATTCTATATCAAAACAGCCCCTAAAAAAGATACTGAAGTTTTAGCTGAAGATTATGACTATATAGGTGGATTTATGAACCGTGCTGCTAACGAATTTAATAGTTATGCATTAGCTTCTAAACAATTAGAAATGAAATTAATGTCTTTAAATGAAGCATATTCTTCAAGAAAACCAATTGCTGAACAATTCAAACCTGTTGAAAAAGCTGAATGGGTTATTGAAGAAACTAAAAAAATGCAAAGCGAAATTGACCGCCAAAGACAAATTATGCGTAATGCAGCAGGTATTTTAAATGAAGATGCAAAAATACCTATGAATCGTGAAGTTCCTGAAGCACCTGCTACTAACCCTTCTGACAAAACTAAAAATGGTCCATTCACAGAAAAAGCAACAGCCAAAGGTGATAAAGATTCGGTTAGACCATCTAACAATCATGTAGCAGCAGGTAAACCTTTTGATAAATCTGAAACAGTATCAGATAGTGATATGGAATCAGACAAAAATCCTAAAGGTGGTGCAGATACAAACTCTCCACATACGGAAGCTGCTAAATATGTTCCTGCTGGTTCAGTTGCAAACCAAAAACCAAAAGGTGCAAAAGCTGTTAAAATGAATGAAGGACATAAAGTAAAAGTTACTGAAGAACAAGTTTTAACATGGAACAAAAACAAAGATTATTTGGATAAAGCTAAAGGAACTGAAATTGGTAGTTCAGCACCATTTTGTGATGAATTAGGTCAAGAAAGTAATCAAACTGAAGCTGATACTGAAAAAATTCAAGAATCTGATGGAGCAATGCACACAGAAGGAGATAACATCAACAAACCAAAACCAGGAAACGGAGAAATTGGTAGTTCTGAGCCATTTGATAAAAAAGTTAATGAAGGTGACGATAATGATGACGAAGATTTGAACGAAGATATTCATATGAATGAAGATATGCCTTTCCCAGGTGTTGATTATACACAAGATGATTTGTCAGAAGATGATGTTGAAAACTTTGCTGGAATGCCTGATGAATATCAAGATTATGGAACACAATTTGACCATGCATGGGAAGCATTTATACAACAAAACCCACAATTTGCTAAAGTTCAAAAACCTCAAATGCCAAGTGATAATGCTTTTGACTCTGAATATTCAAATGCTCAAAACTTACCTTGGGAAAGCAAACAGAAAAAAGGTAAAGTTGTTAAAGAGGAAAGTGAAACTGTGTTAGATGATTTTGGTAAACACCCTGCTTATCAAAAAACGGTAATGACATTACCACCTAATAAAGAAGTTGCTCCTAATGGTGCAAAAGATTGGAATGATAAATCAGTTGACGGTGACAAACCATATGGTTTAAAAATTGGTAGTTCAGCACCTTTTGATGATATTGTTAAAGTAATTACTGATTCTGTAATGAAAAAATTAAGTCAAATGAAATTGACTGCAAGCAACAATTCAGAAAAAGGAAATACTGATGAACAAGGTGAAAAAAAAAAGTAAGTGAGAATATTAGTGAAAAAAAAGTACTAAAAATTAAAACTGATAAAAAAGAAGAAGTACCCCAAGGTGGTATGATGAACAATCAGATGCCACCTATGGATAATCCTCAACCACAAATGGATAATCAAATGCCACCAATGAATGATATGGGTGGAGAACAAGGTAATGATGAACAATTTGATGCTGATTTTGATGCTGGTGTAGAAGCTGATGAAAACAGTGACCCAAAAAGATATATTCAACAATTAGCAGGTAAATTGAGCCAATCATTAAGAAAATATAATGAAGGTTTACCCAATCCAGATGTGGACTTAAACAAATATGTGGCAGGTATGGCTAATGATGCAGCAGTGGAAGGTTTATCACCTGAAGATGTTGAAGAAATCATAAATAAAATAAAATCAGATGAAAATTCTGATTCTGAAAATCAAGAAACGCCACAGGATAATGTAGATACACCACCAATGGACAATAATCAGGATATGAGCCAAAGTCCTGAAATACCACCAATGGAAAATAAAAAATCTACAAAAAAGTTAACTGAAAATTTAGAATCATATATTGATGAAATAGTTAATGATATTATTTCACAAAAACCTAATAATGTAAATAATGATAAAATCAAAGTTAACAAAAGTTTTAAAACTAAACCTTACACTTCACCAATGTTTAAATAAAAATTAAGATAAATTATTAAAATCACCAAATATTCTTTATTTGGTGATTTTATTTTTTAGATTATTTGTAAGATAATTATATATAAATTACATTATTGCAATGAGAAAAATTAAAATAACTAAAGAGCAACATGAATTGGCTATTAAGGAAGCTGTAAGTTTAACTGTTAATACAGGGTCAACAAATGGCAATATAAATCAAGCTATACAAAATACAAAACGTGACGCACAAAGAGATGGCATTAACCCAAATAAAGTAGGATATAATATACCAGCACAAGAAAGTGTTGTTGTTTCTAAAAAGGCTATAAAAGAAATGCGTATAAAAAACCTTTTAAAAAATGCAACAGTTTTAACCAAAAAAGAAATTAGTGAAAAAATTAATGGTAAGTTAAATGAAAGCTCTGATTCTATTATGTATAGTGACTTGATTAATAGTGAAGTTATGAGTTTATCAGACGAAATTAAACAAGCAAAAGAAAATTATACTAATGCAATTAGCATGTTTTTCGATACATTATTTAAACAAGGACGTGATATGAAAACGATAAATAAAATTATTAGTATGGCTGATTTAACAAAATACATCCCAAAGGCTGAAATTAATCGCAAAGAATCCGAATTTAAAAATGCTCAAAACATGGCTAAACAAAATATTAAAGACCAACAAAAAGAAGTTAAACAAGGTGTATGAAAAAAATAATAGTTAAACAAAATATGCTTATTGAAGGTTTGATTAATGATAACAAAGATGATATTAAATTACCAAAACATTTAGTAAAATCTTTGTCAAACCATAAGACATCTTTAGGAGACCACCCATCGTTTCCACCTGAAGATGAAGATTGTTTTGACTACAAAATCGTTAATAAAAGATTCAAGCATTTATACGATGAACTGAGTAAATTTGATGACATTGGAGAACTAAGTGAAGAGAATTTAACAAATGTCCTTGGCAAATTAGTACATGAATGTCAAAAGATTGAAAAACCTTTAAAAGATAACTTGGAAAAGCTATGTACTAATTTAGTAAATGATTTGTTTAATATACCTAAAGATTCTATATCTTTTAGTTGTGAATTAGTGGATAGAATAGATAATTCTGGAAAAAGATTAACACCTGAAAAAACTGATGATATTGAAGTAGATGGTGTTGAAGATTTAGATAGATTATCTAAAGAGGTTTATAAAAGACGTTTAGTTAATTCGTTAATACAAGGGGCAGCACTTAAATATTCAAGTGATATTCAAGCATTTGTTAAAGACATATATGCGTTGAATTATAAATTGCCAACATTATATGAAAAAATAACTAAAATAAACAGTTTTTTATTATTTTTTAAAGCTGATATTGATGATGAAAAGTCAAGAACTGATGCTGGTAATGTAGATGTTCATCTTGGTAATGATGTTGAACAAGCTACCATTGAAGCGAAAGGCATTATATTTCCAATTCTTTTAAACGAATCATTTAGAGGGTTTTTAGAATTGTTTGCTGCACATGGTTTACCTGAGAAAAGAGAGGACGCTTTGTATGTCATTAAAAAATCTGATTTTTTACTAGCTGAACCTTGGGACATGAGATTAGGATATTCATTATGGGAAATGGTTAGTGATATAATAAAAGTTGATTCATTTGACCCAGTTGAAGTTGGAATACCATTTATTTTTACAGAATTAGTTTCATTACCTGCTGATGAATTCCATCAATTTATGAAAGAAATTTTTGCAAAGACAAAAAAAGGTAAAGAAGCAATGAGAGAAATGATTCAATTTATATTACATGAAAAAGAAAAAGATGATTTTGATGCATATTTAGATGATAAAAACAGTCAAGTTGCTGTTATTGGAGATGATGAATGTTTTCTACCTGAAGAACTTGATTATATTTAAAATACTGATTAATAGAGGGTATAGAAGCCCTCTATTTTATTTATATGGGTATTGTTAACTATTTATATAAATAAAAATATAAATATTATGGTTTCATTACAACAAATACAAACCGAATACATAAAAAGTTATACAGATAAAACACGTAAATATTTTATCGAAAATTTTCTATCAACATTTGATGCTGATAGAAGAAAATCTGTACCATTTAAATTATTTCCAAGACAAATTGAATTTTTAAAAAGTATAGTAAAATACCCTAATTCTATTGCTATTAAACATAGACAGGCAGGTATTACAACAGTTTCTAGTGCATGGGTAACAGCACAAATAGTTTTTGCTAGTAAAGATGCTCCTGAAACTGTATTATGTATTGGCAATAAACTTGATATTTCTCAACAATTAGTGACAAAAATTGGTGATTTCTTAGACCAAGTTCCAAGATATTTCTGGGGAGATGAATTTTATTCACCAGACCCTAAAAGTGAGAAAAATAAAAAATCAATTTATGAGATTAGAAATAAGTCTGAACTTCAACTATTTAATGGTTGTAAAGTTGTTGCCCGTTCTTCAGGCGAAAATGCTGCTCGTGGTATATCGGCTGTTTCTATATTAATTTTTGACGAAGCAGCATTTATTGAAAATGGACTTTCTGTTTATGCACAAGCTGTTGCTGCAACTGCATCAGTAAGAGATGCAAAAATCATTATGGTATCAACGCCAAATGGTAAAGACCAACTTTATTATCGTACTTATTCCAAAGCATTAGAAAAGAAGAATAATTATAATGCAGTAGAATTTAAGTGGTTTCAAGACCTTCGTTATAACCGTAACTTAAAATGGTATAAGAAAGATAAAGAAACTGGCGAATTTGAATGGATTAAAGAAGAAACAATAGATGCTGAAGGAAATATAAGATATAATGAAGAAAGATGGCGTGAATTAGAAAAAAATGGTTGGATTCCAACATCTCCTTGGTATGAAAATATGTGTCAGAGTTTCAATGGTGATGAAATGAAAATTGCACAAGAATTAAATGTATCTTTCTTGGGTTCATCTGATAATGTTATTGCACCTGAAGTAATAGAGTTTCAACTTAATAATAATGTGGTTTACTTACCTGATGATTGGAATTTAAAAGACCCGTTTGTTGAAGAAACTTGGATTTGGAAAGACCCAATACCAGGACACAGATATATTTGTGCAGTGGATGCTTCTCGTGGTGATGCTGCGGATAAAACAGCTATTGAAATTATTGATATAGATGCTAAAGATGAAAATGGTAATCCATATTTTGACCAAGTTCTTGAATATAATGGTAAAAGAACAGGTGATGAAATTGGTGAAATTGTATTTAATTATGCAACTGCTTATAATAACGCTTTAGTAGTAATAGATTGTGTTGGTGGTACAGGTGATGCAGCAGTATTAACATTAATGCGGTTAAAATACCCTAATTTATATTATGATGACCCATCATTGAAAACCTACATGATTCAAAGAAAATATAGTGAGTATAATCTTAAAGATACTGATAGACTTCCTGGTTTCCATCAATCATCTGTTCGTTATCAGATGTTAAGTAATTTTGTTACAATGGTTAAAAATAATTCATTTAGGGTTAGGTCTATTCGTGTTATTAATGAAATGGAAACATGGATTTTCAAAGGTGAAGCAAGACGTATTGACCATATGGATGGTTGTCATGATGATACATTAACATGCATTGCGATGGCATTATTTGTACTACAATTTTCATTCTTTAAAATGGAAGATACTAAGAAAAAAGATGCTGTAATTCTAAAATCATGGGTTGTTAACAATAATATTAATTCAATAAAACGCCCAACAATAGATAATAAATCTGTTTCAATTGCCCCTGATAGAATTTTGCCATTTTATAATAAAAAGACTTTAGACCAAAAATCTAATAAAGTAAGTGGAACTTATATGTGGCTTATTGGAAGTATAAAAAGATAACTATTTACTTAATAATATAATAAAATTATTTTATAATAAAAAAGATGCCTAAAACACCTACAATATATCAAAAGTTGACCAAAGCCATGTTTGGTGGTGGTGTTCAATTAAATAATTCTGATATGAATCAAAGTAAAAATGTAACTGTAAATTCATATCATATGAGTCCTAATTCTGATGATATTATATTCAGAACAAAAGATAAAGAAGAATACGAACAACAATTATTACAAAAGAAACAACAGAAATTATTAAATAATATGTGGGTTAAAGCTAATGTTCAATTAGCTAATAATTCATTAATGGGACTAAACCCAATTAGAATGATGTATCGAGATGCTGACTTGATGGATGGTTTTCCAGAAATAGGTGCTGCATTAGATATTGTTGCTGAAGAATCTTGTGTGATTAATGATAAATCAAATATTATTAATGTAACTTCTAAATCTGAACGTATTAAATCTATTTTAGAAGATTTATTTGTAAATCGTTTAGATATTCATGTTATGTTGCCAATGATATGTCGTTCAATGTGTAAATATGGTAATAATTTTATGTTACTTAATGTTAATGACCAAAATGGCGTTATGGGATGGAAACAATTACCTGTATATGAAATGGAAAGATATGAATATGGAATGAATAACCCATATTCAACAACAAATTTAAATACTGATATTGGAGATGTTGATACATCAACTAAATTTGTTTGGGTTGGTCAAAATGAATACATTCCTTATCGAAATTGGCAGGTTGCTCATTTTAGATTACTTTATGATTCATTGTTTTTACCATATGGTATATCATATTTAAACAAAGCCAGAAGACATTGGAGAATGTTATCTTTAATGGAAGATATGATGTTAATTTATCGTTTAGAACGTTCTGTTGAAAGACGTGTATATAAAATATTTGTTGGAAATATTGATGATGCTGATGTACCTGCTTATGTTAATCAAATTGCTGATAATTTCAAACGTACCCCAATTGTAGACCCTGCAACTGGTCAAGTTGATTTAAGAAAAAATATTCTTGATGTTTCACAAGATATTTTCATTCCTGTTAGAGATGAAGCTGCGCCAAATCCAATTGACACACTACCAGCAGCACAAAATTTAACAGCAATGGATGATATTAAATTTGTTCAAAATAAAGTATTAACAGCATTAAGAATGCCTAAAACATTTCTTAATTTTGAAGAAACAGCAGGAGATGGTAAAAACCTTTCATTAATGGATATTAGATTTACAAGAACTATATCTCGTATTCAACAAGCCTTGTTAATGGAATTAACTAAGATTGCTACAATTCACCTATATTTATTAGGTTTTACTGATGATTTAACAAATTTTAATTTAACAATGAACAATCCATCTTCACAGGCTGAAATGATGGAAATTGAAAATCTAAGTAAAAAAATACAAGCGGCACAGATGGCTGTTGCTGACCCTGGAAATGGTATTCCAATTATGTCTTGGACAGGTGCATTAAAGAAAATTATGAAATGGGATGATAATGAAATTAGCGAAAACTTAAAAGAAATAAGACTTGAAAGGGCATTAGCAATGGAATTAATTAAAACATCTCAAATTATTAAGAAAACAGGTCTATTTGACCCAGTTGACCGATTATATGGAGAACCTGGTGCTGAATATTCTGAAGGTAATCCTGAAGAAGAAGGTATGGCAGGTGAAGCTGGTGGAAGTGCAGGTGGAACACCTGATTTTGGTGGCGATATTAGCGGTGGAATTGGTGATATGGAAGGTGAAGATGTAGGACAAGAAGGAGAAATGCCAATGACTGATGCTATGAAAGATGAAAGTGGTAACAATGCTAATGTACAAGAGCCTAATCTTGGAGAAATGATTACCAAACATTTAAGTGGCACTTTACTATCAGAAAAGAAAAGAGTAATGGAAGATATTAAGAAAAAACAAGAAAAATATTATAACATATATTTAGACCATTTATATAAGAAAGAAACAATAAAAGAAGAAAAAGAAAGAACTCCTATTATTGATAAAACTTTTTTAGTAAATCAAGAGCTTAATGATATTGCTGAGGAACTAGAGAAACATATAAACAAATAACTAAACTAATAAATAAAAGCCTATGTAACAGTAGGCTTTTATTATTTTGGATTAATATTTATATTAAAAAATAATTTATTATGAACGAAAATTTGCAGAAAGCAGAAGAATTAATGAAACAAGCATTAATTGCTTATCATAATGGAAATTTTGAGCAAGGAGATTTATTAAGACAAAAATCTAATGAATTATTTGATTTAGGAAAAAATGATATAGAAAATACACAAAATAATATCAGTAGTTTATACGGAGAAAATAAAAACTTTGGTATCATTCATAAAGTATTTGAAAGCAATTCACCTGAATTATATAAATCAAAAAGTGGACGTAAAGTGATTGCTTCTTATATTAAGACAATCAAAGAAGATAAAAATCTTTTATCTCAATTTCAATTATATAATACATTGTATAATGTACATGATTTAGCTGATAGTGAAAAATTTGTCAATGAAGCTTTATCTATAATTCCAAATCTTAAATTAAATGATGTATTAGAATCAAATCAAAAATTAATTGATATTATACAAAAAAATAATTTAAACGAAGAAATTGAAATTGATGATAAAACTGAAAATTTATTTGAATCAATTGAATATGTGATAACAAATAAAAAAACTTTCAAAACATTAGCTGGCTACATTAATGCAACAAGTAATATCACATCTTTTATTAATGAAAATAAAAACAACAATAGTAATTTAATTGATGAAAACCAAGATATTGATATTACATTAGATGGTTTCTTACATGAAATGGAAGAAAAATATAGTAATGTACTAACTGAAGAAGAAAAAACATTTGTACAAGAATTGGTTGATGCTAAATCAGATTCAAAAACTGAAAAACAAAAAAAGATATTTACCAAATGCAAAAATGAAGCTTTAGAAGCTATTAATGACGTTCTAAGAGAAGCTGAAGGTAATGTTAAGGAAAAACTATTATCTATCAAAGAACGTGTTTTAAATAGAGAATTTAGCGAATCTTCTTTAGTAAAAGATGTAGCTGAAATGTTAGAAATAAAAGACACATTAAGCGAATAGTAATATGACAGCATATGAACGTTTTCAAAAAGACCAGACATTTCGTTATAGAATTATCGGAATGTTAGCTCAACAAGGGTATATCTTTCATGGCACTAATGAAAAATTTGATGCTTTTGATTCAAATCAAATTAAGGGTGGTAGTAGAGGAAGAGAGGGATATGGAGCATATTTCACTAATGAAGCTTACAAAGCTGAAGAATATGGTAACGAATTTGTGATATTATCAACTAAAGGTATGAATATTGTTGATAGTAATAATACCTTTAGCCAATTAAATATTATATCACCATATGACATAAGAAATAGAATTGAACAATTAAATTATCAATTGGATTATGTTAGAAATAATCGTAATTATAATGCCATTAATAATGAAATTGAACAATATAAAACTTATTTAAATAAGTTATTATCAGGTATTGCCTATAATGATTATGAATTATTATCAACATATGACTTTAAACCATTAAACGGTGATTCAACAATCTATAAAATTTTGTCTTTTGCTTATACTAAATTATCTTCAACAGGTATGAAAAGCATTAGTCAAATATTACTTAACATGGGAATTGATGGTTATATTATTGGAAATGTTTATGTTATCATCAATTTTGAAAAATTAAATAATAATATTGTTAAAGATAAAGAAAGTCTTATCAATAGTATGATAAATGAAAATAAAATGAAAAAAGTTGTTACTTTAAAAAGAAAAGATGTAAATGAAATGGTAGAATCTATTATTTCTAGAATATTGATGGAGAATAGTAATGAATGTGGAATTGCTGAAGCTGATAATCCAGATACTTCATCTGAAGAAAGAAGAGATAATAATTCACATTATGCTGTTGATAAAAACGGCAAAATATTAATGGGATGGGACCACGGAGATAAAGAGCCTGACCAATTAAAAAAATATCCAGAAAATTACTTTTGGAAAGATGTAAAAGATTTAGGAGTTGACCCTTATAGTGTTAAAATACATACTAAAGGATGGTTGGAAAAACATGGTTTAGACCCAAATAATGAAAATAATTGGGATAGAACACATACATCAAACAAAGGTAGCGTTGATTTCAATGAAGGTGATGAAAAAGAAGATTTATTAAAAAAAGCTGATAACGCACATTCTTGGAATAAATTTGACCGTATGGTAGCCAATAATAGCACCAAAAATAGGGGGAAAGTAAGTCCAACCAACCATTATGGAGATGAAAATTTGAATGTTCATGATGACAAAGGTAAAATGGCTATGGCAGTCATGCATCCCTCTCCTGTTATATCTAATATGGCAAAGAAAATGACTGGCTCAACAATGAATTCAATTGAGAACGAAGGTGTAAATGAGGAATTACATGATGTTATACACAAAGAAGGAGATGATTGGAAAATTAGAGGACATAAAGGAAAAGGGGACAATGAAAAAGATGGTGATTGGAAAGCAAATTACAAATCAAAAGCATCTGCTGAAGCCGCATTAAGAGGTTATTTTGCACAAAAAGAATCAAAAAATAAAAAAGGTAATAAAATAGATGAAGCCACATATGATATGACTGACAATGGAGATGAACAATCAGCATTGTTAAAAGAAATATCTAAATTATGTGATTTTGGTATTGATATGACTGAAAAAGGAAATGTAACTTCTGCTGGTGGCGCATTTATTCAAATAAAAGAATTGGCTCATAAAATTTATTTGTCTAATAAAGATAATGCAATTTATTCATATTAAAAAAATCTTTAAAACTATTGACTTTTTTGATTTTTAACATATATTATATATGTTAAAAATATATTAAGAAATGAAACGTTTAAATAAAGAATATAATATGGATATTAATCCAAGTTTTAAAACTAAATATGGTTCAACGAATCATAAAAAACCAGAGGTGATATATATTGTTGGGAATACATATATATCACCTTCTTTTGAGTCTAATGATTATGTAAGTGAAGTTAATGAATTAAAAACTTCATATAATAAATTGGTTAGTGAATTAATATCTGAGTATAGTTCAATATTTGATAAAAACTGTATATTTGATATTGATGTGTGCGATAATAGAATAAAAAAGGGTAAAAAAACATTTTTAACTTTTGAATTATATCTTAAACAAAAAGATTGTAAACAATTGCCTGAAATAGAATCAATAATTAAAAACATATCCATTAATTTAACTTACAACTTTAAAGAAAAACTATACACTAAAAATTTCTTATGTTTTAGAAATAAAAAATCTTAAAATATTTGCATTTTATAAAAAAGTTTATATAACTATATACTAGTTTTATATATTATAATATATTATATAATATACTAGTAATACTATTTATTTTGATAAAAACAAATTTTTTATCTTAATATTATTTAAAAGCCTGATATATATCAGGCTTTTGTAATTTTACAAATATATTTATTGTTAAAAAATACTTTAATGAATAATAAAATAGAGCTTATAGAAATAAAGAGAAATCAAACAGGTTCAGGTATTCTAATTGAAAACGATGGATATATATCTGCATCAATAGATGGTAACAAAAGATTGTTTGAAACTTTAAGAGAGGGCTTTGAAAATAATAATGAATGGAAAGTTCCTAATCCTTTTATTGTTAGTGCTGTATTCCAAAAATATGGTATTAAAAATGCTAATGGTAGAATTTATCCTGAACAAGTATTAAAAAGACAAGTTGATGAATATTTGTCTAAAATAAGAGATAACAGTTCATTTGGGGAACTTAATCATCCTTCTTCTTCATCAATTGATGGTGGAAGAATTTCTCATATTATACGTGAACTTCACTGGGAAGGTCATACTTTAGTTGGTAAAATTGAATTACACTTATCCCCTGGATATATTAAATTTGGTGTTATTTCAACTATGGGTGATATGGCTGCAAACTTATTACTTTCAGGCTATAAAATTGGTGTATCATCAAGAGGTGTTGGTTCTGTTGACCAAAACAGAATGGGACAATATGTTGTTGGAGATGATTTTGAACTTGTATGTTGGGATATTGTTACTGACCCTTCAACACCTGGAGCGTGGATTGCTCCTGATATGGCAGATTTAAAGCCTTATATGGAAAATAAAACCGATAAAGATATATCACTTTTAGAAAAGATTGATAAAATCAGTTCTTTACTGTTGTAATGGAATCTAAATCAATACTTTCAAAAAAGAAAGAATATTTATTATTAAAATAAAATAGTTAATTCATTTCGAAAATGAAAAAAGAATCTAAAATAAGAAGCCCATTTGTAAAAAATGTAATGGAAGATAGAGAAAAAATGGAAAGTATCATTCGTGAAACTACTAAATCTTCTTTACATGGTATATTGGAAGAAGCTGTAAAAAACGAACTAAATAACTTAATCAACGAAGCTGATGAAAGTGATTATGAAGAACAAGAAGTAGATGATACTGTCACTACTACTGATAATGATTCTGATGACTCTATTGAAACATCAACTGAAACAGATTTCGACACTACAACTGATGATGGTGACACTGAAGGTATGGAAGGTGGCGAAGAAGAATTCGGTTTTGATGACGCTGAAGGTGTCGATGACAATGGCGAAGATGAATGGAGTCAATTTGATGATTATAAAGGAGAAGATGGCACGTATGACTTCACACAAGCAGATAGTGATACATTCATAAAAGTTTATAAACTTTTAAAAGATGATGACCAAGTAGCTATTCAGAAAGATGAAAGTGGAAATACTCATATTACTGATAATGAAACTGGTAGTGAATACATGATTGTATCAGATGATAGTGCTGCTGAAGGAATGGAAAGTGGAGAAGGATTAGAAGGAACAGAAGAAGCCTTTACAACTGATGATGCTGAAGGTGAAACTTATTCTATGGATGACATTGCTAGTCAAGAAAGTGATGATGACATGGATGAAGAAACTGTTTTTGAAATTGCATTACATGATGATGACGATGAAGAAGTAAACGAAGAAAATTTAGGTTACACAACAGATTATCAAAAGAAAACTGCAATGACAACTCCAAGTAATGCTGAACCTGCTAAAGCATCACAAACTTACTCAATGGATAAAGGTGTTCCAACTGGAACTGAAAAACCTTGGGTTGGTAATGCAGGAAATATGAAACCTTTTGATGAAGAAGATGAAACTAAAGAGGATGAAGATAATATTAATGAAGAAGATGAACAAGTAGAAGAAGGTACTAATGTTGGTGGTTTTGTGCAACAAAATACGACTAGTAAATCACATGTTCCTAATTCGTCTGGCAGAAGTGCTAGAAATGCAAGTATTGCAGGTAAAAAAGTAAAAAGTACTGCTCAACCTCGTTATTCTGGAGTTGCTGAAGATGTAATGCGTAAAGCAAATGCAATCTGGGAAGAAAACAAACAACTTAAAAAAGAATTAGTTTCAATCAAAGAATCATTGAAAGAAGCTGTTGTGTTAAACTATAATTTAGGTCAAATTACTAAATTATTTACAGAAAATACAACAACAAGAGAAGAAAAAATCAATATAATTAAACGTTTTGGTAGCGAAGCAAAATCTGTTGAAGATAGTAAAAAGTTATACGAATCTGTTTCAAGAGAATTGAAAAAAGTGAACCAATTAAATGGTGTTAATAATATTGATAAACAGTTAAGTGAATCTAAAAGTACTAATTTATTGGTAGAAACACCAATTTATCAATCAGATGACCTTACTGAATCGTTAAATTTAATGAAACGTCTTAATAATTTATAATTAATAGATGAATTTCTGAAATTTAACTAATATTTATATTTAAAAATAACTAAAATACAAATTCTAATATAATGAGAGAATTTTTAGCAAGTGGTGCAGTCGGTAAAATCGAATACGATGCACAAAAGAAAATTAGACAAGATATTCAAGAAAGATGGGAACGCTTAGGATTCGTTGATGGATTGCAAGGTCACATTAAAGAAAACATTGCAACTCTATACGAAAATGAAGCAAAACACTTAATATATGAAGCAACTGCTTCTGATAACTCAGGTTCTTTTGAAACTGTTGTATTCCCTATCATCAGACGTGTATTCTCTAAACTTTTAGCGAATGACATTGTTTCTGTACAAGCAATGAACTTACCAATCGGTAAATTGTTCTTCATTTTACCTGTTACTTCAGAAAGACAATGGGATTACCAAGTTCCTGGTCAAATTACTGATGGTGACACAGGTTCTCATGTAGGTTTAATGGGTTATGACCGTGTAGATAGAAATTTAGACGGTGCTGTTACTCCACGTTATTACTTACCTGATGAAGTAGTTCAAGGTATTGAAAGTAAATGGGTTGATATGGTAACTGGTACTGAATATGCAACTGTTGAAGCAGGTGTAGCAGCAGGTGTTCCAGCAACTCGTTTAAGAAAAGTTGGTCCTGAAGTTACTCAATACATGAAAAAAACCTTATATGATTTATTCTATAATGACTTCTTGTTTGATAACTCAAAAGGTAAAATCACAATTAAAGTTGGCGGTGCTGTTCCTGTAATATTGAACGCAGCTGGTGAATTTGATTTAGCTAACATAGCAACTTACCCAACTAACGGTTTAGATGGCTCTTTAAGAAATATTATATTAAAAGTTACAGGATTTAGTTCATTTAATGCAGGTCGTTTAACAGGTCCTGATGGTAATGAAATGGACACTGAAGCTTTCTTAGCTTCTTTAAAAGTAGTATCTCAAAAAGCTATTGCTGATGCAGACGACAAAGGTTATTCAACTTTTGCTGCATATGAATCAATTCCATTTAGATTAATGACTCAAAAATATGGTGCAGGTATTGTTGATTATACTTCAATATGTGATGCCAAAGGTGAATTATTCTTGGAATTAGATTTAACAAAACCAGTTAAAGACCAAGGTAAAACTTTAGATGGCTATATTGGTGTTAACCCTAACGCATTTTCAGGTGTGACAGGTGCAACAGAAGAAGAAATGGCAGCAGCTATTAAAGATTTATTTAAAATCGCTTGGGCACAATATGATTCATTAGAATTAGAAACTGAAATTGGTGAAGTATCTTTCAAATTAGATTCTGTAACTGTATCAGTTGAAGAAAGAAAATTAAGAGCTACTTGGTCTCCTGAATTAGCACAAGACGTTTCTGCATTCCACAATATTGATGCTGAAGCTGAATTAACAGCTATCTTATCAGAACAAATTGCAGCAGAAGTTGACCGTGAAATCTTACGTGACTTGCGTAAAGCTGCTCCTTGGCAAGCTCGTTGGGATGTAAATGGTTGGAAACGTCAAGCAGCGTTCTCTACTAACTACACTCAAAAAGACTGGAACCAAGAGTTAGTGACTAAAATCAATCAGATTTCAGCACAAATCCAAAAATCAACATTGAGAGGTGGAGCTAACTTCATTGTTGTTTCTTCAGAAATTTCAGCATTGTTCAATAACTTAGAATACTTCCACGTAACTGATGCATCTGCTGAATCTGACCAATACAACATGGGTATTGAAAGAATTGGTTCATTACAAGGTCGTTACCAAGTAATTGTTGACCCATATTCTCCACACTGGTCTATGATTATTGGACACCACGGTAAATCATTGTTAGATACAGGTTATATCTACGCACCATATGTACCTATGGCTTTAACTCCAACAATGTACAACCCATTCAACTTTGCTCCAATCAAAGGTATTGTAACTCGTTATGCTAAGAAATTAGTAAACAACCGTTACTATGGACATATTAAAGTTGATGGTTTAACTACTTGGAACATCAATGAATTAAGATAATCTTAATTGCATATACACAGAAAAAGGCTTAGAATATTCTAAGCCTTTTTTATTTTAATGTGTGTTTTAATATTTATTAATAAATGATTTATAATAATATGAAAAGTATTAAATTAACTAAAAAAGACATAAAACAGATTGCAGAATCTTGTGTTAAAAATATATTAAAAGAAGATTTTTTTCAAAATAATATGAATAACCAATATGATAATGATGAAGAAGAGTTTGAAACAGATAATGAACCTTATTTTAGTCAACAAGATAATCATAGAAACATTCTAATTTATTTAAATAATATTTGTAAGGGGATAGGTGGTAGTACTGATTATTATGATGGATATTATGTACTTAATGAAAAAGAAGATTTAATACAAATTATGTTAAGTTTTAATCCTAATAATGGTGAATTATATGTGTATGATGTGGAAATTGCTAAAAATATTGGCAATGAAATACCAGAAACTATTAATGCGTTCAATTGGGGTAGTAAAGCACTTACATTGTTATCAACAAAACCATTTAAAGCACAATAAAAAAGGTGAGAATTAATTCTCACCTTTTTTACTTTTTATCCACATATTATGAAGTTGGTCTATGGTATAGTTTTGTGGATATTTTAAACCATATGGAGCAAATGCCCATATTTCTCCATCATTAGGATAATAATAAAAATCACATCCTTCACAATACCAACAATCTTTTTCTGATTTAAAACTGCCATCAATCCAACATTTTTGCAAATATGCATTTTCTTCAATCTTCAGAGATTCTTTTTTTGAACATAATTTTTTCATATTCTTTTTCAGCTTGTGCAATTATTATGTGAAAATCTAAAGTACCATAACCTAAATTACCAATTATATCCTTTTTAATATATTCATATGAACCATCATCATTGATAATTTTCTCTTCACCTGGATAATAATCATACCAATTACATGTAACATATTTATATCCTTTTTTCAAAGGAATATAAATTCTTTTAAACGTTTCTTCATATTTTTGATTATGTTGATAATCAAGAGTACCAACTCTATTGGAATCCCATGAATGTTTTTCCCCATATGGAACATGATATACAGGGAGTTTTATAACCTCTTCTTTGTATATAACATAAAAATCATTAATATATCTAATACTTTTTGCTATACCAATTAATTCTCCATTTGGTTTTTCTCTGACTTTTCCAAATATAGGTATTTCTCTTGTTTCATTCCAATTTAATTGTTTATATGTAAATTGTACATATTTTTTATAATCACGTTTATTCCATTTGTTATAACAGAGAATATTATATTCATTCACATAAAATCCAAATATTTTACCATATCTGTATAAATCCCATGAGTATGAATGTATTGGCTTAACATATTCATTCCATTTATCGAACATTTCTTTGGCATTTCTAAAATGTAATTTAGAAAATTTATTAAATACTTCATCAACATTTTTACCAACATTTTTTAAAAGAAAACGTTCAATATAATTGTTTATTTTTTTATTGAAATACCAATATTCGTCATCCCATTTTGATATGTGAGAACCTTTACTAAATGGTATAAATTTAGCATGATTCTTTTTAACATAAGCTCTGTTGTACTTATAGCCACGACCTTTATAATTGGTCTTAATTTTAAAATTTTTTATCATATTCTTCTAAGTTAAATGTTAATTTTACCTAGAAGTGATAGTGTTTTATTAGTAATTTTTTATTCATATTTATTTATTCATTAGTGCATAAATTATTCCTTTGCGGAAATCAACAGAATTAATCGTTTTTCTTGCTACATCATGCCGACATTCAGTACCAGAAATTCTTTCTGTTGAAACTAATTCTGATGATGGGTATTTACCACCATTTTGATGATACGTTTCCAAGAAGCTATCACGACTACCATAAACAGTTATTTTATCAAAGGAAGTTGTAATACTTTCTATTTGGTCATCAAGATTTCTAACCCATTCCTCATTTGAATCTCTATCTTTTATAAATAGAACTTTAACATTTGGAAATACTGTTGTTATCATTTCTTGTCTTGCATCAAATGGTAAAGGGTTTGAAATTGTAAGTTCATTATTCTTTGGTATTCCTAAGAACAAATAAACTTTTTCATGTCTATCAATTACAGACTGAATCAAATCATGATGCATACGATGCAATTCAGGGACTTGAAATCTTCCAACTATAACTCCCACATTAAATTCTTTAAACCTTAATTCATCTCTTGTTTCCATATTATTTAATTAATTCGTCAACCACTGATTTTGCTTCAATATATTGTGCATTATTAAATTCAACAACAGTTTTATCCCATAAATCTTTAGGAATTAACACTGTATTACTTAATAATTCATACATATGCTCAATTAAAATCATGATTGAACAATGTTCAGCATCAAATTTATAATCTATATTATGAGTTTTCATTATATCTCCAATATAATTCATTTTGTTCACTAAATCATGATTAACCATATTTTCATTTTTAATGTTTGTGCAAATATACGAATAAAAAACGAGAACTCCAAAAGAATTCTCGTTTATTTTTTAACTTCTTATTATTTTTCGTCCCATCTATCAAGAATTTTTGATATGATTGGGTTTCTAACTATTTCATCTTTAGTAAACTGCATACTTCCAACATCTTCCAAATCACTAAGTTTATCAATAGCATATTTTAAACCACAATCTGATGCACCTTTCTTTATATCTTTATTATCAATTTGGTCTAAATCCCCATCAAATATGTATTTAGAATTATCACCAATTCTTGTTAATAAAGTTTTAAATGCTGATTTTGGTAAATTTTGACTTTCCTCTATCAATACAACAGCATTATCAATTGTTAAACCTCTCAAAAAAGAAACACACATGATTTCAAGTAATCCACATTTTTGTAGTTCTTTAACAACTTCTTTACCATTGTTACCAGCCGCATTTAATATTTTTTCCATTGTGTATATATGGGCTTGTGCATAAGGCATGATTTTTTCTTCAATAGTTCCTTTCAAAAAACCAATTTCTAAATCAGATTGAACAGTTGGTACAACGATTATAATTTTTTTATAAGCATTATCACCTTTTAATAATTCCAAAGCTGTTGCTAATGCTACATAACTTTTACCTGTACCTGCTGCACCTGCACAAAATGTTACTTCTTTTGATTTAATCAAATTATGTAAAAGTTTTTGTGATTGATTTTTACATTTAAGGTTAACTTTGTAATTTAAGGCTTTTGAACAATTGGTGTAGGAACTTTCGCCCCTATCTTCAGCACCATATGCCATTTTTGAGTTGATAAGCTCCAAGTCAGCTTCATCAAGACCTTTCAGGTTTTTTTTACGACCCATAGTTTTTAAATTATTCTTTATTATTAAAAAAAAAGAAAAAGGCGCAATGATAACATTATCATTACACCTTTATAATATAATATGTATGTTTTACAATTTCAATTGCTTTCATAGATTTTTATACTTCTTTTATTAATAAATATCATGTATAAACTTCGGTTACATCATTAATTATATCAAAAGATAAAATATTTTCAAAGTGTTTCACTTCCATATTTGAATATATTTTAATGTCTATTTTATATCTATTTGGTAATAAATCATTTGTGTTAATTAACAAATAATTATGATTCCAACATCTCTCTAATTTTTGCCATGAAATGACATCCAATTCTCTCACACCATCATTTACATATAATCTATATTCCATATTATCAATTATTTGTAATTGATTTGTTGTATAAGGTATTCTTGCTTCAACTATAACTTTTCTAATATCTCCACGTTTAATTTTTTCATCATAGTTAATACCTCTGATAGATGGTACATATTGTTTTGGTAATTGGTCTCCACTTCCAAATTGATAAAAATCAAATTCAGATAAAGTAACAAAATCAAGTTCTACATCTTTTAATTTTTTTCCTTTATATATAAGATTAGTCCAAGTATCATATACCATTTCTTTATTTCCATAATCTTCTGAAGATAATTCTAACTCAATATAATATACACCCTTTGTCGCTTGTTTAGAAGCGATTTCTGAGCCGTTTACACTACAAATGGGTAGTTCATCCAAATTAGTAGGAAAACCGCCTACATTCGAGTAAAAATACAATCTATTAGGTTTATCCAAATAAAATGTTGCTCTATCATCAGAAATCACTTCATTGTATGTTGTTTCTACATAAGGTTCAAAAAATGTATTAGTAAATTGTGTGAAAAAGCCAACATATTGTGTGAATTCCTTTTCTGTTAATTCAAGAGTTGGAGAAAAAGCTATTCCAATACCATAATTTTCAAGTTCACCTGTAATATATTTATTAAAAGTTTCTGTAATGTCTAAATTTATATTTTCATTACCAAAATCAAAATGTGAAACACCAATTATAATATTACTTTTATTTCCATCTTTTGATGAAAATTTATCTAATTCTATTGAAAGTTTGTTTGTTGTATATATTCCTTCAGTTTCCCATAAAAAGCCATTTTTTGCTTGATACCAATTAGAGCCATCTGTTGAAAGAGAATTATGTGAGCCAATATACAAATCTTCCACATAATCAAACCCTCTACCATTATCCCATGTTTGTGGGATTAAAAAAAATATTAAATCAAATGATACTGCTCTTTCTTTTTTGCTATTAAATGTTGATGATAACATTTTTTTATCAAATGTGGAAGCATCTATTGAACCACAGTTAACCATTTTTAATACATGTTTAAGTTTTGAAATATCAGGGTAGGTTTTATCACACACCAAATCCTTCACTTTATTGTGGTCAAAGTGAAGGATTATTCTGGTTAGTAGTTTTGAATAGTTAAGTTCTGCAACAGGGTTTAAACCTGTATTTACAGGACTGTCTTTGATTATTGTGTTGCAACGGTCTAAAAACGTTTTAGTAACTATCATTATTGTAAATTTTATATTCTTATTTACAATAAATAGTTAATTTACTTTGATTGAAGTCGATAACATCTCATTAAAATTAAATGTGGATGCATTTGTTAAAATTGTGTTGTTTGTTGGTGGGTCCATTGGAAATGCATGGCTATGTGTCATAAACGCATTTAAAAATAATTTTAAAAACTGAACTAAAGTATCGCCATATACTACTGGATGGGCAGAATCTAATATTTTTAATAATTCTTCATCACTTATTAAACTTGTTGCATCAGTTAAATTGAAATTATCTCTAGATATATGACTTAATAAATTGATTTTATCAGCAACAACATTAATTGCACTTCCAAATTCTTCTTTATTTGTTTTTAGTTTACCTTGTATATATTTCATCTGAATATAGGCTGGGTTAAGTTTATTAAAAAATAAATTATTTGGTTGTGCTGCTGTTGGTGATTCTTTAAACCCACAACGAATTCTCATTTCATTATCTTTCATAATAATATCACAATTCTGCCTACCTTGTATTGCAATATCACCATATTCAGGTAAAGTACCATTAATTTGTGGATTCATTGATGGTGCTTCAGCAGGTGATATTACTTGATTTCCTTCAAGTAATGAAACCGCAGAGAAATTAAATGGGTCTTTGTTGAGCATTTGAGGTTGAGAAATAACAGGACCTATGTAATATCTATTTCCACTTTTATCGCCTTGATTAGCTAATATAACAAAAACACATTCTCCTATTTTGGGAGTAACATGTAGCATTTTTGGAATTAAAGGAAATGCATAAGGTAAATCTTTATCCAAAGTAATATCATTATCTTCAGGAGTTAATCTAACTTTTATTCTTAACCCATCTGTATCATCAATAATTGATTTTACTTCACATAGTCTTACAATTGATGTATCATTTGTTGCCATTTATTCCTTTTTTAAACGTTTATTAAGGATATTTTCAATATCCATGTATTCTTTTTCCAATTCTTCCAGATGAAGCATATATTTAGCCACAAACAATTTTGTTTCATCAAATTCTGTTTGTAGTTCTTCTTGTCTTTTTTTCAATTCGGCATTGGTAGCCAAGTTTAAATTTTCCATTATCTTACTATACCATTAGTTACTGTTGGAGTTGTGTTTGTTGAAAACACTGATACTGGTCCGCCTGCATTTGCGCCAGTACCAAAACTTGTTAAAATCCCTGGTGGGATTGCCACATCAACTCTTGCATTATTTTTAATTTCATTAACAATTTCTTCAGCCAAAATTCTCACAAAAGCAGTGACTTTATTTTGGGAACCATCATCTAATGCATCTGTATTAATTCCAGCTTCAGGTAATCTTCTTATAATAGCTGCTGCTAATGCTATGGCAGACATTCCAGGACGTTGCATAATAGAACACACCATAATTAATGGTGGTATAGATATTAATGCAGGTCTGACGAAATCAAATGCAGCACCAATACCATCAGCTATTGTTTGTATCCAGCTCATATATTATTATATTTAACATTCATTTATTATTGGTTGGGTTTCAGTCTGAACAATATCAGCATAATCCACATTATCCATATTCCAATCTTGTGTTCCACCACGTTTTAAACGACAAGCTTTGATTAATTGTTCAATTAACGTTTTATAATATTGAACACTTTCAACAACCATTTTAGCTGATAACATTTCAATCAATGGCTGTAATAGTTCCATTAAATAATCAAGTAAAAATTTAATAATCAAATCACGTATCATACGAATAATTTGTATTAACATATTTTTACTCATAGCAATAAAAGATTTAACATCAGGCATTCCAGGAATCCCCATAAGTTTAAAATTTATTGCCAACAACAAATATAATTTAGGTGATATTAATGAACTAACAATCACACTTGTTAATTCATTAATAATATTATCAATAAAATTCATTTGAACATTGAAATTCAAATTATTTTTTTCATCTTCATATGTTGTTGATAATGTTTTAGATATTTCAGTTAATGCTCCTTCAATAATTGTTTTTTGTTCTTCCAGTGAAGCAGCTTCACTTATCCCATTTAAACTATTTAAAATATCTTCTGAATTAATTGTTATACTATTGTTCTGTTCTCCATTTATTGAAAATAAACCTGCATGTACCAATTCTGCTTTCTCTAACATACTATTATATTTTTCATTAGAGAATGTAAAAAAACAATCACTTACTTCACTGTCATCAGTTTCAACAACGCTTTTAACAATTTCGCTTACTTCATATTTAATTAATTGTTGGTTAAATGTTAATGACATATCAATTGATAATGCATTTGTTAATTTATCCAACAATTGCGCTGCTACAACTTTTGAATCAAATAGTTTGATGGAAGATACATAATCATAATTAAATTGTATTAACGTTCTTTTCCTATAATAATTTTTTTTGTAGTTATCAGGTACTAAATCACCTGGTAATGCAGGTTTTTTTGTTGTGTCCCCTAACATAACATGAATAATGTTATTGTATGGTACTTGTAAATATCCTTGACTCCAATCACTGTTTTTCAATCCTGATGAACGTTCTATATATTCTATTGTTATAATAGGTCTTGTATCATCATCGCTTAATGATTGTGTGCTTTTCTTACTTCTTTTCAACCTATTATCCCAAATAACTCTCCCATTAGATTTGTTGATAACATACCAAAGAAATGCATTAAAATCTAATGAACCAACAACTTCTGCTGCTGAATTCATTCCATCACACCCAAAATAAAAATATTTACCAATTTTAGGGTCTAATGGATTTGCTAAAAGCTGACCTGTTATATCAATTTGTGATAAATCAAAACAAATACCTTCTTTAATCAAATCTTCACTAATAAATGGGTTTATGGAACATGATATGAAATCTTTAATATTAGCAATTAAAATACCTTTAATAGCATATTCAATCCCATCCAATTCATATGTAATAAATTTGGATAAAACATTAATTAATCTATCATAGCCACCAGCACTTTTTAACAAATCCATTAGAAAATCAAATGGATTCGTTGAAGCATTAATAGAAATAAATGAATCTGTTGTAGAAAGATTCGGATATTTTTCTAATATTGTTTGTGCTGCTGCTATGGTAGCAAACGCATATGCTTTAGCTTTTTTTAAATTTGCCATATTAGTTTAATTTATATTCTTCTGTTGTTGGATTATTTTCAACTGATTGCATAGCTTTTTTAATTTCATCCCAATTCAAACCACCAACTGCTGTATTAGCAGCATTTTCATTAACACTTTTTTCAATATCACCATTATATTTCAATATATCACCCATGAATTTAGCTATTTCAAGTTTTCTTCCAATTGCTTTATCTTTATTAGCAATAAAATCATTCATTGCTTTGGCATATTTAGTTTTAGCATCAGTAATTTCATTTGCAAGTATGGTAGATTGAGAAAGTTTGTTCATTTCTTCTTGAATGGTAACAATCTGTTGACATGCTTGATTATACGTTTCTTGAAGTAATTCTTCTACTTTTTCAACTGAATTTAATTTAACTTTATATCTTTTAGGTGTAACTCCCATTTTTTTATATTTTTTAATAAATAGTAATATTTACATTTTTTAGTTTAATAAACCTTCTTTCGTATTGAAATATATATGTTTAAATTTTTTCATACCATCTCTAATTTCTTTAGTTGATAATAGGGTGGTTTCTTTTAAAAAGTACAGAATGGATGATTTATTAAACTTGTTACTTCCCATATGAGCCATAATATCTTGCCAATTCATCAATAAATCTAATAATGAATGTCCTATTTTAATTTCATTTTCGGTTAGCTCATGTATCTTATCAGGAAGAAGCATTTGTTGCATTTCTTCAATAGTTTCGTTAATTAGTTCTGTATTGAATGTTACCAATGAATCGTTGTCAGAATAAGAAAATTTTGAATCTTCATTTAACTCGTTAGCCATATCATCATAAGATGCGTTTCTTTTTTGGTTTTTTGTAAATTGATTAATTTTATATATTAAGTAGTTTTTACAAATAGTTCCACAATATGAGTAGGCTTTCTTACCAGTAGTAACATCAAAATTACTAATTTTAGTTAACATAAATGATAGAGTATCATTAAAGGTATCTGTAAACTCTTCAGATGGAGTAAATAGATTATATCGTCTAATGATAGATTCTATCATTTTAGTAAATGCAGGTAATAACTTAGCATTAAAAATTCTATCTTTTTCTTCTTGATTCTCACAATTCATATAATCAACAAAAGCTTGTTCTTCTTCTTCATAAAAATAGCCTGTTCTTTTTTCGGTACTCGGTTTTCTTCCTCGTTTTCCCATTTTGTTGCTTATATATGTTTTTAGCAACATCGTATTATCATTTATATCTTAACAATTTAAGATTCATTCCTTTTAACAATTTAAAATAATCGTTCTTTTCCTTTAAAATGATGCCAAATTATTATTTTAATTCATTAATTTCATTATTTTCAAGTTCCATATTGGGTACTTTTTTTCTATCTTCTTTAAATGGATATTCTCTTTTTGCTAAGTTATACCAAGCAATGCCTTCATTTGCATCAATAGTTGCTGTATATTGAGACATTAAACTACCTTCTCTATTCAAAATATGCATATATCCAAATTTAGGCACTACATATATTTTCAATCCCTTATATGCTGCCCTTAATAAAAATTCATACCAAAATGCAACTTTTATTGATGGTTTTAGTCCACCAATTTCAATGAAATCATTAGTATCAAAAATAGCACCTGTCATATTAAAATCATATTTTGTTTCAAGACATTCACTATCAATAACACCAAGCTCATTAGAAAATGCACTAGCCCATACAATTTCATTACCAAATGAAATCAATTCTCCGTTCTCACTATTTCTATATTCGTTTAATGGTAAACAAATATTAATAGATGGGTCACAATTAAGATACTGTGCTGCATTTTTAAACCATTTAGGTGCATAAGCATCATCAAATTCTAAAATAGAAAAATATTTAGTTTTACAGTTAGCTGCACCAAGATTAATTTGGGAACAGAAATCTGTTTCACCATCATTTGATAAAATGTCAATTCCTTTTATTTTACTTATTTTATTTTTTATTAATGAAACAATATCATTTTTTGCTACAATGATGATAGATGTATTGTTATCATCATTTTCTTGTTTTTTAACACTTTCAATCGCATTCATTAATGAATTGCCAATAGTGTCATCATATTCATGTAATGGTATAATTACTGTTAAATCTTTCATTATTCTTCTACTTTTTCATCATTTATTTTACTTTTTGCTACAATGATAACTTCTTCAAATTCTTTCACTCTTTCATTAATATAAGAGTTTATTAAATTATCTAAATTAACTTTATATTCGTCAAATGAATATTTTTTAGCAGTTTCTTTCATTGCATCTGTAATTTCAGATGGAATATCATCATTTATCCATGTTCGTATAACATCAGCAATAATTTTATGCACACTATTAATATCATTAAACCATATTCCATTATCTAATAATTGTGTTTTATCTTCTGATAACATCCATTCAGGTATTAATTCAGGAATTTTACCAATTACAATATTTCCAGATTTAATAGCTTCAAGTGGCGCATAGCCAAATTGTGTATCACTATCAACCCAAATGGTAATCGCACCTTCACGTAAATAATCAGCAAACATTTCTCTTGGATAACTTCTCAAATCTCTAAATGATACCCATTTATACATTGGATATTTCCAATAAAATGGTTTAATGATTTTGTTGGCATCTTTTTGTGATTTTGTTATAATGTTTACAATTAATTTTTTAGGCTCATTTCCTTCATAAAAATAAGAAGGTATATAAGGAGTAAGTACTTTTGTTTTAACATAAGGAAATACAGAGTTAACCAATTCAGCTTGGTTTAAGCAACTAGTAATTGTATCTGTAATACCAAAGTTAGCCCAAGAAACGCCTACTTGAATAAAATCTGTAAGGTAGTTATAGTTTTGTGTTAATACGATTCTTTTACAAGATAATTTTTTTGTTTGGTTCATTACAGAAGAATAAACTTCAGGAATGATTAAAAAATCTGATGGTGATACTTCTAATTCTTCGTTTTGAATATTAGCATGTTCAAGTGTCGCATATTTTTCACCAAGAGATTCAGTAACACCAACAAAAACTCTATTATCATCAATTGGTTGATTCTCTAAATTTAATTTTTTTAATTCTTCTGCTGTATATTCATTATCTAATTGATATAACATTTTAACATTATAACCAAGTTGTTGTAATGTTAAAGCCATTTGGTATATGTATGATATATATCCTGTTGCGTTATTTTTAGCATCAGGCACATAAAATAACACTTTAAAAGATTTATCTTTTAATTTTCCTATTTCAGTTTCAATTCTTTGTACAATTTCTTTGGTATTATCCATGATTAATTTTGTTTAACATTTATTAAAAATCCTTTGTTTAAAAAGGTATTGAATGCAATTGCTTCACCTACCGATACACTTTCAACTAAACTTTCAGTTGCAACATCTTGTTCTACAACTTCACCAAATGGATTTGTTTTAACTCCAATTCCCATGATGACTTCAAGCAATTGTCTTGTTAAATCATATTTGATAGCATCAATATTATTTGCATTATCATTATTTTTATTTTCAGTCAATTGTTTAGTAACAAGTTTTAACTTATTTTCGTCATCATTTTCATCAGTTGAATAAACTAATGTTTGAGAACTTTCGATATTTTTATTATTGTGTGGCTTGAAGATGAAATCAACAATTTCATCTAAATCAAGTGCATAAACTTCGTTTTCTATTTCTAAAAACATATTATTATTGTTTTTTAATTTTATTTAAAATATCTTCCATTACTTTTGTCCCACCTTGCATTAATTCCATAAAAGAATCAAATTCATAATCAGCTTCAGATTCAGTGTTATAAGAAGATTTAATTTTGATGCTAACTTTACCTTCAGGTTTATTATCAAGTAACCAAGGGTTAGCTGTAATTAATATATCACATCTGTCCCAAATAGTCAATGAATCTTTAGGAAAATAATATTCTCTTACTCTTGATGCTATTTTATGTAAGAAATATAAACTTGCTTGAATTGTTAGATTAATTTCAAATGGGCTTACTATCATCACATCAGGCTCGTTTGGATTATCATCTTCATCTACAATATTTCTTAGGTCATTTCCAAGCCACTCATGAAATCTAAATTGTAGTTGCCGAGCCATTGGTTCAGCACATCCAAATAACTCATAAGGATGGTCAGTATATACAAAATCTTGATATTCTTCTTCACTATCAAAAGGAAAAGTTTGTGTCAAGTCACTGCTTTCAATATTAACATTGTCAATATCAAAATGTGGGTCAATATCTTTTTTATATTGAGATGCAAATTGTGATGTATATGAACGAATTACATCATTAAGGTCAATTGCTATTTTAGTTTTCATCGAAGGCTTTTATTAATTCATTATTTTTATTATAATATTTAACTGTTGGAACTGGTACATCAGTTAATGCTTTAAAATGGCATTTAGGGCATTCAGTTGTAATTATTCTTTCAAAATTATATGGATTCCAAGATACACTGTTTAAAGATATTAATTCTTCTCCACATTTAGGGCAAAACACATGTTCTATTACCACTCTAACATCTTCTTCAGTTGATATTAAATCACACACATTTATTTTAGAAACATTTATGAATGGGTTTTCAAATTTTTTTTCTCCTTGTATAGTTGCTGTTGGTAAATCGTCAATAGAGTTATATTCCCACATTCTTTTTTTATTAATAGGTTGTTCTATATTTTCAGATATTCCACCCATTTCTTTAATTTTTTGTTCCAGTTGTTTTTGATATTCATCGTCACTTGGTATTTGAGACAAGATTTCATCAAATTCTATTTTTTTTAAATCATTTGCATTATTGTTATGATTTTTAATTGGTTTAGAGAAACTTTCTTTATTAAGTTGTTTTTTAAACATCTCTTCTATATTACTCATGATGTATTAAATTTCTTTTTTGTTATTATAAATGTTCTTCTAAATTGAAATACCTAAAACCTTGAAAACCTTTCATTGGTATTTCTCTTTCTAATGGGTGAAAAGGTCCTGAACGCATAATAAATTTTCCCATCCATTTTCTTCCAGTTGTTGAACAAGTAAATTCTTTTTCTTCCATTCCAACAACTTCCATCCATCCTTTTACTTTCCCATCATGAACAATATAACATTTATCTCCTTTATTAATACCTTTTGGAAAAAATGGAACTTTAAAATTCATTACTTGCGAATAATCTTTAACAGCATCCATTTCTTTTTGATAATCTTCCCATTGTTCTGATGATGGTAATGTAACTACAATTGCACGTTCTGATTTTAGAACATCTTCAAAAATTTTCACTAAATTTAAGTTACTATCTGCCACAGCTTTTATTTTTTATACAAAATAAGTACTAAATATCATAAAATAAAGATTTATAAGAAAAATAATAAAAAAAATGATGTATTTTTTAATACATCATTTAAATTTTTCATTAACATCAATTCCTTTATCATTTGTATAACTAAAATCAAAACTCGTAGGTGTTAACTCTTCTATTTTGTCTAACATTTTCTTTTTGTATTTGTCAGCCATTCCTTTTTGCATATAAGCAATTGTCATATGCGGATGATATTCTTTATATGCAGAGTGTAATTCAAAATTTTCTTTTATTTTATTATAAGTTTTATGCATATTAGGGCATTTAACATCAGCTTTTAATACATCATAATTATCATTTTCAAATATAGATATATTATTTAATATACATTTATATTCTTTCAAAGGTAATAATAACTCTTTTAATTTATTTATGTTAACATCAGAATCTAAACAAGGAGCTAATGTAACATGACTTTCTTTTTCAAAACCATATTGATTATCTTTTTTCTCTTCATCAGTACCAAAATACAATTCATTGTTAGGAATTTTATTTTGTAAATCTTTTATAAAAGATGGCATTTCATAATCAATCATTAAAAATGCGTATTCTCTTGCCATATACTAAACTTTTTTTTCCTTTATTAATTTATCCAAGCAATCTTTACACAAAACTTTTCCGTATGTTTCTAACGTAATTTGAGCATCATAAAACTCTCCAGCTTCATTATCTGTTTTATAATGTTCAATTCCATCTTCACCTATTATAATTTCATAATCACTACCTTTATTTGGCTTCAAATGTGCTTCATTTGTAATTACTTTACCACATTCAGCACATACATATTCTTTTTTATCTATTTCTGACAAGTTAAAAATAACATCTTTCTTTTCATTGTTTTGATATTTTTCATCCATAGTTTTGTCATAAAAACGAGCAGTTAAATCAACAGGTTTATTTTTTAAATGCGCTTTAAACTTAATAACAAAATTCCCATCAAAAATATCAATTTTCTTAAAGAAAATATTATCAAATTTATATTCCATTAAATCTCTTACTCCATGCGCCTTATGTGTAATAAATTTCAATCCTTGTAAATCAATAACATCTGATTTAATGCCACTATCTTTTATTTTATTAACTTCATTAATAAATCCTTTTGACAAATATTTAAATTCATTAGGATATATTGTTGCATAAAAGTCAAGCTGCACATGAGTATCATCTATTTTCTTTACAACTAATTTAGTTGTAAATTCTTCTATTCTGAATCTAGGGAAAAAATCTCGCTCCACTTGTAAAATATATTTTGTCTGTTCTCCATATGTATTAACTCGATTAATTTCATCTAGAACCCCTTTCCCCATTTCTTCATTACCTTGAATTAAAATCAATTCATATCCTTCTGATTCATCAATATGTACATGTTGGCTATCTTGTTTTGGTAATACCAAACCTGTCGTGATATACTCTAGTTTTGACGCTTCATCAGCTACTTTATATGTTCTATATCTTAACTCCTGAACTGCTTGTGTTTCTTGACCATTTAATAATGCACGAGACATCCTTTCAGCATCAACATTTTGATTAATTGATACACTTTCATCACTTTGTGCTCCTTTTTGTGTTAGAATTTCAGTTTCAGTAATTTTAAGACCATACATTAAACCATACCATAAATTTTTTGCTTTATCAACTATTCTTCCCATTAGTCAATTATTTCTAATAACTTATTCTTAATTTGAGCATTAATCAAATAATTAATGTGTTTAAATTTATTCATTTCATTTATTACATTATTATCATAAAGCACATTTCCAAATTGGTTCGTGCTATTAATACTAGCGTTATTACTTAAAAAATCACAAATATTCTTTGATGCGATTGCATATTCATTTAATTCAGATATAGACATCTGTTTTAAATCAATTTTTGTTTTTGTCATATTATTTTTTTACATAAAATAATATAAAATTAGTAAAAGTAAATAAAAAAGGAGCTTTTAGCTCCTTTATTTATTAATCACCTGATATGCATTATTTGATATAATGTTTAATGTGACTTTACCACAAAAATCTACCAATTCAAGACAATTTGTATAAGACATTGCAGAGCGTAAATATGAAATGAAATTATCAACCCACCCTTCCATTGTATATTCTACGGGGCGGTAAGTAATTAGACCTTCTCCAGTTTTTAATGTTTTATTACCCATTTCTTTTTGCGCCTTTTTGGTGGACATACCATAAAATTCTTTTTCAAATTTATACCCTTCTTTAAATTTGTTTAAAGCTTCTTGGCTATATTGGTCTATTTTAGAAACAAATCCATTATCATCTATTGATGTATATGCAGCACTTTCCAACATTTTATTAAATATAGAGCCACACATTACAAAATGAGCACCTAAAGCTAATGCCTTTATAATATCACCATATCCCTTCATACCACCATCTGCAACAATAAATGCTAATTCACTTGAATTACACAAATAACTATCATAATATTGTCTACATTTATCTATTAAAGATGCCATTGGATAATGAATACCTGTGTTTGGGGATGTTGTACATGCACCGCCTGTTCCAACTGATAATCTAACATAGTCAGCCCCAGCAAGTGATAAATTAACATATGTTTCTGGGTTTGCAACATTACCTGCCATTATAACAATCTTACTATTATATTTCTTTTTAGCATCTTTAATATAATCCAATAATTTTACCATTCCACCATTAGCAATATCAATCAATACATACATAGGTTTACCATTATTATTAGCATATGTATCTAAAAAATACAATTTGAATTCAGCCAAAGAGAATGCACACCAAACATTATTCATTTTTTGTAAACGCATTTGAATATCTTCAGTTCTTGGAAGAATAGGGTTTATATTATTCTCAATAAACTTATTATAATTTGTTGAATTGACAACTGTTGACATTGGGGCTGTAAATAAAGGTAACATGCCATCAGGCATATAAGGATTGCACTCACATCTATGTTCCACCCTAGTTGATGATGATGGCATTATTGCCACATCATTTAACGAATAAAGCATTTTTTCTATAATCATTTTTCTATTAGACATTAAAAATCCAGTATATAAATATACACTGGATTATTGTTAAAATTAATATTATTTAGTACCTGAACTACCAAAACCATTTTTACCTCTACCTGTGTTTTCATCAATTTCATTTACCTTCGTAAGTGAAGTCAAATAGCTGTTATAAACAGGCATTAGAACTCCTTGTGCTATTCTATCTCCATTATGTATTTTAACATAATCATTTGATAAATTTATCATAATAACACATATTTCTCCACGATATTTTTCATCAATAGTACCAGGTGTATTCAATACAATTAAACCTTGTTTAATACTTGTACCACTACGAGGTCTTATTTGTAATTCAGTATATTCAGGAAGTTCAAAATATAACCCAGTATGAATCATTCTTCGTTCAAATGGAGCAAGTAAAATGTATGGCTGCATATCTTCACTATCACCAGACAACCCTTTACCATCTTCACAATCAATCCACGCTCTTAAATCAAAACCACTATCGCCATCATTAGCATATGTAGGGTCAATATTATTTGATTTATTAACAAATTTTAAATTTTGTATATCCAAATTTTCATCATCCCATTGGATTTTCTTCTTATAAGAATGGTGTCCTGGACCCATTATGCCATTACTTTCTGTGATATACCCTTTTTTCCCAAAACTCATTCTTCTTTTTTTGTTTTTTCTTTTATTGTCTTTTTGTAGCTTTCTCTTAAATCAGCATTAACTAATAAATTAGTCATTTTAACAATTGTTGCTAAAGGACTTGCATAGTATTGTGATTTATCATCATTGTCTTTATCAATAATTCGTATAGCTTCATATTCTTCCTCAGTCAATTTAATGCCATATTTCATACAGATATATGCTGACCTTTCACCTGTTTTCAACTGCCCTTTAATTTTAGGATTAAATTCATAAAGAACACCTCTTTTTCTTTGCCAATCAACAGTTTGTTCAACAAACATTTCACATTTTGAAATATGTTGTAACAATAAAACTTTCAGTAAAGATTCTTTATTAACTTTCATGGACTCACTTAACGTATTGTTTATATTAAATGAATATAAACATAACTTATTTAATACAATATCAAGCAATGAGCCATCATATGCTGAACCACTATCTTCACTCATGCCATAAGATGCTTTTTTAAGCAAATCCCCATAATTATTTATTAATTCTTCTGAATAACAATTATATGTTTGTAACCTTTTAATCCACTTGTCAAAGTTGGATTCCATTTCTTTATTTGTAATCATTGCATAAAATTTTTCTCATTGCAAATATACGACTTTTTAATCACTTTTACAACTTACCATTCACTATGCTTTCATAAAATTCAGCTCTTTTAACAGTTATAGTTTCAATAGAGTATTTGTCTTTTACTGTGTTGTATAGATTTTCTGCCATTTTATTAATATATTCAGGATGTTGTACCAATGTAGTAATATATTTAGCCCATTGTTTATGGTTCTTTTTTGATTCCACCAATAGCCCATTACCACTTTCATCAATATTTCCTTGTTTAATAAATGGTTTTAAATCAATTGTATAAGGTCCAAAGTTTTGGGCGATAATTGCTTTATGAAAAAATCCAGCTTCAATAACCTTTAATTGTGATTTATATTTATTGAAATCACATTCTTTTAGTGGTACTAATAATACGTCAATATTATTATAATGTGTAGCATATTGGTTAATAGGTTTAGTCCAGCATCTTCTATACATTTCTTTATCGTTATATGGATAGTCCATATTTGGGATAAATCTATGCAAAAATGATGAATAAGGCTGTGATACTAATTTATAATTATCAGTTAATACCTTCTCATATCTATACCAAACAGTTTCTTGTGGCATAATGGGTCTTTCACGAATTTGTCCAGTTTGTGCATCTTTTTCTCGATACATACCATTAGTATCAAAACCACATAAAACAAATTGACATTTGGCTAAAATATCTTTGGGTAATGAGTTAGTCAAACCTTGTAAAATATTAATATCGTGTTCATGTGAATTCCCACAAATAATTCCAAAACGTATTTTTTCACTTTTAACATCAATAGGTTGAAATTGTTTTTCACTTTTATCAATTGCATTTGGTAAAACAATTACATTTTTATTATGTTTTTTTAAACAATTAGCAAAAATATCTGTTGTAGTTGTCACATAATCAGACATTCTAATATTATCAATTAATTTTTGTTTAGTGTTAGTTGTTTTATAAACAGCAGACATTGGATGAAATGAACCTAAATCATAATAATCATCAATATCCATTACTGTAATTGTTTTTTTATCTTTAAGATATTTTAATACTTCAACACATTTATCATAAGAATTAGAAATGTTTTTACTAAAATGAATAATATCAAATTCTTCAAAATAAGTTAATGGTTTATTGGTTACATCATATTCAATTGTAACATCAAATTTATCACCATATAATTCACTTAATTTTGTATGAGGATTAAGTGAACGGAAATAACCAACACCAAATCTATCACTAGGCAAGCATAACACTTTTATTTTATCCATATTTATGATTTTTTAGAAAAAATAAAGATAAAATTTTTATTGTAAACAGATATATAATAAAAAACCTGCTTAATTTGCAGGTTTTTTATTTTTTTTATCTTTTATATTTCCTTTGAATACCATAGTCGCTTCATATATATTTCCACTACTATCCATAAATTGAAAGTTTTTGCCTAATTTCATCATTTTTAGTGATGTTGAAGAATCTTTATTTACGCTTTCACTTAATAAATTTTCTTTTAACGGTTCTATATATTTTTTGACAACACCTTCAATAATCATTTTCATTGTCTCATAATCAAAACTTGAATTGGTCATTTGCATAGGTTGCTGTATTGGTTGAGACTGTGTAAATTGTTCGGTCAAAGTTGGCTTACGTTGTGGTTGTTGTGGTGTTGTTGGTGGGGGCATTAGATTAGTTACAGATGCTAATTGGCTTGTAAATGCATCCATAGTTGGGTCTGAGGAAAGACCATTAAGAGGATTATTTTTAATTTCATCTAAAATCTGTTTAGGTAATCCTATATTGTTACGAGCTGGTTGTATTGAACCTTGTCGAATTCTTTGCATTTCAGCTTCAGCATTATAATTACTGCCACCTGTTTGCATAGGCATTGAGTTAGGATTGTAAGGTAACATTTCAGTTGGTCTATAATTCTCATTTACAATACTATTATCAATAAATCCACCATCATTTAAGCCTTTTGCATATTTATCAAATTCAGGACTAGCAACAACTTTGGTTAGTTGTTGTGCTCTCGCAAAACTACTTGCTAATTGTGCGGCTCTATCATTCATTATATATTTCTATTATTTCGTTTATTTTTATTTTTTTCATAATCCCTTAATACAGATGGGTCTACGAATTGAGGATTGTTTAATTGCTCTTTTCTTCTATCTATCTGTTGTTCGGTATCTGTTTTAAATATATCATTTTCAGGCTCATTTGTCAATGGTTGTTCAGTTTTCTTTTTTGGACCTGTTGATTGTTGAGGATTATTATTGTTTTTAATATCTGCCCCTTGAAAACCATCTTGTGTTTTTTTATTGTTCATATATTCATCTTTATAAACAGGTTTATCAACTTGACGTTGTAAATTATCCATATCTTGTCTAACTTGTTTTTCACCAGGTGGCATATAAACAGGTTCTTCTTTTCTTCTTGGTTCTGTTGTAACAGGTGTTTTAGTATCAGGAACATTATCATTAAAGTTGGCTATATCATATACTACACTCATACTTCTATCACCATTAGGGTTAAAATCAGGACGAGCTTGTGTAAAATATTGACCTGTTGGTCTCCAATCCAATATTCTATCTAATCTGAAAAATTTCCACGATGGTACTTTAGAAGCAGTATCGCCTTGTGGTTGATAGGCACGAATTACAGGATTACCAGCTTTAGTTAAACCATAAGCATATACTTCAATTATTCTCCACCCCATAGCAATATTTTCACCATGAGAATCATAATTGATTACAACTCTATACTTTTCATTTATCGCATCTTCAACTTTGGTTCTATCAACTTTTTCTTCTAAAAGTATATTTTCTAATATTTCTGATATATTCAACATATTTTTATTTCTTTATATTTAAAACAATTCCTCATATATATCATAAATACATAATATATATGAGGAATAATAATCATTAATGATTAATTTTCATTAAGGAACTTGATATTGACCTGCTTGTCTATTAACATCTGTTATAACAGAAGTCATTGTATAAGGTTTATCAGGATTATACAGACTTCTTACCATAGCTTGTTGTCTAGCTTCATTATCAGCACCATTACCTGCACCTGAATTTGGCGAAGTGTCAAAATTCTGATAATTAATCATACCAATACTTCCATTACAGTCTGGTAAATAGAATGTGTGTCCACCACTTCCAGTACCTTTACCTTGTGCATCCCCATTAGCTAATGCATCTTTATGTGTTACAGAGTAACGGTCATTAGTATTATAATCACTTCTAACTATTTCTCTTTCTCTTTCATCAATTGACCTTTTTTCTAAACATGATTGCATATTATATAATATATTACTTTCTTATTTTATTATAAATATTAAACTAACTATTTTGTGATAATAGTTTTATTGCTTCAATAATCTGATTTTCACTAACAATGATAGATTTAACATTTTCTTTTGATGTGCTTTCAAATTTGAATGTTTCATCATTAAAAACATTTGATATTGAGTCTTTACCAAAATTAGGTTTAACAGTTGTTACTTTCATAGCATTTTTTGTTAATCTATTTTTTGTGTGTGGCTTGATGAAAGAATTATCCATCCCTGCTTCTTTTTTAGCATTTTTAAATCCTTTTATTGCATTTGTAGCTGTGGACAAAGTGTTATTGACCCATGTTTGCATAGCTTTTCCACCATTAAGTTGAAACTCTATACTATCTTCTTTTCCATTAAAATTATCAAAAAAGTTTTTAATACGTTTCATTTCATTATACTCAATACCATCCATTGATAAAAGATTGTTTAGTCTTTTATATCCAACAGAATTTTTATTGCCATTAAAATTATTTAATATTTGTGTTAAATGTTTTCTAATTCCAATTGGCAACGGAAATTTTCTACCTTTAAGTTCACTATTTCCATCTTCAAACAAATACAACATATATTATTTTTTAGTTTTATCATTATTTTTTTCGGTAATTCTACTCCATCTACCATATGGCATCAAAGTTTGACCATAATATGTCTGTTGTGTTTGCATATTAGCAAACTTATCACCTGTTATTGGTTCGCCATCTTCTCCTGAAGATAGTTTTCCTGTTGTTGATGTTTGACCTAATCCACCATATTCTTTAAAATCTCCATTATTCAAATAATCTATATCATCACCTGCTATCTCTTTTATTTGAGATTCAGTAAATTTCACTTTTTTAGTCATATTAAATTTTGCTTTAACTTATAATATAAATATTTATCAATAAAGCAAATGGGTTGAAATGAATAATATATTACATAATAATTACAACAATTTAAGATTAACCATCAATAATGACGAATATTGGGATTTTTGTATTAACAAAGATTCTTATCAAACCTATTTCCCAAAAAAAGGGTTAAAAGAAGAATGTTTAATTTCATATATTGATTCTGATGACCCAGATTGTGTATTTTTTGATAAATTGTATAGTAAAACTTCATATAAATGGAATAATCTTATTAATAATGGTGTGGAATTATGCAATATTGGTTATACAGGAGTTGACAATGGGCTTATCAGTTATCAAAAAGACAGAATAACAAACGAACAATTTCTAAAAATATTCACTGAGTCTAAACTCAAAATAGAAAAAGATGATGTAAAACTTCATTTACATCAAGTAACTGGAAACACAGGTTTATATGATTATCCAATTTCAATTATAATGGAAGATAAATATGAAACAATTAAATTAAATGGTGGTTTTTATCAAGGATTTTTCAAATTGGACAAGGATGATTATCAAATATTACCTGATTTTATAAAATCATCATGGAATTTTGAATTTACATTAAGAAAAAAAGATTTTGAAAAAGAATCAGATAAAACATTAAATGATAAGTATCCAGATAATAAAGGTATATTTTTTTATATAGGCACAAGAGCCGAAAATAAATGGTGGCTTTTATATGAACATAATGAAAAAGAAGGAATAAAGAAAAAATGTGATATAACATATTTTTCAGATGATTATGTAAATGAGGAATATGAATCTAAAAATGGTCATTTATTAAATATGGACTATTTTCAACCAATAGTTCCTGACAAACCAATTGAATATAATGATGATGGGTATTTTTCAGGGGATTATTTACATGAATCTTGTTGTAAATGCCCTACAAAACAAAATAGTTATTTTGCAGATTCATATATTAATAATGAATATTATGACGATTTGCGTAGTGATGTAGATTATGTATATGGTGACTATTATAAACCTGATGTGCCAATAGATGTAAATATGAAATTAAAAACTTGTGATGGCTTTTATTTAAACACCCCTAATGTTTATGAAATTAAAACCGATAATAAATTTATATTTTTCAATCAAACATGCACAGGGTTTACTACTAGTACATGGAATAAAGATGATACAGTTATTTTAACAGGCATAACACCACCAAATATCGGAAATTATTATACATTATTTAATAGAACATGTACAGGTTACACAACAGATACAATACATGAACTACTTGATAAAAAAGAAAGAGAATATAATTTATATGGTGACATTTATAATAATGCTTTTGCTCTTAGAATTAAAGATGATGGCTCTTTGGGGTATAGATATTTGATTAAAGATTGTAATGCGAAATTTAACTGGTCAATATTAGAAGAGTATTCATTACCAAATGTTATACATGAGAATGAATGGCATACAATTGATGTTAGAATTGATATGTTAAATGATGTTAATGGAGAATGTAAACCATCTTATGAAAGAAAAATGAAAATATATTTTTATGTTGATGGTAAATTAAAATTAATTTCAAAAGAATTACCAGAATTTAATTTTAGAGCTTTAAATGATTTGAAAGAAAAACAAGAAGGTGTACCATTTAATATTTCATTAGGTGGTGGAACACAAGGATTAGCTGAAATGATAACTCTTAATTATATGGCTTATCCTGAATATGTTTTCCCAATAGAAAAACACTTTGCTGGTACATTTATTGGTGAACTAAAAACATTTAAATTCTATGATTGTAATGTTAATTACACTGAAATACAAAATAATGTAGAATTTGAGAAAAATTCTATTAAAAACTAAAATATTTATTAATAAAATAAAATAGTAATGAAAGGTTTAACTTATTTCAAACTAAAATCACCATATCCAGGTGATATAACAAAAAATTGCAGTCTGGATGGCACTGAAATTGACAACAATTTCTTCGAGCTTGAAAGCCGTGATGTGAAAACAGCATACTGGCAAAATGATACGCTAATAATTGAACGTATGAATGGTGATATTATTAGTGTTCCTGGCATTACTGAAGGCTGTACTAAAAATTTAAACATTGCATACGACAAAGAACAAGGTACTTTATATGTTACACAAGATGGTTATACCCAAGCCATTACAGGCTTTATTAGTTCTGATGTTTTAACAACCATCAATTCTGATGATACGCTTACAGGTATGGGAACAAGAAAAAAACCTATTGGTATATCTCCAATGTTTGAAACAGGACAATTCAGACCTGCTATAAAAATTATTGATACTACTAAAGGTGAAAAATTGCCTGACCCTAACAGAGTAGACCCACGAAACAGATTTGTTACAATTGAAAATGTTTCTGATTATGGTTATTTATATGATTACAATGGCGTTAGAAAAATAGCATGTGATTTACGTGACTCTTCTTCAGAATGGAGAATACCAACTAAAGAAGATTGGGATGATATGTTAAATGCTGTCGAACCATGTTTAGAAGATAGAAATCATGATAAAGTAACATGTAATCGTGATTTAGGACGTTTTGCTGGAAAGTTATTAAAAAGCGTTGATTTTTGGCGTTTAGAAAGTATTAATCCATGTGATTCAAATAATGGTTGTAATTGTGGTAATGATTGTAACACATCTAATGGTTGTGGCACACGTTATGCAAACAATTGTGATGGTTATTGTGGTGAATACACTGAAAATGCTTGCTCAAAACCTAATCCTTATCCAAACAGAGGTATTGACAAATATGGTTTTGCTGCCGTTCCTGCTGGTTATGGTGATGATGGTGGTAGATTAGATTACTTTGGTGAAAGAGGATGGTATTGGACTGCAACTAATCAATGTGCAACTAATGCCTATACAAAACGTTTTGAATATAATAAATCATCTGTTTATCAGGAAGTGATAAGCACAAGTAATTTATTATCATTAAGATTAGTTAAAGATTATGATGGTACTAACTTCAGTGAAAGAGAAACTATATTAGGCTCTGATTATTCAACAGTATTAATGCCATCTATCAAATCAGGTAAAACTATTTGGATGTCTACTAATGTTGCATTTTCAAATAGATATTATGGTCCTGTTGTTCCTAATAATGGAATGAATTTAACATATACTAAGAAATTCTTTGTTAATGAATGGGATGGAAAAAGATGGCTTAAAAATGAACTTCGAAATGGCGATTCTATTGTAATATTAAAAGCACCAACAGGTGAAGATAATGTTGAATACAGAGTTATTAATGGCGAGTTATCTAATGTTGCTACTTCAATATATGATGAAGTAATAATTGCCATCAGACCTCAATTAGACTCATTGAAAGGTGCAATTGCATCTGAAACAATTCGTGCTAAAGAAGCTGAAAGAGTATTAGATACTAAAATTGATACTGAAACTGCTCGTGCAGTACATGTTGAGAATGGTATTATTGACCAATTAACACAAGAGATTGATAGAGCAAAACAAGCAGAAGGAGCATTAAGTGACCGAATTGATGCAATCAGTACAGGTCATACAGAAGATATTGCACAATTAAATCAAAAAATTGATGATGAAATTGCTCGTGCTAAAGAAGAAGAAGAGTTCTTAGACCAAAAAATTGAAAACGAAACTGCTCGTGCTGAAGCTGCTGAAACTAAATTGGACGAAGATATTAAAAATGAAACTGATAGGGCTACATTAGCTGAAGAAGTAATACAAGAAAATCTTGACAATGAAGTAAAAAGAGCACTAGCTGCTGAAGAAGCTAATGAGAATGCTATAAATGCTGAAGCCGAACTAGCTCGTGCAAATGAAGAGCATTTACATCAAATGATTTTGGATGAAGCTAATAGAGCAAGTGGTGTTGAAGCATCTTTAAGAGAAGATTTAACAAATGAAATCGCTCGTTCAACTAATAAAGATAATCAATTAGACCAAAAAATTGAAGCTGAAACTGACCGTGCTGAAGCTGCTGAAGATTTAATAAATAAAAGAATTGACGATATTGGTACAGGTCACACAGAAGATATAACTGCATTAACTAAAAAGGTTGATGATGAAATTGCTCGCTCAATAGCTGAAGATACAAGATTAGACCAAAAAATTGATGATGAAATTGCTCGTTCAACTGAACAAGACACATTAATTACTGGACGTTTAATTGCGAAAACAGGTAGTGTGATGGATGCTGCTAATGGAAGTTTAACTTTAGCAACTGAAGATGCTGCTAATTCAATAACAATAAGTTTAGATTTTAACTTCGGTTCAATCTAATTATAGTAAATAAAATTTAGAAATATAATAAAAAAAATGGGTAAAAGATTGCAAATAAGAAATCATGCTGAAGTCTTTGACACAAGAGATTCAGCTTTAGCCTATATTAACGATATATACAAGGGTCAATCATTAGTTGCTGAACCAACAGTTTATCTGTATGGTTCAGCCTTGAACCCTAATATTATTCTTGCTATTGGTTCAGTAGGTAATGGTTCATTAGCTGCTAAAAACAAAGTATTTTTAATTGATACTGCAAGATTAGACGCTGATATTGCACAATTGAAACAAGATGTATCTGGTGATACTGAAAATATTCAAGATATTTTAACTAAATTAAATGCGGTTATTGTTGGTTCAGGTCTTGATTCTGATGGTACTTATCAAGTAGATATTGATGATGATTTATTAAAAAAAGCAACATCATTAAATGATGCCATTAAAAAATTATCTGCATCATTACAAGCAACTGCCAAAGCAACCGACTTAACAGTTAAAGATAGTGAAACTGTGCATTTAGAAACAACTAAGACAAGTACAGGTGTACTTTTACAAGCATTTTCGAAAATATCAGAATATGGTAAATTAGACCCTGATTTTAATGATAATATCCTTATCAAAATGTCAGATGGTTTATATGCAACAGTTGACTTATCTTATGATGAAAATACAGGTATTTTGACATTCACAGCATCTAAAACAAAAGATGATGGTACAGTAGGTGTTCGTATTATTGAGAAACAATTTAAAATTGGTTTACATACAACTATGAAATCAGTAAGTTATGACCCTGAAACTGAAACTTTAATTTTTATTTTAACAGATGCAGATGGTAATGAATATACTGAAGTTGTAGATGCAACTGGTTTAATCACTGAATGGGATGTTGAAAACAAAGTAGGTTCTGCTGTTTATTTAACTAAAACAAGAGTTAAAGATGGTCAAGATAAACTTTCTGCTGATGTTATTATTTCAGGTGGTGATGGGTGGAATATATTGGAAAAAAGTAAAACAACAGGTGGTTTATTTGTTAAAGGTTATGCAAATAATATTAAATATAAAACTGATGTCACTGTTGAAAATGCTTTAGATACTTTAACATTAAATGACCAAACAAATTTAGCTGATGCAAAAGCATATACAGATGCACAAGTATCTGCTGAAACTAACCGTGCCAAAGGTGCAGAACAAGTTTTAACAGATAATTTAGCTGCCGAAGTTACACGTGCAAAAGCTGCTGAAAAAGCTAATGCTGATGCAATTGCTATTATTAATGGCGATAATGATACTGTTGGTTCTATTAAAACTGCATTAAAAGATGCAAAAGCATATACAGACATTGAAACTGACCGTGCCAAAAGTGCAGAACAAGCATTACAAGTAGAATTAAATACATTAAATGGTAATGAAGCTGTTTCTGGGTCTGTTAAAAATGCAATATCAATTGCTAAACAATATACTGATACACAAGTAGATGCTGAACAAACTCGTGCTGAAGCTGCTGAACAAGTATTAACAAATGCTGTGACAATTATAAATGGTAATGAAGCACAAGAAGGTTCTATAAAAAATGCAATAGTTATCGCCAATGAGTACACTGATGAACAATTAGCACAACATGACCATGATTCATTAATTAAAATTGATGAATTAAGAGATGATTTAAATGCTGAAATTAAAAGAGCCACTATTACAGGAAAAGAAAGCAAATCATTATTAATGAATATTGCACAAGGTTCAACAGGAACAACTATTTCAGGTGATGTTAAAATATCTACTATAACAGGTAATATTATATCAGAACAAGATGGTGGTATTTTTGCTTATGTAACATTAAAATATAATGCTGCGGAAAATGCTCTTTATTTTAACAATGGAACGCCTGTTGATACTAAAATCCAATTATCATCTGCAAGTTTAGTTGATGATGCTTATTATGATGCAAACACAAAAACAATTGTAATTGTATTTAATGATGCTGATAAAACAACTGTTAAAATTCCTGTTGGTGATTTAATTCCTACATTAGCTGTTGGTAGAGAAACAGGTAGTGCAGTTATTATGAGATTAGTTACTGAAGAAAATCTAAATACAATATATGCTGATGTCGATATTTCAACTGCATCTGTAAATATATTACAAAATGTTAATGGTGCTCTTTTAGTACGTGGTACTGCTGATAACATCAAATATGGACAAAACAGTAATGTTAAAGCTGCTCTTGATAATTTAACATCAGCTTCAACAGGTAATTTAGCTGCTGCAAAAGCATATACTGATGAACAAGTTGCTATTGAAAAAGCTCGTGCAGAAGGTGTTGAAAGTACATTAAACACAACTATTCTTAACAATACAACAAATCTTCAAGGTCAAATAACTGCTGAAGTTACACGTGCCACTAAAGCTGAAGAAGCAGAAACCAAACGTGCTGAAGCTGCTGAAGCTGCATTAGATGCAAAAATTGGTGTTAATAGTGATGCTATCACTATCATTAATAGTGATTCTGGTACTACTGGGTCAATCGCAAATGCTGTTGCTACTGCAAAAGCTGCCACTGATACTGCAATTGAAAATGAAAAAGATAGAGCAAAAGCTGCTGAAGCTGCATTAGACGCAAAAATTGCTATTATAAATGGTAGTGGTATAGGCTCAATGTCTGATATTTTAGATAAAGCAAAAGCATACACTGATACTTCAATTGCCCCAATAGCAGGTCAAATTGAAAATGCTAAACAACAAGCAATTGCTGCTGCTGCAACTGATGCAACAACAAAAGCCGACAAAGCTAAACAAGAAGCAATTGCTGCTGCTGCAACTGATGCAACAACAAAAGCAAATTCTGCTGAAACAAATGCGATTTCGGCTGCTGCTATTGATGCAACAACAAAAGCTGATAAAGCATTATCTGACGCAAAATTATTTACAACTTCTGCAACAACACAAGCATTGTCTGATGCAAAAGCATATACTGATGCACAACATATTTATGTAACAGGTGCTAGTGTAAATGCATCAACAAACGTAATAACATTAGGTTTCCAAAACAGTGTTCAAACTGTGAATATTGACATTTCTTCAATAATAGAAGCTGCTGTAACTAAAGCAGTTACACAAGCTGTTGCGCAAGCTAAACAAGAAATTCAATATACAATTGTTCCTACTTCTTCTACAAATGGTACAGTTGATAATAGTAAGAGTCCTCGTGAAATTTCTATTGATGTTACAAATGTTAACAATGGTACATATACAAACACTCCTTAATAAGAGTGCATATATACGAAAAGGAGAGCAGTTTTGCTCTCCTTTTTTATTGCATACTTTCCATATAACTATTATATTTTTCTTCTGAAATTTTATCAAAATCTTTATCAATAATATCAAAAATACTACCAATAGCCACTTTCCATTTTTTAGAAATAAAATTATTTGAATTTACATCTTCTTCAACAATTTTCAATAATGAAGCTGGTAATTCGCCTTCTTCCATAAACTCATTTACATCTTCTTTTGTTAAAGAGTCTATAATTTTGTTATATGCTTCAACCTCTTCTTTAATTTCAGCTTCTTCTAATTGTTTTTGTCTTGTATCATAATCTTCAAGAACTTCCTGCCAATTAATTCCACATTCTTCAACGAATGGTGGTACTTCACCTGCCGATTTCCAAAATTTTATTTCTTTATCTTCAATAGTCATTAATTGTTCATATGTATCTTGGTCAGTTGGTTTGTAAGGTTCTCCTGAAACCAATTTTGATTGGTCAACAGTAAAATAATTTCTATCTTCTGGATTATTAATTAATATTTTATCTCTAATATCCTTAGAGAAACAAACTAATAATGGTTTGATACGTTTATTAAACTGTTCCAAATATTTTTGTACATTATATTCAGTATCTTCATCGCAAAATGTATCATTTTCATCTTCAACCACTTCATTATCAAGCAATATACAATTAAAAATTAATTCATCCTCTTCAGTTAAATTAGGGTATTCAACTTTAGCACACTCCACTTTATCTTTATAAACAGGTAAATCACGTTCATTATTTTTTACTTTTTTTCTATAAGCAGTCCACATTTTATCAACTTCCTTCGTAATTTCAACCTTTTCTTCACCTTCGATTGTGTAGTAATGTGTTACTCTTTTAACATCTGAATGTGATTTGGATTTTCCTGTGTTAATATAATATATTGTATCACCCATATGAACATTCAAATTATGTTTTATTGCTAATTCATACCAAGCTTGTCTTGCTTTTTTACTACCTGCTGCTGTAACGTTCCCACAATCTTTAATATATTCAGACAAATCTTTTTTAATTTTACCAACTGAAGCAATTTCTTTCAATGGTATTTTCAAATTATATATTTTATCAATATAATCATAATACATAATCAAAAATTCTTGTCCTTTACCAAATAGTAATAAATCAATTGCTTTATTCATGAATTTTTCTATATACAATGGCATTTTTTTAGATTTAATTGTATTACCAACTAATTTTGTTTTACCATTTTCCAAATAATCAGCATAATTTTTACGAGAGAAATTAATAGTTGCTTGGGCATATTCATCAATACCAAGCCCCATTTTACCTCTCATGAATAAATCATTAAATTCAGCAACATCAGCTTCTACGCCATGATATTCTTGCCCTTCTTTTGTGTTACGATTAAGACCTTTTCCAATATAATGACGTTTATTTAGTTCTTCTTCAGGTGGCATTTGAAAGTTTACCCCATCAGTGTCCATTACAATAGGTTTATATCCTCTATCTTTAAACCACTTGTTCATTAATCTTAATGATTGTCTGCCAATACAAGTTGTTTTTTCAGCACACATTAAATCGCCCCAATTAAATAAATTAGGAGCACCAAAACCACCAAAGAATGAATTACCAAATATTTTGAATGGCAACTGTTTTTTATCATTAGCTGATTCTTCAGATTCATATTTTTGAAGTTCTTCTTTTAACAGTTTTAATTCCTCAGTTGTTCCTAAAAAAGTTTCAATATATTCTTTTTTCTTTTTAGCCTTTTTGCCTGCAACGCTTTTCAAGCCTTTGAATTTTTCACGTTCAGATAAAATATATTCCAATAAGGCTAACATAACACCTGAAATATCTTCACCTGTTGAAATCATCCAACTTAAAATAATAGATGGATAAAGAGAATTATAGTCCAATTTAACAACTCTATCAACATATCCAACTGATAGAAGTCTTGATAAACCACCTGTAAATGCTCCAGATGATGCATATGATGGTAACGCAAGGTCATTTTCATAACTCCAAGCCAACATAATCATTTTCCATGTAGCTGCTGTACCCATTGTACACACTTTTCCAAAAGTCGTTGGAAGAAGTTTTCCCAATAAGAAATTAGACTGATTATATCTTAATTCTACTTTATCTGTTTCATATAAGTCATCCAACAAATATCTTTCAACAATATATCTTCCAGTTGTCTTTACATATATTTCGTTTGTTGAATTATCTTTGATAGTGCCATCTTCCAATAAAGTGTAACGAATTTTTTCTTCAGTAATTTCTTCAAATTTATTACCAGATGCAATTTCAGTTAATTTGTTTATTTCTTCTTCATGTTCTAATAATTCAGTTTTATCATGAATATAACTTTGAATTTCAGTGATTTTCTTTGAAGCGTTTTCAATTTCTTGTTCTGTATAAAAAGTTAACTGTTTCTTATCAATTACCTCATTATAAGTTTTGGAAAATGTCTTATCAGTTATTTTAAACCAGTGTCCATTTTCATCATTAAATGCATATTCATTTACAGTGTCAGCCCATGTAACATTAATATCATTACCTGGTACATAAACACGATTAGGCTTATTTAATTTAGAATATTTTGTGACATATTTCAAATCAGCTTTTTTCATGTTACTGTCTTGTGCTTGCGCTCTTCTAACAGCATGTAATGAATCAGTTACATTAAATCCCCAAATTACTGTTGGGTAATAATATTCAATTTCACCACCCAATTTAAGAACTGACTGTTTCTTTTTCTTATAAATTGATTTTGGAAAATATTTTGCGCTTTCAATTTGCATAGAAGTTCCTAACAAAGCCAAACGTTTTATTAAAAAGTCCCAGTCAAAGTTCTCAGAGTTATGACCTGTTATAACATCAGGTTTTTCACTTCCAATTATTCTTAAACACTCTCTAATAGCTTCTAATTCATTTTGTAACCGTTCTTCACCTTCACCTGTAATCGTAATGATTTTTTCAAAACCCTTATTTGTTCTAATACCCACCTGATTGATAGCACATCTTTCCGCTTCCAAACCCTGGGTTTCCAAGTCCCATTCAAGACGTTTCAATTGGTCATAATCATCATATCCTTTGAATAACCGTTTACCCGTAGAAATCATAAATTGCTCAACAGGTGTAATTGCTAAAAATTCTTTACTACTTCCTGTTGAATTTTTATCATTAGAATATATTGGCTTTTTCCCTTCAACAAAGAATTGACTAAATTTTTTAAATGGCATTGAAAATTTAGCATAAAACATCACACGATAGCCATTTTCAAGACGTTCAGTAGTCTCCCCTTTGTTGTTGTAAATATTTAAGCCTTTAGTTGCAATACCATATTCAGCCATCTTCTTCATAAGCAGCTTTCTATCTCCACCATATAATTGTCTTGCTGCTGATTGTTTTGCCCACACAAAAGGATAAAACGCTTCACGTTTCATTCTTTTAATACCTTTTGCATCATTATATATAATGATAGCATCTTTATCATCATAACTGCACTCAATATTAATGATACGTTCCATTGGGTCATGCCCTTCAAGGAATTTATTGATTCTTTCAGAGGTTATTTTTTCTATCATAAATTACTATTTGATTTCTGTTTAAAAGTTAAGGTCACATTTCAATGACCATCATTTTTGCAAATATACAACTTAGTTTCAATTAAAGCCACAAAAAAATCGCATATATTTTATTACATGCGATTTTTAATATTATTTAATGATTTACTTTTTTATAACACCATCCATGATATAAATCATCAATTCATCTTGGATTGGCATAATCAGTTCACCAACTGGGTATGTTTGTTCACCACTCACCAAATCGGGATTAAAGTTGATTTTAAATTGTCCTCGATATATACCAGGTTGTTTTGTGTCCCTTTCTTTCCATTCATATACAATTACAAATTCATCAACACAACTATTATTTTCACGTGGCACTATTGAAGCTTTTGCATTCGCAATCTTCATAATACCATTGTCAACATTAGTCATTGAAAATGTAATAGAAGCATTTTGTATTGCTTCATAAAATTTGTTAAAATCATGTCTACCATCATTTATTAACTCCATTCTAAGATGTGGTAAGACCGAGTTTTTATTTATATAAAATTCTTGTGCCATATTAATTCATTGCTAAATCATTTTTTATTATACTATCTAATGGTATTACATTTCTATATATTGCTCGATTTTTAAAATCTACTGAAAAATCATATCTTATTAAATAATCTGAACCAATAATGCCAATTATTTCACGACCACAAGCACTTTTAATATTACTAATTACACCTCTCAAATCTGATGTCATAAATTGATGCTGTATTTTTACAGAATCACCCAATTCGCCTATTATATATGATGCTTGTACATCTTTACCACCTGAAACACCATGAATAGTCAAATCAATATATTTAATAAATTGAAAATCATTTTTATGCTTCAAATAGTAAGTTTCATCTATTAATGACATATTAGCTCCTGTATCAATAATAAAATATTTTTCTTCACCATTAACAGGAATATTTGTTATTGGTGTGTTTATGCCATCGTTTTCAGTCTGTTCGAAATAATATAAGAAATCAGTATTTTTCTTTCCATTATCACATGATGTTATACATAATGTACATAACATTGATAGCACTAAAAACAGTTTTACAATTTTTCTTTTCATATCTTTTTATATTGTTTGCAAAATTAAAAATTTAATATATAATTTCCAAATTTTAGAAGTTAATAATATTAAATTACTCCTAATATAAATAGCTTTTTTTAAAGCATAAAATAAAACTATTTATATAAAAACATTATAAAATGGCAATTGATAATGAAAAGAAAAAATTATTTCATCAGGTAAGAACTCGTTTAGGTGCAGGTGTAAGAGGTGTTGAAATTACTGATGACATGCTATGTGATTTGTTAGAAATGTGTGTTAATGATTATGCTGAGAAAGTACAAAATTGGATAATCGAAAACCAATGGGCTAGCTTATATGGTAAAAATTTATCATCAACTGATATGGCATTTGCATTATCAGTTAGAACATTAGATTATATGAAAGATTATTCTTATTGGTTTTCCAAAGAAGTTGGTTTACAACAAAGAGGACCTTGGGAATTAAAAAAAGATTATGTTGAAGTTGAAAAAGGTAAACAAGTTTATATTATACCAGCAGGTAGAGAAATAAATAAAGTACTTTATACAACCCCCCCAACTTCACAAGCAGCTTTATTTGCTAATTATGCAGGTATTGATGTTGGTTTTGGTGGTGGTTATGCTCAGATTGGCGGTGGTGGGGTTGGCTCAGGACCTATTGGTGGATTTTATACAATGCCAGCATATGATACTGTATTATTATCTGCTGACTTAGCATACAAAAACCGATTATTAAGGTCTGATTTAACTTATAAAGTAACAGCAGGACCAAATGGTACTAAATTATTACATTTATTATCCACTCCTGGCTCTAACTTATCATTTGGTTTTTCTGGACCTGGAATTGGTGTTGGTGCAGGTTTATGGGGAATGGTAGGATGTCAAGTATGGTACACTTATTATGATGTAAATCCAGGGGATGAAGATGAATGTAGAAAGCAAAACCCCGATTTATTAATATCTCCTGACCAAGTACCTTTGGAAGAGATGGATTATTCATATTTAAACAGTCCAACTAAAACAATTGTACGTCAGTTATTGGTAGCAGAAGCAGCCCATACATTAGGTTTAGCTAGAGGTAAAAATTCTGGTAAAATTTCTATACCAATGGCAGAAATGCAAATGGATTATCAAATGTTATTAAATTTTGGTACAGATGAAAAGAAAAATGTAATGCAAAAATTAGAAGAGAGACTGTTAAGAATGTCACCTGCTGAAGTCATGAAGAGACAAGCTGAAATTGTTGAAGCAGCTATGCAAGCAAAACGTGGAGTACCACTTGGTTTATATGTAATATAAAATAAGGGAGCAGTTGCTCCCTTATATCTTTATACCCAAGACATTAACAATCCTCTTTTGGCTAAAATTAATTCAACATCCACCAATGGCATACCAAAATGAAATACTAAACGACCCTCTTCAGGATATTCAAAATCAGGGTCATTATCAGGATTATCTAGGTTTTCAGAAGCCAATGCAATACAATTATCTCTACAATCTTGCATTGAAAAGCACATATTATCTTGCGCCAAATCAAATTTTATATTATAAATTTTTAATTCCTTTATAATTTCATATTGAGAATCTTCAAATAAAAAATCACCTGCAATGCCACTAGGTTTTTCTTCAAAACCTTCAGCCCAAAATGATTCTTTTTGCGCATCATCGCCAAATAAAAATTGATACAATCTTCTACCATCCACATCAGTTCCCTTTTCCCTAACATATAGAAGTCTCATATCATCATAATTTTCAACATCATCTAACATATTATATATCAATTACTTTGTTATTTTTAATAAAATTGATAAAGACCATTGCACAAGCTTCTGCATCAGCAAGAGCATTATGATAATTTTTTAAATCATAGCCAATATCTTCACATAATATATTTAGTTTGTGTGAATCTAAATGTTTATTATATTTTCTTGATAATTTTAATGTATCAATATATTGATAATCATTGTTAGTATCAAATGCTCGTGAACAAGCATTAATGCAGCTTTTCTCAAATGCAGCATTATGAGCAACAATTGGTGAATTACCAATCATTTTATCTACTTTTTCCCACACTTCAGGAAATTTAGGGGAATTTTTAACATCTTTATATTGCAATCCATGAGCAGCAACACAATGTTTTTCAAAATATTTTGTCTGTGGATTTATTAAACTATAAAATTTATCTACAATTTTACAGTTCTCTACTATAACAACACCAACAGAACACACAGTTTCACGATAACCATTTGCGGTTTCAAAATCTATTACTGCAAACCTATTGTTTGTTTTTCTTTTTACCATACATTTTTAAATCTTTTAAAATTTCTGAATTAATTAGTTCTTCCATTTTTGGCGAAAGTTTTCCATATGAGTTTAAACCACAATTAAATGTAGTTAATTCAGAAAGAATTTTTTCAACATCTTTTAGAGTTAATACTCTAAATACATTACTTTTCATTTTCGCTTTTTATAACTGCTTTTATTATATCTTCTTTGGACATTACCTTTTCCCACATTTCAAGGGAAATATCATCATCGAATAGTTGATAATAAACAGTCACATCTTCTGTTTGTGATAAACGGTGTACTCTATCCATAACTTGCCAATTATCAGATGGAACCCATGAATAAGAATTAAATATACAAATATGGCTTTTTGTCAATGTAATACCAACCCCTGAAGCAAGAATTTGACCTATGAAAACTTTCTTTTTGGGGTTATTCATAAATTCATATTCAGCTTTATCTTTTTGCACATTAGTTTTCTTACCATCATAAACAACAGCCATATCACCAAAATGCTCTTTAAATTTTTTTACTTCATTTTCAAAGCAACAAACAATTAACACTTTTTCACCATCTTCGATATGTTCTTCTGCTAATGAAATTGTATTCTCAATCATTTTATTGGCTAAATATCTTCTCACAAGACCACCTTCAATGAGTTCTTGATATTTAGAAACATCAACACCTGTTAAATATTGTGCATTTAAATAATCTTGCCATAATTTACGATATTCAACCATTTCATCATCAGTTAAAGTGTAATAACGAGTAAAAATGGTTTTTTTAACCATTCCAGGAATATCTTTTTGTAATCGCCTAATGTATAAATGTTTAATTTTTTCTCTTAATTCATCCAAATTACTTGCACCATCACAAATTTTTATCTTAGTTCCATCAGATTTATTTATGGTCTTTGCATCACAAAATCTATCCATATAATAATCATAATTTTTTGCTATATCAGCATCAATTAATTTTAAAATGTGATATAAATTAAGTGGTCTATTTGTCAATGGAGTGCCTGTTATACAATATATTGCTTTCGGTTTCGTTCTATTTAAAAAATCATCTAATGTTTTATATCTGACTGAAGTATTATTAGCCAATTTTTGTACTTCATCAATAATAACCAAATCAAACTGAGCAAGAAACAATTGGCTCTTAGATAAAGCTTCTTTAATTACTTCTTTTTTACGAGATTTTTTCATTTTTGGTTCCATCTCTCCATTTTTTCCCTTTTTACCTTTACATTTGACCATTATAGGAATTTTGATTTTTTTATTTTTCCCATTTTCGTCTTTATATGTTTCAATTTTATAATCAGGTTCTAATGGAATATGATAAAAATTATCCAATATATCATAATTTATTACAGTATATTGTTTGTCTGACACCCACTTTTTACCAAAAATAATACCAATGTTATCTGGATTTGTATAATAAGATAATTCTCGCTTCCAAGTACCTTTTAAAGACGCAGGACATATAATTAACACTTTTTTATATCCACCTGCCATAGATGCCACAATAGCTGAAGTAGTTTTTCCGAGACCTTGCTCATCCGCAAGAATGGCTTTATTCCTTGTGATAAGGAACTTTACGGCTTCTTCTTGATGTGGCTTCAATGAACGATTCAAATGGGCTGTAAGCGCATTATATGGACTAAAATCAATATCGTTTGTTTTATAATCTTTAACAAAAATATCATCCATTAATGCTTTTTTAGGAACAAATGTTAATAATGGTTCTATTACTGATTTTCTATATCTTACATAACAATGATAACTATCACCCATTTCACCTATAATAGACATTATAAGTAACTTTTCAGGAATAAAATCTATGTCATTTTTATCTGCAAATGATTTTCCAAACCAATCTGTTATTTTAATGGTTTTGTTTACCTTTATAGGAGCATACTGATAATTTTCCAATATATATTTTATATCAAACTCTGATAATTTTCGATAGCCTTTATCTGAAAGGTTCTTCAGATAAGTTACATATAAATTAGTTCCATCATAATTTCTTATGATGGAGTATGCTTCTTCTATTTTAGATACACTAATTGCCATTATTTTAAACCATGTTTTTGCAAATATACGACTTATTCATCATATTTACAACTATTTATTTTAAAATATTCGATATGGCTAAAGTAATTTTTGCCCCTAATAAACTTGATAAAAATAAATTTACAATATTTTTAGCTGGTAGTATAGATATGGGGAAAGCTAAAGATTGGCAACAAGAAATTGAGGATAAATTAAAAGATGAAGATGTTATACTTTTTAACCCACGTAGACCTGATTGGGATTCATCATGGGAAGAATCAATCACAAACCCACAATTTAGAGAACAAGTGGAATGGGAACTAAATGCTTTAGAAGAAGCTGATATGATTGTTGTTTATTTTGACCCTAAAGGAAAAGCCCCTATTACATTAATGGAACTTGGTTTACATAAAGATGACAAAATTGTTGTATGTTGTCCTGAAGGTTATCATAAAAAAGGTAATGTAGATGTTGTTTGTCACAAATACAACATAAAACAAGTAGATGATATAGATGGATTGGTTAAAGAAATAAAAACTGAAGCATTTACCTTAGATGAATCTATTTGTAATAAGTTTAAACAATTGATTAAATAATGAGTAATATAATACCAATTAACAGAAATAATAAGTTTTTCTCAAAAGAAGATTTTGATTTTGAGTTAGAACTTGGGATGGAATATCTTCAAGAAGATGTCAATCAAAGTATTATTCTCTATGAAGTCGATTTAGAAGCCACTAATATGAATGCTGTTTATAAAGAATCTAATCGTAATAATATTAGATTTAAAACCCCAAAAGAATTAACAGTCATATACGAAATAGAAGCACCAAGAACAAAATCATATGAAAATAAAACAAGTGGTGGTATTTATTCAATTAATGGTAATTTAAAAGTTGGTGTGTTTCAAAAAACTTTAAATGACCAAAATTGTGAAATTAAAAGGGGCGACTATATTGGAATTGCTATTGATTCAGAAAGAATGGCATATTTTGTGGTTACTGATGATGGAAAATTGAACACTGATAATGCGCATACAATGTGGGGAACAAAACCAATATTTAGAAGTATTGAAGCCACCCCAGTAGATAATAATGAATTTAACGGAATGTAAAATGCCTAGACAATTTTTAAATAAAATGAAACTTCGTGAAAAAGCTATTGGTAGAGATAGAAGGGAGAATTTTGCAAAAGAAATTCTTTACAAAGACACTCCACTTCCTAAACCATTAGAATATACTGATATTGATGCATCATTTAAAGATTTTGTGAGTGATACATTAGATATTGCATATGAGGGCAAAAGATTACCAACATTCACATTATTTAGCAATCAGCGTTTTTCTGAATATTCCCAAACATGGGAACATGTTGATGAAAACAGAAATTTATTAATGAATTTTAAAACAATAAGCCGTGAAAATAATCCTAGATTTGGAGAAAATCAAGGTGGGTTATGGAACATACCAGGAGAAAGACATTATACAATATTAACAAAAACGGTTCTTGATGATAATGGTACTGAAAGTTTTGAAAGATATTCTATGAAACAACCTTATGCTGTTGATTTAATTTATAATATTAATTTGATAACTAATAAATATGAACTGATTAATAAATTCAATGCACTTGTTAATGAAGCTTTTAAAGCAAGACAATGCTATATTAGACCAAATGGGCATTTCATTCCAATGATATTAGATGAAATTTCAGATGAAAGTGAATATAGTATTGAGGACCGTAAGTTCTTTTCTCAAACTTTTACTATTAAAGTAATGGCATATATTATTCATGAAAAAGATTTTCAAGTAGAATCCTACCCAAAAAGAATAATGGTGGTATATGATGGAGATGCTAAAAAGAAAAAGCCAAATGTTGATATTGAAGAATTAGATGATATTAATTATGAAAATAAAAGAATTGACATTTCAATTGATTTCCCTGAATTTATTGAAACTGTAACATTTACAATTGATTGCGATGTCAATGTTGAAAAATCTACATTGGATAATATAAGATATTATAGATTAAATGTTAATGGAACACCAATATTTCCAGAAAAAGGATTTATATTAAAAGAAAATGATGAAGTTAAATTAAGAATTTTTAAATTTGACATTTCACAACCTTCAAAGTTAATGTTTCATGGATATGACCCAAATATTCGTTTAAAGAAAAACTACACTCCTGAATTAGTAAGTGATGAAAAATCTAATTATGAAGAGATTATTGTTGACTAAGAACTTTATGTATATTATTTTTTAAATAAAAATGGATTTAAAATTATACGAAATAATAAATTTAGAACAGGCAATTGATGAATTAATTAAATATGATTTATCTTTTACATTTAAAGTTTCATTAGATATAATGCGGAACAAGGAAGCTTGTAAAAATATTACTGATTTATTTTTCAACAGAATGTCAAAAATATTTGATAGTTATGAAAAATTATATGATGCATCTTTAAGAACTGAAGAAGAATCTATTATATTTAATGAAGCTTTGAATACGACTGTTGATGTACACATTAAACAATTATCTGTTAATGATATAGTAATTGAAGATAATGTTAAAGTAAAATTAGTTTTATTTAATAATCTAAAACCAATGTTAATAGATTATTAACATGAATTTAGCCTGTGTTTTTGTAATTACAATAGATATTTATATTAAAATAAAATATAAAAGAACATATGGCAACAAATAATAATAGTGCAAGACAGACACATGTTAGCCCTGGTATATATACTAAAGAAACTGATTTAACTTATGCCGTTAAATCATTAGGTATTACAACTTTAGGACTAGTAGGTGAAACTGTGAAAGGACCAGCCTTTCAACCACTTTTAATTGAAAATTGGAACCAATTCACTAACTATTTTGGTGGCACTAATCCATCACAATTTAAAGGTAGTGGATATTTGAAATATGAAGCTCCATATATCGCAAAATCATATTTAAGACAATCTAATCAATTGTATGTCACACGTGTATTAGGTCTTTCAGGATATAACGCTGGTCCTGCATGGGCTATTACTGCATATGCACCAGCAGGTAAAGATGGTAAAGATATGTTAATTGCTATCTTACGTTCAAGAGGTGAATATCAAAAAACTGCTTTTGTTTCAACTGCAACTGAAGAACAATGTGAAGATGTTTATGAATATGATAAATTAGTTTATTATGTTAGTGATGTTGATAATGTATCATTAGTTCCAAGTAAAACATTTAATTTAGGCTCAGGATGTGATAAGTTCTTTGGAGTTACAACTGACCCATCAGGTGATTCATACTTCAATGTAAGCCAAATAAATTACGGTAAATTTACTATTTCTGGTACTACTGATAAAGGTATGACTTTCTCATATGCAGTGTCTTTAAATCCAGGTGATAAAAACTATATTATCAATGTATTAGGTACTCAACAAGATATTGGTGACACCGAATTATATGTTGAAGAATTATATGATGTAGCTTTAGTACAGTTAATCGAAAGTGGTGATATTACAGGTATTAACAAACAAATGGTAGGCTTCCCACCAATTAAAGTTACTCCAGCATACGCTTCATGTAATGATTTATTATTAGAAGATGAACAACTTTTAACTAAAAGAGATATTGGTAAACGTTTCTTAGCAACTCAGGACTCAATTAACCCTGAAACTAAAGAAATGTGGAATGTTCACAAAACTACTGATAATGGCGTGAGTTATGTGGTAACTCCAGCGGTTGCAGGTAACATTTATCAAGTAATTTCATTTGTAACAACAGCAGGTACACGTGAATATTATTACAATGAAACAGGTGAAAAATTAGGGGCTGCAACTCCTGATGAACAAAATGTATTGACCGAAGCTGTTGAAGTTTTATCAGATAATTTATTCTATGTTAAAGATGGCGAAAATATAAACCCAATTACTTGTGATTTAAATAATTACAAAGAACAGTATAGATTTGCTTCTACTCCTTGGATTGTTTCTGAATTGAAAGGCGATGCCCAAAATGTAGAATTAGTTAAATTATTCAGATTCCATACAATATCAGATGGTAATGCTTCTAACATACAAATTAAAGTATCTATCGAAAACATTAAGCCTGATGATGGTTTATTTGATGTTGTAATCAGAAGTTTTTATGATACTGATTCATCTCCTGTTGTTTTGGAAAGATATGGCAAATGTAATTTAGTTCCTGGAACTGCAAATTATATAGGTTTAAAAATAGGTACTTCTGATGGAAATTATGTAACAAAATCTAACTATGTGACTGTTGAAGTTAATGAAAATGATAGAGTAAAATCATCAATTCCATGTGGTTTCTTAGGTTATCCTGTTAGAGATTATTCAGGTTTAGTTCCTGGAAATGGTGTTACTGGAACAGTTAAACAACCATTATTGCAATATAATGTTAATATTGATGAAGATATAAGAGCTAAGAAACAATATTTTGGTTTATCTAATTTAGTGGGTATTGATGAAGATATTTTATCATATAAAGGTGTTGAAGCATATAATGGTTTACCACAAGGGTTAACACCATCTTTCCATTTAGATTCACGTCTTGTATCTAAAGAAGATTTATCAACAAGAACAATAGGCTTTACACAAGTTGTTACAGTTGATGGGGAAACAGGCTATACTTGGGTAACTGTAAATAGAAATAATGTGACTTCTGAAGGTATTGAACCTCGTATTGGTACTGATGCATTGATGCAAGGAACAATATATGAAGATATTAATTATCGTAAATTTACTGTTCTTCCTTATGGCGGTTTTGATGGATGGGATGTTTATCGTGCTTCAAGAACAATAACTGATGATTTTAAATATAATAAATATAAAGGAAGTATTAATGCAAAAAGTGGTGTAGGTGCAAACTTCTCTATTATAAATGACCCAGTTGCTTATAATTTTGATGGAAGCACTAAAGCAATTACTTCTGACTGGTATGCTTATTTATCAGCTATCAGAACATTTGCTAACCCTAAAACAATTGATATTAATGTTCTTGCAACTCCTGGTATTGATTATGTTAATAATCAAATGTTAGTTGAAGAAGTAATTTCTATGGTTGAGGATGAAAGAGCCGATTCAGTATATGTTGTAACAACTCCTGATAAACCTTTTGGAGCATCTGATAGTGTTAGTGATATGTACACTCCTGAAGAAGCGGTTTCCAATTTAGAAGAAACAGGAATTGATAGTAACTATACATGCTCATATTACCCTAATATTCAATATTTTGATGCAGATAATAATATATATGTTTATTTACCACCAACAAAAGATGTTGTAAGAAATTTTGCATTAACAGATAATACAGCTTATCCTTGGTTTGCGCCAGCTGGATGGGATAGAGGTGGAATTGATGGGGTAAAACCAAAGAAAACTCTTAAACTTGATGAACAAGACACTTTATATACAGGTGGATTGAATTTCGTTCAAAGTTTTGCACAAGAAGGCTTTAGACTTTGGGGACAAAAAAACTTCCAAATTGCAGATACTCAAATGAACAGAATTGCTACAAGACGTTTGTTATTACAATTGAGAAAATTAATTTCTATTGCTTGTATCAAATTAATATTTGAGCCTAATGATAATACAACTAAAGAAACATTCAAATCATTGGTTAACCCAATTTTAGAAAATGTTTTCAATAATAGAGGTATATCAGACTTTAGAATTGATGTTGATGATTCAGTAGAAGCTCGTGATAGACATGAATTACCTGCAAAAATTTGGATTAAACCAATTGGTGCATTAGAGTATATTGATATTAACTTTATGATTACTCCTGAAGGTGCTAGTTTTGATGATTATTAATAGAAACAAATTAATAGAAACAATAAGGGTGGGCTTAATCAACTCACCCTTTGTTATTTAAAAATATTTAAATAATCTTAAAGATATTTATTTATAAATAAGTTAGATTATGTCTCATAAAGAATCTCTTAATGAAGAAATAATATCAAAAATCAAAAAAGAATTACATAAAGATATGGACAATTCAACAAAGAAAACTATTGAAGAAATCAAAAATATTATAGGAAAAAAACAAACATTAGAAAGTGTTATTTTTTCTGAAGATGATGAAGAAATGGGTGCTCAATCTTTAGGTGGTGAAATACCTACTGATATGGGACAACCTGAGCCACAAATACCACATACTGATAAAGGAATGGATGATGGAAATAATGATATGTCATCAATTGGAGAAATGATGCCTGACATCCAAAATAAAGTAAATACCATTAGACGTATGGCTTTAGAAGGAGTAACAAAATTAGCTGATAAACCATTATCACCTGAATACGACTTTTTTAAAAAAATATTTATGGATTGCGATAAACTATTTGTGAATAAAGACAAAATAAAACAATAATATGTTATTCAAAAAATCAAAATTTGAATAATTATATATAAATAATAAAATTAAATTAAAGACAAATATGAGCGATTTATTAATAAAAATGCCACTTGAATATGAACCATTAAAAAAGAATAGATTCTTATTCAGATTTCCATCTGATTTAGGTATTCAAGAATGGTGGGTAGCTTCAGGTTCAAGACCAACAATCTCTCAAAATGAAGTAGAAATTCCTTTCTTAAATACATCTAACTGGGTTATTGGTAGATATATATGGGAAGCAATTACAATTACATTAAGAGACCCAATAGGACCTTCAGCTTCACAAGCTGTTATGGAATGGGTTCGTTTACATTCTGAATCAGTTACAGGTAGACAAGGCTATGCGGTTGCATATAAAAGAGATATTGTTCTTGAAATGTTAGACCCAACAGGTGTTGTTGTTTCTCAATGGATTATCAAAAATGCTATGTTGACTAATGTTAACTTTGGTGAATTATCTTATGATGATGATGGTATTGCAGATATTACAATGACAATCAGACCTCAATACTGTATTTTAAGTTTCTAATATTAAGAAAAAATATTAATAAGAGTAAGAATTGACTTACTCTTATTTTTTTTTATTATTTCACATATTCAATCAAGTAATATCCTTTGGAGTAAGAACTATTCTTTTTATTGATTTTCTTCAATAGATTACCTTCATAAATGTAATCGAAAGTATCATCTTTCATATCCTGATATGAAATAAGATTATTTGGCTTATTTCCACACCATTCAGTTGCAAACAGTATATGTTCATTATAGGGAGAATTATAATGCTTTATCAATGATGATAAATTAATGTTGGTATTATTGGCTTTATTACCATAATGAATATCAAAAGTTTGTGTAATTCCATCATCATTGGTATAATGATACTTAATCATATTGCCATTTTCCCAAGTATATTCCTCATAGTTATGGATTTTATACCGATTACCACCTTTTTCCTCAGATATAAGGTCAATACTCTTCAACTCCCCACTATCATAATATGTAAGTGTACCAACAGTTGTAACACGTTCCCCATTTAATCCATAGATATACAACCTTGTCATATATCCTTGTTTGTTAAAAGTAAATTCACATTTGGAGTTGAGAACTTGCTTACCATTCACATAAGAAATGAATTGATACCGATTATTGATGATGGTAAATGTTTCCACAGCTTTATATTTGAAATTCTGATAATACTCTTTCCGTACTTCAATCAGGTCTCCATCATCATCATACTTGAAATGATACCACTTATCCCCTTTGTTGCCAACCTCTTTTTGAGTGAAAGCATTAACCCAATGTATGCTTTTCACCAAATATTCACCTCTATTATTTGTTTTTTGGGCGAATAAACTAAAACTAATACAGATTACTGTTACAATTAATAAAATTCTTTTCATATTCTATGGTTTTTAAAAATTTTGATATGCAAATATACAAGATATTTTTTTAATCTACAAATATTATTAGTTAAATAATATAAAAAAATTCATTTTGAAGTATATATTATTATAATAAGATAGACAATGAAACAAGTAAAAAATAAAATTATCAGTCAAAAGTACCCTTCTAAAAAAAGAAATAAGTCAAGATGTAAAAAACGTTCACACCCTCAATATGGAACATCTAACTTAGAAAGAAGATTTGCATCTGATTATTTAGATGTTTTAGGAGTGGAATATGTTTATCAGTTTGAAGCTAAAGATATTGGGCGATTTTATGATTTTTATTTACCTAATGATAATTTAATAATTGAAGTTGATGGAGATTATTATCATTCATATGGTTTAACATATGAACAAATGTGCCCTATGCAGAAACGAAATAAACGAGTTGATGAACTAAAAGATAAATGGGCATTAATGCATAGTATTCCAATTTTACGTTTCTGGGAACATGATATAAATGATAATCCAGAGTTTGTATTTAAAAAATTAAAAGAAATGATACAAATACAATCAAAAAATAAAATAATGATGGAGAAAAAGAAAAAACCACATTAAATATTGATTTTTAATATATTATAAATTACTTTTTAAGTAAAAATATATAACATGGAAGGTATTTTGTATGCACCATATGTTGATTATAATAGTACTGATTCTTTTGATTATAAGAATCAGGCATATGATGAAAATTATATGGATTATTTACGAAAAGAATATGTAAAATATAAATTTACAATTGATACGGTTACAAAAGCTAGTTTAGTTGATGATAGGGTTTCAATGATAAATTCATTAGCAAATAATCGTAAAGAAAACGTTAATCCAAATAATAAAATACATTATAGTTATTATCAAGCCCCTGTAAAATTATTAGATATTTATAGTGATTCAGAAAGTTTTGATAAATTATTATACTATTTCAAATCAGGAGAAATGTTTCCATTGATTATTGAATTTTTTGATATTCAAAAAGTTCCTGAATTAGAAAGTGATTTCAAAATGTGGGTGAGAGAAACTAATAAAATAAACACAGCAAGAGGTTTAACAGATGCAGAAAGGCTTAAATATCTTCCTGTAAAGGATTTGAAAGTATCTTTTGGACCGAATTCAAATGCAGTGTTAGAAAAATGTAAATTGCTTGAAGTATATTCAGTGAATACTTATGCAGTATCAGTTAATAAAATTATATTTGTAAGATAAAAATGGCTAAAACAGAAGAACAAAGAAAAAAAGAGTTGGCGATATTAAAAGCCACTAATGAATTGTTGGCAGAAAGTAAAGAGGAAACTCTTTTAAGAGGACATAAAGATGAAGCTGAATTAATTGAAAAAGCTTCATTAGAAAATAAAAGTAAGTTAAAACTTTTGGGTGCTGATGAAAAAGATTTAGAAAATATTCAATATAAAGAACCATCTTCAGAAGAGGTGGCTAAATTTGAAAGATATTGCAAAAATAGAGGAATTGACCCTAATAGTGTTTATAATAAGTCATTAGTAAATACTGTTGAAAGTTCTGCTTCTTCAATATCAACTATTGAACAATCTAATTTGGTTGAGTCAATTATTACCCCTGAAGAAACTGAATATAATTTAGAGGTATCAGATGAATATTCAGATGATATTCAATATGATGTTTTACCATTACCTTCAAATGGTGAAACTTATTCACATAAAAAAAACAGATTACCTGTTTCATTTCTAACAGCATCCGATGAAGATTTTATCACATCACCTAATTTATATAGAGATGGAAAAATAATTGATGTATTGTTGAAACGTAAAATAATGGATAAAACTATTGACCCTAACAGCTTATGTAAAGGTGATAGAGATGCTATTATATTATGGTTAAGAGCAACAGGTTATGGACCAGAATTTCCAATTACTGTACATGACCCTGAACTTGATACAGAATATGAAACAGTAATTGATTTAACAAAAATTGAGACAAAACCTTTTACATTAAAAGGGGATGCTAATGGTAACTTTGATTATCAAACAAAATCAGGTAATTTAATCAAATTTAAATTTTTGAATCATTATGATGAACTTAGATTGATTGAAATGTCACGTGAAGATAATTTAAATGTTAAACGTTTCAGATTAAACAGAATTGTAGAAGAACTTAAAACTGAATTGAAAAATGATAAAGTTCTAAGTCTAAATGACCGAAATAAACTATCAGCTAGTATTGGAACAATTGATAGTTGGTCTAAAAATATTAAGACTAAAAATATTGTTGAACAAGAAAGAGCAATTACCAATACGATGTTATTAAGTATTGTAGCAGTTAATGGTAACAGTGACAAGGATTATATTAAAAAATATGTTAATACTATGCCAGCTCGTGAAGCATTTGATTTTAGAAAATATATTATACAGAACGAGCCTGGTATGAACTTTGAAATAACTGTTAACAGACCAGAGAATCTCGGAGGTGGTTCTTTCAAAACCTTTCTTAACATCGACACTTCTATTTTCATCAATATCGCCTAATTATGAAGCGATTTTAAAAGAAGAATTATGGGGATGTCACAAATATATGGGTTTTTCAATCACTGAACTTAAAAACATGACAATCAGAGATAGAAAAACATATATAAGAAAACATAATGGAGAACAAATTAAAAAACAAACTGATTTAAAAAACAAAGGAAGTAAAACATCAAATAATACAGCCCTTATGAATCAGGTTGCTAGAATGAGACAAGAAGAAAACACTAATATGTCAAATAATATGAAAGCTGCTACATAATGGCAGCTTTTATTATTTGTAATAAACAGAATACTAAATATTTATTTTAAACAAAAGTAGCACGTATATGGTATATGATAAAAGTTATTATGATATGTTAAATTTAATAGAGTCTAAATTAGAAACTATTAAAAATCTTAATTCAGAATTAAATTTAAATAATTTAAATTCTTCAATTTCAAATGTAAGAGAAGAGATTGAAAAAATTGATAGTAAATTTAATTCATTGGTTGATTATTTTAATTCTAGATTAAATCTAAACTTAAATAGCGAAGATGTTGATACTGCTATTAGAAAAATAAAAGAATTAAAAGAGACTGAAGAAAAACAATTAAAAGCTAGTTTAGCCATTCAAAATGCTCATAATAATAACAATATTAAAGAGGAAATAGCATATCGTAAAATTTATAATGATGAAATAAAAAAAGCATTTGATTTGAGAAATGAATTAAATCAAATTGGTATTTCTGATACATTTCTGAATGATGATAAATTAATGAATAGACTAACAAATAGTCTAGATATTGTTGATAACAAATTAAATGATATAAGACATAATATTGTTGATATTGGAAAATCTACTAAAAAACTTAATGAAGAAAATAAAGAGTGGAAAAAAAATATTGATAATATCAAGAAAGGTTATCAACAATTCGCAAGTAACTTAAAGAAATCATTTAACATTATTAAGGATTCTACCGAATTTTGGCGTAAACAAGATGAACAAATAACCAAAATGGTTGCTACTTTTGGCTTAACTAATGATGAACTTAAAAAATATCGTGATGCTTCTTATAAAGCAGGTGTTGAATTAGCTTTTCAATATGGTAAAACACAAGAAGATATGGTAAAACTTCAACAAGGTTATGCTGAAGCTACTGGAAAAAATATTGTGTTGACAAAAGATAATTATGAAGCTCAATTTCAACTACAACAATTAATGGGGGATGAAAATTCTTTAGCTTTTACAAGTGGAATTGAACAATTTGGAGTTGGAATTAATGATGCAAGAGATAGATTGTATGAAATATACAAATTAAATAAAACAACAGGAGTTTCATGGTCAAAAACATCTAAAGAATTAAACAATAATTTAAAATTAGCTCAAAAATATAATTTTAAAGGTGGTTTAGACAATATGATGAAAATGACTGTATGGGCTAACAAGATGAAAATCAATATGCAAACTATTGGTAGCATTGCTGATAAAATATCTAATCCTGAAGGTGCTATTGAAACTGCTGCAAAATTACAAGTATTGGGTGGCGCATTTGCAACAATGGCTAATCCATTACAAATGTTATATGAATCTTTAGATGATGTTGGTGGTTTAGCTCAAAGAGTTGAAAAAATGTTTGATGGTATTGGACGTTTTGATAGAGATTTAGGTGAAGTGAGAATAGCTGGACCTGACCGTTTACGTGTCAAAGCTGCTGCTGAAGCAATGGGAATGTCTTATGAAGAAGCTATGAACATTGTTAATAATAAAGCAAAACGTGGTGCAGTTGAACAAGATGTTAAATTTAATCCTGAAATAACAAAAGATAATCGAGACTTTTTAGCAACTTTAGCTCAATGGAATAATGACAAAAAACAATTTGAAGTTAGAACTTATGATGAAAAGAATAGACAATATATAAATCGTAATATTAATGAATTATCAAATGAAGAAATTGAAAAATTAAGACAAGAACCTGATGATGATATAAGAAAATTAGTTGAAAATACTTTTTCTATTAATGCCAACATTGATAAATTGGTTAATGGTGCTAAGATGGCATTAGCTGCAACACAAGAAGATAAATATGGAGATACATTAAGAAATCAGTTAAAAAATGGTAATGATATGTTATCTCAAATGGAGCATCTTGGAGAAACGTTAGACTCTTTTTATCAAGCAGCTTTAATATATTATGGAGCAAAAGGACTTGGGGGAGCATGGAAAGCTGGAAAAGGACTATTTAATATGGGAAAAATGGTTAGAAATGGGCGTTTCCCTAATACTTTTGGTGGCAATATGACTAATAATATGATTGGAAAATGGTCAAACTTATCAAAAGCAGGAAAAATTGCTAGAGTTGGTGGAGTAGGCGGTGGACTTTTAGCAGGTGGAATTTCAGGTGGTATGAAAGCATATGACACACATAAAAGTGTTGAAGCTATGGAAAATGATAGATTACTTGCGATTAAAAATGGTGAATTATTAGAAGGAAGTGCACAAGACAAAAAAATATTAAAAGATATTAAAAAAGCTAAAAACACTGGATATGGTGGTGCAATAGGAAAAGGAATTGGAACTGGATTAGGAGCATGGGGTGGTATGGCAGCAGGAGCAGCTATTGGGTCAGCTTTTGGTGGAGTTGGAGCAATACCAGGGGCTTTAATTGGACTAATAATGGGTGGTTTAGGTGCTTGGGCTGGTGGAGAACTTGGGGATAAAGTAGGCACATTTGCTGGAGATACTGTTTCTGTTGATGATGGTATAGCTAATAGAAAAACTGTTGTAAAAGCAAACAAGGATGATACAGCTTTGTTTGCGAAAGATAATGGTCCATTTGATAAATTGTTTGGTAATATCATCCCCAAGATTGATAATAATATGAAAGTTTCCAATGAAGTTTACTATAATAAAAAGTTCAATAATGAAAATGTTAATATTCCTAAAGTTGGTGATGTTAAAAATGAAATCATTGAACCTAAACCAATTGGAGAAGATGTTTCTAAAATAAAAGAAGTCAATATCAAAGATAGTGTAAGACCAAAAGACGTTAAAATACCTGATATTAACATCAAGCCTATTGATATTAATATTAATGGCATATTAAAATTAGATATGGGAACTTCTGGTCAAATAGATATTATGAAAGAATTAAAAAATAATCCTAGCTTTATGAGAGAATTAAGTAGAATGCTTGTTGAACAAATGTCTAATTCTCTTAATGGTGGAAAACCTAAGTTAGACCAAAACAGATTTGCTAGATTCCAAAGTTAATTTAGAATCATTCTAAATTAATAAAATATATTACTAAAAACTTGCAAGTTTAGTGAAAAAACAGTATTAATATAATTATATATTATATAATATATAAGGACCATTATATAATATTATATTAATTTTAATATATAATAAAATATATTAATTATAAGGTCCTTATATTATTAATACTGTTTTTTCTTAAAAAAGCAAATTTATAATGTTAAAAACTAATAAATTTTTAAAAATAAATAAAAAATGAGCAAACTATCCAACATAATAGATGATGCTACTTCAACATATAAGGACTATTCAAAAGATTTAGTTCAACAAGTTCAAAAACATTATGTTTTGTCTGAACTTGTTGGAGTGCCTATATCTGGATATAGTAGTTTTACTTTAAGAAATCAATTTTATAGAAATAGATTGATGAATCTTAATATTGAACAGCATAACAAAATATTGAATAATTTTGGAGAAGGTACTATTCCAAGTTTAGGTGATGTGTCAGATATTAACTACAATAATGATTTTGCTTCAGTAATTGGGGGGGATGAAATTGCAGGTAACAATACAACTAGACAAAGATTACAAGGAAGTTCAAATTATGACAATATAAATGATTTGTATTATAATACAACAAATTTATATTACGATGATAATAATAATGGCTCATTCTCCAATAAATTAAAACTAACTAATCCAAATAGTATATTGAACAAAACAAAAAAATTGTTCAATATGTATAAGGTTAATACAATTATATCACGTTTTCATACTGAAAGTTCTGATATAGACCAAAGTATTGGTTCTGCTGTTAGTGTATATGGCATGTCTCATGGTAGAAATCTATTGAAGAAAGATGCTGAAGATGCAAAAGCTGGTGTAGATTTTTATACAAATGGATATAATAACCCTTATTGTCGTGTTTGGACGCATCATCATCAATATGATGATATAAGTAAATTAATAAGACCATTTACTGATGAAAATGGTACACCAACTTCTATTGGTGATTTACAAAAAGATTGGACATTTATCAGGGGTAAAACTGGCGCAGAACGTTTAGATAAATACAGTGTATTAAACAAAAATGGTTTTGTTAATATCACACCAAGTTATGATGCTAATGAGAATTTAAAGGTTGATACAAAACATTGTATGTTTTCAATTGAAAATTTAGCATGGAAAGGATATGACCCATATTCGTTTGAAAAAGCATTATCATGGGAACAAAGAGGACCTATGGGTGGAAGAATAATGTGGTTTCCACCTTACGGTATTGAATTTACTGAAAATGTAAATGTAAATTGGAATAGTGATACTCTTATAGGTAGGGGTGAAAATATATACACTTATATTAATACAGAACGAAGTGGTAATTTGTCGTTCAAGATGTTGGTAGACCACCCTTCAATAATAAATTATTATGAAGGTAACAAAATTGTATATGAACAATCTGAAGAAAGCCAATATGCGTGGTCTAAAAGAACTGGAATTAATGATAGTAGTTTATATGAGTTTTATAAAGGCAAAATGCCTGAACTTAAAGCAAATGGAATACCTGGCGTAAATACAGTAAAATCATTAAATGATTATGTTTCTGAAGCTGCATATAACGCTTTTTCAACACAAAAAAGTGTTGTGGATAGTGGGCAAAGAAGTGGTGCAAGAGATACTGATTTATTAAGATTTTTTGCTGGATGTGATACTATTGATGGTGTTGCAAAAAATTTAACAGATGAATTTAAACAAGGAGAATCAAAAGTTGAAAAAACTACTGAAACTAAAAAAGTTACCTCAGTTCCAAAACCAATTGTTGTTGAAGAAGTTCCAGAAGTAACAGGCTCAGTTGTTTTTTACGTTTTTTATCCAAATAATTATTCAGGTTCTTATGATACACCTGATAGTAAAGTTGAAGCAATGGCATATTTGCTTAATGGGGCTGTTTGTCAAAAACATGGAAAAGAAGATATTCCAATATCATTTAGCACATTACGAAATATTGCTAATGGAACAAATGGTATTGGTACTGGATATGAAATGACAACAAATGAAGGTGTTTCTGATTATAAATCAACATATGATTTCAATGAAGAAGAGATGTGGATAACAGGAACAACAGCAGCTAAAAAGATATGGAAATATCGTATTGATGGTGGATATGATGAAAAAAATGATAATGTTAGAAATTATTATAATCAACAATTATTATTAAAAGCAAATTATTCAGATAAAAATGGTAGTGGAGAAAACAATAACACTTTAAATTCGAATTATAAGGCTGTTCAATCAGCGTTTAATGTAACAGAGATTGATTCTCTATATTCATTTGCTGAAATTGCTTATGTGTTATCTGATAGTGAAGAAGCTAAAAATATTATAGAAGGTAAATTAATTAGAGCATTAGGAGATAGCCAATTGGTTACTGAGCGTTTAAACAAATTAAAAGAGTTGTTTGATAATTTTACTATAACAAAGGCGATGTCCTATGGACACGCAAATACTCATGGAAATAACCCTAATAATAAAACTAATATTGAAAGAAATGATAAATTAGCTGAAAATAGGGCAAAAAGTGTTGCTGATTGGTTAAATAAAACTAAATATTTTACAACAAATGCAGTTTCTTTTATAAAAGAAGATGTTGATGTTGTAACAGGACAAGATGTGTCAAGCATTGATGCTAAAAAATGGCGTTCAGCTCGTGTCAAAATAGAATATAGAATGTCTGGTACTAAAAAATTAGCTGAAACTAATCAAACAAATATATCTGAGGATGGTGAAATTTTAGAACAAGGATTACAAGAATATGTTGGTTATAATACTAAAATTGATGAAAATGGAAAAACAATTTATGAAGATGCTAATGGGCAGATATGGGAAAAAGATTCAGATGGAAATCTTGTATTGTCAATTGTTTTAGATACTATTATACCTGCAAGTACAACTTCAAGAAATGAAGAATTTAACAATATTAGATATGACCAAGAGTATCGTTTTTTTAAAGTATTAAAAGAAAAAAGTCCTTCAATTTTTGAACAACTAAAAGAAAAAATTAAGTATTTTGACCCTGCATTTCATAGTATGACACCTGAAGGTTTTAATGGAAGATTAAATTTTCTACATCAATGTACTCGTCAAGGTAATACAATTGGGGCATCAGATTCAAACAATGCTAAAACTGCAACAAATTTAGCATTTGGTAGACCACCAATATGTGTTCTTAGACTTGGGGATTTTTATTATACTGAAATTGTTATTACTAATATGACAATAACATATGACCCACTTCAATGGGATTTAAATAGCGAAGGTATTGGTGTACAACCATTAATTGCAAATATTAATTTAACATTTAATTTTATTGGTGGTTCAGATTTAGCAGGACCAATTAAAAGATTGCAAAATGCAATGTCATTTAATTATTATGCTAATACTGAAGTATATGATAATAGGGCTGATAGAGTAACTTATCCTGAAAGTAAAAATCATGTATATAATGATAGTTCAACAGGGATGGATAATGCTGTATATGATGCTTATAATACAAAAATGAGTAATTAAAATGAATACATACGATAGATACAGTAAATTTAGAGAGAATGGAACTATAAAAATTGTTCCATTCATTAAAATATCGCCAAAAGAAAGTGATATAATTGTAACTTATGAACGTGGGGTTACAAGATTAGATATTTTATCATACAAATATTATTATAATCCTAATTATGGGTGGCTTATATTACAGGCAAATCCTCAATATGGTTCAATGGAATTTTCAATTCCAGATAAAGCTGAATTAAGAATACCATATCCATTAGATTTAACATTAAAACAATATAATACAGATATTGATACATATATGAAAGTCAATGGTTTAGATTAAAGATTGACTTTATGTATAAAATAAATTATTTTTTAAATAAAAATTAGATGGCAGAGAAAGACCAAGATGTATTTAAAACATCAAAAAGTCGTATAGTATATACAGAACCTAATTTTGTTAACGGGGTTACAGCAAATGGAGTTGATTTATCAGTTCCATTAGAGGATTTATGTATTAGTGTAAATCTTATTGCTGAAGTTAAACCTCGTTATGCTTCTGACTTAAATAATGGAAATAGTGAAATACAAATATTATCATGGGGAACTAATGATAGTGAAAAAGTGTCATTTTTTTCAGGAATAAAGTTAGATAGAAATAGTGATGATAGATATTTAACATCATATTTTACTGATATTACTTATGATGATTCAAAAAATGGAAAAGTAATTGAAGGATTGGGTATTGATTCAATTGATATTAATTTTGAATCTTGGTACACTCCAACTGTTGTTATTAAATTTGTTGATGTTAGGGGTAGTTCTATGCTAGTTCCAAATGAATATGATGATGAAAATAAAAGTTCATCATATTATACAGGTGAAAAATTATATAAATGCTTTTTCACATTTCCTTATCCAAAATTTAAACTTTTGGTAAAAGGATTTTATGGAAAACCTGTTACTTTTCAATTAACATGTTCAAAATTCACAGGTAGTTTTAATTCTCAAAATGGTAATTTTGAAGCTACTGCAACTTTTATTGGATATAATTATTCTTTGTTGACTGATATACAATTCCAGTATTTAATTGCTGCTCCTTATGATACATATTATGGTCAAAAATATTTCAATAATAATAGAAGTAGTGAAGCATGGTTATTAAGTGATGGAAGTGAAATGCCAACACTTAGGGAATTAGTGTATAAAATAGATTCTGCTATGGGTATTATTGATAAAAAAATGTCAACAGACCCAAATGTCATACAAAATAGAGCAATTGCTAATGAAAATGAAGCTTTACAAAACATTCAAAAAGCATATAATGACATGATGCGACAATTCCAAAATGATTATAGCAATGTTGTTACAAGTAATGAAAAGCAGATTGTTTTTGGATTTGATTCAGGGGATGACATTAAACCAATCGAATATACTAAAGATTACATAAGATACCAAAACATTTTTATTGATTTAATAAATGATTATAATGGAAATGAGTCTTATAAGAGTAGAATGATTGATAAGAGTAAATTACCAAATGGAACTAATGTTAAATTAGTTGAAGGGGATAAATTTACTCCTGTTAAAACATTTACTATAACAAAAAAAAATAATCTTGTTGAAAATATAGCAGTTGTTAATAATTCAGTAGGCAATACAGTTGACAAAGCTCTTAAAAACAGAACTTTTAATGATAAGAGAACACTAAATGATATTTTAATTAAGGATATTTCGACTAAGTGTACAAATAAATCAACTAAAATAAAAGAATATATCTATTTGTATAACATAAATGGATTTAGTGAAGAAATAGTTACTAAATTAGTTGATTGTGATAATAGAATGGCAGCAATTCAACGAGATGTTGATATTTTTGTTAAAAATGCTGTGAAAGAAACAGTTGGTTTTGTTCCTACAATTGGTAATATGAGTAAAATAATTTTTGCTCATTTGGAAACTTTTTTACAATCAATGAAACATTGTGTTGATAATATCAATGGAGAAATTAAAAATGGTGGCAGAACATTATCTTCATATAAAATTGATTTAAAAGATACTGATTTAAATTATGTAGATAACAATAACCCTATACCACCATTTCCATTATATCTTGATAGAGGTTCTAAAACACAATATTGTGGTGATAAAGATGACAATATGGATGTAATTGGTTGGATAGGTGATGTTAAAGGGGATTGTGAAGAAGTTTCATTAATTTATGGATATACCAAAGCAATGGAAACCATTAGTGAAATTAATAAGAGTAATAGAAGAGAATTAGATAATCATGGGAAAGTTCAAGAATATGTTCCAATTTCTCCTATTGATTTAAATTTTGATAAAGGACCTTTCACTTATTCAAATGTTGATGGAGAAACTTTAGAAGATTTTATTGGTCATATTGGTTTAAGAGCTACTTTATTATTTGGATATTTGTTTAATCTTAAAGATAATTCAACATTTGATAAAAGTAAAATGAGTTTGTTTGCTGAACAAGCAGGTAAGGCAGATGCATATAATTATTATCTTCGTGGAATGACAAAAGATGAAATAAACGAAAGGATTTTATCAAAATTAGGAAAAAGTGGAGAAAGAAGTGTTGATGATATTATTGAAGTTTTACAATGTTCAGAAAATAAATTCAGTCAATATTTTCAGGGTTCTAAATCTTCACATTATGTTTTTGAACTTATTAAAGGTGGAACGCATTATGATATGTCTAGAAACTCTATGCTGTTGAAAAGTACAAATAATTCGTTAATTTATAATTATATATTTGTAAATAAAATAGATAATGACCAAAAGAATGATTTGTTTTTACTTCCAACAAGTCCGAATAATTTTACTGGGTATATTGGAGAGTATGCCAAAGAAGGGAATCCTTTTAGAATACCATCATTTAATGGAAATATAAATACTTCTTGTATAACATTAAATGACCAAGATATTGCACCAAATTATAATGGCACTGTTGATATGGAGAAATATACAAATCCATCTGTATGCAATATTTTCACTGAAAATAATGATGTTGAAAAATTAATGAATTATTACAATTTATTAAAAAGTGGAGAAATTAATGTAAGAGATTATAAAAAAGCGTCTGATTTAAGTTCATTAGCTGATTTACTGTGGCATGTTGATGATAAGGATATGTCCTCTTTTTATGATATAAATTGGGGTGGAAGTGGAGTAAATACAACATCATGGGGTGCTACTGTTGGTTCAATGCCATTATATAATCAAATTTTATATGATAAATTTGATTCTGAAAAACAACTTAAAATTTTACCTTCTTCCATATCAAAAGCTATGGAAGTTAAAGATATTAAAATATGGTCATTTAAAGATTGGTATGGTAAAAAAGAATTGAGAGATGGGGAAATTGTTTTGAATTCATTGAATGGTCAACCAAATAGTATTGATAACTTCACAATACCTGAATTTCAAATTGTAGAAAATAGAGTTATGACCAGTTCATTATTTGGACACCCATTTTATTATATGCAAAATGGTAGCCTTATTGGAGAAGATGAATATGATAAAGTTCATAGAATTTTAAGAAGTAAAGCCTTACTTTTTATAATGTCTTTACCAATTCAGTACAACCGTTTTAATATTGGTAAAAATGTTAAAAATGGTGGTATATTCAGAGTTCCTAAAGCGTTAACATTATTGATTGGTGGATTATTATGGCGTAAGAGATTATCTGATAAAAATAATATAGATGATGTATTCATTTATGATGATGGATTACTTAAATTTACAAAGCCAAAATCGAATGGAAAAAGTTGTAATTCAATGTTGTATAATGCAAGCCGTTATGGGATGATTGATGTTAATTATTGGGGAATTAACATATCTGATTATTTTGGATATGATATATTTTCATTAAGACCATCAATTAAAAATAAATTTATTGAAGTATTTGAGAATTGGGTTTCAGATGTTAATGGTTTTAAATTCATACAAAAAAATTATGAATTGTTTAATAGAAATGGAAGCTCATTAACAACTAAAAATTTGATAGATTATAGTAATGAATGGGCACGAGCTTATAGAAATGGTGAGTATGAAGCTGTGTTTAACCAACCAATAGCAATAAAAAGATTTCTAGATAAATTTAGTAATAGCTTTTTGGCTAATTATGCTTCATTTTATTCAGGTGAAGATATGAAATCTTTCAGATTGTTAAATCGTGAAGATACTCCTGTAATGGAAGCAGTGAAAAAGCTTTATTCTTCAACTGATATGGTAACAATTGGTACTTATGCTGTATTAGGTACTGATTATGCTTATCCAAATCAAATTTCATTTGATATTGATTTAGCTAAGAGCTATTTTGGTTCTGTGATAAATACTTTGGAGTCTATTGTGAATGATAAGGGAAGTACTGATACTAAAGAAGATGTGCCAGCTGATTTATCAGATAATAGGGATATAAACATTGCAATGTATAGTTATTTGAAAAATATATATGATAAATGGTTAACTGGTATTGATATTTCATTTTTTAATGTAGATAGATTTTTTAAGAAAAATTTCATATTTGTTGATTCATTTTATAGAAATATTAGAAATAAAATGATTATAAATTGTGAATATTTTGCTAAAAGATATTATGAAATGGCAGATACAAGTACATTATATTCTTTTTTAGCTGATTTATATTCACATCATGGAATGCTATTTACTCCAATGTCACATTTCCTTAATTGGGCTGAAGAGGATGTTTTAAAAGATATGTTTAAGCCTATGCCACATAATTCAATGCCACCAATTGAAGAAGATAATAAATTTATTTGTATGTATGTTCATGAACCGTCAAAAAATTTAAATATGGGTAGTGGCAATACATCTTATGGATATAAATATGATGGTTTTGATATATGGACACCAAATGAAGGAACAAGTGTTCAACCAAGAATATTTACACAAGATAGTCAAAATACAAATGATACAGTATTAGGAGATGTAGAAGAAACAAGGTATGCTTATAACATACCTGCTTTTGGTGTGGCATTTGGTAAGGCTAATCAATCTTATTTCAAAAATATTTCAGTAAATATGGATAATCCCACTACTACTGAATATTCCATTAAAGCAATATGGAAAATTGCTGAATTAGCTAAAAATAGTACAACAAAAGTTCAATTTTTAGGACAAGATTTGTATGCAGTTTGGTCTAATTATTCTTTTACTTGTGAGGTGGAAATGTTAGGCTGCGCACAAGTACAACCGTTAATGTATTTCCAATTGTTAAATATTCCAATGTTTAGGGGAACATATATTATTACAAAAGTATCACATCATTTATCACCTGGTAATATGATAACAAGATTTACTGGTGTAAAATTGTCTAAAAATGGTCAGCCATTCAATACACAACCATTTGGTATGTTAGGAATATTATCTAAAAATGGAAGTGGATATTTTGGAGAATGGACTAAAAATTATACAACATCTTATGATAGTACATTACCAAATTCAATTGGTGATTATTATGTATATAATGACCCTGAAACAATAGTCGTCCCTTCAAATGATTGTGGTTGTGGTAAAGATAGTGGATGGGATGGTTTAAGTCCTATTATGAAAAAATTATTTTATGCTTTACGTGGTAGTGTTGAAAGCATTGAAGGCAATGAAGGTGGTAAGGAATGGACTATATGCATATCAAGTGGTCAAAGACCTGAAAGTGTTGGAAGTGACCATCAGTTTGGAAATGCTATGGATTTACAAATTAAAAGGAAAGGTGTTGTTATAGGTGCAGGTCAAGATAAAAAAGAATTGGGAATCGTGTTTGATATAATAGTAACTACTTATTCTGAGTATATAAATCAATTGATTATGGAATATAAAACTAGTTCTATTATGATGAATAATTTTAATATGTTTCATACTATTCACTTTTCTTCATATGGCAAAAATGCTGAAAGAAATAAAAAAATGATTTGGCAAGCATATTCTCCATCAGGAAGCAATGTGAGAGCATTTTTTAAGCAACCATCGTGGAAATATGATACAGATTATTCATCCCCTAATCAAATTGATTGGAATAAACAAATTGGTTTTAGTATTAACGAAGATGTTATAACAAGCGATTTTACAAGTAGCCCTTTTCTTAAAACAAACGATAAAGAAGATGAAAATGTTAAAAAATCTAATGAAGCTTTATCTTATATTTCTCCTTATTACAAGGAAACTAGTAAAAAACGTGTATATAGTTTTTTACCAAATAGATTGATTGATTTTAAGAAAATATTTACATCTTATAGTAATGTTGATGATACAACTTTAAAATATTTTTTAGGTATAAATAATACTTTATTTGGATTATCTTATTTAACTAAAAATAAAAGTACATCAGGCTACACATCACAAAAAAGATGTAATGATGTAAATGCATTTGTTAATAGATTGGAACAAATATCTCAACAATGGAAATTTAACCCTAATTGGTTAATGATTGTTATGGCATCAGAAAGTGGTCTAGACCCATCAGCATATAATAGTAGTGGTGGAGCAACTGGATTAATACAATTTATGCCATCTTATTATAAAGATAAATGGAATTTGACTTCTGAACAAATGAGAAGTATGGATGCAACTAAGCAATTGGAATATGTTAGTAAATATTTTTCTGAATGGAAAGATGCTAAGTATATTCATCCAGTTGATATGTATTTGATTACGCTAGCCCCTGCTGTATTATTTGTTAATAATCGTAATGCAAATAGTGTTGTATATTCATCAGATAGTGTAAATCATCCAAGTATAATACCTTCTTTATCATCAGGAAGTGCATCTGAGTATAATGGTAATAAAGGGTTTGATGTTGATAATAAAGGGTATATAACAATTAAAGATGTTCAAAATAGGTTTGTAAAGAAAGCATATGAATTTGCTAAAACTGAAGATGAAAAAACACAGTTAAATTATATTTTATCTTCATCAACTTATGTTTAACATTTGCATATATGAAAAATTTGTGGTATATTTGCAGTATAGTTATGGATTTTATAAATAATAAACCATGTGTATTGCAAATATAGTCACAAAAAGAAAAGTAACATTTGATTCATTGATTTGTAAATGTAAGAGTATTAATGATATAGATTCAACAAAACCAACTCTTATTATAGGGTGGGAAGAAGTTAAATCAATATATGGGAAGGATATATCCATATTGGAAAAACAAATTAATGAAAAAGTATTCTGGACATTTGATAAAACTGAAAGAAGAAATGATTATGAAAAAGATATAAATGCTTTTTATTATTTCATTATTAAAGATTTAATAAAAAATGTTAAATATTCATTTATTAATGTTATAACAGCACAATATTCTTTAATAAAGAGATTTCTTAATTTTGTTAAGGGAAACAAAACAAAGTATATATATATTGATAATAATAGATTTGTGTTCATATATTGTGATGGTGTTGTATGTGGAATATCTTTAGATGATTTGAGATATATGGATATTAACATTAATAAATGTTTAAATATATTAAAATCTAATTCAAATAATCATATTGTAGAGAATGATTCGTTTCTTTCAATTAAATTAAAACGTATAATTGGTGATGATAAAATGATAATACCTTATTTATACTCAATTATTTAGATTTATGAAATATTTATCTAAAAAAGTAATAATATATGGCACAACGTTTTTTTAATAAGACTACACGTGTAAAATACGTTAGACCTTATAGTAATAATGCAATGGTGAAAGCTGAAGCTATTGCAGAAAATAAAGAAGAAATTATGATTGATAATAAAAAAATAGAACAAGTAGAAGATTTACTTAACAATATGGAAGGTAAACCAATGCCAAAACAAAGAGTTAAAGTTGATAAAAAAGACAAAGGCATTATTGAAAGAACTGAAAACTCCAAAATAGTTCTAACTGAAGATAATAAGATGGTATTAAACGACTAATTTTCCAATGGATAAAAAGTATTTAAAAGAACACAATCTACTTGAATCCCAACAAAAGTTTAAACAATTATGTGAATATACATTCATTAGTACACCATTAGCTGAAGATGATGATGACATGGATAACAGTCAGAATCCTCAACAGGGCGGTAATAATCAACAAATGCCACCTATGGATAATAATGGCAGCAATATGCCACCAATGAATGATATGCCCCCACAAAATAGTCAAGACCAAGATATGCCACAAGATGATTCTATGACAGGTGGCGAAGTACCTAATGGTGGTGAATTAGGAGATACTTTACCTGATGATTTAGGTGGTGAGGATGACACAGAAGTTGTTGATATGGAAGGTGATGATGAAGAAGTCATTGATGTTGATGATTTGACAAATTCACAAGAAGAAACAGAACACAAGGTTGAAGATGCTAATATGAAAATTCAACAAGTTATGGATAAAATAGATTCATTTCTTGGTGCATTGAAAGCAAATGATGAAAAAATAGCTGATTTGACGCATGAATTCCAAAAACGTGTGCCAACTGAAACTGAAAAATTAAATTTACGTTCACAAGCTTCATATCCTTATTCTATAAAGCCAAAAGATTATTGGGATGATAAAGCAACTTCTTCTAATTATGATGTAATGTATGATAATGATGTTGCACCTGATAAAGAAGAGAAGGAATATACAATCAAGCAATCTGACATTAGTGGTGGAAATGCCAAAAGCATAGCAGACACTTTTGATGTTAAAGATGATATGGATTTGGAGAAGATATTTGGCGTGTAATAAACATTTACAAATATAATTTGATAATGGTCAATAATTTAATATTTATTGACCATTATTTTTTTGTAAAAGTGGTAAGTATGGAAAATAAGTCGTATATTTGCAATGTAATTTAAGTCGGCTGAATTATAAATAAATTTTAATAGAATAATAAAATAAAAAAGTTAAGTATTAATGGAAAATGTTAATATCCCACAAGATAGTATTTGGGCACAAAAAGATGAAATAGATTCTAAGAAAGTCTATAAAAAAGTAAATTTTGATACAAAAAATTATTTAAACGTTAAGTTAAAAGACAGCGAAGTTACACGAACAGTAACAATTAGATTATTGCCTTTCACTCCTGAAGGTGGTAGCCCATTCCACTTAATCCATTCACATGGTATTAAGGTTAATAAAGAATTAGCCCCACAATCAGCAAAACCATATAAAGCATATGTATGTTGTAAACATACAACAGAACTACATGAAAAATATGGAAACAAATGTGCAATTTGTGATGCTCATGACGAATTTAGTCGCAAGATGAAAACGGCTGAGACAGAGGAAAAGAAAAAAATGTATTCTGATTTGGAGTTCCAAACTAGAAAATCTGAAAGTTGGATTGTTCGATGTATTGAGCGAGGTAAAGAAGATGAAGGTGTTAAATTTTGGAAATTTAACGTTTCAAAGAAAAATGATGGTATTTATGACAAATTATTTAATTTGTTTAAATTAAGAAATGATGAAGCTTTAAATGATGGTGATAAGGAAGGGTATAATATATTCGACTTATATAAAGGTAAGGATTTAGTTCTTACTTTGACAAAAGCAACAGACGGAAAAGTAAGTATTAGTATTGCTGATGCTGGTAGACCATCTGCTTTATCAAAAGACCCTGAGAAAATAAAGGAATGGGTTAATGACCCAAAACAATGGACAGATGTTTATGGTGTAAAAACTTATGATTATCTAAAAGTTGCTTTAGCAGGAGAAGTACCTTATTTTGACCAAGATTCAAAAACTTTTATTTCAAAGAAAGAATTTGAAGCTAAAAATAAACAGGAAACTGAAAAAACTGAACAAGAAATAATCGAAGAAGCAGCAGCAATTCAAAAAGCTGCAAATGCAACTGAAGATGAAGAATTGAGTCAGGTTGAAACGATTGAAGGACCTGCTGATGACCTTCCATTCTAAAAGAATGTATTATGAGAAATTCTGACCAAAATAATTTTGGTCAGTTTTCCTCTAATAATTAAATGTAAATATGGCGAAATTATATTACTATTACGGAACAATGGGTTCGACAAAAACTCTAACTTTACTTACATCAGCATATCAATTTGAGGAAAAAAATATACCATTTTTGTGTATGAAACCATCAGTTGATACAAGATGCGAAGAAAATATGATTGAATCAAGAGTTGGTGTTAAGAGAACCTGTGTTACCATACACCCATCATATAACATATATTCATTGGTTGATAAATATAATCAATCAAGTGATGCAATACTTCAAGATAAACTAAAATGGATATTAATTGATGAAGCTCAGTTTTTGACTGAAGAACAAATTGACCAACTTGCAGCAATTGTTGATGAATTTGATATTAATGTTAGCTGTTATGGACTAAGAACCGATTTTAAATCTAGTCTATTTCCAGGCTCTAAACGTTTATTTGAATTGGCAGATACAATTGAAGAAATTAAGTCACCTTGTTCATGTGGAAGGAAAAGTATTATCAATGCTCGTATTGATGCTAATGGAAAATTAGTTATATCAGGAAAACAAGTAATGATTGGTGGAGATGACAGCTATATACCTTTGTGTCGTAAATGCTGGAAAGAAAGAATAACAAAAGAAAATACTAACGTTTAAATGGCTAAACAAGCAATTAAAAAGAAAGATGTCAGCGCATTTGACATCAAATCAATTAAAAATGAAATAGGTATTGGGGTCGAAACTTCAAAGGATATAAAGAAAAGTAACTCTGATAAGCCTTTGGAATGGATAACTTTACCAGAAGCTTATCAAGAAGCAGTTAAGTTACCAGGTATTCCAATGGGGTATTTAACATTGTGTAGAGGATGGTCAGATACAGGTAAATCTACACTTAAAAATTGTATCATTGCTTCAGCAATGAGAATGGGGATTATTCCTGTTATTTATGAAACAGAAGGTAACTTCGATTTCCAACATGCGGTTGATTGTGGTATGGAAGCAGAACCCGTGTATGGAGAGGTGGAAGTAGTAGATGAAGAAACAGGGGAAATCAGAGTAGAAACACAAGTTATAAATTATGATGGTAACTTCATTTATTTTGACAATGATTTGTTAGCAAAAACGTATGGTAATAGAGATTACGATACTTCAACAAATAAAAAAGAATATAGAACTTATCCAGTCATTGAGGATATTGCATATAGTATGAATTGCCTTTTGGATATGCAAGATGAAGGAAAATTAAATAAACCATTATTGTTTATTTGGGATAGTATTGGAACAGTAACTTCTTGGAAGAGCTATAAAAGTAAAGCAGGTGGTAATCCAATGAATGAAGCAGCAGCATTAACAAATGCATTCAATATTATTACAAATGTTAGAATACCTAATTCTAGAAAGATGGCAAACCCTTATACTAATACAATGTTTTGTGTTAATAAGATTTGGAATGATGGAATGAATTCTATGAATGGTTTACCTTCTTTGGAGTTGAAAGGTGGTAAAAGTATGTATTTCAGTTGTCGATTATTAATTCATGTTGGTGGACAAGCAAAGGCTTCAACTAAAAAATTGAAAGCTACATTAAAAGGTGAAGAATATAAGTATGGTATGGTTACTAAGATTGAAATTGTTAAGAACCATTTACCAACTCCATATAATGTAACTTATAAAGGTGAAATTTGTTGTGTTCATAGTGGAATTATTGGCGTTGATGACATTGACAAATACAAGAAAGAACAAATTCCATTAATTATGGAAAGATTGAAAGCAAATACAGATGTTGATTTCTCAAATGTGGATGAATCTGATATTAAGTTTGAGGAAGAAGATGAAATGGAATCTTAATTGTTTAATTTTTAAAAATTATAAAAATGAAAGTTTTACTTAAAAAAGAAGGATATTTTGAGTTTGATGAAACAAAATTCACTAAAATTCCTAGTGATGTATTTAATGCGATGGCAACTACTTCGTTTGAAATTGTTGAAAAAGTAGATAGTAATATTCCTGAAGTATTATATTTTAAGAATATGAAAGATTATATGACACATGCTTCAAGTGGGAAATATATTTTTGATAAAACAAAAGATGTTTTTGTTTCACAAAAAGGTGAAATATTTGTGTATTTAAATTCTGTTATAAAATCAGGTAGTGTTATAGTTGATAACAAAGGGTTATCTTCAACAATAACTGCAAAAGATATTAAGTCAAATGTCACAACCAATTCCGAAAAAGATAGTACAGGCAAAGCCTGAGTTAGCTGAAAAGACTTTTAATACATTATTAATTGATGGGTCTAATTTGTTAGAAATATCTTATAATGGAGATAAAAGATGTAATTCTGAAGGGAAACAAGTAGGGGGAATTTTTCAATTTCTCCTACAAATTAAAATATTACTTCAGAAAGGAAATTTTGATTATGTTTATACTTTTTGGGATGGTGATAAATCTGGTCAAATGAGATATAATTTATACCCTTTATATAAAGCAAATAGAGATAAAGTGTTTGATGAACCCAATTTGTCAGATTATTCTAAATCTGTTAATGAAACAGTAAGACAAATGATGAAGTGGGCTAAAGAGAAACAAGCAAAAAAACGTGAAGAAAATCCTGATAAGTATCAACAAAAATTAAAAGATAAAGAGGTCTTTTATTTTCAAAGAGAAGCTGTTATGAAATGTCTTGAAGAGTTGTTTGTTAGACAATGTATTTCAGATGGTGTAGAAGCGGATGATTTTATTGGTTATTATGTAGTACATAAAAAACCAAATGAAAGAATTGTTATTTTATCTGGTGATAGGGATTTAACTCAATTAATTCAAAAAGATGTAATCGTTTATTGCCCATCCCCAAATATGAAAACATTCCTGAATCTAGAGAACCATAAGGATTTAATTGGTTATAGAGCAGAGAATGTATTGGTTAAGAAAATCATTTGTGGTGATGTGTCTGATAATATAAAAGGTATTAAAGGGGTTGGTGAAGAAACTCTTTTAAAACATTTTCCAGAATTAAAAGAACGAGAAGTGCATTTAGAAGAGATTTTAGAGCGTTCTAAACAAATGATAGAAGAACGTAAGGCTGATAAGAAAAAACCTCTAAAATGGACGGAAAACATCATTAATCGAGTTACTGATGGAGTACAAGGCGAAGATATTTTTGAAATTAATGAAAAAATAATTAATTTAAGAAAACCTTTACTAACCCCTGAAGCAATTGAACAAATAGATTCAATGATGTATGCCCCATTAGACCCAGATGGAAGGAGTTTACAAAACCTATACAATATCATTTTGTCTTATGGGATTGATGAATTGAAGGATAGTAATAAGTTTGGTAATTTTTTTATTGAGTTTAAGTACTTGATTGATAAGGAAGAAAAGTTTTTTAAGAAAGAAAACTCTAAAAACAAATGATATTTTATTGGCAAATAACAAAAATAAGTTGTATATTTGCACTACGAAACGGAAATGATAATAGCGTTTTAAAAGAAATTTTATCAAAAATATGTATGTCAAATTTTGTTTACAAAAATTAAAATGGAACAAAAAAGAGAATATCGTCAAGAACGTTTTCAATTTGTATTATCAGTGAATGATAATATTATTTGTCAACGTTATTTTAGAATAAACGGTTTCAATGAAGATTCTTTAAATTCTTTGGAGCTGAAAGAAACGGTTGATGAAATTACAACTGGTATCATTTCATCAATTCCTCTTCAGGGAATGGATAAATGTTTAACAGGAATGGACAGAGGTTTGATAAACTCTGACCTTGTATCAAAAAGTCGTGTTTATTTGTGGTACACAAATAACAAAATGCCAATGAAACTTACTGGTTTCGAAAATCCAGCTGAAGCTACATATATTGAATATGAAAATGCTGAAGCTGATATGGAAGAATGGGTTGGTAAAATGCAAAACCCGTGGGAAATAACATTAAAATTTTCTTTCTTGGTGGATGAAAGGGAAGTTTGTACAAGAATTTGGGATGGCAGTGCATATCCTAAATATGTTAGGGATAGTGTAGACATTACTAACAAGAAAAGTTCATATGAGAATGAAGATGTAAATAGATTATCTTTTTCTGCGAACCTTATCAGACACATGACTATTGACAAGACTGACTTAGTGTATAGTATTATTGAAAAGTTTTGTGATGTATTAAGTTCAACTTATACAAAACAATATTATTATACAAAAGTTTTGAATTATGGCAATGGTAAACAAAAATCTAAACATGGCAAAAAAACTTACCATTTAAATAACAAATATTATATTAATAGTTTGGAAAAACTGTACGCCAATAAAACAAAACAGTACATGGATTCACTTTATCCATCGAGAAAAGAATGTGAATACTATAACAATTGTTTATAATAAAAAAATATGGTAGAAAATTCAAAAAACCGAGATAATTTAGGTTATCTCGGTCCTGAATTTCAATATAAATTAGTAAGGGCATTTATGGATGACCATAAATTTTTTGTAGGCATCAATAACATTATTGACCAAAACATGTTTACAGAAAGTGCACTTAGAACTTATGTTGGAGTGTTAAAAGAGTATTATGAAGTACATGAGATGATACCTTCTTATCAACTCATGGAAATTGAACTTCGTTCAAAGTCTAAAAATGATTTAGAAATTCAAACATATGTAGATACTTTAAAAAAGATTAAACAAACACCTAATGAGGGAATTGATAGTATAAGAGATATTGCTGATAGGTTTTTTAAACAACAGAATTTAACTAAAGCTATTAATAAGATTAGTAAAGTCATTGAAAATGGCGAATATGACAGATATTATGAATGTGAAGATATAATTCGTAAAGCTCTTGAAGTTGGAAGTGAAGAAGATTTAGGAATTGGTGTGTTTGACAATCTTGAATTAGTTCTTTCAGATGATTATAGATGTCCAATTCCAACAGGTATTGGTAAAATTGATGAAACTTTGGAAGGTGGTTTAGGTAAAGGTGAACTTGGTATTGTATTAGGTCCATCATCATTTGGTAAAACATCTTTAACAACTGCAATGGCTTCTCATGCTGCAACTTATAAGTGTGATAAAAACGATTATAAAGGCTTTAAAGTCCTACAAATCGTATTTGAGGATAGGGAGAAACAAATTCAACGTAAACACCTTGGTAGAATTGCTGATGTTGAAGCAAAAGATTTATCAAAACCAAACTTTAAAGAACAAGTTTTAAAATCTATTAATAATTTTGAAGATTATGAATTAATTAAAAATAATATCAGAATTATTCGTTTTCAAAGTGGTGAAAAAACTGCAAGTCAAATAAGACAATTTATTAAAAAGTTGATAAATTCAGGATTTAAACCTGATATGGTTATTGTCGATTATTTTGAATGTGTTAAACTTGAAGCAGGAACAACAGCAGGTGATAATGAATGGTCAAGAGAAGGTATTACAATGCGTAAATTTGAATCTATGGCTAACGAACTGGATATTGCATTATGGGTTCCAATTCAAGGTACTAAAGATTCTCTTGGGGCTGAATTGGTTACAATGAGTCAAGGTGGTGGTTCTGTAAAAAAAATTCAGATTGGTCATATTATTATGTCTATTGCTCGTACAATGGAAAGCATTGAACGTAATTTGGCAACCATTGCAATTCTTAAAAATCGTGCAGGTAAAGCTGGTAAAGTATTTAACAATGTTGAGTTCAATAATGGTACATGTAGAATCAGTACTGATAATATTGACGAATTTAATATGGTTGAATATAATGAGGATAAACAAAAACAAAGAGAACAACTTGCCAAAGAAGTGATTAATGGACTTGGTAAGAAATAATTACTAAAAAACGAGTACTAAATATGCTCGTTTTTTGTTTTTATATCATAAAAATTTTTAAAAATTTTTTCTTTTTGATAATCAAAAAATTAAATAGTAAATGTTGAAGTAATTTATATTATAGCTTATAATTTATAAAAACAGATGCTTATTTATAAATTACAAAATTTAATGTTTTAATTATGAGTAAAAATTATTTATATGACCAAGTATATGAAAGTTGCTTGAAGTACTTTGATGGTGATGAACTAGCGGCAACTACTTGGATTAAAAAATATTGTTTAAAAAACAATGATGGAACATATAGTGAATTAAATCCTGATGATATGCATAAACGAATGGCAAAAGAATTTGCTAAAGTGGAACATATCTATGAATATAACACAAATGATGATTTGAAGTTAAAATTATCTGAGTATGGTTATAATAGAGGGGTGTTGGATGAAGAAGGTATATATAAGTTGTTTAAAGATTTTAAATATGTCATACCTGGTGGTTCTGTTATGTCAGGTTTAGGTAATCCATTACCTGTTAGTTTGTCAAATTGTTGGGTTATTGATGGACCTAATGATTCGATTGATGATATATTTAGAGTTTGCAATGAACAGAGCCAATTAATGAAACGTAGGGGTGGAGTTGGTTTTGATATATCAAAATTAAGACCATATGGTTCTATTGTTAATAATTCAGCAAAAACATCAACAGGTGCAGTTTCTTTCATGGATTTATTTAGTCATGTTACTAATACTATTGCACAAGCAGGTAGACGTGGGGCTTTAATGCTATCCATCTCAATAAAACATCCAGATGCTAAAGAATTTATTGAGAAAAAACAAGATTTAACGAAAGTAACAGGAGCTAATATTTCAGTTCAAATTGATGATGAATTTATGAGATTAGCAACATCAAATTACGATAATTTGTATGTACAAAGGTTTCCTATTGATGCAACTAATGAAGAGTTGTTTGGTGCAGATTATGATGATATAATTAATTCATGTGAATTGAATAAATTGTATGATGGTAGAACAAAAAATACTTATTTTAAAATTATAAATGCGAAGGAGTTATGGAATGATGTAATTCATTGTGCGTGGAGTACTGCTGAACCAGGTATTATATTTCAAACTAATCACTATGACTATTCTCCTGATGGTGTTTACCCTTCTTTTAGAGGTTCTTGCACAAACCCATGTGGCGAAATCTTTATGCATGAAGATAGTTGTAGATTGATACATATAAATTTAACATCTTTTATTGATAATCCATTTACTGATAATGCGTCAATTAATGATGAAAGATTATATGAAATCACTTATGAAGCAATGAGACTTGGTGATGATTTGGTTGATTTAGAAGCTGATGCAATACGAAAAATTTTAGTTAAAATTGAAAATGATGGGGATGAAAATAACAGTGAATATAAATTATATCAAAGATTATTAAGTCATACATTAGAAGGTAGACGTTGTGGGCTTGGTTTTACTGGTCTTGCTGACATGATAGCTATGCTAGGTCTTAAATATGATTCAGAAGCGTCATTATCAATTATTAATCATGTTATGAGACTAATGTTTATTGCTGAAATGGATTCTCAAATAGACATGGCAATTACAAGAGGGAATTTTAGTGCTCAAAATATGGAGCTTGAACATGTTGGCAATAGATGGTATGAATTTTTGAAAAATGATTTCAATAGTATCTATCATAAGATGCTAAAATATGGTCGTAGAAATATTTCTTTTAATACAGTTGCTCCAACAGGTACAGTTTCTTTGATGGCTAAATGTTCAAGTGGTATAGAACCTATTTTTTTACCATTCTACACAAGAAGAAGAAAATGCATGAGCGATGGTGACAGAGTTGATTTTGTTGACCAAGTGGGAGAAAAATATACTGAATTTGTTGTTGTTCATCCAACATTTAGGAAATGGGCAGAAACTTATTTTAGTGAATTATCAAAAGAAACTCTTAATGAGTGGAAATTAGAAGATTGGACAGCAGCTTATAAATTAAGCCCTTGGTATGAATCTACTGCAAATGATATAAATTGGGAAAAACGTGTTGAGTTACAAGGAATTGTACAAAAATATATTACCCATTCAATTTCTTCAACTGTTAATTTACCTAATAGTGTCACTGAAGATGAAGTTTCGAATATTTACATTAAATCTTGGAAAAATCAATTGAAAGGCATTACTTGTTATCGTGATGGGTGTCGTAGTGGTGTATTGGTTTCAACAAAGAAAGAATCTAAGCCTGAAGAAAAAAAAGATGATAATAAAGTTTGTATAAATAATCAACCAATATCAAAAAGACCTAAAGAGATACCATGTAAAATATTTAGATTTAGTAATAAAGGTGAAAAGTGGGTTGGTGTTGTTGGTTTAGTAGATGATAGACCTTATGAAATTTTTACTGGTATTCTTGAAAAATTAAATATACCTAATTGGGTTGAAGATGGTTTTATTGTTAGAAATAAAGAAAAAATAATAGTTGATGGGGAAGAAAAACTGATGTCAAGATATGATATTTGTTATATAGATAAAGATGGATATAAAACTTGTGTTGAAGGTCTTTCAAGAACATTTAACCCTGAATATTGGAATTATGCTAAATTGATAAGTGGACTTTTAAGGCATAGAATGCCATTACCTTATTTGATTAAAATTATATCATCATTAAATCTTGATGCATCTAATATTAATACTTGGAAAAATGGCGTTATAAGAACATTAAGAAAATTTAATGATTCAAATATTGAAGAAGGGCATTATGAAACTTGTCCTGAATGTGGTGGAAGATTATTAAATGAAGGGGGTTGCCTTCATTGTTTGGACTGTGGTTATTCAAAATGTGGATAATTAAAATAAGGGAGATTTAAAAAGTCTCCCTTATTTTTTTATTTAACTATTTAAATTGTTAAGATTGTTATATATATTATTATAACAATAGTTTACTATGGCAAAAATACAATATTATAACATTCATTACCCTTTCACGTCAAAAGGGATTGAGAAATTCTTTGTTGATTTGGATAGCGATTCGCAAAAAGCTATGCAAAGTGATATTATGCATGTTATATTTACACCAAAAGGGCAACGTATTAGAAATCCCGAATTTGGTACTAATCTGATAAAATATTTGTTCAATCCTAATGATAATGAAACATGGACTGATGTAAAAGCTGAAATTAAAACAGCAGTGGCACAATTTGTTCCAAATGTGACATTAACAGACTTAAATGTTTATGCTAATGGTAGTAATGGTCATGGATTGGTCGCTGAAATAAGCTATTCAGTTAATGAAGATAATTTTACTTCAGATTATACAATAATAACAAACATTTAAAGATACAAATGGAAAAAACGATAAGTTATCTTGCAAGAAATTATGATGATTTCAAATCAGAGTTTCAAAAATATACAAGAAAATATTATCCTTCAATGATGAACGATTTTCAAGATGCATCAGTTGGAGAATGGTTCATTGACTTGATTAGTGCTCTAGGTGATGACCTTTCATATCATACAGATAGAACTTTTCAAGAAACTGATAGTAATAGTGCTCAACAAAAAGGTTCATTGTTGGATATAGCAAGAACTAATGGACTTAAAATACCAGGACGTAAATCTGCAATGGTAGAAATTGAAATCAGTTGCGAATTACCATTAAAAGGGGACCCAAAATTACAATTAGCTGATGAATCATATGCTCCAATTGTAAAACAAGGCACAGTAATTTCAACAGGTTTAATTACGTTTCAAATAATGCATGATGTTAATTTTGCTGAACAATTTAATGAAGATGGCATATCTGATAGACAAATTATACCAAAGAGAAATGCCAATGGTTTAATTGAAAAATATACTTATAAAAAATTAGCATTAGCACTTGCAGGGGAATCTAAAATATACCGACAAACTTTAACAAGTAATGATATTGTTCCATTCATGGAAGTATTATTACAGGATGCTAATATTTTGAATGTGGAATCAATTATATTTAAAGATGGTACTAATTTTAAAGATGACCCACCTATTTCCGATTTTATGATTGAGAGTGAAATATATACACCTAAAGAGAATGGAACTAAAACTTGGCGTTTTTTTGAAGTTGATTCATTAATCGAACAATATCGTTTTGGTGATGTGTTAAACTCTGATGGTGTTCCTCAAAGTGAATTTTACACAATGCCTGGTATTGATGAAAATGGTAATTATTTAGTTGACGATGGTGGAAGTAATGTTTGTGTAAGGACAGCACAAGTTTATAAAGGGGAATGGAAATTTTTAAGACAAAAGTTTATTACAGAATACACAAATAATGGTCAGTTGAAAGTAATATTTGGTGCTGGTGGAAATATGGTACTTCCAAATCCTAACTCAAATTACATTAAATACCAAATGAGTAAAATGGCAAGTAATGATTTTCTTGGGGTATTACCCGAAGCAGGTTGGACTATGTTTATTCTATATCGTGTTGGTGGTGGGGAACAATCAAATATTGCAGCAAATACATTAACAAATTTTGTTTATAGAAATATACAAATTGATGGTAATCCAGATGATACAGATTGTGTTGAAAAAACTAAAGCTGTTAAAGATTCTCTAAAGGTTACTAATCCAAGCCCTTCTTTTGGCGGTAAGGATGAACCAACAGAAGATGAAATACGTTATTTGATTAAATATAATAATTCAGCACAAGACAGATGTGTTACTTTAAAGGATTATTATGTGAGACTGATGAAAATGCCAGCCAAATATGGCACACCATTTAGATTAGGTGTCATTGAAGAAAACAATAAAGTAGTTATTTATACTCTTGGTCTTAATGAATCAGGACAATTAAGTAAGCTGTTACCTTCAGCAATGGTTGATAATATTCAATCATATTTGAGTAATTATCGTATGATTAATGATTTTGTTGAACTTCGTTCTGGTAAAATTATTAATTTATCATTTGAGGTGGATGTTTTTATAAGTAAAACATATGATAAAAGTGAGGTTGTTAGAACTGTGATTGATACTGTTTATGATTATATGGATATTAACAAACATCAAATGGGTGAAGATATTTTTGTTGGTGATTTGGAGAAAGATATTTCTAAAATTGATGGTGTTATCAACTTAATTGATTTAAGAGTGTATAATGAGACAGGTGTGGGTTATTCTGATGATGGTACAACACAACAAATTGTGTCCCCTTATGTTTGCCCTACTGACCCTGAAGAAATGCAAGATACTGAGGTAGTGGCAGGTAGAAGCCAAATTGATTTAAAAGCATCAGATGGATTACTATTTAGTGAATCTAATTCAATGTTTGAAATTTTAAACAAAAGTAAAGATATTAGAATAAGAGTTAAAACTCGTTAATTAATATATTTTTAACAATTAAAGGCAGCTATTTTTAGTTGCCTTTTTTATTGACTTTTAAATAGATAGATTTTATTTTTTATTCAAAACGAAGAATAAAATGGGATGTAATTGTAAAGCTCAGAATAATTTTAATAAGATAGCTTCTAAGTATGGGGATGCTTTACCTAACAAAATTGAAGGTAGAGCAGGTTTCAGAGGAATTATTGATGCATGTATGAATGCAATTGGTCAAATTATTACTGGAATTTTATTGTGCGTGTTATTTATTGTCATAGCAGTTCCAATTGTGTTTTATATTGGTGGATGTATGATTATTGGAAAAGAAGCGCATATAAAATTATTGAATTTTAAAAAGAAAAATAAGAATGACTCAAAATAAAAGTTACCGAATAAGGACTAAAGTTGGTGAAGAACCAGGTGTAATAAATGTTCATTTAGACCAATCTTATGATTTGTTTGAAATTTTATCATTAAAATTGACACAAGAAGATGCTTATAAATTATATACATCTTCGTATGGTGTCATTGTTGGTAGAATTATTGCAAATGGTGGGTTTGGTATTCCTAATGCTAAAGTTTCTGTATTTGTTGAAGTAAGTGATGAAGATTATATAAATAATGAGAAAAATTATTTATATCCATATTTTAGTACTTCATCAGTAAATAATGAAGGTATTCGTTACAATTTGTTACCAGATGAGCCAATTAATGATTGTTATCAGAATGTAGGTACATTCCCTAACAAACGTTTAGTGCTGGATAATGATACTGTATTAGAAATTTATGATAAATATTGGAAATACACATCTGTAACAAATGAAGCAGGTGATTATATGATATTTGGTGTTCCAACAGGTCAACAACAGATTCATGTGGATATAGATTTATCAGATATTGGAGCTTTATCGCAACGTCCTCATGATATGATTTATAAAGGATATAATATAAATCAATTTGAATCACCTAACAAATTTAAACAATCAACAAACTTAGATTCACTATCACAGATATATACACAAAATACTGGCGTAAATGTTTATCCATTTTGGGGAGATTCTGAAGAAAGTGATGGAAATATTGCAATTACTCGTGCTGATGTTCAAATAGAGTACCTATTTGAACCTACTTGTGTGTTTATTGGGTCTATTGTTACAGATACAGGAACAAATGCAATTGGTAAAAACTGTACTCCAATGACCAATGCAGGTAAAATGTACCAGTTATCAACAGGAGAAGGTTCAATTGAAATGATTCGTAAAACGCTAAATGGTACAGTTGAAGAATATCAAATAAAAGGTAATAGGGTTATAGATGGTGATGGTGTTTGGTGCTATCAAATTCCAATGAATTTGGATTATGTGGCAACAGATGAATATGGTAATATTGTACCAACAGATGACCCAACAAAGGGTATTCCAACACGTACAAGAGTTAGATTCAGAGTTTCTATTGATGATTCCCCTAATGATGCTACTGCAAGAAAAAGATGTAAAATATTAGTTCCTAATAACCCAAGAATTGATGAAAATAACCCAATATTTTCTCAAACAAAAGAGGTTGATTATGAATTTGGTACATCAACACACGAAGAGAGTTATAGAGATTTATTCTGGAATAAAGTATATAGTGTAAAGTCGTATATACCTCGTTTACAGAATAATACCTCATACAAAAATCGTAAACATTCAGGAATTAAAATGGTAAACCATTATGGTGCTAATAATCCAATTCCATATAACAATGTAAGTATTAAATTAGGTTTCATGTTTAGAATGATTTGCGTTATTGCAAAAGTTATTATTGATTTAATTGCATTCTTAAACAACTTGATTTCTATTTTAGGCTGGCTTCCTTGTGAATTGGCTTCATTTAAAATTTGTATTTTTAGATGGTGTATTAGACCATTCGGATGGATGAAAAAAGCAATTCCTACATGTGTTAGATTAACATCTGATTTTTGTGATGATGATATTAATCGTAAAACTTATTATCCTGGTTGTGGTAAACCTTTTGGTTGTGTATGGGATTTAACTAAAGAAAGACATGAAGAAGAAAATAGAAAATTGATTAGTGAAGGTAAAGAGGATGAAACAACCCAACCTGATAATAGTAGGGATAGTTTATTTACTTGTGTGGAGAATGAATTGGCACAAGATAATGAAGTGACTTCTTTTAATTTTGCAAATGATTGGGTTAATGGTGTTCTTTATGCACCACTTTGGTTTAGAAAAATCACGCCTAAAAAAAGATTTTTGTTTGGGTTAATAAAAATTAAAGCTAAAGACCAATGGTGTAGTGCAGCTAAAAATTTTGGTTCTCAAAGAGTGTTTCAACCATGTAGTTTGTGGATGGGAAAAGATGAAAGTAGAGGTGGCTCATATAAAAATAATGAAGGTAAAAATATCACACCTTATTTTGATGTAAATAATGATAAAAATAATAATTGTAGTAAAAATGGATGCCATAAAGCAATCACTACTCTAAATGCACAGAAAGGTATTATTGTTGATAAGACAACAATGTTAAAACAGACAGTATATTATTATGCGCCTGTTTATTATGATTCAACTGAATTGAGAGATATTGAATTGTTATATGCAACTGATATTATATTACTTGGGAGCTTGAATGATTGTGATTTAGATGGTATTCCACAGTTTTTTAAATACTTAGAATCATCAACATATAATATGCCAAGTGATATTTTGTTTACTGACACAGAAGTACAATTAACTGAGGAAGGGACAAAATTTACAACTGATACTGAAATGACAGGGGCAGATTGGGGTAACTATAATTCAAAAGACCAATGTAATAAAACTGATGGCGGTTTGTTTTATGGTATTGGTTGTTCTTCAATTGAAGTACACACTAAATCTTGTGTTAATTTACAAAGGATTTGTGAATTAGGTGTTTCATTAGATGAAACAATATCAATTAGAAATTTAGCCAGCCAAAGTGAGGGAGATAGTGCTTATTCATTGCTTGTTGCTGATGGGTTTGTATCTAAAGATGAATTGGCTGAATCTGATGCAAGAAGTATGTTTGCTACTTTGAATGGTAATAATTTAAGAACTAAATTAGATAATACCAATGGTTTGATTAAATATGACTTTGATTACATATATCCAAATAATTTTGATGGAAGTATGTATCAATTAATGAAAGATAGACAAAGCGGATGTGGTAGTAATATTACATATAGATTTAATTTTAACTTAGAACAGTTTAGTCGTGATTATTATAAATTTAGAATGGGAAATAACCCATATTTTTACAAATATGAAGGCGGTAGTAGAGAAAATCCTAATTATGTAATATTTCCTAGATATGAAAATTCGTTCTATTTTTATTTTGGTTTAAACCTTGGAAAAACAGCAATTGATAAATTCAATAGTCAATTTTTTAGTACTTGTTCAAATACATACAATGAACCTTTTAATGTTGGCATAATTACTCTTCCAAGTCCTTGGTGTAATTCAACAAATGGTACAATATTATTAAATTTGACAGATATTTCAACTCCTTATGAAATCATTATTAATGGTATCAGTGATGGGACTTTTAGTAGGGTTTATAAAGATATTACTGAAACTAAAATATATCTTGGAACAAAACCATCTGATTATGCTGATTATCATAATGTAACTGATGAAGATGGAAGAAATGATGGTTTACCAAATGGCGATTATGAAGTTACAATAACTGATAGTGATGGTAGTATTGTACAGAAAGAGATTTCTTTAGTTCCTCAATATTTGATATATAGTATTGATACAATCAATTTCAAAATACCTAATAATATTTTGAAACAAACTTATGGTACATATAATAATGTTCGTGTTGCTAAGTTAGATGGATGGCAGGGAGATGGAAAAGGTTGGAGAAATGGTCAACCAGGAGAGAATAGTGATAGTATTGGTGGACGTATAACAATAGGTGATGTATATGTTAAAGATGTGCAATTATCACCTGTTAAAAGTGATGGTACGTTAAAAGATGCATCATTAACTCGTGGTTATACAATTCGTTTAACTAAATTGGTTGAAGAAACAACCACTGAATATTATACTGATGAAAATGGACAAATACAAAGCACTATAAAAGTAACAACTAAAAGTGTTCCTATTCAATTAACAGAACAAGAAATTTTATCAGGTATTTTGGAATGTGATGAAGGTGGGCAATCTTATCAAGTTGATGTTATTGAGCTATGCAAAGATGGTAACAGATATACACTTGAAAGTAAAAATATTGTTACTAATGTGATTCATGTTGATGAACCGCTTCCTGTTAAAATGTATATTAATGATGTTGATTATGAATTAATTCAAAATTTTAAAACAGGATGGGTTAAAAATGGTAATAAATGGGTTCAACAACAAAGCGATTTTTATGGATGGGATAGAATTGGAGATATTAACAATCCAGCATATAATTGGTCTGAAGAAATATTAAAACTTCCTGATGACGAACCTAACAAGTTACAAACAGCAGCTAAAGAAGAATTGATAGCACAAGTAAAAGAAGCGTTTTGGATAACATGTGCTGAATCATCTAAGAATATGAATGTTAATGCACAAACTAATGATTATCCTGTATCTTATGGTATTCAATATCAAGCTGAAACTCCTGACCCATCAGATGACGAAGTTCATATTGTTGACGAAAATTATAGCATTACTGATGCAATATCAGTGTCAGATGTTAAAGTTCCAACATTATTGCCTTTAGATGCAGATAATTCAGGACAAATTGTAGCAAATTATGGTAAATTAAATGCGCAAAAAATACCTTATTTCTTTGTTATGAAAGATAATAATGGTACGATTATACCTGTTGGCTCAAATGTTTCATCTCCTATTGGTAATTCAGACACAAGTAAATGGTTTGGCGTTCATTTAATCAATAAAATACTTAGTGTTGATATGACAATGTGGGCTGGTGTTAAAAATCCTCAATATTTCCAAGATTTACCTTATGGTGGTGGCTCTGAATGGGAAACAGTGATTAAAGATGGTTATTATAACGGTTTCTTTAGAGGTATTGTTAATAATGGTATTGTAACGAATACTAAAATACAAGATGCTTCGTTTTGTCGTACTTGGTGGCAAGCATTATTCCAATCAGTGACAATTGGTTATTCAAGTCCATTAATTGAGACAACAACATTTAAAGTGGATGAAAGTGGTAATACAGTTCCAAATGAAGATGCTCTTCCAACTAAGAGACGTTTTCTTGGTAGTAAAAATGATACAAGTGTATTTGGTTTCCCATGTGTAGTTCCAAGTGGTTATGATTTAACAGCTATTTCAGTTGGATTGATTGATACTGAATTAAAAATGGAAGATAACTCAAATAATTGTAGTTTGACAGAAGCAATTTATGGGGCTATGGAAGTTAATTTAACTAATGGCTTTAATGATAGTAATGATGGCGCAATCAGTAGTTTATCTGTAAGTATTAGTAATGGCGACACGACCAATCCAATGAAATATGTAATGATTACATCATATAATCAAGTGTACCCATATCCTAATCATGAAATTATGTCAATTACAGGAAAAAGTGCGATATATGCAAGTGGTGTTACGCAAAATGATATAATAGTTCAAGGTCAAACTGATGCAATTGCAACTTCTAGCGTTTCAGAAGTTAATGAAGATGGTGATACTGTTGCTATACCAACAACAGGTTATGGGGAAACAGGTATATTTGAAAACATTACAGGAACACCAACAGTTTATATTGTTGGAATGACACAGAATAATTGCCGTGTCATTTCACCTGTTTATGATTTTAGAAATGTAACTGCTTCAATAACTTTAGAGATGGTTGAAGAAGTAATTAATGTTGAAACATCTGGAAGTACAACTGGAGATACTTCAGGTTCTACAACTGGCTCAACAACAGGTGGCACAGAAGGTATTGATGAAGGAGATGACCCAACTCCAACACCAGACCCAGAACCAAGTGACCCAGGAAGTGTTAAAGTAAGGAAATATAAATTCATAGTAACTATTGATACTTGTAATCAATGGTATATTGCCAATTTTGATTCAGTAGTTTCTATCACTTGTAATGCTGTTAAAAATCAACCAATTGGTACAACTATGACATATAATGAGGGTAATATTGTTGGTAGTCAATTCATAATAGAAATTACTAAAGAAATGTTTGATGCTATTATGCAAGAAAATCCAAATATATTTGAAAAGCCAACAATACCATATACACCAATACCACCTGTTGAAAACTTGTTAAATGCAACAACAGTTGATATTACAGATAAATTAGGAATGGTTACAAGATGTAAATTATCATATAAAAATCCAAAACCGATAATTCAATAATGAAAAAGAAAATAAGATTAAATAGTACAAGTTCTGTTAATTCTACTAATGTGACTAACTTTGTGGATGTTGAGTTAAAACAATCCACAAAGTTGTTACCACATATGGACACAGTAGACAAAGTAAATTTATATGAAGTTTTTGAAGAAGAACGAAATAAATCTGACAAGTATAGGCTAATTGTCACCATCAATCCAGTATGTACAAATGTATTATTTAATACATTAACTGAAGTTGTTAAATTTGAGGGAGAAGGTAGTAAAACTGATAAAGTTGTTCTTGTTGAGAATGATACAACTGTTTCAGTACCAGAAGCTATGGGAGATGTTAATCCTGACAGGTATCAAATGATTAAAAATACTGAATATTCAAATGATAAATGTGGATATGTTTATCATTGTGGATATGATATATTTAATAATCATATATTAAGAAATACAACATTTAAACAAGTAAACACATTAAGAAACGAAAATAAGAATCAGACAGATTCTAATCAAACAGGTTCTCCTTTATTAAGTAAAATATTCAATACTATTGGTGATGTGATGCGTTATTCAGATGGTGATATTGTTAAGTATAACAAACGATACAATATATCTTCTGCACCAACAATGAATTTAAATAAACATTTGTATGAATATAGTGATATATTATCCATAACTGATTCTATTAATCAAAATTTAATTGAAGAAAAGGGATGGTTTGGTTTTACCAATGGAATGAACATCAATTCTAAATTATACACTGGTTCGAATGGAAATATTTGGGGAAAAGAATTGGATGTTAATAAAGTGATTAATAGACAAAAAGCATGTGAGTTTATTGATATGTATCCTGACCGTTCATTATTTTCATTTAATCCAAAAGTTAATAAAAAAGAAAAACGTTTAGAATATAATTGGAAAATGTGTTTGACATATCCTTATGATATTACTTATAATCATTTATTAGTTTATGGAGATGGAATTAATGGCTTAGATTGCTATTCTTGTGTTCGTAGTAGTGGTTTGAGTGGTGATGATGTGTTAGTCTTTAGAACGACTTGTAAACATGGTTTAAAGGCAACTGATTCTATCATGTTGTATGCAACTACAAGTGATGGTACTACAATTAAGATACCTAATGCTATTACAGTAAAAGATACTGGGGATTTGGATAAAAAATATCGAGATAATTACTTTTATGTTTTAAATTATGATATATTGAATCATATTTTTGGTGATGATTGGGAGAATAATTTTGACCAAGAAAAATTAAATAATATTAATTTTAGGATAAGACACTTAATTGGCGATTTTGAATCTGAATATTATATTAGATTGTTTAAAAAACTACCTAATTTTAAATACTCTAAAAAAGAGTTTACAGAGGAAATAGGGTCTAATAGGGCAAATTTTGATAAATTTGTTAAAGAAAATGCAACATATTGTAATAAAGATATAGTAGGTACTTGTCCTGACGATGACTTGTATATGATAGATTTTAATTATGATTTATATCAGTTAGCATTTGCTTCTACAATATACTCTGATAAATCAAGTCAAGTAACTTTTACTGATACAATTGATGTGTCTCATATTAAAGATAAGAGTGGAAAACCTATTACAGAACTTTATTTAACAATAGTTAAAAATAATGCAGGATGGGATAAGTGGTACTTAGGTGATGCACAAAGAAATGATAGTTCCGTAGAATATTCTCATTGTTTTGGTAAAATAACATCTGGTTTTAATCTTCTTAATATTAAGAAAGATAAATCATCAAGTGTTAAAAATAAAAATGATATAAGATTTTCTGATGTACATAAATTACATAATTTAGCATCAAGTTATCCTATTGTTTCTTCGATACCATTAGAAGAAAACATAACAATTAGTGGTTCTTCAAAATGGTATTCTGGTAATGCTGAACATGATATATTTTGGGGGGATTTAGTTGAATTTAATAAAAGTCAGGTAAAAGAGATAGTACTTGAAAAAGTTTGCCATAGATTTAATACAATTCAACGAGAATTAGATGAACAATATTTTAAAAATGGTGGAAATGCAAACACTTATACTAAATGGAAAACATTTAAATTTGATGAAATAGAAGCTGATGATTATGATAATGCAACTTTTACAATAAAAAATGAAAAGATAACTGATTATAATGGTTTACCTGCTAATCAAAGACCTGAAGGGTATTACTATGAAGCGCATTATCCAATTATGGTAAAAGAATTATCTTCACAAATACAACAAGATGCTTTGATTACTTTTTCAGTAGCAAAAGATGGTGTTAATATTGACAATTATTCTAATAATCCAAATTATGCAAAGATTAAGGTTAATGTAAAACATAATCTTGAAGCAGGTGATTATATAAGAGTAACAAATAGTAGCGATAAAAGTTATAGTTTAGGTATAGTAGAAACAGTGTTAAGTAATACAGAATTTTTGATTAATTATCCTAAAATATATAGTTTTCAAACATTTAAAGAAAATGTCGAAAGTGGTAAATTATTACTAATTAAAACTAACAGTAATATTCCATCTTATGCAACTAATTTAAATGATGGTAGCCAAAGATATTTGTGGAGAGAAGTACAAAGGGTTGGTGATGTTAATAATACTACATTACCAGAATATCCTTTCACAAATGGGTGTTTTTATATATATGAAAATATCAATTTCTATTTAAGGAGACAAGACCCTCACAATTATAATAATCTATATTATAGTAATTTCCCTAATGATGTGGCAGGTAAAGCCGAAAACGGAAATGATAATTATGAGTATATTAATGAAGATGAAGCTTTATGTTAAAATATAAAATATTAAACAACAATAATACTACTGAATTGGTCAGTATAGATTATGATAGTTATAAAATTGGTGATAATAAAGATACAATAACTTTTAATTTATCAAAAAGTGGTACAGTTCGTAATAATGATACTATTGTTATGAACAGTACTGTTGTTATTGACAATATAGCCAACAATGTAACAAATAATGTTAATTTTGAATTAATTACAGAAGCAATTGTGACTGATGATAGTGAAGTTACGCTTAATATACCAACAACATTTCAGTTAACTCCTGATAAAGTATCATTATATGAGGATAATAGTTCAGGAGTATATGTTCAATATTACATATTAGAGTTTGCGACTCCACATTTTTTTGCTAGTGATGCTAAAAATTCAGATAGAATTATTTATATATCAAACTATATTATAACAAATAGTAATGGTGAACCTATTAAGAACAAAATATATTTTGAATATAGTTCAGTTAATTCAATTTATATACCAACAAATATAAGTCAAATAAGTTATACAAATGATAAGGGTGATAATTTAACTCTTCAAGTTGATAATAAAGAATTTTTTGATAATTACAACACAATTTTCATAAACGAATTTAAAACATTTGATTATGAAAGGAATGATTTTAGGTTCATTAATCCACAAATATTAACTATTAGTAAAAGAAATAGTATTTTTAACATTCCATTAACTATTGAAAATAATTTTGAGACTGATTTGTTTAAAGAAGATTTATTAACAACAAATTTTGTAGAAAAAGAAAAGGAAAAAGCGATTAATAGAATTGTTAATATGGAAAAACAAGTTTATTACCCTGTTTATATTAAAGATGATGGAAGCAGAGATTTTATAGAAAAAATAGTTTTCAATCTACATTTTCGAGAACGTTCGGGTGATAATTGGCTTGTGGAAAATGATAAGTTTTGGAATGGAACAAATTATGACACCAACCCACCATCTGCCCCTAAATGTACTTCAAGTACAGGTAATACAACATTTTCAGTTCCAAGTAATCAATCAGACTTATTATATTACTTAGGATTCACTAATAATGATGTAAGGTATCAAAAAAACAGACTTAAAAAATCATTTTTAAGATTATTGTTTTATGATTCAACAAATCAAACAAATCAAAACTTATTATATACTTCAACTATTTTTATGGATAGTGGGACATTGTTTGGTAAATATTGCAGATATATTGAGGATGAACCTTATCTACATAACAAAGATGGTGTAATAGAAGAAAGTGTTGGAATTAAGGTGGATAGAGAACCATCTTGTGAATTATTAAAAAAATATGACACAACTATAACAAATTGTTGTAGTGAAAAAGCTGATAATGTAAGAGATGAATTAAGATTAAGCACTCAATTAGTTGTTGAAGATAAGTTTAATAATCAAGCATCAAGTGAAGGGTTTTATCTTTATTTATTTGCAGAAGATGACCCAAAATTAGTTGGAAAAAATATTTATATGAAAGTTGAGTTTAACCATGCTGGGTATGGTAGAACATTACCATTTATGTGCCCAACTAACGATGTAAATGGTTGTCCTTTATCATATCAAGACATAATAAATGAATGGTATAAATATAAAAACTCTGATGGGGAAGTAGTTGGTTTTCCTGTTAAAAAGTATTATTCCTATACTTACATAAAATTAGAGTGCATTTATGATAAAACATTAAAAAGACATGTTTATTATTTTGCTAATCAGTGTAGTAGTACTGGAACAGAAGTTAAAAATGTTGATGAAGAAGATAGAAAAATGATAATAAATCTTTATGAAGCTAAAGTAGGATGATAATTAAAAAGAAAATGTCAATGGAGAATCTTGTTTCTAGAATACCAGGGCTATTCCCTTATATTCTAGAAGATTCTTATGGTATAATTAAATTACATAAGGCAATTGATGGAGACAATGGATGTTATGGAATGGTTATACCTGATTTAAAGGTTAATTTTACTATGACAAACCCAGATAATGATAATATTGTAGTGTTTGAGAGTGGTAAATTTTATAGTTATAGAACTTTAATGAACAATTATTATCGTTTAAAAAAATTAAATCGTACTTTAACAGCATCAGAAAGTACATTTATTGCTTTTATTGAGGAAGGGATGGGTATATTCTCTGTACCTTCCTCAATAAAAGGTAAATTAGTTCCATCTTTTATGTTTTTAACAGAAATGCAAGAATGGTGGGAATGGTTTCAAATAATGAAGCCACGTTGTGATTGTTCAAAAGCACCATCTAACATTAATGATAATGATTGTTGTGCTTGTGCAGAATATTGTGACAAAGGTGGAGATGATATGTATAATTTTTTACAAAGTAATGTTAATAAAATTGACACAATTGCTAATAAGTATTATAATTATGCGCTAAATAATAGTGGTAATTTTGGTGGTAGTATTAATATGAGTCTTTTATTGACTCAAAATATTGATGATATGGGTTTAGGGTTAATATATTCATCAGAATGGGTTCCAGGAAAGAAATATCATGTTGGAGATATTGTTTTATATAACGAAGAATCTTGGATATTGTATGAGGGTTCTGGTGGCACTAATTTTACTATTTGTCAAATGAATGATAACAATAGGTTTGATGAAGGTTTTGATTATTATGGTAATTATAATGGAAAAACTGATGAAATTGAGTTTGATAGTGCTGAAAATGCTCATTGGAGAAGAAATGTCACAAATGACATATCATATCTTACAGAAAATTGCAAATATAAATTTTATAAATCAAATACAGGCACAAATATTGACTTATTACCAATAAATTCTTATTATGTAAAAGATAATGATTCATATGATAAATTGCTTGCATCAACTATTGATAATGTAAGCATTACAGGTGCAACTAATTCAAAATTAACATCATTAAGGCGTATTAAACGTTTAGTTGATGAAACTGGTCAAGAAAGTGTACCAAATAGTGAATCTAATGTAGATTGGTGCTGTTTATATGAAAAAGGGATTGTTCTAAATGTACAAACATGGGTAGATGATAATGGAAACATTGTATATTATGATGATTGGGAAGATATGACAGTACACAATATACAATCTCCTGGTAATACAGTAAATACAGTAATATATAGTAATAGTTTAATTGCATTTGGTGATATTTTAGAAGATATAAAATTAGGCGATAATAATACAATAATTTTTAGCTATTGTATTGGTGCTCATTTGATTGGAAACGATATAAACACATTAACATCTACAACAGAGCCAACTCAATATCGTTTTAGTAATTTTACAATTGATTCTAATCATAAAGGCATTCAATATGTTGAAACATATTATTATGACCCTGATACATTTGATTATGATGTAACAAAAAGCCCATCAGAAAATTTAAATGATGATGGGGCACAAAAGAAAGGTGAATTTTATACAGTAGGTTCTAAGTCATTAATTAAAAGTGAATTAGGAAATAGTGGAAAGATTTTGAATAACATTTTAACAGATTTTACCACTAAAAGAACAGAACCAGACTATATATATTCAAAGGAATATCGAACAGATGATTTGATTGGAGTTACTTTTGACCCTATTGTTGATGTAAATGTTGTTGTAGATAGAGGTATAAATGCAGCATTTGAGAGACATTTGAAATTGGGAGAGGTAAAAACCTTGGATGACCTTGTTAATTATGGGAATAATTTCTTCAATGTGAAGAATGTTAATGAATAAAATATTAATTATAAAAATAATATGTCAAATGGTACATATGGAACTATAAAGCCAAGTTTAATAAATCCACAAATGGATGTTGAGATTTGGTATCATTATAGACCGACAAGAAACAGTGAAGATGAAAGTTTTAAAAATTTTAAAAAAATTGATAATGTTAGTGAAATGTTTAGCAATTCCACTTGTGATACAACATTAAAAGATACTACATTACCAGGGATGTATAATTTAAAACTTCCACTAACATATTTTAATAAAAAAGGAATATATACTGTATATATTAAACCTAAAGAAATAGAGTGTACCATTAAGGATATTGGTGCTTTATCTGCATATCCTGATGTGAGAGGTGTGGTTCTTGATATGAATGATGTTGATACTGAAAATTCAAGTTTATTTGAAAATGGTCAATTGGTTGGATATAGAATTGATTATATTGATAATGGTTTAAGACAAAATTATTATAGAATTATAACGTCTAATAATAAATGTGAACCAATAGCACAAAATTTGACATCATCTAATACCAATTCTAATGGTTACAGGTTTAATGATAGTTCAACATTAACATTTTTAACTGTAACACCATCTACAAGTCCAACATATAAAGCAAATGCACAACCGTTTATTGGTAGAGTGGGACAAACTATTTTCATTACAAACACTAAATTCAATCCTGTTTCAGTTGAAATTGAACTAGTTGAACATGACATTGAAACATTGACAAATGTTGTTGAAGGAAATCAAGTTCGTTCATTAGATAGAGGTTTGGTTACAACATATAACCAAGACGGAGAAATTTACATACAACAAGAGTTCTTTACCCTTAAAGATTCATATACTAAAAGTGATGTATATGAAGTTAGAAAGAAAAAGACAGATAATATTGATTTTACGCAAGATTATGAAAGCATAATGAATAATTAATTTGGACAATATAACATATGTCAAGATATATTAAATCACATAGTAACTACACATTAAGAAAACAACATCAACTTGTTAAAAATGGTACTATTTTTGAACGAGATTGGGTGACTATTGGTGGAACAGGAAGGTTTACACCAGGTCAAACTCCTATATATTCAAATGGTAATTTTATTTTTACAATTAATAATAGCCCTAGTTATCAAAAGAAACATAAATATGGACATTGGGTAACTTCACCTGATGGTGATATTGTATGGACTGATGATGAAGTTGAGGATGTAAATCTTCCTGACACAACTTCTGATGTTGAAGTGAATGAAGTCTCAAATGATTTAAGAGATTTTGCTTACTATGGTTCTTGTGTTGAATTAGTTAGAGCTTCAATTGAAGATATAATAAAATATTTCCCTGCTGAATTATATTTTAGTGGAAAGGTAACACAAATAGTAACAGGAAATACAGAAGATGAAAATCCTTTTCAAACAGTTGAAGGTTTTATTGTTGATAATGATTTTCAAATAAACTTAATTAATAATAATGTTATATTAAGTGAATATGAAAATGATTTACGTTATTTGTCTTATTCATACAAAGATTATGAAATTATAAGTGGTAATACTAAAATACCTGTTACAAGTGTCACAATTATCAATGAAGATGTTGATGTGAATTGTTTGACAGAAGGACAATTATTAAATACAATCACTATAAATGGTAATATTGTTATAAAAGGTCGTTTTGTTAATGGAGAAAGACAATTTTTTCATAACAGTACAATTGGTTTGCATATTAGACCAAAACAGAATAGAATTGACAAATATTTTAAAGAGTTAGATGGATTTGAAAAAGTATTATTAAATCGAAAATCAAGCCCAATTTACACAAATACATTTTTAACGCCTATTGAGACTAATAAAGGTATTACTTTTATTAATTGTAAATATTCATGGGCAGTTGTTAATGGATGGAATTTAGATATATCAAGCCCTAATTATTTATCATTTTTCAATGGTTTATTGGAAGTAGCTCAAATATTGGATGATTATTATTGCGATAACATATATCGGTCAATGACTCATGAAGCCATTAAAAATTTTGACTGGACTTATACAAGAGAATATAATGAAGGTGACGAGCAAGAATATGTTGTTGCAGGTACTAAAGTGGCAAATTTATTAAGGATTTGGGGGCGCATTCTTGATGATATAAAAAGATATATTGATGGTATAAAATTCACAAACACAATTACATATAATAGACAGAATAATATATCTGATTATTTTCTTAGTGACAAATTAGAGTTGGGTGGATGGGATGTTTCAACTGTTGTAAAGACAGGAACAGAAAATAATACAACTGATATTTTATATACAGGTGAATCAACAGGTTATACATATACTGAGGTAAACAATCAGTTTATGAGACGTTTGGTTTTATGTTCTAAGGCTATTTTTAGAGCTAAAGGGACTCGAAAAGCAATAGAGATGTTACTTGGTATGTTTGGTATCAACAAGGATTGGTATTCAATAAATGAGTACTATTATACTTGCAGTCCAATTACCAATTCTAATACTATATCATTAATACAATCTATAAATTCAGAAAAAAGCATTATATTATCTAATGAAGATGACCCTTATAGTGGGTTATTAGTTAAAGAAATTAATGACAATGGAAATATTTATTTAGTTCCTTGGTTTGACAAGAATTTAACATATGATGGAAATCCATATTTTCAATCTAATGGTGGATGGGGAAGTGAGAATCCTCTTCCATTGAATAATGGTAACTTCATATATAAAGAAACAATGCCTTATATTAATGTAGTTCCAACATTAGATGAATTGTTTACTCTTAATATTGGTCGAATAACTCCTAATGATGTATATTATGTATATGACATAAGTAATATTTCAGATTATAATTTTGTGTATGATAATCCAAGTTTATCAGGAAACCCAACAAATTATTTTATATTAGGTAATGACCAAACAGTGACAGATGAAAATACAATAATTAACAATTCAAGAAACGCATCTGGATGGACTTGTGTTACATACCAAACAGTTGGAAATGATAAAATAATTTCTAATGAAAGAGTTGTGTATTTAGAATCTATTATATCTAAAAATAATGGAAACAATCCTCATATTGGTTATGGACATTATGATATGGGTAAAGAATTTTTTGATTATTTAAGAGAATTATTTAAATATGCTCTTGATAATAGTAAAATTTCAGGAAGTGATAGTGAGTTAAATCAATATAAAACATTAGGTTTTACTGATATAGATTTTAATTCACCAACTTTAGACCCAATTAAAATACAAAATATTGATGTTTATAAAAGTATATGTGGCTCAGGAAAAAAAAGCACAAAAGCTACTCCTACTAAAATATTTCTAAATACAAAATTGCTAGTTATTGAAAATAAATACACAGGGAATGCTGAATATAGAAAATATTTTACAGATTATGTGTTACCATATCTTGAACAAATAATACCATCGACTGCCATATTTGGTATTAAAGGTTTTGATGAAAATGGTGGAAAATATTTAACACTATCAACTAATGAAGTTAAATTAAATGATTCTATGAATCCTATTAGTTCAAAAGATGTTGTATTAAATGCTTCAGGAAATTGGAATTCTGCCCCTGTGAGTGCTTTGGTTAATGGTGTTCCATCAAACGGAAGTGAAACTAATTTGACATTTACAGTTGAAAAAAAAAAAGACGAAAAAAAATACGGGAGTGAAAAAATAACATTTATGTTAGATGAAGATAATTCAATTACTTCAGTTTTAAATGTTACAGTTTCACAAATTAGTGCTTCTGACATATCATTTGATGATGCAACAGGTGGTACTAAGAGTACAAATATAATAGTTGATGGGTTGAGTAATAATCCTAATTATTATATTGTAAATAATGTATCGTGGGCTAATGTTATTAAAAATGGAAATACTATTACAGTAACAGCAACTCAAAATAATAATTCAAGCCAAAGAAACGGAACAATTATTGTCTATAACATGAATGATAACAATTGTTATTGGATTATTAATGTCATACAAGTTGGTGCTGATATTAGTATTTCATCATCATGTTTATACCAATCAAAAATAAATAATATACCAAATTGTGTCAATGAAGTTCCATATATAGGTGGTATTTATTATATTGATGTTGAAGCAATAGGTGGAGCACAAGATTATAACTATACATTTTTCTCAGATATTACAGGAGCGAATGTGGTAACAGAAAAAATAAGTTCTAAACTATTAAAAGTTACAATTGGTGAAAATCCAACTGTAAATGACATAAACTATACTTTTACATTTACCCATATTAATGATGATAGTAAGAAAGCAACAACAACATTTAAGCTTTTAAAAGCAACTGGTTTAAGTATCTTAGTAAATGGTAAAAGTGAAGCTGAAGGAACTGTACAATATATAGGTGGTAATGTTACACCTACATTTGTAGTAACAGCTAATGGAGCATCAAAAACTTGGAGTGTAGATATTTCTACAATTCCAGATTGGTTAGAAGTTTCAATTGATGTAAATAATTTAACAATTATAGCTGATTCACTTACATCAACAACATCAAGAGAAGCAAAAATAACAGTATATCATAACGATGACCACTCAGTTAAAGCTTATATTGACATAACACAAAAAGGTGTTGGGGAATTATCAATTGTAGCTAATCCTGATACTATTACATTTGATAGTAATGGGGGAAGTGTGATAATATCAGTTGATGTATATGGTGGTTTAAAAAATTATACAATAACTCCATCATGTGATTGGATAACAACAGAAAACAATGTTGTTGGCGATTATGGGGATTATACAGAGTACAAACTGGTTGTTAATGCATTCCAATATAAAGATACAACACAAGACAGAACTTGTACATTAACATTAATACATAACAATAATACTTCAATAACAGAAGTAATAAATATTACACAAAATGCAGCAATAGCGTATGATATTTATGCAACAAAAATTGGAGAGATTACACCTGTAACTGCCGTAACAGACATTCCATTTACCCAAACAACCGAAGAAAATGGAAGAAAATTTGATGTTTATGTTTCCCCATCTTATGCTGGATATGTTGTAGATGATGATGTTTCATGGCTTTATACTTCAACAAATGGAAATGTATTAACAGTGTGGTTTGATACTAATAGTTCAAGTACTGAAAGAAGTGGAACTGTTGTATTAAAAAATGCGTTAGATACAACAAAAACACATACTATTATATTTACACAAGCAGGAGCTGGTTTATTATTTATTGGTGGTAAGTTACCAAGTAGCACAGAATATTCTTCTAATATATCAATGCAATTTGAAGCCAATGATAGTGCTAAACAAGTTGATGTTAAAGTGGATGGTGGGTCTGCTGAGTTTATTCTTGATTCAGCTAATGCAGCAAAATATCCGTGGCTACATATAGCACCATCAACAGGAAAAACTGGACAAGTTACAATAAATTGTGATTCTAATACTGAAAATAATAACAGAACAGGGACAATTGTGTTAGTACATAAGGATAATACAGATTATTCTTTTATAATTAATGTTCAGCAAAATCAAGGTTATAATTTAACAATTGAGCCTAATGATGGTGGTAATACAATTAATACAAGTACTGTTGCAGATGTTGCACAATCAGGTATAATTAAAACATTTAATATTGCTGCAACAGGTGGAGATGCTAAATATAAATTTGTTGGGAGTAACGTAGATTGGATTTTAGGTAATGGTTCTTCATTAACGAATTTATCAAGTGGTACATCAGATACTATATTTAAGTTACAAGTACTCCCTAATGATACAGGAGCAGTAAGAAGCGCAACAGTTACATTTGAACATGTAAATGATAGTTCTAAAAAAGTATATATAATTGTTAATCAATTAATTGTTGTTTATGATATTTTAATTGACGGATTAAAAGAAGTTCAATGGAATGAAATTGAATCAATGGAAATAGAAAGAACATTTGCAATAACAATTAGTGGCGGTTCAATGCAATATACTGTTGATGACCCTATTGAATGTACTTTTGATGAAGCAACAGGAACTTATAGTGAATTACCTGGACAAAATGCTGATTGGGTCAATGTGTTTAATCAAAATAATTCTTTAATACTTGATTTAAATGAAAATGGTTTGCCTACAATTAGAGCCGCTAAAATTAAAGTAAAACATAATGATAAACCTAATGATGTTTATGCTGAAATATACTTATGGCAAAAAGCGGCTGAAATTGAATATAAAAATTATAAAATTGTAGTCAATCCAACAGCTACCACTTTTTCTAATGAAGGTGGTAATGCAACAGTTAGAGTGACATCAACAAGAGATAAGTATGTAAATGGCAATTTTATTAAAACAGAGAATGTTTCTTATAAAATTAAAATTGAAGATGATATACCTATTACTTATACAAATATATTTAAAGTATATGGTAAAGAAACTGACCAAAACTATAATATAGAAGCTTCTGGAGATACTATTGACATGGCTGTTGTGTCTGTTATGAAGAATGATACAACAGGTTCAGAAAATTTTGTGGTATGGAACGCAACATCTGATTCTGACTGGATTAACATTGATTTTATTGATTCTAACAGAATTACTGTTTCTATATTAGAAAATATAACTAATTCAAGTAGAAGTGGAAAGTTGACTTTTAAGCAAGATAAAGAAGATGCAAAAACAATTGTTATTACATATAATCAAAATCATTATCCACAAAATGTTATATGGGTTGACCCAACTGAAAATACAACAAAAGAAATTGAATCAGGTGCTACTTCTTTTATTGCATATGCAAATACTACTGCATTAACCTATAATGATGTGGTTGTAACTAAAAATCCTGACGATACATGGGTATCAGTTTCAGCACCTTCTCAGGGAGAAAATGAATATGGTGAAAAAGCTGTTAAAGTTGAAATAACAGTTGAAGAAAATAATGATAGTGATAGAGAATTATCTATCATAATAGATAAAAAATAAAAAATTATGGCAGATTCAACATGGGTAACAACTTCAATAAAAGAGGATGAATGTGTAACTGTAAATAACATTACAGTTACAATAAGTCCTTATGATGGTAAGAAACAAAGAACTAAAAAGATAACATTTACACAATGTGAGGTTGGTGATGATGAAACTCAACCAATACCAACTATTACTGAGTATCACATTACTCAAATGCCACCTGATGTAATTGTTATTCCACCTTCAGATTACATGGTATTTAGATATTTTTGGGGGGCAGATGATGGTCGTGACTTAGATACTGCAACTGAATTTTTAAATACAGGTATTGAAAATGTTGATGACCAACCAGTTGGTTTTTCTATGAGAGGTAATAGTAACCCAATTATAACAGGAAATACCACAACAGAACCACCTACTCCAGGGTTACTAATATGGGCAGGTGATAATATGCAAAGTGGTAATGAATGTGTATATATTAATTTTAAATATCTTTTTGAAGCATATGAAGATGTTTTACCACAATCAACACAGATTGGTATATGGGCAACTTGGTTCGGTGAAATAAAAAGTGGTAATATGACGTTTGAAATTACCACATATTCAGGTGGTACGATGGTAAAAGATGGATATAATTTTATAAATGAAGGTGGTTCTCAACAGTTTAGACAAACATATAGTTATAATGTTAACACTAAAAAAGGTTCATCTGATTATAAAAATCAATATACTAGAATTGGTACAGTTTATATTGACAAAGATAGTAAACAAATAACCATGATACTTGGTAATCCATAGAAAAAGGGAGCAATTGCTCCCTTTTTATTTTAAAGGTTTACTAACCTTTCGATGTCATCTTCAACATCTTCATAGCTTGATATTTTAAATTTATAGATACTATAATCATTTTCAACATCATGAACTTTGTATGTTAAATCTTCAACATTCCATTCCACAAAACCATGTCCAGTAACATTCTCCCCAGCGTCTTTTTGAAATAAAGAACCTGCATATACCATAGGTATTCCATTTTTCCTTATTTCTTGTCTTTTATGAATATGCCCACAAAGAACAGCATCACAACCAATAAAAGAGTTAACATCAATTCCTTTATCTGACATTTTACCAATATCTGTTTTTGCCCCTGGTATTTCACCATGAAATAATCCAAAAACTTTATGGTTAGGATATTTTTCTTTAATTTCATCAATATTTGGTCTTTGGTATTTTTCCCATATTGAGTATAAAGCCCAAATAATATTATTATCTACAATGTAGCCACTTTTATAATTTAGTATTTTATCAGCATATTGAATATTTTTATACGCTCCTTCTACTTCAAATATAGGAGATAGCGCATCTTTTCTTTGTTTATTATTTTCAAGCATATCATGATTTCCTGCAATGATAATTGTAGTTGCAATGGTATTAAGATAATTTAACAGTTTAAAATATATACTATTTGCTTCAGGAGATACTTTATTTTTAAAATCAAATATATCACCAGCAAGAACAATTCTTACTTCATCTTTATTATAATCAGCACAAACCTTACAACATTCAAAAATAAAATTTTCTATCATTTGAGAATATGGTTTATCTTCTTCGACATTTGGAATGTGTACATCGGCAATGTGTATAATTTTTTTTATATCAGTCATATTATTCTTATTTTATGCAAATATACGATTTTTTTTAAATAAGAGCAAACATTTATGCAATATTTATATTAAAAGTAATTAAATTATGGAAAAATGGGAACTTTTAATCAGAATGGTTTTAACTCATGAAGGTGGTTATGCTAATGTGTCAGGAGATGCAGGTGGACAAACCTATTGTGGGATTGCAAGAAAAGCCAATCCAAATTGGAAAGGATGGAAAATTATTGATGCAAATATGCCTTTAAAACACAATCAGAAACTAAATAATTCTGAATTGGATAATTTGGTTTTTGATGTATATAAAAAGAATTATTATGTACCAATGAAAATTGATATGATAGATGACCTTATGATTTCAGCACATGTTTTTTGTCATGGAGTTAATGCAGGTAACAAAGCAGCCATAATTTTATTACAGAAAGCTATTAATGTTATATATGGCGTTAATATTGCTGTTGATGGAATAATTGGTGCAACAACATTACAATACACCAATAGAACTGATAGAGTTATTGATTTAGGTAAAGAATTAATACAACAAAGAAATAATTTTTATCGTAATATTGTAAAAAATAAACCATCCCAAAAGAAATTTTTAAACGGATGGTTAAACAGAGTTACTGGAACAACTAATACAGTTCTTAAAGCTGAACAAAAACCAGTACAAAATGTTTTATATGCTGATTATCAAGTTAAAGAAAGTGATACTACTAATCTATTAACTTCTATTGGAAAAGGTATTATTAATCTTTTCAAAAGAAAGATTAGCTAACTCATATTCTGATAATTTTATGGTGTTTTGGAGAACTTTACGAATCCCCTTAACACCATATTCTTGATATATAAGTGATGGGTCAAACTCGTTGGGAGTAGGACACAATCTAATCTTATTATATAAATTACCTTGGTTTAATGTTTTATACACAATTTTAGCATTAAGTATAGCATCAGAATCAAGAAAAATATTTATGTTGGCTTTTGCATTAGCCATCAATGTTTTAAATATTGAATATTTTGGGTCAATAGTTTTACCTAACAATGGTATTGAGTTTGGAGTAACAATGTGGTCAAAAGGTCCTTCCACCAAATTAATATCTTCATACCAATTTATTTTTTCTTCATTAAAAACAATATCTGTTTTTTTTACAATATCAGAGCTAGGATTTTTATATTTAAATCTCCAACTTGGGAAAGTATAATCTCTTCCAACCCAATAATTTAATCCCCCAAATCTATCATATGAAGGTATAATTATTCTTTCTTTAAGAAATTTATCTTTATTTGTTCTTGGTATATAACCTATATTATATTTTTCTATTATTTTATCACCAATTCCTCTATCATTTAAATATTTTAATGCATCACTTGAATAATAATCTTTATTTTTAAGAGGTGTAAAACCATCAGGAAGAGAAATTAATATATCATCATATATTTCATCATCATCAATAAAATCAGTTTTATTAAATTTAAGCTCATACAGTTTAGATTGTCTAATTGCATAAAGTTCAGCTCTATATTGTTGTAATATAGATTCATTTCCAAACATTTTAATTAGTTTAGAAATTTTACCAGACATTTCATTGGTTTCTCCACATACCCAACATTTGAATATATTCTTTTTAATATTTACTTCCAAATTATGTTTTCCATCTCCATCATACAGCCCTTTTTCGATAGAGCACATTGGGCAATTGAACTGTATTTGAGTATCATCAGACATGCCATTCTTAGATTTACCAAGAAAAGACTCTAATAATGTTTCAATGTTCTTTAATTCGTTCAGCATTTTTGTTCATTTAATAAATTGATTTCTTTTTGCTGCAAATATACGACTTATTTTCAATCTATAATAATCTTTTTTGGTATTTTTTTATCCCAAACTTCCATTAAATATGAAATTTCACTTGATTTAACATTGTCACTACTAGTAATATTGAATTCAGCTTCTCCAAACTCAATTTTATTGCAAATAGCTAAACAAGTTACAAGAGCATCTGATGCATCAAAGTTTTCTTTTTTCAATTCACCTTTTTTATCATACACCCAAGGGATATAGGGATATAGTTCTGATATTTTATTCCATAAAATAAGTTTTTTATCACAATCAAATGGATATTCACCAAATAAAACAAGTTTATTTTTTTTAATTGCTGTTAATATTTTATCTTTTGAATATTCTTCTCCTTTTTTATTGAACTTCCTAATTGCCATCAATTCAGGAAATGCATATTTCCTTGCATCATAAGATGATATATATTCAGGTACTATACCCAAAATACGATAAACACTATCAGAAATCATACCATTGAATTTACTTAGTATATCAACAGTATTTACATTGTTAGACCTTAGTAATGGTTCTTCAATAACAACTTTGGTGATACCTTTATCTGCATATTCTAATAAGAATTTTTCTTCAAATACACGTTTTTTAAGAAAAAGTTGCTCAATACCTTTAATTTTACTATCTATTTTAGGGGCAACATGAGTAATCTCAATAATTTTTTTATTATTAAGGTCATAAATAGCTACCCCAATACATTTTGTGCTAATATCAAGACCCATAACAATTTCGTTCTTGTTTGACATATCTTTTTTATTATAAAATATCATATAATAAAAGAAAAATAAACAATTAATGTTTTTTAATATTTAAAATTCGCTTTTTTAAAGAAATTTAGTATTAATAATTTGGACCTTATAAATTTAATATATAAAGGTCCATTATATTATATAATATTGTTTAAATTATTAATTAATAGTAAATTAATACTTATAAAATTGGTAAATGCAAGAAAAAAGTAGTATATTTGCAAAAAATATTTTTTCATGTCTGTTGATGAACTTAGAAATTTGATAGAAAATAAAATTTTATATGATATTATCCAATATTGTGAACTTAATGATAAATCACCAATAGATGTTGTTAATAAGATATTAAAGGATAATTTGATTATAATGAAATATGGTGATAAACCGCCAATGTTTAATAATAAACCTAAATTTGTGCAGTTAGAAGAAGTAAAATCGGTTTTACATGAAGAAGAACTTTCTTCTTCTGAAGAAAAGCCAATTTTAGTCGATACACCTCTTCAAATACCTGATGTTTTGCCTGTGTTTGAAGAGGAAGTTCAACCAAAGAAAAAAAGAAGAAAGTTAAATGTAAAATAATATAATATGATTGAAGTTAAAAATACATCTAAATTAGTTTTTGAATTAAATGCATTACAAATTGATTATAATAAAGAAAAAGAAGATGCTTTAATTGAATTTATTTCAAAAAAATATAATGTCCCTAAAAATAGGATTGAATTTAATTTTGTTCCATTAACTGTTAATGATAAAGGTGAAAAAATATCATTAAATAATGATATTATTGAAAATATTCAAGACCCTAAATTTCAATCATCTTTATTTAAAGAATATTTGGAGCTTAAAGAAATTGAAGATATTGATATGGAAGCAATTAATGCTATTGATGGAGAAGTTAATTCATATATTGATTTTGATGCATATAAAAACTATAAAAGATATATCTTTAAATATGTAAAATGGAGTAATTATTTGTCATATGGTCCTGATAACTATTTTGATTTTACAAAATTAAAAGGGCTGGTACTTTTAAATGGTTCACCTGAAAATCAATGTGGAAAAACAACTTTTGCCATTGATTTATTACGTTTTGCGTTATTTGGAAAAGCTGATAAATCACCAACATTGGATAGTGTTTTTAATATTTACTTACCTGAAGTAACAGATGTTGTGGTTGAAGCGTGTATTGAAATTGAAGGTATAGATTATATTATTAAACGAACAGTTACTCGTCCACCATTAAAAAAAAGAACACCAAAGAGTAAAGCTAAACAAACTATTGAATATTTTAGATTGTTGGATGGTGAAACTGAATTGTTAGAAAATTGCCAAGATGAAAGTGTTGGAAAAACTAACCAGTTGATAAAAGAGAGCGTTGGTACATTAGAAGATTTTAATTTAGTAATGTCCGCAACTGCTTATTCTTTAGGGGAATTGTTGAGAATGGGTCAAAGCGATAAAGGAAGGTTGTTTTCTCGTTGGTTAGGGCTTCTTTCTTTAGAGAAGAAAGAAGAGGTAACTAAAAAATTATTTAAAGAAAAAATTCTTCCAACTTTTGAATCATTAAAGTATAATAGAGAAACTCTTCAACAAGAGATTGATGATTATTTGATTTGTATTGATAATCATAAAAATTCTATTATCAAAAAGCATGAAGAACAAAAAAAAAGTATTGAATCTATTAATAGGCTAGATAAAGAAAAATCTACTATTCTTTCTTCTAAAAAAACTGTTAAAGATGGTTTGGAAAGATTGGATGTTACAACTATTGAAACTCAAATTACCAGACTAACCAACGATTTAACATTGAAAAGAACTAATATGGCAAAAATGAAAGAGGAATATATAACTAATCTTAAAAATGCCGTTTTTGATAAAAGTTCTTTGGATAAAGCACGTAAAAATAAAGAAGAATGGAAAACAAAAACAGATGAAATTCGTTCAACTGTTGTTTTATTGAAAAAACAAAATACAGAAATACAAAATCTGATAAATCAAGGAATGTGCCCTACTTGTGGACAGCAAATTGATGTTAATAATAAAAATAAACATATTGCTGAAAATAATGCAGAAATTGAAAAACTTATTGCTGATGGCATTGCTGCAAAACAAAAGGTTGATGAATATGAGAATGAAATTAATCAATTAGAACTTGATAAAGAAAAAGCAGAAAAAAAGGCAAAATTAGAATTGACAATGACAGCATTAAAAAGTAATATTGACACAATTAAGTTACAAATTGCTGAATTAGAAAGACAAAAAACTGAATTTGAAACAAATAAAGAAAATTTAAAATGGAACAATGAAATTAATTTAAAAGTTAATAACATTAATGTTTCTATTTCAAATGAGACAAGAATTAAAGAAAATATCATAAAAGATATACAGAATCTTAATAATGATATTAAAAATTATACAAAATCTATTGAAGATAGACGTAAATTAATTGATAAAATTATTAAAGAGGAAGAAATAAAAAGAAATTGGAATATTTATCAACAATTAGTAGGTAAAAATGGGATTGTTAAAATAGTACTTAAAAAAGCATTACCAGCAATAAATAATGAACTTTCACGTTTATTAAATGGATTATGTGATTTTAAAGTGATTTTATCAATATCAGATGATAATAAAGTTTGTCTTGATTTATATAAGGATGGTCAGAAACTTGATTTAGGCGTTGCAAGTAGTGGTTTTGAAGGTACTATGGCAAGTTTAGCGTTAAGAGCAGCTTTAGGTAACATGGCAACAATGCCAAAGCCAAATTTCATTGTCTTAGACGAAATTATTGGAACAATTGGTAGTGATAATCTTCCTAATGTTAAAAAATTGTTTGATAGAATTTTAAGTAATTATAATTTTATTATACATATTACACATATGGAAAATATTTACGATTGGCATGATATGACGATAACCGTAGTGAAAAACGGAAATGTATCAACCATTTCATCCACTATATAATAAAAAGAAAAATGAATATAATTTTTAATGAAAACTTCACAACAAGCGGATTATTGTAAAGAAATTCAAACCTATTTTGATGATATTAACAAATATAAACCTTTGTTAAAAAAAGAAGAGAGACGAATTGGTAAAAAAATAAAAGCAGGTGATAGAGCAGCAATTGAAAAATTGGTAACTTCGAATTTAAAGTTTGTTGTTTCTATTGCCAAAAAATATAAAAACTATGGTGTTCCTTTTTCAGATTTGATTGCTGAAGGTAACATAGGGTTAGTAAGAGCAGCTTATAAATTTGATTATAAAAGAGATATTAAATTTATAAGTTATGCTGTATGGTGGATTAGACAAGCAATTCAAGAATATATAAAAAAAGTCACTCTTAGTAATACAAAAGAATTATCTGATATTAAAATAAATTCTAATTGCGCATCAGTTGATGAAAATGGCGATGATTTATCAGATAGTAAAATAATACCTAATACATTATCAGATGATGAATTTAATGATTTGGAAGAATATAAAAAAAATTCTGTGAATAAATTATTAGAATGTTTATCACATAGAGAATCTGACATTATTTCATGTTATTTTGGTTTGAATAACACTGATGATTTAACTTTAGAAGAAATTGGTGTTAAATATAATTTAACAAAAGAACGAGTTAGACAAATTAAAGAAAAGGCTTTACGAAAATTACGTGTGAATGCTTTGTTATCTAACGATTTTTTAAAATTAAAAGCAATGTAATAATTATATTAAAAGAAATTTAATATGGCTAAAAAAAAGAAAGAAGTAGTTGAACAAGTGACAACTAATGAAATTCAAGAAGATATTATTGATATGATGAAAGAAGTATCAATACAACCTGAAGTAGATGTTCCTACTGATGAAGAAGTAATTGATGAATCTAATGGTTTGGAAATAATTGAAAATGAAACGCCTGAAGAAACGACTAAAGAAATAGTTGAACAAGAAATATCTGAAGATGCAATTGAGAATGAATCTGAAGAGATAGTAAATGATAAGTTACCAGAAGAAACAAAAGATGAACATGATACTTCAAAGAATAATAATTTGGAAATTGATAAGCTAATAGAAGAAGTACATAAAAATAATGATTGCAATTGTAATTCAAAACCAAGGATGTCATGGCAACAGATGATGGGTTATGATTGGAATGGGCAAAATTTTGAAATATAATGAATGATTTTGATATAACTAAAAAAATGCTAAAAACCATTAATGAAACTAAATCAAATAATGGAAATTTTAGATTATTAACAGAAGATTATGAAACTTCTAATACTGAAAAATTTTCTAAGAATGGTAAAAGTGAAAATTCAGAAGGTATTCCAGTAACTGATGACCCTAAATTTGGTAATCAAACATTAACAACTCAAAAAGAAGCAGCAAAAGAAATAGGTGCTGATTTTAAAAATTTTGATACTCCATTAATTTTTTATCCTGAAGATGGCGATTTGGTTTTATCAGGAGAAATACCTGATATGAATAACTTAAAATTTCAGTTTAGATATAAAGATTCATCAGGACAAGGATGCTATATATGGGCAGAAGGATTGCAATTAACAGATGATAATGTTAAGAAAATAAATAAAATACAAGGTTTCTATAAGAATTGGAAAGATGATATAACTGAAAATCCATTATTCTAATATAATGGGCTATTAATCCAACTAAATAACTGTTTAGTTGGATTTTTTGTTTTATTTTTAAATATTTATAGAGAAAGAAAATAAACATGATTGATGAAGAAAAAATCAGAATTTTAGTGAAAGAAGAACTTACTAAAGCTGAAGTTAATTCTTTAATTAACAATAAAGTAGATTCTATACTTCAGAGTAATGAATTTAAACATAAGGTGAAAGCTATTACTGCTGATGTTTTGGAAGATTTGTATAGAACAATGTATCAGAAAAAAGCTTTTTGGCAATCATCAGTTAAACAAGGTTAATATATGAATGAAGATATAAAAAATAGAGTAAAAGAATATATTTCTAAGTATAGAAATTATGCATTGGCTTTGAATGGTTGGGTGAAACTCAAAAATAAAAGTTTCACTACTATGGATGCATTAGAAGCTATTTTTATAGCAGCTAATGGAAAACCTATGGAAATGAATAACATCATCACAGCATTAACTAAAAAAGATAGTGTATATGGAAGAAGAGGTCATGTTTATAGTGATGTCCCAACTACTTCTATTGATATAGATTATGATAATGGTAAACTATCTGTTATTGGCTATAAAGGGGCTATAAATGAGCCACAGACTAATAATATTAGTCCAAGAAATCCAAATATTTTTAGAAAAAGTGATGGTCAAACTAAAGTTCCATACCAAAAAACTGAAGAATTAATTAAAAAGATAACTAAATTTGTTAGAACGTATTTAAATAGTTCAAGTGATGAAGATGTTATCAAAAATGTTAAAGCTATTATGAATTATGCTCAACAGCAAAAAATCAGTTATGATAGTGCTATGGAGAAGATAAAAAAACAGATTATTTCTAAACAAAGAACATACGAATCTAAAAAAATAATTGTTGGTGAAAATGCAATTAAAGTATTTGAAGCGATAGAAAATGAAATGACTTATTATTCTTTTTTATCTAATGTAAAATCATTTCTTAAAGATTTATTAAATAATCCTTCAACAGCTAAACCTTCTATGGAATTGAAGGCTAAAGGACTTAATCGTAGTAAATTATTATCTTATTTAATAAATAAAGACATAATTACAAGAGATGAAAAAATTGTTGATGAAGATGAAAATGGTAATCCACAAACGGCTGTTATGAGTGTGAAATATAAAATACCTAAAAAGGATTTTGAGAGAAAAATGCAAAAGTTATATATTAATTTATTTGAAAAAAATTTACCTGAACCAGAATGCTCAAATTTTAAAGATGATATGACTATCATGAAAATGGAAGATGGTGGAGATGGTGCAACAAATGCAGCTTCATCTGGTCAGTTTTCACAACCTGTATTTGATATTCAAAGACGTGAAATATACAATACCAAACCTAATGATGACATTGAGGAAGCTACTACAACAATGAATACAGGTGATTACCAATATACTGTACCATTTCCAGGGGATAAATCCACATTAAAGCGTAAAAATGGTAAAGATGGGTCAATTTCAATAAACAGAATTAAATAGTTATTTTATGAATAATATAAATATTTATGATATAGAAAGTGAAGCCAATGTTATTGATAAAATTAATGATATTAATTCACAAATAGAAGAAGAATTGGATAAAAATATTGAAGAGGTTGATAAGAAGAAAATATTCCAATTACGATACCAACAATTTATACAAGGTTTAAAACTTCAATATATAAAATAATTAAAAAAAACAAAAATAATATAATGGAAATTACTTATACTTTTGGCGATTTAAAAAGAGTTATCAAGGAAAGCACAAATGAGTTCAAACCAAAGATGGGGGTTAATGTGATAAGAGATAACGCTAAAAACAATGTAAAGGCTGTAAAGGATATTGAAAAGGAAGTTAAGGAATATGATGGTGGTCTAACAAATGAAATAGATGATAAAAAAGTCAATACTCCTGAAGATGTGGATTATAACAGAACTACATTAGATGCTGAATTTGCTGATGAACCAGGCGAAGCATATATTGCTCGTGTAAAAGCACAAGCTAATGGTTTTCCTTCAGTTGAAAATGAAAAGAATTCAAAGATAAAAGATGAAAATCAAGGTCTTGATTTTTCTGGCAATGAAAGATTATATGATGATTTAAAGAAGCGTAATGCCGAATTTACTAAACGTGAAGTTGAAAGAGCACATGCAGGTTTGAAATCACATAACATGCCCAAAAAAGACTTTGAAAACCCTAATATGTTTAAAGAAAACAAAGATAGTGATATGACTGATAATAAAAAAATGAAGAAATTATACTTCAAACACACAAAATTCCTTAGTGAAAGTCAAATGATTAAAAAAATTCCTGACGAGTATAAGGTAGATGGAAATAAATTCATTATGAAAGACGCATCTAATAATGAATATTTGGTAGAATGGACTGTTGATAGTAAATTTAACTATGGTGAAGCTAAAGTTCTACATCACATCAATAAAGAACAATTGAATGAAGATATGAAACGTATTAAAGATATGTTTAATTATAAAAGTTCAGATGTGTTCCAAACAACAAATGCACAATCAAGATTGAATGAAGAAAAAAAATTAGGCTCATTCATTGATGAAGTGAGAAAAATTGACACTAAAAAGAAATAACAAATAAAATATTATAATGCCATGCCTTTAGACGGAGAACAATTTTCTTTTTTGGAAAAAGTTATAAATCTTGTAGAAAAACATGGGTTAGTAAGAATTTTTAAAGCAATTTTTGTAATAACAGCTTTCTTTTTTGTTATGTACAATGGTCAAAATGTGAGTAAAATTGTTGAGAATGTTATTCAGAAACAAGAAACAGAACATAGTGCTGCATTGGAATACAGAAAAAAGATAAATCCTAAAATTGAACTACAACTTAGTGAATTGCTTATAAATACTGGAGCTAATCGAGTGTTTGTTATGGAGATGCACAATGGTACAAGTAATGTGTCAGGTTTACCTTTCTATTATGGAGAGATGACATATGAAAAAGTAACTCCAAATGTGGTTCATATTGATGAAGATTATAAAAACCTTAATTTATCTAGATTTTCATTCACATATTACTTAGATGAACATAACTCATGGCATGGTAATTTGGAAGATTTGGCTAAAATAGATAATAAGTTATCTATGAGGATGAAAAGTAATGATGTTTCATATATTATTATAGAATGTATTCATGGTTTAGATAAACCAGTAGGGTTTTTAGGTGTTACTTATTGTGATAATAGAGTGCCTGCTAATCTGGATAATGCAATTCGAAGAGTTAATGTAGAATCAAAAAAAATGTCTGCTTTACTAGATATGAAAAGAGCCAATCTTAACAATTAAAACTAATCAATATGGGTAAATATACAAAACAACAAATATGGGATATTATTCAATGGGTATTGATAGTTCTTTTACTTATTGCCTGTGTTTATATTGGCAAAGAGAATTATGATTTGAGTAATAGTTTGGAGTTTAAGATGGGAAATACATATACACGAATATATGATAGTCAAAAAATTGAGTCACTTAAAGCTGAGAATAAAGCACTTTATGATTCAATTAAACATCTTAAAAATGTGGAAAGTGTTGTTGAAGTACGTTATAAGTATTATTATAATACTGATACTGTTTTTGTAAATAATAGTGATACAACAAAAAAAGATAGTATTTATCATTATACATCAAATAGCGATACAATTTCTTACAACTTAGATATTTCAGCCAATCAAGTACATTGGCATAAATTGGGCTTTACATTGAATAATAAATTTTTGATTGTTACAAAAGAAAAAGATGGAAAAGTTCAAACTGACATTAACACTGACATGGGTATCATTGAAGGTACTACTATGTGGCATAGAAAAAACAAATCGTTTAAAGACAGATTTGTGATTGGTCCGCAAGTTGGTGGTGGATATGACTTCTTAAACAAAAAACCTACTCTATATGTTGGATTTGGGGTTACTTATGATTTATGGTGACAAAAAAGAAATTATGAATATAAAATGCTGCAAAATATTGACTTTTGTGGCATTTTTTTTATTTTCTTTAAAAGAAAGATTTTATGATAACAAAAATAATAGTATTTATGCTTTGTTTAGCAATTATGAACCTTTTAAAAGAAGGTACATTATTTGGAATTGCAATAAGTCGTGAAACAAAATTTGAAATTTCAAATAATAGATTAATAATATTAGGAGTTTCTATTGCATATATATTAACAATAATATTTACAGGTATAACAATTTAAAGAATGGCAGCAGGAATACAAGATAGATTAATTAAGTTAGCACCATATAATCCAGGCTTTAATCTGTATAGTGGACAAATAATAATACACGTAACTTATAAACCTAATTGGAGAGTGCTTGAATCTTACGATGAAGCAGTTAAAATTGCTCGTGATGATAATAATCAGTATCAATATTTTTATTATGCATCAACTGAAACAGATTTTAATAGGATTTTTGATGTGATTGACACAACAGTCAAGTTTAATAATGAAGCTGAATTAAAAAGAGAATTATTAATTCAAAAAGTAAATGAATTACAAAAACTGTTTGAAGTGGAAGATTTGGAAACTCTGCAAACTTTGGAGTTTAAAGTTAAAAAGAAAAAATCAAAAATCAAAAAAGATAAAGTGATAGAAAATGAAAAAGATAGTACTGAAGTAAGTATAGATGAAGAAACAAATGTTATTGTACAACAAGAAAATGAAATAAAAGATAATAAAGAAGTGGTATGAGCTGGTTAATATTCATTATATATATGTTTACTGCATATGGAATAACTAATATGTTAGTTTATCTAAGAGGACCTCTTGGAGTGTTTGAATTTATTAGAGAAACTGCTAATAAAATTCATTCTAATTTGGGTGAATTGTTTTCATGTATGGCATGTTGTTCTACATGGATTGGGCTATTTTTTAGTTTAATAAATATATTAATAATGCCTTCAATTGCATTAACACCAGCATTTTTAGTTTTAGGTACTACAACACATTTATGGTGGCTTAAACTAATAATTGATATGGCATGTACATCTGGTTTTGTGTGGATAATGCATAATTTTGAAGAAATGACAGAAAGAATTTATAACAATGAGTGAAATTGATAGACAAATAGAAAAAGCTAAGAATGAAAGAGAAGCGTTATTAGCTGAAGTAACAAATACACGTGATAAGTTTGCAAAATCATTACTTTCAGGTGAAGGGGAGAAGATTAAATCAGAAATAAATAAACCAATTATTATACCAAAAAAGAAAAAGTTTATGTATAGGGTTAAAAAGTTTTTTGAAAGAATAATAAATACAATATCTTAATCTTATGGCTAAAAAACGATTATTAAAGATTGCCGAATTATTTGATTTATCTTCAGCAATCAAAAAACAATTAAATGATGATTATGCATATGAGAATATGACAATTGAAATTATTCTAACTGATAAAGAGTTGAGAATGCTTGATGAAGAGTTATTTTTTAGAAATAATCCAACAGCTAAAAAATCAGAATTTATACATGCTGATATAGTAACAGCAATTATTAACAACATAAAATATATTTTCAAGACAGAAGAAAAGCCTGATTAATTCAGGCTTTTATGGTTTAGTGGAACTTCGTATCACCTTTTGTTTATTCCATCCAGTTTTATTCATAATCATTTCCATAATCCAATCTTTATTGGATTTTGCAACAATACCATTAAAAAAAACATTTCTGCATTTTGCTTTTTTAGTTTTAACCTCTAATTCATTATATAAACGTATAACATCTTCTTGGTTTTTGCAGATAACCATATCAATATCAAAATCATATTGGATGATTAGTTTATTTTTAAAAATCATAATGCGTTTGAAATAATTTTTATCATTATTATGTGCTAAAACTATTTCATTTAGTATGTAATTAAAATCTTTTCTTTGCGTTTTTGGATTAAAACCGTACACCCAAAAAGATTCTTCTTTATAATATATATGTTTATCCATTATTATCCATTGGTTATTATCAACAATAACATGATTAACTAATTGACCATATTCATTTCTTAATTGAGTAACATCTTCACCTTCTTTTTTTATTTTCAAAAGAAGTATTTCATAATTTGATTCAACAATTCCTTTGGATATGTTTTTGTTTGAAATATATTTTACAGGAAAAATAATGTTTTTTTCATTTTCATCAATAATTTCATTGAATTTTTTATAAGCACTTTGTTGCAAGTTACTTTTATATAATATATCAATAACTTGTTTATGTGAAGAAAGAGCTATCATACAGAATTCCCTTTTCAGTTTTTTTATTTTTGGTTCTTCTATAATGATTTCATGTTTTGGCTCAATACCATTTAAAATATCTTTTTCTCTTTTACGTTTGGCATAATATCGTTTATTTTTTAACGATTTTGCTAATTTGCGTTTTTCTTCCTGTTTTTTAGATAGTTTCCTACGTTTCTTAGGAGTTTTCTTTTCCATAATATATTGTTAGTTAGTTAAATTATAATAAAATGGTCTTTTAAGTAAATATTAATTTGGAATTTAAAAAATTAAGTTGTATATTTGCAGTGAAAATGAAAAACAAGAGTGAAATTAGTTGTTAAACATTAAAAATTTAGAAAAATGAGTAAATTAGGTAAATTGTCAGATGAAACAAATGACATGGTTATGGAATTAGCTTCAGAAATGGGCTTGGAGAATTTTATTATTGTTGAACCAATGGCGGTACAAAAATCTAAGCAACTTATCAAAATTTCAAAAGCCAATCCAACCACAGAGTTCTTGACTAAGAAGCCCGATACAGTATGTTTGTATATTTATGAAGAAGCATTTCTTCGTCTGGAAGAAGCACAGCGTAAACTCTTGTTAAGAGACGCAATGTGTACAATCGCATATGATGCAGAAAAAGATAAGATAATTATTGGTGCGCCATCCATTACAGTGACAATTGGTGGTAGAGCAAAATATGGTGACGATTTGATTAATGCTGCTGAAACTGCTGTGTGGGCAATTCAACAAATTGCTGATGAAGAAAAAGCAAAGAAGGAAGCTGAAAAAGAAGCAAAAGCTGCTCGTAGAGCACAAAAGAAAAATAAATAATGGAGTATAATATTCTTTTAATAATTAAAACAGAAAGCGGTGATGAATATAAATTCAGACTAAATAAACCGCTTTCAGATAAAGATTTTGAAATATTCATCCAAGATAATTTGCCTGATGAATATGATGAAGAGTGTGGTATGTCTATTTCTGAATATGAGTTTATTGACATAAATTCAATTAAAAAAATTGATATTTAAAATGAATAATATTAAAAAAGATTTTAGAACATTTGCAAAAAGTAATGGTACTTCTATGTCAGTGTTCGATTCATTTACATCAAAAATGAATTTTAATCCAATAGCAGGTTATATTAGTCCAACTATTCTTGAAGAAAGACAGTTGAATGTAACTCAAATGGATGTTTTTTCACGTTTGATGATGGATAGAATTATTTTCTTAGGAACAGCAATTGATGATGATGTATCTAATATTATTACATCACAATTGTTGTATCTTGACCAATCAGATAAAAACGATATACATCTATACATTAATTCTCCTGGGGGCGTTGTGTATGGTGGATATGGTATTTATGATGTCATGCAATATATTGAATCTGATGTGGCAACATATTGTACAGGAATGGCAGCATCAATGGCAGCAGTATTATTGGCAGCAGGGCAAAGCGGTAAACGTTATGGTATGCCCCATTCAAGAGTGATGATTCATCAACCTCTTGGTGGTACAGGTCATGCACAAGCATCTGATATTGAAATTACTGCACGAGAAATTACTAAGATTAAAGATGAATTGTATAAGACATTAGTTTTACATACAGGTCAAGAATATGATACAATTCTGAAAGATGCTGACAGGGATTTTTGGATGACAGCCGAAGAAGCTAAAAACTATGGAATGATTGATTCAGTTCTTGTAAAATAAATAAATTAAAATAAATTTTAAAAATGAAAGATAATTTTGTAAAAATAGTCTTTGTTATTGATGAAAGTGGCTCAATGGGTTCATCAAGAAGTGATGTAATTGGTGGTTTCAATGAGTTTATTAATGACCAAAAGAAAGAAAAAGCAGGAGATGTAAATGTATCTTTGTACACTTTTGCTTCTACTGTTTCGACAGTATTTAACAATAAAAATATTGTTGATGTTCCTGAGTTAACTATGGATAATTATCGTCCAGGTGGCTCAACAGCTTTGAATGATGCTGTTGGTAAAGCAATTAATGAAACAGGATATGAACTTGCTGCTATGCCTGAAGAAGAAAGACCTTCGGTTGTTATGATGGTTATTATGACTGATGGAGAAGAAAATAACTCAAAAGAGTTTAAAAGTGCTGAAATCAGAGATATGATTAAACATCAAACTGATAAGTATAATTGGAAATTTATTTATCTTGGTACTGATATTACTACTACAAGAATGGCTGATGATATGGGTATTAAATGTAGAGGTTTTTCAAGTAAAATGGATTTAATGAAAACAATGAAATGTGTTAGTGCAAATGCTGCTAATTATCGAACTATGGATGTAAAGGATGCTGATATTGTTTTAGATTCAGCTATGAATTGCATGACAACAGAATACGAAAATAAACTTGGACATAAAATTAGTAATAACTAATGAAATAAAAAAGAACCGCTTACTTAGCGGTTCTTTTAACAACTCTTTTTGCAGGACTGTTAGTAGTCGTTGTAGGCTTAGTAACTTGCTTGATAGGTTGTGTTGAAACTGTTTTTGATTTACAATTACATCCCATAGTATTATTAATTTTTTTCGTTTATTATATTGAATTTTCCATTTTATAGTTGGAAATTTTATCAAATGAACACATATATACTAATTGAGTTAGTTCACCTTTGAAATCATCAATTAAACTAACAACTCCTGATAGTTTCTCAACTTTATCACATTCAGTTCTGATAGGGGCTAATATGTCCATGATACGTCCAAAAAGTTTGGCTAAATCATTTTCATAGTATATGTCTAAATCTAGCTTGAAATCAGTAAATTTTGGCTTACCATAGTAACCATATATCTGTTCGGCTAATTCATCTATTTTATCTCTAATTTTATCTTGGGCATCATCACAAAGTGAATGTTCCCAATAAATTTCAGTTGATAAATGAATGGCTTTAATCATATCTGCGTATAAATACATACGCATGATTGAATCGCAAAAATTTTTTATATCCATTTATATGTTTTTACATATAAATATGGTAAACATAACAAATAGTAAACTTTAAAACAGAAAAAATATGCTAAAAATTTTAGAAAAGGAAGATGTCAAAGAAGTATTTTATAACCTTCTTGAAAATAATGGAGAGGTCACTTCCAAAGAAGTGAAAGATGAATTGAGAAACAGGGGATTTTGGGCAATTCAAGCACAAGTATCTTGGTTTATTAAATCCAATTATAAAGATTGGGGAGCTATTTTACATTATAATGGCAAATTCAATGTGTATCTTCCTGAAGATGCTGAAGAAGATGATAAAATACCTGTAACCAATAATATTGCTTCTGTGTCAATTGATGTTGATGAAGAAGATGATAATGATTCAACATCAAATCAAAGTAAAAAATGCCGTATAACAACAATGAAAAGATTTTCAGATGATGAAATTCATATTGATGTGTTTTCCCCAAAAGAAAACACTAATATTAATGTGATTGTTAATAGGTTTGATTTTGATGAAGCACAATATATCATATCTTACAATAAAGATGTAATATGTTTTGTAGGTAGTAAAGATACAACACTTACAAATAAACAAGCAAGATATTACGCATGGAAAGTTTATAAAGATGAATATCCAGGAATGGAATATTTTGATGTAAGATGCAATAAATTCTTTTAAAAACAAATTATGGGAAGATTCGCACATTTGGTAATGGTCACGGAAAACAATAATAATAAATTCTATAAGATGACCGAACAATCTGATGGAACTATTGCTGTTGAATATGGTCGTGTAGATGCCACTAAACAAACAACTTCTTATCCAATAAGCAAATGGGATTCATTAATTAAGTCTAAGGTTAAAAAAGGGTATAAAGATATTACTGATTTAGTAGCTGTTGAGGAAGTAATTGAAAAAACTGCTGATGGTAAAGAAAAAGTAAATTATATATCTGATGATAATGAAGTTAGAAAATTAATTGAACAACTTCAATCTTGGGCTAAAGCAACTATTCAACAGAATTATAAAGTGTCAACTAGTAAAGTGACACAGAAAATGGTTGATACTGCACAGGATTTGATTGATAAGTTGACTAAACAGTATAAAGATAATGAAGATTATAAAATACTGAATAAAACAATTCTTGAAATCTATACTACCATTCCTCGTAGAATGAGTGATGTTAAATCATATCTTCTTAAAAGTAATGATAAGAAAGAGATTGAATCATTAATTGATAATGAACAGAAATTGCTTGATACAATGGCAGGTCAAGTTTTGGCTAACAAAGCTGTTCAAGAGGATGAACAAAAGGAAGAAGTTACTAATAAACCAAATAGTTTATTGGAACAATTGGGGCTTGAAATCAAATATGTTGAAGATAAGGATGTTCTTTATAAAATATCAAAAATGATGGGGGATTCTTCTCATTTGATGGGTAAGGTTTATGAAGTTACAAATATAAAAACTGAAGAGAGATATATAAAAACTTTTTATGCAGATAAAAACAGTAAAGAAGATTTGTTGTGGCATGGAAGCAGAAACCAGAATTGGTTTAATATTCTTCAAACAGGTTTATTGATTAGACCTTCAGGTGCTATATATACAGGTTCAATGTTTTCTGATGGGCTTTATTTCGCAAATAAAGCAAGAAAATCAATTGGTTATACATCATTATCAGGTTCTTATTGGGCAGGTGGAAACAATAGTAAAAGCTTACTTGCAATATTTAAAGTAAATGTAGGTAATCAAAAACACATTTATAAACATGATAGTAGTTGTTATAATATAACAGAAAAGAATTTGTTACCATATAATTCAGTATATGCTCATGGTGGTGCAGACCTTAGAAATGATGAATTTATTGTTTATAATCCAAATAGGTGTACAATAAAATATTTGGTTGAAATAAGAAAGTAACTCTTAACATAAATTAACGAGAATCATTTGTGGTTCTCGTTTTTTATTTCTATATTTGCAGTATAATCAAAAAACGAAATAAATATATGAATAAAATTATTGCAAGGTATAAAATTACATATCCAGATTACGCAGATGGGAATGGAATGAGTCAATATAAAAATCTTATTGAATATAATGATTATATTGAAGATATTAAACCTAAATATAATGAAATTGCACTTCTTGAAGCTGAACAAACAAAATACAGTAAAAAAAATGAAAAATATAAAGAATGTGATAGAAAAATTTCTGAACTTAAATCTTATATCAAGAAAAATTATGGTGATGAATTTTTCACAAATAAAGGACTTCTTTATAATTCCAAAAACAATAATGGTATTATGGTTTTACCTGAATGGCAAGGTGGTGAACATAGGGTTATATTAGAAATTTATAAATAGAAATATTATGATAGAAGAAGGATTTGAAGAATTTGTGGATAATATGTTGAAAAAACAAGAACAACAAATTAAAGAACGACAAAACTGTAATAGAAGATTATTGGAAATTGTTGGTCATATGGTAGAAAAATATCCAGAATTAAGATTTGGACAAATTTTATATGCTCTATCTATATATCAAGCTGGTAGAGATTTTTTTAATGATGAAAGTAGAGTAATGCTTGATAGAGTTGAAGTTAAATTTAAAAAATTTGAATAAAATGAATACAATTGTAGTTAATGGTAAAAGAATGCAGGTAAAAGGTAATAATATTTCCATTAATGGAAACAAAATCTTTGTAGATGGTAAAGAATTGAATTGTGAAGAGTTAAAAAATGAAGTTACTATTAAATGGGAAGGGGATTTAGCAAGCCTTGAATGCCATAATGCAAAAATTAAAGGAAACATACAAGGAAATGTCGATTCTCACAACATTGATATTACAGGTAATGTTGGTGGTAATGTAGATTCTCATAATGTTGAAATGAAAGGCGATGTACATGGGGATGTAAAAGGTCATAACATTGATATATCAGGAAATGTTTATGGACAGCAAAAGAAAATATAAATATGAAGTTATTGGTACAGAATGCTCTAATGAAGGAATATTTGAAGGGGTGTCAAGTGAGTTTAATACATTGTCAAGTGCTAAAGAACATGTAGAAAAACATACCAATAATAAACTTGGTATTGTAACAAAACAATATATTTCATCAAATCTTATTTTCAAGTTTTATATGATAGATGGTTATGCTAAATATGTTAAAAGGGTGTGGGTTTATAATGATAAAAAATGGTATTCTACAAGAAAAATAAGAAAATATCAAATGTTTATTGAATATTAACAAATAATATTTGGAGAATTGAAATTTTAGTTGTATATTTGCATTGTAAAATTTAAAAACAGAAAAGAAAATGAAATTAATTAAACTATTGACATTTAGTTTATTTAGCTTGATAATACTTACATTATCAAGTTGTTCGGTGGCAACCGTGAATGCAGATGAAGAATTAGTTTTTGTGAAAAAACCTATCATTTTTGGTAGTGGTGGTGTGGATTCTGAACCATTGACAAGTGGTTCACAATGGCGTTGGTTTTCTACTGATGAAGTAATCTTTAAAGTTTCACCTATTCAATATGAGGAAGAATTTAAAGATATATTTACGAGTGATAATACACCAATCAATCTTTCTGCAAATCTTTTGCTTCAAATTGAAAAAGGAAGTACACCTAAGTTATTAACTGATTTTGGGGAAAAGTGGTATGATAATAATATTCAAGTACAATTCGTAAAATATGTACGTGATGAAATATCAAAATACCCTATGAAGGAACTGACATCTAAACGTGAAATATATGATAATGTAGAGATGGTTGTTAACGAAAAAGTGCAACAAATTATTAAAGATAAAAAGATACCTGTAAATGTTTTGGCTGTTGTAGTTAATCGTGCTGTACCTAAAGATGATGTAATGGAAGAATTGACTCGTACTGCAATTCAAATTCAAGCACAAGAAACACAAGAACAACGTGAAAAAACAGAATCGAAACGTGAAGCTGCTGAAATTAAAAGAGCGCAAGCTGATAAAGCATATCAAAGGGAAATGAGTTTAACAGCAGACCAATATATTAAATTACGTGCTCTTGAAATTGAAAAAGAAAAGGTTGAAATGATTAAAAACAAACAAAATGTTAAAATTAATATGTTAATGGGTAATGGAGCACAACCCATTTATGATGTAAATTATTAATTTTAATGGTTTAGAATGCTTGGTGGTAGAAAGTTTACATTTAGATATTTTTATGGATAAAAATAATATGAAATATAACTAAATAATAATCTATGTGGGTTCGAATCCCATCATTCTAACAAAATTATAAAATATGGATAAGGAAATTTTAAAAAGATTTACTACTAATACTGATGAAACAGGTCGTATGATTGTTACATCATTAAAAACAGGTAGAAAGTATTTTATTGAAGCTATTGGAAGTGGATATAATGAAGTGTGGGGCGATGTTGACCCTGCAACAAAGAAAATGACAGGAAGTTATGGAGATAAATATACAGGGTCAGTTAGACCTGAACAATCTTTGATAACTGAAGAAAATGGATTTAAAAACGTAGTAACATTAAAAGTTGGTGAATCTCCTTTTGATGAAATTGATAGACGTGATAAAGAATATGAGAAAAAATCGTGATATTATATTTTAAGTAAAAAAAAAACAGTATTAGCTCAGTTGGTTAGAGCATCAGCCCATAATAGAAATTTTTCAGTATTTGAAAAAACAGCAATATAATCTTAAACACGCAGAGGGTCATTGGTTCGAGTCCAATATACTGTTCTAAAAAATAAAAATTATGGTAAAAGATAAAGTATCATTTTATGAAATGATGAAAACCTTAGATGAAGGTGGATATGCGTTTTTAGCAAATGGGTGTATTTTGTTTAAACAAATACCTGCTGAGATTATGCCTGATACAATTCCTTTATTGAAGTCAGTACCAGATTTAGTTAAACAAAGAATGCTATCTTTAATTGAAAAAGATTCAGCTAAAAGTGCTAAGTATGAAAACCAATATATAAAAATGAATCAACAACTAAGAATGACTTATTATATATTTACAGGAGATGATGTAAATAGTAATGATTGGACTGTTGTTGCTAAAGATTAATGTTATGGGAATATCAAGAAAACAAATAAAAAAAGCTATTCACAGATTAAGAGTAGATGGTAAAACACCACATGATGTAATAGATTTTATTAATAAAAAACTTTGCACAAATAAGGTGGAATTTGAAGAAATACAAAATTGTAGTGAAAATAAAAAACTTTTACCTACAAGTACCATTTTATCAGATGTTTCAAATTTAAAAGGTATTATGAATGGTATTACTTTTAATACAGGAAATGGACTTCTTATTAAAAGAACATACAATACGTTGTGTAACAATTTTAAAAGAATAACTAAGAAACAGTTTCCATTATCATATGAAGAAACTAATGAAGTGATTCAAGCTGTGAAAGATGGAAACAAACTTCAGGCTGTGAAATTGATAAAAATAAATTCAGGTCTTGGATTGAGAGAGTCCAAAAATATTTTAGATGCAATGTTTTTTGTATAAGTCATTATAATATGGGAAAACAAAAAATAAAACAAGGAATGGTTGTTGTTCTCGATACTGATATTTTTAGTGAAGAATGCGTTATATTATTATCAAGAGTAGGTAATAAGATTAAATCTTTCTATTTAAGAGAATATGAAATTATTGAAATTGATAAAGATGAAATGTTAGAAAATATTAAAAAAGGTAAATGGTTACTTAGAGTGCCTGATGAACTTTAACAATAATAAAATGAAGGGAAGTACTAATACTAAGCAGTTTAAGAATTTTCAGATTAGATGGGCTGAAAAATTAGGGTATGAAGATAATCCATACCTTATAAGGTGGACATTTATATTTTTTGGCTATTCAATGAGAATACATCATTGGATTAAATCAGATGATGATAGATATTTTCATGACCATTCAGCTAATTTGCTTAGTATTGTATTGAAAGGGCATTATTGGAATGTAAAACCAATTGATACTAATAAAAATCCTTCTGATATGGTTAAAGTAATGGTTGATTCATATGTTAGTGGCTATATACCTGATAACCCTGATGAAGATTATGTTGAAATTGAAAAAGAAAATACAAAGTATTATTATGTAGAAGGTATTTTCAATTCTTTTTGGAATTTCATTAATATGAGAAAATCTATTTGGTTTTCAAAAGCTGAAGATAAACATTTTCTACGAATACCTGAAGGCGGTGCTTGGACATTGATGTTTGAAGGCAGACCAAAACATAAATGGGGATTTTATATTAATGGTCATAAATGGAGACCACTAAGATATTTTCATAAGTTTGGAATAAGACAAGATAAAAATTATCAATAATGATATTAGGTATAACAGGTTATATTGGAAGTGGAAAAAGTTATGTTTCTAACCTTTTTAGAAAAAATAACATTCCTGTATATGATACAGATAGTAAAGCAAAAGAAATTTTGAATACTAACCATCAACTTAAACAGGAATTAATTGATTTACTTGGCAATTCTATTTACAAAGATGGTGAGTTAAATAAAAAACAATTAGCATTTTATTTGTTTAGTGACCAAGGTTATACTGATAAGATAAATGCAACTATTCATCCTTATGTAACAGAAGATTTTAAAAAGTGGAGTAAAAAAGAACTTGTAACACATAAGATAGTTGCAGTTGAATCGGCTATACTTGTTGATAGTGAATTAGTTAATTGTGTTGATAAAATTGTTTTTGTTGAAGCACCTGTTGAATTATGTATTGAAAGAGCCACAAAAAGGGATAACACAAATAAAATTGATATTATTAATAGAATTAATAAACAACCATCGCATTCTGATATAGTTAGATTTTCTAATTATGTTATATGTAATGATGGAAAAAAAGACAATGATATTGAAATGCAAGTAAAAAATATAATTGATAACATTTTTTAAGATTAAAAATTTGTTAGTTTAAAAAATAAGTTGTATATTTGCAAAGTAAAAAGAACAATGGTTAGCTTAATTTGGTAAAGCGTTTCCTAATGATATAATTTCTTGCGCAATTGGAATTATGTCATAACGACATGGAAAAGAATGGGTGTTGAAAAAAGAAGGATTTAGTAGAGTTTATTAGAGGTGCGCACCTCTAATAAAGGAAACTTGATTTGGAATGAAGTAAAAAAGGTTCGAGTCCCCCACCATTGACGATGTTTAATTATAAAATTATATTTCATGAGAATTAAAGAAAAGAAAGTTGGGCAACACTTTCAACATAGAAAAAGGATATTAGATACTGTTGCAGTACAACATGATAAAGTAGTTGGAACTGGATGGCATTGTGGGGTTGAAAATGGAAAATGTATGAATTGCTATTTTAATAATCATCCACCTTACAAATTTGCTTATTCTTATGAAAGAGAAAGAGTTAAAGACTATAATAGTTGTGCATATAAACATAGATGTACAAAGGTATATAGAACAGATGGAAATAATGTGATTTTTAAATCCATTAAAAATTTAACAAATAATTAACATTAAAAATTTGCAAGTTTCGAAAATAAGTTGTATATTTGCAAAGTAAAAAGAAAACAAAGCGTTCTTTGAAAAAATTAAAACGAAATTTTATTAGTTTTTTATTAAAAATGGAAACATTTGGAAATGATAAACTATTTAAAATATACAGTTAGCCCTCATAACTGTAAGGATAACGCAGTAATGTAATAAAGCAAACATGTGACGGTGTTTGCGATGCTTAATAAGCATTCCATAGAAGGGCAATATTGAGTATCATAATAAATGTAGTAAGGACGGGCAGAAATGAAAGTTTGTTATGACAAGGGGGATAAATCCTCTTTGTTGATACAGAAATGTAAATAAGAAAGTATTGGATAATGGTGCAATTCTTAACCGAGAAACGTGCTATTATAAATCATGTGACAATTTAGACTTCGTAGCTCCCCCAAAGAGCGATTAACGAGTGGTGTCGAATAGTAGAAATACAAAGTCTTTGTTAGAATCAAAAACTAACAGTCAAGTGGTAGTACAAAACATCTCAATTCGGTTAGATGTGTACAGATTGGTGTTTAAGTGGATTGTACTCAAAAGGTACAAATGCTTTGGGTCGCACCACATCAATCAGTTTTTAGATTAATAAAGGATTATTAGGAATCAAATTTATGCAGCAAAAGTGTGCGACACTTGTAGGTTAAAATGACCTTATTCCTCTGCAATATGAGGACAATATGAGTACCGCAAGGAAAATATTGAGAAAGTAAAAGTAATGATTTATCTAAGAGGGGTCGCCTTCTGAAGCCGAAAGCAGTTAGTCAAGAAATGAAATCTATGATACCTATGAGTAAGTGTTTAGTAGTTTTTCGCAAAACTATTGGTCATGCTATCTACTTAGCAGTAATGTTAAGTGTGAACATTCAGTTCCAACGCTGAAGTAATGATAGTATTAATGGTCATGTTCTCAGCCATACTTTTAACTCAAAGTGGGAGTCAATGCAGATGATTTTCTGTTGGAATGGTTCAATTCCATTTAAAAGTCCTTTAAAGGAAACGTAGCAAATATTTTAACTATCGAATTATCAATTTGAACAAAGTAAAAATGTTTCCTGTTAAAATGGCTCTGTGGCGAAATTGGTAGTACGCATCAGACTTAAAATCTGAGGGGCAGAAATGCCCGTGTGGGTTCGACTCCCATCAGAGCTACAAAAAAAAAAATAAAAAAGTTTTTTAAAAAATTGAATTTTTCAATTTGTAAGTTATATTTATATTAAAAAGTAAAAAAATTAACATTATGGCGACACTTAGTCAAACATATAATCAAATATCGAATTCAATATTTAAATGTTGGAACGGGTTTGTTATGCACAATGAACAAGTGAGACCTAATGGTATTGCGTTTTATGATAATAAACATAACAGAAAAAGCGTTCGATTACGACTGAAGGATGATATAGTACAAGAAATAGACTATTAGAGTTTAAAATACATAACTCAACATATATCCCAAAGCTGTAAGAGAACGATAAAAAGTTTGAATACAGCTTTTTTATTTTATGTATATTTGAATAAAAATTAAGAAATAAGATATATGACAGTTAATTTGATTGTTGCAATTAGTGAGAATAATGCAATTGGTAAAAATGGCGATTTGTGTTTTCATATTAAAGATGATTTAAGAAGATTCAAAGAACTTACAATAGGTAAACCAGTAATAATGGGATATAATACATATAAATCATTACCAAATGGTGCTTTACCAAAAAGAGAAAATATTGTTTTATGTGATAATGAAACAACAGTGTTGATTAAAGAAATGGTAACTTTGTTACCTTCATTAGAAGAAGCTATACAATATTGCAATGATAACTGTTATGATGATATTTTTATAATTGGTGGTGGAATGCTCTACAAATATGCAATTGAACATGATTTAGTGGATATTTTGTATATTACAAAAATACATGAGATTGTTGAAGATGCAGATACATTTTTTCCAAATATTGATTATAATAAATGGGTAGAAAAAACAAAAGAAGATAAAGAAACTGAAGATGGTATTAAATATAGTTTTGTTAAATATAAAAGAAATAAAGCAAAATTTATTTTAAATCCTGATTCAATTCATGTTGATAAAATACATAAGGCTATTGAAAAGAAGAAAGAAAAATTTGGAGAAAGATATTGCCCATGTGTAACAAAATTAGCCCACTGTGAGGACACAATTTGTCCTTGCAAAGAATATAGGACTAATGGGGGAAAATGTCACTGTGAGCTTTATATTGAGTGATAGACATATTTTGGGATGAAGCTTAAATGGTATAAGCTACTGCCTGTTAAGCAGAAGATAGTAGGTTCGAGTCCTATCATCCCAGCAAAATTAAATATGGTGAGATTGAAATGTTGGTTAAATTTTTTCAGTATTGGAAAATTAGCAAATATTTATAAATTCAGTTTAACAGTAAATTAAATATAACGTTGGTTCGATTCCAGCTCTCACCACAAAACGTTTTTTAACTTTGAAAAGTTGCATATGTTATTTAAATGTTGTATATTTGCATTATAAAAGTATTTATATAATATATAAATTTTAGAAAATAATGAAAAAATTATCGCTTTTAGCCCTAATTTTATTAATTGCAACATCTTGTATTGATAAAGTTGACTATTCCAAAAAAATGAAGGAATTAGTCTTGAATTGTGAGACTTTTAAGGATTTTAAAGTTCCTGTGGTTGAAAATTGTATAACTGTTATGACATTAAATGGTGATACAGTAGCTATTACAAATAAACCAATGACAATTAAAGTACCGAAAAATACTCTAATGGCAACCACTCGTAGTAGTGAAAATGATAACTTATTAATTTCTTATGTTAATAAGGATGATATAAAATATGAAGAGCTTGAAAAACGTACTTATGGAGCATATTGGCAAGCTGTAATGTTTGAAGATTCAAAAAATGGTGATTATGATTACAATGATTTAGTTATTCATATTTCAAGCATAATTGAAACTCCTTGGAATACTAATAAAGCATTGCAAACAATAAGATTGCAACCAATTGCGTTAGGAAGTAGTAAGAATATTGGATTAGGTTGTGTTTTATCTGATTATAGTGAACATATAATCAGCAATAATGTAAGAGTCGATTTATTTGGCGGAAATCAAGGGTTTATAAATACTCTTGATGAAAAAGAGCCAATAAGGTTTAAACTTGAACCAACACAAATTCTGAAATATGAATTTCCTTATGATGAAAATAAAACATATTGGGTTGTGTGGTTTATTGAAGTAGATGGGACAAGACAATATGCTGTAAGTGGAGATTTTGAATATGTAAATTATAATAATGTAATAAGCAAGGATTTATTACCATATGGTCTTGTAATTGCAAATGATAATGGTACATTCAAATATCCAAAAGAAACAATTAGTATATTTGATACATATAAATCTTTTAAAGATTGGGTTTATAATTCAAATGCCAACATAGGTAAATCTGAAAAAGAAAATGTATATAAATATTGTTTTGATAAAAGTATAAATGGTGAGAACAAAATATGGGATTACCAAGATTTAAAGTAAAAAAGAAAAAAAAATATGATTATAAAACGAAAACATATAAAACAGGTATAATCACTACATACACCTAACGGGCATGGAGTGATTTAATAAATGACTCCATAGCTCAGTTGGCTAGAGCACGGCACTTTTAATGCTGGGGTCGAGGGTTCAAGTCCCTCTGGGGTCACACATAATAACTTAACGGTATTATTAAGTTGCGCTCATAGCTCAATTGGTAGATGTAACGGGCTTTTAACCCGTGGGTTCTGGGTTCGAGTCCCAGTGGGCGTACTAAATTTTAATGTTTTTACTTATTAATAGGTTGTTGGTGCAATGGTTAGCATAAGTGACTCCAAATCTCTTGATAAGGGTTCGAATCCTTTACAACCTGCAAAATTATGGAAGTGTACCCAAGTGGCTATAAGGGGGCTGACTTGAAATCAGTTAGGTCGTGTAACAGCGATGCGTGGGTTCGAATCCTACCACTTCCGCAATAAAATATGAAAAAACATGACGATGAATAAAAGAATTTGTTTGTATTGTGGTAAAGATATAATAAATAAAAATAATATAAAATTTTGTGATAATCAATGTCATGCTTCATATGAACACATAAAGAAATATAGGGATTTCATAGAAAATAATGATAAATATTGTTATGGTAGTTACACCCCTAAAAATTTTAAAGATTTCTTTCTTGAAGAACAACAAAATAAATGTGCAATTTGTGGGTGTGAACCTATTCATAATGGTAAACCATTGGTATTTGTTTTAGACCATATTGATGGTGATGCAGCTAATAATAAAAGAGATAATTTAAGATTAATTTGTCCTAATTGTGATAGTCAATTAGAAACTTTTAAGTCTAAAAATAAAAAAAGTAGTAGGCGAAATTATTGGAAAGAAAAAATAATGAGAGAAATATAAGTTTATATTCTTGAAACGTAAATAATCATAGCATTTAATTATGCGAAACTGGTTCTAAATCGTAAGTTAGGCTTTTTAATCATTTCAAGTAGAGCGTAAATGATTTTTACATGGTGTTTGTAGTTCAACGGCTAGAATGTCAGATTGTGGTTCTGAAGATGTGGGTTCGATTCCCACCTAACACCCTTTAATTTTAAAATATTGTTTATGAAACCTTATGGAGTTAAACGTAAAGACCAAGGCTGTTGTCCAGGTCATGATAAATTCCCATATGAATCATATGGAAGCCGAGTATCAATGAAATTGAAAAGGAGAACTGACCAATTAGCACATAGAAGAGCTAGAAGTTGGAAAAGACAAGAAATTTTTAAGGAATTAAATGATATTTTTTAATATGGCGAGTATTAATAAGAAAAAGAAAGCAAGAAATTCATATTGTCATGGTTCTTTAAAAGAGAAAGACATGAAAATGAAACGAGTATTATTTTTTAATTCGTGTGTTAGAAAAAATTTAAAAAACGATTTAAGAACAATAGATACTGATGAAGGAAGTTAATTTTAATGTTGTTAAAAAGGTAAAAGAATATCCTTGGTATTATTTTAAAAAGAAAGATGTTTATCATATTTTTCAAATAAAAGATAATTTTGGTTTTACAAGTATTAATTCAACTAATTTAGGTGATTATTTAATTGAGATTGATAATTCTGAGCCTTTTTATGTAAGAACATATCAAGATATAAAACCTGAATATTCATATAAAGTACTGACAAGAGATAGATGTTATATTGAAGATATTCAATTTTTAGAAAATAGTCTTGATGAATATCAACTTAGAATATCATGTATTATGTATATTATTACTGATTATAATGAATATGGGAGATGGCATATGAAGTGTTCTTATAGAAAAGAAGTACCATTTGTCAATGAAATGAAGAAATATATAAAAATAAAATTTCTTGAAAAAGATGATAATTGATAACAAATTTTAAGATTAAAAATTTGGCAGATATGAAAATAAGTCGTATATTTGCAAAGTAAAAAAGATAAAAATTGCGAGGGAATGAAACGGATATATAAATCATGCAAGGCTCATAACCTTGTTATAGTAAGTTCGACTCTTACACTCGCAACATAATTGGGGATTAGTTCAGTGGTTTAGAACGCCACCTTTACACGGTGGATGTCATTGGTTCGATTCCAATATCCCCAACACAGAAAGGCGGTTTGATATAACCTCTAAGACATATTAATTAAGTTTTAAGTTATATCTTACGCCTATGAAATTTAAAACATTTTTTAACAAAAAAGATTTTGCGGTTTGAAAATAATTACTTATCTTTGCAAAGTGTTTTAAAAACAAATAACTTATATGGATTTGATAGATACAGCGAACCATCTAATAATTGGGGGACTACATTTAATTGTAGCGTGGTACTCAGATTGTATAAGTTATTTAAAAATAGTTCTTTGACATGTTGGAAACCAAAAAATATAATTTTTAAAGACTAAAACAGGAGTTTATAAATTTGCGGAGTATAGATAAAATACATGGAAACATGGAGATTTTTGAGACAATGCGCTGTATTTAGTCATAAATTAATACTATGTGTTAATGGTATTAATTTATATTTCGATTTAGCTCAATGGCAGAGCACCTTGCTCATATCGAGGTGGTTGATGGTTCGAGTCCATCAGTCGAAACTATAAGGAAACGTAGCAAATATTTTAACTATCAAACTTTTAATTTGACGCAGTAAAAAATGTTTCCTGTTTTTATGCTTCGTTAGCTCAGTGAATAGAGCAACGCCCTTCTAAGGCGTGGGTCGATGGTTTGAATCCATCACGAAGTACTCAAAAGTAGTTGTTTGTGAGTTACTCTACGTTTATGATAAATTAAAATGTGGCTTTCAATTCGGGGCGTTCCACAGATGGTTATATGGGCTTGATTTGGAGTCAAGTGTTCGCACGTTCGAATCGTGTCACCCCGACAAATCTAGGTATGGTGGAGTTGGTAACACGCTACATTTGGGATGTAGAGACCGCAAGTTCGAACCTTGCTATCTAGACAATTAACAAAAGTTTTAATTAAAAAAGGTAAAAATAATGAAGAAATTTATGTTGTTGATTTGTTTATGTTTATCTTGTATTACTTTGAATGCACAAAAATGGTATTCATCTGTTTCGACAGGATGTGATACATATACAAATTTATACAAAGATTTAAAGTTTGGGAAAACTTTAGCACCAACCGCAGCGATTGCAGTTGGAAGAGACCACAATCCTTATCTTGGCACAAGATTGGAAGTTAGGGTGGGTAATGCATTATTTTCTGATGGTGAAAATATTCGAATGAATACACCATTTTTAATGTCATTTGCTGATATGACATGTAATCTTACAAATGTAGTTTGTGGTTTAAATAATCGGATTTATGATGTAATCATATTTGGTGGTGCTGGTGATGTTTATAATTTTAAAAACAGTACTTATGATATGAAAAGTTTAAATTGTTTTGCTTTGAGGTATGGTATTAGTTGTGATGTATATGTTTACAATAATGATAAACTTACATTATTTGTTGAACCTACTTTTAATGTTAACAATTATCTGATTGATAAAAAGTTTACTTCAGATTATATCCTTAATTTATCAATTGGTGTATTAGTGAAATTATAATAAGAAATATGATTCAAGGCGTAAAAACCTATGGGAACGGCTTCTCGGTTTAAGTGGCATTGGGTTCGAATCCTCTTGGGAGTTAGGTCGGCACAAGCTCGGAAGGTATATCTATCTTAAACTGTTTCATATATAAAATTATTATAACAGTACAACTATCAGCGATAGAGGGGGACGGTGATTTAAGTTTTGATATGTAAAAATTAGCTACTTTTATATATTTCCTACTTTTAATTGTAGGCAAAACAAGCATTGTTTTTAGAAAACAGACGTGGCACGTGACATGTTAAATTGAGTTGTAACAATGTTAAATCTAAACTCGCCACTCGCTTAGGGTGGAGAAAACAGGTTCGACTCCTGTTATCGCAACAAATATGGTGTAAATAACATTCATTTTTATGTAAATTCTATTTAAGTGTGCATAGAATAGAAACCTTATATAAATAATGAAAGGGTTTGGTATGGAAGAGTAATTAACTTCAATTTAAGTATCGGTGGTTCGAATCCATCTTACATCACGAAATTAAATGGGGTTCAAGCTAACTTAGTAGAAGCGTGGGTCTGAAAAACCCAAGGAGTTGGAGCGTAACCAACGTTCCCCACAAAAATATTAAATATAATATTATGGTCCCGTAGCTCAGTTGGTTAGAGCAAGACACTCATAATGTCGAGGTCATGGGTTCAAGTCCCTTCGGGACCACTGTGTAATAATACGCATAATTCTTGATATACATCAAAAAATATGTTTTAAAACATATTTTTACCTTATTATGGATATTTATAAGGGTAATAAGATAAAAATAAGTTTAATAAAAATGTTTAAAAAGATGATTAAGAAGTTAAAAAAAGCTATCGAATGGTATTGTGATAAATGTGCAACAACTAACATTTATGTACCAACAGGTATTATACCTTATAAAATCGTTGAAGATGAAAATAATAAAGTTGAAAATGAAAAATGATAGTTTTATGAAAAGGTTCAAGAATTTGACTATTGAATGTTTAGAAATAGTTGGAAGAAGTGTATTATTAGGAAATTGGTATTATTAAGTTACTCAATTTCCTTTTTTTATTATATATGTTCGGTTCGAATAATGGTTAGTTCGCATCCCTTTCACGGATGAAATACGGGTTCGATTCCCGTACCGAATGCTACAAGGGAACTGTAAGCAATATAATTAACTTTAGATTTGTAGTTTAGTGGTAAAATTTCAGGCTTGTTACCTGAAGGTCAATGGTTCGAATCCATTCAAACCCAAGTGAAGATGTTCTCTGTATATGTACTGTGAACCAAGCGGTTAAGGTGGTGGTCTGCAAAACCTCATGGACAGGTTCGACTCCTGTACAGTACTCAAAAAAAAAATAATGATTTTTATTTGGTAATTATGAATAAAAGTTGTATATTTGCAAAGTAAATTGCGAGGTGTAGCAGTGGTAGCTAGTCAGGCTCATAACCTGAAGGTCAATGGTTCGAATCCATTCTTCGCAACTTAGTCATGTGGGTCTTAACCTGAAATGGTAGTAAGGGGCAGACACTTAATCTGCTTGACTTAGTGAAGTTCGAATCTTCACCATATGACCAATTATTTTATTAATTCAGATGGATGTTGTTTATTCAAGTTCCACACTATTCATAACTTTTTAAATTGGGGGGTTAGTTCAGTTGGCTAGAACGTCTGCTTTGCACGCAGAAGGTCGTGGGTTCGAGTCCCACACTCTCCACATTATTATATGTTCGGTTCGACTAGTGGCTTAGGTCGCTACCCTTTCACGGTAGTACATTGAAAAATGTCAGGGGTTCGAATCCCCTACCGAATACAAAAATAAATGAATATTATGAATATTGGCGATATAGTAGTTTTAAAAAGTGGTGGACCTAATATGACTATTAGTGAAATAACACTTACAGAAATAATGTGTGTATGGTATGACTGTGATAGTCATAGATTTTGTTATGATACTTTTAAAAAAGATGTTTTAAATAAAATTAAAGAAAATTAACTCTCCTTATATATTTTGATGGGCTTGTTGACTTGGATAGTCAAAGAATGAAGCAAGGGTTCATGGAGAATTTAAAACTATCCATTCTCGTGATGAACAACTTAGAAAGGCATTTCATGGTGTAGTTATCAGAAACACCAAATTTGCTGAAGTAGCACAATTGGTAGTTGCACCGCACTTGTAATGCGGATGTTGTGGGTTCGAGTCCCACCTTCAGCTCAATAACACTGTTAATCCAGAGATGGTATCAAAGGTGGTTTTCATGTGTGTACAACATGAATAGGTTCGAATCCTATTACAGTGACACGGTTGCCTATGTTTGGATGCATACGAACATAGAACGTAGCTTAGTGAACGGTTCTAGTTTTTATGAAAATTAAAAACAACCGCACCCGTCACTCCAAATCGTTAGGTTGGCACTACCCTTTGTGAAGTAAAAGAAGGGATATTTTTAAAAAGAAATTAGATGTATCTCAATGGTTATTATTAGTTGATGAATAAGTTGCAGTGGGCTAATTTCAAAGCATTCCAAAATTAGTTAAGATTTATATGTTGTATTTTGAAGTAAATTTTATTGATAGTTAACAATTAATAGGTTTAACATTAAATATGGTATATAATGGTTATCTAAGAGTAGCAATAAGGTTTTTCTTGTGAGATTGAAGAATTGTATAGAATGTGAGCGAATTCATTGTGTGAAAGTCACATACCCTTACAGTAGGAGTCTGTATAGATTAGTTTTAATCAGTCTGATTTCTTTTTAAAATAAATGCCCTGTTAGTTCAGCGAACAGAACACTAAACTACGGATTTAGGGGTCGGGGGTTTGAATCCCTCACAGGGTACAAACATAAATGGGGAAGTAGCTCAATTGGTAGAGCAAATGTTAAAAAAATGTTTTTAGTATTAAAAATGTAGCAATTAAATGAGGAAATCATTGTGTCATTGGTTCGATTCCAATCTTCCCCGCTTTTTAACAAAAAATTAACATTGAATATTTGGTATTATAAAAAATAAGTTGTATATTTGCAATGTGAAAAATTAAAAATAATGGAGTATAGGTCAAACGGCTAAGATGTCTCCCTGTCACGGAGAACGGAGTGGGTTCGACTCCCATATATTCCGCAAAATGGTGTGGTAGTTAAATTGGAAACTTTCTTTTTATGTCAATAACATGTTTCATTCGCCAACAATTAGAATGATAGTGTGAGATATAAAATAGTTTATAAACTAAATGTTGAATAAGTATTCGAATTAAGTTCAGTAATAAGTTTATAAATGAAACGATAAGATAATGCTCCCAGATTTGAGGGAGTGATTGCAGGTTCGACTCTTGTTCATACCGCAATAATGGTCTATTCGTTCAACGGTTAGGATGTGGCACTGTCTATGCCAAGACGAGGGTTCGATTCCCTCATAGACCGCAAAAAAGGAATGTGTTATCCTGAGTGAATTAGTATAGTGCACTATGCTAATCAATCAAACAACTCTTTGCTGTCAGTCGTTTATCAGACTAAAACCAGACTGTCATTTCACGGGTTCGTCTAATGGTTAGGACGTTTAAAATTTTTTAAAACTTTTTTCAGTATTGAAAAAATAGCAAAAATAACTAATTTAAAATTATGCAATTCCGAAGCAGAAATAGAGGTTCGATTCCTCTACCCGTGTCAAAAAAAAATAGTAATTATGGCAATTTGTTTTCATGGAAACGGTACAATTCTTTTGAAGAAAGAAAATGCAAAAAAGTTTGTGGATAAATTTATTGAGTTAGCCAAACAATATGGGACTGATGATAAAATCACATGTGAAAAAGATGTTTTATTAAAATTTGAAACTTATGCGAGACATTTTTTCATGTCTGACCTAATTGAAATGTTAAAGGAAAATATTGAAAATGTTGAATGTTGTGATGCATGGTTTAGTTGTGATGATGAAGATTCTTTTGATGATGAAGGTTTTCCTTTTATAAATTTTATCGAAATAAGTAATGGAAAAATATATGAACAAACTTTATATAGAAGATTGCCATGTGATTGGTTATATCATTTAGATAGTATAACTGGAGATAGTAGTTTGGCTGAAGAAAGAAAAATATCAGATAGTGCTGTTTCAATAAAAACAGATGATGAAGAAGATGATTTTCCTTTTTAAAATAAATTAAGAAATTATAAATTATTTCAATTAATGTTTGATATATAGTTTCTTATATTGGGCTATGGTGTAATGGTAGTCACACAAGATTTTGATTCTTGGAGTCCAGGTTCGAGTCCTGGTAGCCCAACAAATATATAATAATGGGAGTGCGCCACAGTTGGAGAGGTGGGGCAGACTGTAAATCTGTTGCCTTCGGGCTGAGTAGGTTCGAATCCTACCACTCCCACATTTATGAATATTAAATATATTTATTAAAGTATGTGTAAGATTAAATTTTTAGAAGATACATCTGAAGGATATGGTCATAGAACTTATATAAATGCTGCAAGTGCAGATGTGACATTAGCTTTTGCAGTTGATTTTACAACAGGTGGAGAAAAATGCACAAAAGATGCTGCATTGAAAGCAAATAAGTTATATATACCAATAAATTTGGATGATTCTAATTGGAAAGTTGACATACCCTATACAGCATGGATGATAAAAGAATTGCATTCTTTGAATATTGCAGGTAATGGTATTTATACTTTAAGTAAATATAATATTTCACAGGATAAATGTGATAGAATGATTTATTACTTTATTGAAAGGTTAGTAAATGAATATGGATGTAAGATAACAAGTATTCGTAGTGGTGGTCAAACAGGTGTTGATGAATCAGGTTTGAAAGCAGGTGCTAAATTAAATGTTGAAACTATCAGTCTTTGTCCAAAAGGATGGAAATACAGAACACCAAAAAGAGATATTTGTGATGAACAAATGTTTAAAGAAAGGTTTAAAGAATATATTTAATTGCGAGTGTCGCATAGTGGTCGATTGCACTAGATTTCCAATCTAGAAATACCGTGGGTTCGAATCCCACTACTCGCTCAAATAAGGGAACGTAGCAAATATTTAAACTGGATAATAAATTTAAACTCGAAATTTTAATTTTAGAAGGTTCAAATCCTTCAACTCTTAGGAGTATAAACTTGTTCCCTGTTAACTTTTAGAGTCTAATGTATTTCGAACACTGCATAAGGCAGAAAATAAAGAATAGATTCGAAGATTTGTCAAGTATGAAAGTTTTCATATGAAAACAATACAGCATTTATTGTTGATTAGAATTGATAGTCTTTCATGTTACCATTTTCAACCCAATGATGCATTGAGATTGGTTTTTTGGGTAACAAATTGCAGGTATAGCACAACGGTTAGTGCATCGGCTTGCCGAGCCGAGGATGTGAGTTCGATTCTCATTACCTGCTCAAAAAGAGATTATTGGTTTTTCATCTTTATAAAATAAGGAAACGTAGCAAATAATTTAAACATTATTAAAAGGGTTAATAAATAAAAAATGTTTCCTGTACATTCTCCGTTAGCTCAGCTGGTGGTAGCACCTGACTGTTAATCAGGGGGTCGTAGGTTCAAGTCCTACACGGAGAGCTATTTTATGAGCATATGGCGCAACTGGTTAGCGCATCTGACTGATACTCAGAAGGTTGGGGGTTCAAGTCCCTCTATGCTCACTTAAAATTGGGAATGTGGCGCAATGGTTGAGACGCAACAGACTTAGAATCTGTAAGAGGTAAACTCTTGTGTGGGTTCGACTCCCACCATTCCCACCATTAAAATTATATTTCTTGGGGATGTTGGCTTGAAAGTAGCCATTGCAGAAATGCAAACTAATATCAAAAATGTTTATGGATAGTAAAATTTGTAAAAGGTGCAATATAGAAAAACCACTTAGTGAGTTTTATAAACAACAACAAAAGGGTAAACAAAATCAAATATGGTATTACTATGATTCATATTGTAAAATATGTAGAGGGTGTTATGCCACTGAGCGTAGAAGGAAACTCAAAATTCAAGCAATTGAATATAAAGGTGGAAAATGTGCTGATTGTGGTTATGATGATATGAGTCATCCAGAAGTGTTTGATTTTCATCATGAAAATCCAGAAGAAAAAGATTTTGCAATTTTTGAAACAGCAAAGAAATTTTCTTCAGTAATATCAGAATTAGATAAATGCATTTTACTTTGTGCAAATTGTCATAGAATTAGGCATAGAGAAGAAAGAGGATATTAGTCGTTTAAAGAGTGTGCAAAAAGTGCCATAAGAGCCTTAAATGACAATAGAGTTAATAGCTATTGTTGATAGACTGTAATGGGAATATCCACAACATGAATCTGCCCAATACATTTTGATAGAAGTCAATCATTAGATAGTATTTGAGTTAACTCCTAATGTTAACGTATATAAGGTAGTGTGGCGAGGGTACGAACTTAATTCTTGGTAAGACATACAAGAATGCTTTGGTGTAATAACACACCCAAGAAGATAATTTATTTTTAATCCTCTTGCTTTCTTGTAAGAGTTAAGCCATTCTTTAATGGCTTTTTAAATTTTTGGAGAGTAAACCCTGATGGTGATGGGGGCAACCTGCTAAGTTGTTTCGCACTGTAAAAAGTGTCTGGTTCGATTCCAGTGCTCTCCGCATATTAAATTTAAAACAATTAGTTATATGGCTATAAAAATAATTTCAAAGGAACCAGATAAATCTGTTGTAAAAAGATGTGTTTGTAAAAATTGTGGTGCAACATTAGAATATACACCAAATGATGTTGAATATAAAACATACCAAGATTATGGCGGTTATTCTGATACTTATGCTGAGTTTCTTTGTCCTAATTGTGGTAAAAAGCTTCAAATTATACAATAGAATATTGGTAACTTAATGAATTTAGTCGTATATTTGCAAAAATATTCGATTAATGAGTAGAAGTATTTTAAGAGATGGTGATGAACGAGGTGAAAAAATTGTCTCTGAATTTTTAGATAAACACTTTTATATAGAATGTGAAGATTTTCATAGGGTTGTTGATAAAGTTCAACAAATAAAAGGTGTTGATACTACGTTTGTGAAGAATGGTTTCCAATATGTTTGTGATGAAAAGGCTGTATTGAAATATGTTAATAAGAATCTACAAACATTTTCAATGGAGCTTTCTTTTTTTAATGCTGCTGACAACATTTCAATTGGATGGCTTTTAGATTCTAATAAAATTAACAATTCATTTTTATTTTGTTGGATTGATAGTGCCATTAATGATGTTTTGTCATCATCTGATGATATTGTCATGATGGAAGTTGCATTAGTTAGGAGAAATAAAATTATTGATTATTTGTCAGATATAGGATGGACATTAGACAAATTATTTCTTAAATGTAAGAAAATAAGAGAAAACCCTTATGAGGAATGCGGTAATTTTTATAAAAATGAAGTAAAGTTTAGTAAATCGTTTCAACTTAAAGAAAAACCTATTAATCTTTTAATTAAAAGGAGTAAATTATTAGAAATTAGTGATTTTAGTAAAAAAATTAGCAATGGCAAATAAAAAGAAAAATTCAGATAAAGCCATATATCGTTTATATATGGATTTTCGTGGTGGAGAAATTACAGGCATGTTTCTTGCAGATAAGAAATATATTGAATATATGATTGAACATGAAGTTTCAGTTCATTTTGGTGAAGTTTTAGGAAAACATTCAGATGTTCGTATTACTATTTGTGATGATGACATTGAAATGGTTAGTGATGAAAAAAATGTGATTGATTTTTTCAAAAAATATAAATTTGAAAATGGTTATAATCCTTTAACTGAACTTTTTGACCCTTATGGAACTGAAGGATTTAATGAACCTGAAGATGGTATTGAGTGGTCAGATTGTTGTGTTGAGGAATGGATTGAATATAAAATGTATGGTACTCTTCCTGAATATTATGAAAAATGGTTAGCTTCTCAAAATAAAACAAATGAAGAAAAATAATATAATATTATGGTAGTAAAAGATATTAAAGAAATTGTAAAAGGTAAAGCTACCTTAGCTTATATAAAAGCAGGTGGTTTTGCTGTTTATGATATTGCTGCTGTTGATGGTAATTTATATCAGTTAACAATTGATATGAAAGATACAAATGATGTTGGCACAGAAGCCTGTTTTTTACCTGTGTATGAAAAGGCTATTACATTAATGCGTTGGATTAGACGTAGCAATGAAGATGGTACATTACTCAAAATAAGTGAATGATGTATTAATTTGAATAATAATAAATAATAAAGATAAAAAAATGAAAAAAGCAATTTTTAGTTTAGCAGTTTTTGTTACTATGTGTTGTTTAGCATCTTGTGGTGGTAAAACAACAAGTACAACAGTAACAAATGATTCTGTTAGTGTAGATACAATGGTTGTTGATACAGTAACAGTTGATTCAACTGCCATTACTGTTGATTCCATTGCAGAATAAGTAGTAATGAATTGAAAGCTTTAAGAAAAAACCGATTAGATAGTTATGTTCTAATCAGTTTTTTCAAGAAGTTTTTATTATTTTAAACACATTAACAATGAAAAATCCGTCAATTTTGGTTTTTAACATGTTTGGACTATTTATTAGGAAATAAATAATAAACTAATAATATAAGACATGGAAATTTTTAATGAGTTATTGGAACAAATATACAGTAGCCCATATAAAAAAGTAACATTCAGTATTTTCAATTTTATTGAGAATGATGGTTTTATTGATGAATTGTTTTGTGCAGACAAGACAAGGTATGGGATTGACGATTTTGAATATATTAAGTTTTCAATAGATGATAAACAAAAAAGTGGTATAAAATATTCTAAAAGAGAATATACAAGATATTTTAAAGCATTTAAAGAATATGTAGAAAAAGACCTTCAAGAAACCGCTATTCCAAGATTAAGAATATATTTAATCAAAGAAAGTGGTTCATTGATTGCAGTTAGATTATCATCATTTAGATTAGATAAGACCTCAGATAAGTAAATCTGAGGTTTTTTGTTTTTTAACTGTATTTTTTTGGAAAATACAATAAAAAGTCGTTTATTTGCATAAAGTTAATTTGAAGCGATTTAAGCAACTTTTCTTTATTGTAAAGGAATTATAAATAAAAAGAGTTTAAGCTCAATATTGAGCTTGTAAATGTGTTTAAAACTTATTTATATGGGCATTAAGAGTGATATGAATAAAATACCATCTTTATTAACAAAAGCGTTAAATTTTCAGAGTAAAATGAAAAGTGTTTTAGGTGGTATTCAAGAATTAATAGAACCATACATTGATTTAAGTGATTATGATGGCGATAAAGAAGATTTTTTACATAACATTTCAATTGTCGAAACAACAGATGGATTTTGTTTCTTAATTGAAATGGATGATGGTTATGCACCTCATAATGTCCCTGTTGAAGAAGTTATGAATTTTATTTTACAAAATGGGAAAATAATGTATAGTGATTTTAATAAAATAAGTATATGAAGATAGAAGAAGTAATGGCTTTTTTGAGCCAATTTAATCAAAAAGCTGATTTTAAGGTAGTAATGCCTGATGGAACACCAATAGATATTAATAAAAATGATTTTGGATGGAGTTCAGGTGGTGATGGTGGAACTAAGATGGATGTTGTAGAAGTTTGTATAATGTTAAATAATTCTGAAAGTAGTAATTAATATGAAAGATAATAGATATGAATGGCGTATGTACAGTCTTGTAATGTACAACATATCAAGTATGCAAAAAGGTGTTCAAACGGCTCATGTTGTTTTAGAATATGCAAACCGATATAAAGATGATAATGATTTAAAAGAATATATTCAACATGATAAAACGTTGATTATTCTTGATGGTGGTACATCACTTGATTTAAAACAATTGTTTGATAATTTATGTGAAAATGATATTAAGTTTGCTCATTTTGTTGAGCCTGATTTAAATGATGCAATTTCATCAGTTTGCTTTTTGGCAGATGAAAGGGTATGGGATAGAAAAAATTACCCTGATTATAACGATTGGCTGTATGTAAATGGTCATGTTATAGAAATTATGACATCATATCCATCAAAAGAACTTGTTAATGAAAAATTATATAAAGATTGGGTGGAGTTTATTGGTGGTGAAAAAAACGTTTATTTGAGAGAAATAATAACAGGAAAAAGATTATCAATGTAATGAATGATATAATTCTTTGTGATTTATGGGATGAAGAAGATGGTATTTATGTTCAATTTGATGATGATTTTGATATAACTTCAAATGAATATAGAGATATTTTTAATAAATTGATTAATGAATTGGGTTATGATGAAAGTGGAAGTCATGAATTATTTTATTCGTGTAGTGAACCATCTTGGAGTGACCTTTCAGATGTTAGGGAAGAAGTCACAAAAGCAATAACTGATTTAGGATATAGAATAGAATGGCTGTAAATATGAATGCTCCAATAAAATATTTTGGTGGAAAAGGGCAAATGTTCAATAAAATAATTGAACATTTTCCTGATTCGTCAACTTATGATACATACATAGAACCTTTTGGTGGCTCTTTTTCAATTGGATTGAAAAAGCCTAATGAAACACCTATCGAAATTTATAATGATTTAGAGAAAAATGTTTATTCATTATATAAAGTGTTATCAGATAAAGAATTATTTGAACAATTTAAAATTAAATGCGATTTATCTTATTATATAGCTGATTTAAGAAATGAATATAGGGATAAACTAAAATCAGATGATTTATCTTTACTTGATAGAGCGTTTTATTTCTTTTATGTAAATAGGACTTCTCATAATGGTATTGGTGGCTTATCTGTTAATACTGTTGTTAGACGAAATATGTGTAAGTCTGTATCAGATATGCTTAGTTGTATTGATAGATTACCTGAATTATATCAGAGATTATCCAAATGTATATTTCTAAATCAAGATGGGATTAACTTGATAGAGAAATATAATAAAGAAAATGTGTTTATATACAGTGACCCACCTTATGAATGGTCAACTAGAACATCTGTTAGATATAAGGTTGATATGGATAGAGAAGGTCATTTAAAATTCATAGATGCTTGTTTGAATAGTAAAGCTAAAATATTAATTAGTGGATATGATTGCGAAATATATGATGCTTTAACTGATGCTAATTTCACTAAAATTAAATTTGAAGTGAATACTATTGGTGGAAATATGAAACCTAAAACTAAAGTTGAAACATTGTGGAAAAATTATTAAATTATGATTAATACTGAGAAAAAACTATATAGAAAGGTTAATAGAAAATCTTCTTATCAAGTTCGTTGTATTGAAACTAAAAAAGTGCATTATAGATGGTCACGTCACACAAAAAAGAGTAAACAACAAGCTATGGATGGTGTGACTAAGACTTCAATGAAAAGTGGAAAAAAAGGTAGTATTACAAATGGGTATGATTATACTCCATTATTTCATTATTTATTAAAACAAGTTGGACGTAAATGGGATAAAGTATATTCAGAAGTAATACCACGTCTTAATACTACTATACCAATATTTTGGATGGTAGATATAAACAATTGTGATGAATCAGAATATTGTAGGAGTGGTGAAGGGTCTTATTTTAGTAGATTATATGTTGATAATGATGGTATATTGCGTAAAGTCAATCCGAATTTAAGTAATGTTTCTCCAAGTTGTGATTGTCATACCCAAACATTTAATGGTAATGTTATTGGTAATAAAAATTATAATAAGACATGGCGGTAATTGTTTATAATAAAAATCATGAAGAACATTATGGTGATAATGTATTTTATATAGGTCGTGGCAGTGTGTTTGGTAATCCTTTTACGCATATAAAGGATAGAGAAACAAAAGCAGTTTTTGTAGTTGAAAACAGAGATAAAGCAATTGATTTATATGAACCATTATTTGATAAAATGTACGAATGTGATGAAGAGTTCAAGAATGAATTTGATAAAATGTATGAAATGTATAAAGAAGGACAAGATATTTATCTTGGTTGTTATTGTAAGCCATTACGATGTCATGGCGATATTATAGAAAAAAAGCTCATTCAATTTTCAATGAAAGAGAAAATTAAACGAGCTATGAAAGAAAGAAGAAAATAACATTTAGAAAAACGGATTATCTTTTAAAGCATTAATAATATTTTCGCATTTTTTGCATTCATCAATAAATGACATTGCTTGTTCATCAGTTAATTCAAACCATTCGTTTTTTATATTATCTGAATGAAATCTATGATGTAACATAGATTCAACTTTATAAGGATTTTCAGTTTCATAATAATTGCAGATATGTAGTTCTGAAGAATTACCTGTCTGCAATTCTTTTTTACGCTTATCTACAATATTTTTAGTAACACCAATTTTATATGCATTAACCTTATCTAAATCACAAATTAAATATACGAATCCCATTTCCTTTATTATTATATGTTAATAATATAATATTTATTGTAATAAAAGTCAATAGGAAAAATGAAGAAAATAAAAGATTTTTTAGTTAATTTATGTGAAAAAATAAAAAATTCTTACAAACATCAAAGATTTCATGTGTTTATTGGGATTATTGTACCATTATTTTTATGGATAATTGGTTTTAGTTTCATATTATCATTGTTATGTGGTGCTCTTGCTGGTTTGTTAGAAGAAATTATATATTGTTATGCTCCTTTGAAATCTATTAAAGTGTGGAAATGGTGTATAAAAGTTCCAGATTTTAAGAAATGGAAAGAAGAATTTAAAAATGGAAGTATCAAAACTAAACATAGTTTTGAAAACGAGAATTATAAATATAATTTTGTTGGTTTGTTTGCTTTTGTTATTATAATAATATTACTTAAATTGTTATAATGTTATGGATGATAAAGTAATTTTATTAAATTCAAATGAGGTTGTTGATACAAACCCAAAATTATTAAATCCTGATAATGTGCAATATGGTGAGTTAGGTGTTAATTACCATAAAGGCATAGAAACCATTTCAACTAAAAATGATGAAAATGGTATTGCTGAATTTGTACCTTATTCAGTTTATGATGAAGCTATTGATAACATTCAGAATGAAGTCTTTTATGAAACTGACGAGCCTATTGGAAAAACAGGTGATGTTTGGATTTATAAAATACCACCTATACCTATGATGATAGAGTATAATGTATTGGCTGATGATTTATCAGTACAATTACCAATATCAGGAAATGTCAACTGTGATATTGAGTGGGGTGATGGCTCTAAAGAAAGTGTAAATAGTAATTATCCAACTCATTCATATATAAGGGCAGGTGTATATGTTGTAAAAATAGTAGGCGATTTTAATCGTTTGTATAGGGGTTCTACTAACATTAGTAAAATATTGAATTGGGGAAATAGTAATATGTCATTAGTTACAGTTGAACAAGCATTTTCTAGCTATGCGAATTTGACTGAAGTTGCTGGTGATGAATTTGGTATTTTATCAAGAGTTCAAAGTTTTCTTCGTACATTCTTTAATTGTTCAAAATTAACAACAGTATCAGAAGATTTATTTAAATATTGTAATGCTGCAACTAATTTTTCAGGGACGTTTTTAAATTGTGCATCTTTAAGTGCAATAACTGATAATTTATTTATAAATTGCTATAATGCAACTAATTTTAGTCAAGTTTTTCAAGGCTGCAAATCTTTAACTAATATTCCAAATAATTTATTTGCCAATTGCATAAATGCAACAAATTTTAATAATATATTTAATGGATGTTCTAATTTAACATCTATTCCTGAAGATTTATTCAAAAATAATATAAATGCAAGTACATTTGTTAGTGCATTTGATAGTTGTTCAGGATTAACAAGTTCAATACCTGAAAAGTTATTTGAAACCAATATAAATGCAACTAACTTTACTAGAACTTTTTATTCCTGAAAATTTATTTAGTAATTGCGTAAATGCAAATAATTTCACATATACTTTTGGTTTATGTAGAAATTTATCAGGTAATATTCCAAATGGATTATTTAAAAATTGCCCTAATGTTACAACATTTAGTCAAACATTTTTTAATTGTTCAGGGTTAACAGGAATGTTACCATCTGGTTTATTTGTTGATAAGCCAGAAGTTTTGACATTATATCAAACATTTCAAAATTGTGTAAATATTAATGGTATTGCTGAAGGATGTTTTGATAGTATGACTAAATTGAATAATTGTCAATCAACATTCAATGGTTGTACAAGTTTAACTTCAATACCAGAAACATTATTTAACAATAACAAAGAAATTACCAACTTTACTACAATGTTTCAGGGTTGTACAGGTTTGACAGGTAACACACCAACAACTGATGGTTTACAATTATGGGAAAGAGCAGGACAAACAGGTTATCCATCAACAATAACAGGTGATGGATGTTTTTGTCGTGACACTAATTTAAATAGATACCATATAATAGACCCAGTTTGGCGTTGTAATGAAACTTTTCCAATGATATTGGAATATACTACAACTGCTGCAAATGAAACTATTACGTTACCAATATCAGGTAGTGGTGGACTTAGTTGTACTGTTAATTGGGGAGATGGCTCAACAGAAACAATTACTAGAAGTAGACCAACTCACAGTTATAGTAGTATAGGAGTACATCAAGTTTCAATTTATGGTAGTTTTCCTCAATTATATAGGAGTTCAGCTAACATAACAAAAGTGATTAGTTGGGGTTATGGCAATCAATATTTACGAAGTTTAGATAGTGCATTTTTATCTTGTACTAAATTAGTTTCAATACCAGATGATAAGTATGAACAATTTACTAATGTTACAAGGTTTTATAGTGCATTTAATGGGTGTTCAAATTTAGTTTCAATACCAGAAAATTTGTTTAAATATGGAATTAACATACAAACTTTTCAAGGGGTATTTGATAGTTGTACAAGTTTAACTTCAATACCAGAAACATTATTTGATGCTTGTGTGAATGCTGAATTTTTTATAAATGTATTTAGTCGTTGTACTAAAATAAATGAAATACCAGAAAATTTATTTAAACATTGTTCTAATGCTACAATGTTTGATAATGTATTCAGTGGTTGTACAAATATAACAAATATACCACCTACATTATTTAGTAATAATATTAAAGCCACTAGATTTTATGCTGCATTTTATGGCTGTACAAAATTACAGTCAATACCTGAGAATCTATTTGAAACTAATATTGAAGTTACTTCCTTTAGTAATACTTTTTATGGTTGTACAAATATATTGAATATACCTGAGAAATTATTTTCAAATAATACTAAAGTTACTGGTTTTAGTGAAACTTTTAGGCAATGTACAAGAATAACAATAATACCTGAAAAATTGTTTGTTAACAATGTTGAAGCTACTGATTTTAGTAATACTTTCTATGGGTGTACATATTTAAAATTAATTCCTGAGAATTTGTTTATGAATTGTACAAAAGTGAGTAAATTTGATGGTGCATTTTATGCATGTTCAAGTTTAACAGGCTCTATTCCTGAAAATTTATTTATGAATTGTAAAGAAGTTACTACATTTGACTATACATTTTGGAATTGTTCAGGTTTGACTTCAATACCTGAAAATCTATTTGTTAATTGTCCAAAAGTTACGACATTTGAAAGAACTTTTCATCAATGTAGGAATATAATAAGTTCGATACCTGAAAATCTATTTAAAAATAATATTAATGTAATAAATTTTGATTCTACTTTTTTGAGTTGTTCAGGATTAACAGGTTCAATACCTGAAAATCTATTTGTTAATTGTCCAAATGTAACTACATTTAGTAGTACATTTGCTGGTTGTTCAGGTTTAATTGGTTCAATTCCTGAAAATCTATTTATTAATTGTTCAAAAGTTACAACATTTTATAATACATTTAGTAATTGTTCAGGTTTAACAGGGTCTATTCCTGAGAATCTATTTATAAATTGTACAGGAGTTACTACATTTCAAAGTACGTTTGGCAAATGTTCAGGTTTAACAGGCTCAATACCAGAAAACTTGTTTGCAAGTTGTACAGGAGTCACAACATTTCAAGAAACATTTAGTGGTTGTTCTAATTTGAATGGAGAAATACCAGGTAGATTATTTAGAAATAATGTAAATGTTACTAGATTTGATGGTACATTTAATGGTTGTTATAGAATTACATCAATATCAGAAGAATTATTTAAGTATAATACAAATGTGGTAGTCTTTACAAGTACATTTAATGGTTGTTTAGGTTTAACATCAATTCCTGGAAATTTGTTTATGAACAACATTAATGTGACAAATTTTGGATTTACGTTTGCTTCTTGTCCTAATATTATTGAAATTCCTGAAAATTTGTTTAAATACAATATAAAAGCAACAAACTTTGAACGTGTATTTTATGGTTTAACTAAATTACAAACTATACCAAATAATGTTTTTGATTATAATAAAAATGGGGTATCTTTTACAAGAACATTTGAGAATTGTTCAGGTTTGACAGGTAATACACCAACAGGTACAGATGGATTGGAACTTTGGGAAAGAGCAGGACAACCTGGTTATCCATCTTCAATTTATGGGACACAATGTTTTTCTAGAGCAACTAGATTAACTAATTATAGTTCTATACCAACTGGATGGAAATAAAATTTGTTATTATCAAAAATAAGTTGTATATTTGCAAAAACTAACAAAATATGAAACATTATCTATTAACCAAAATAATACAACTTTCACATAATATCAAATGGTTTATGTATGATATAAAGTACAATTCCATGTTATGTATTCAATATTTTGAAAATTTATTATTGATATGTTTAGGAATACATTACTCTTAACATAAATTAACGAGAATCATTTGTGGTTCTCGTTTTTTATTTCTATATTTGCAGTATGAAAAATGAAAATAATATTAATAACATTAAATATATGAGACAAGATTTTGAAGCAATAGTTCCTTTAATTAGAACACTTTGGAGAGAGTATTTAGTAAAACATAATATTAAATCAGTTGTAAATGGTGTTAGTGGTGGCTTGGATAGTGCAATTAATTGTGTGCTATTGAAGCCTGTGTGTGATGACTTGGGAATCCCTCTTATTGGAAGATATATCCATATCGAAACTAATAAAGAAGAGGAACAAAAACGTGCTGAAGCAATTGGCAAATATTTTTGTACCGATTTTCAATCTATTGATATGACCGAAATATATTTAACAATGTTACCTAAAATAGAAGAAACTGGTCACATTATATATGTGGGTGATAATGCTTCTACAATGGAATATAAGCGTAAAATTAAACGAGGTAATATTAAAGCTCGTTTAAGAATGATTAAATTGCGTGACCTTGTGGCTGAAAATGATGGCTTATTGGTTGATAATGATAATAGAACTGAACATGAACTTGGTTTTTTTACATTAGATGGCGATGTGGGAGATGTTACTCCATTAGCAGATTTGTTTAAAACAGAAGTATTTGCTTTATCAAGATTTATATTAACTACTCTTGTATCAGAGGAAGAAAGAAAAGCTTTACAAGATGTAATAGATGCTGTTCCCACAGATGGTCTTGGTATTACATCATCTGATGTTGAACAGTTTGGTGCAAAGAGTTATGATGAAGTTGATGATATATTAATGAATATGCTTGGATATATTGAAAATCCTCTTCTTACTTTTGAAGATTTGTATTATAAGATGTTGAATAAATACAATGATGTGTTTATTAAAGTGTGGAGTAGACACTTAAATTCAGAATTTAAAAGAAATTACCCATATCGTTTTAAACTTTAAAAATTGTTAATAAAGTTTGTATAATCAATATATTAGTCGTATATTTGCATAAATAATATGTTTAATATATGATAATGATTGATTATTCAAACTGTGATATGACAATTGATGAATTGTCTGCACAATCCAATGTTAGTAAAGAAGAATTAATTACTGATATTGCTAAAAAATACAATAAGAGTGTTATAGAAGTTAATAATTGGATTAAGATTGGTAAAGGTAATATAAAAGTTGCCATAGATATTTTAGAAGGGTTATCAAAATATAAAAGAAATGATGATACTGACCATGAAATTAAAGCTGTTAATTGGGATAAGTATCATGTTTTAATGAAGAAAAATAAGGAAGAAAAAAATGAATCTGAAGTTCATGATAATAAATTTGAAAAGGCTAAAGAGGGTGTAATTAATTGGGATAAATACTTAAATCATGACCAAAATGGTGTTAGTGATGAAACCAAAAAAATTGCTGAGATGTTAAATTCTAATGCAAAAGTGTGGGAAGATTTTTTTAATCCAAAATATACATCTGATTTAAAAAAAGATATTGCCACAAAAGTATTTGAAGGTAAATACTCCTATGATGACATTTTAAAGGATGATTTTCAAAAAACAAGTGAGGATGTTAATTCTTTAAAATTTTTAAAAAATAGTAAACAATATTTTGAACCTGTTGATAACAAATTAGAAGATTCTGAATCAAAAGATATTGTAAGTCAAGTAAAAAGGAAAAAATATGTGATGTCTCAAAAAGATGAAACATCTCCTGTTTATTTGAAGATGGATAATGGTGAATTAATTGGACCATTTTATCGTAATAAAAATCATGAAAAAACAGCATTAGATGCTTTTTCTAAAGAAATAATGTATAGTGAAATAAGAAATTTGATTAAAAAATATCCTAATATTGAAGATATTATCAAAGAAGTTAGAGAAGAATTAACAAAAAAACATCAAGAAAATATTATTAATGAGGGAACTGTTTATACAACAGAAGAAGTCTTTAATATGAAGAAAGATAAATCAGCTTTTGATAAAGTAGATTTGAAAAGGTCAAAAGAAATTATGGACGCTAATAGTATCAATAAAGGCGTTAAAGTTTATTCAAATGATGAATTATATCAAATGATTGAAAATTTAACAACAGAAGTAAATGCTCTTGCTGCTGAAATTGGGGTTAAATTAAATCCATATAGTTTTATTAATGAGCAATCTGATACAAAACAAAATTTAAAAGAGATAGTATTGAAAATAATTGAAAAAATATGATAGAAAAAGATAATCAAGTTGGAATCACTGAAACATTCTAAATGAAATTTTTAAAATTCATATTATTTATATATAAAATGTGATAATATGAATTTTAAATGGAATAAAGAGAAATGTTTAGAATATGCAAAAAAATGCACAACAAAAATGGAATTTAGAACAAAATTTCCCAAAGCTTATAGTGCATGTTGGAGATATAAATGGTTTGATGAAATTACATGGTTTGAGCCAACAAATTATTCAATTAATTATTCTTGTAAAGAATATGTAATATATTCCTATGAAATTTCAATTTTGAAATCAGTATATGTTGGTTTGACTAAAAATATTAAAAGACGAGATAAACAACATAGAAATGGGTCAAAACATAGTAATGGTACTATAAATTATAGTAGTTTATATACTTTTTGTTACATGAATAAAGTATCAATACCTGTATATAAAATTTTAAATAATAATTTAGATTGTAAGCAGTGCCAAGTTCTTGAAAAAGAATGGATTGATTATTATAAAAGTAATGGGTGGAATATTATTAATATAGCTCCAACTGGTTTAAATGTTAGTTCTATTGGCTCTATTCCTAAATGGAATTATGATATGTGTTATGAAGAAGCTAAAAAATATAACTCAAAAACAAATTTTAAACATAATTCAAGTGGGGCTTATGCAAGTGCATGTAAAAATGGGTGGATTAATGATTATATATGGTTATCCAAAAATTTAAATAATAATACGCATAAAAAAAATTATTGGAATTACGAAACTTGTTTTGAAGAAGCTAAAAAATATAATTCTAAAAAAGAGTTTGAACAAAAATCAGAAACTTCGTTTAAAGTTGCAGTAAAAAATAAGTGGCTTAATGATTATACATGGTTTGTGAATCCTAAAAAAAATAGAAATTATTGGAATTATGAAACTTGTTTTGAAGCTTCAAAACAATGTAAAAATAAGAAAGAATTTTCTATTAAATATAATAGGGCATATAAATTAAGTTTACAAAATAAATGGTTAAATAAATTTTTTAATGAAAGTAGATAGTAGTCAACAAATAGGAACCACCGAAACTGGTGAAATTGCATTTAATTTGGAAGCATTTGACAATTTAAAAAAAGCCAACATTATCATAACTAAAAGATTAACTGATAAGTTAATTGATAAATTAATTGAGTTTAAGAGTAAATGTATATTGCATTTAACTATAACAGGGATGGGTGGCACTAAATTAGAGCCACTTGTCCCTTCTCTTGAAATGAGTAAGCAGAAGTTTGATTTATTAATTAGTAAAGGCTTTCCTGTTGAACAAGTTGTGCTTCGTATAGACCCTATCATTCCAACTCCAAAGGGAGTTCAAACTGCTTTGAAAGTATTAAAAACATTTATAAATAGTGGAATAAAAAGAGTGCGTTGGTCATCTCTTGATATGTATAACCATGTTAAAGAAAGGTTTACAGAAGAACATATCAAAATGCCTTATGAAACTTTTCACGCAAACAAAGTTTTAATAAATGGTTTATATTCTATATTAGAAAGTGTTTGCTATATTAATGATATGGAGTTAGAAGCGTGTGGAGAACCTGGTTTTGACCCAACTCCTTGCATATCTCAAAAAGATATTGATATATTGGGATTGTCTGATGAAATTAAACTTATTGGTAATGCTGAACAAAGACATGGTTGTAGTTGTCCAGCAAATAAAGTCCAGATATTAAAGCAAAAACCTGCTCAATGTGAAAATAAGTGTCTCTATTGTTTCTGGAAGGATTAACTAATTTTAATAATTAAAATTTGGTTAATACATAAATTGTTCTTATATTTGCATCATGAAAAATCAAATAATTAATTTAATAATAAAAAGAAATGGCTAAAAAGAATTTTTTAAACATTGTTAAAGGAGCTTTCTTAACTGAAGTTCCTGATGAAACAAAAGCCGAAGAAGTTGTTCAACCAGTAACAGTTCAACAAGTAGTTCCGCAAACTGTGGTTCAATCACAACCAACAGTTAGTGTTCAACCATCTATTGCTACAACCAATTTAATTCAACCTGTTCAGGGAAATGGACAAGTAGTAGGACAAGTTGATGCAAATATTTTGGAAAATTTATGTACTGTTCTTGATGAAAAAAATCTTCCAGGTCCTGATTATTTGGAGTTGAAGAGTGCTGCTAATGATGCTGTTATGCAAAAAGCAATTCCTGATGAAACAGCACGTTTTACATGTGCATATATTAGCATGAAAGTTAATGCACCACATTTAAACAAAGAAGTAATCATTAACAGTATTGACAAATATGTTGAATATTTGGAAGCTGAAAGACAAAGTGGTTTAAATGAACTTGCAATTAAATGGAAAGAAGAAGTTGATGATAAGGAAGCATTAGTTGATACTGCTCAAAAAGAACTTCTTGAACTTCAAGAAGCTTTAAATGCAAAGATTAAGTTTATTTCAGAAACGACAGCCGAAATAACAACGTCAAAAAATCAATGTACAGTTAGTAAAGCTAATTTTAATGCAACTGTTGATTATGTTATCAATAATTTAAATACTGATAAAACAAAGTTAAACGAAATATTAAAAGATTAAAAAAATGATGAATAATTTACCTTCAATGGATGAAAATACTAAAGTATCAGCATGGCAAAAACCAGGTGGTACACTTGGTATGATTGTAGCAGGTGTAGCAATTGCTGGTGGTGTAATCTTAATCAATAAGATTCTTCCATTTTTAATTGCTTTAACTACCAATATGATTACATTGGCATTTCTTGTCGCAGTATTAGCTGGAATTGCTTTTCTTGTGACAAACAAACAATTTAGAAAAGCTTTTTCAATGACTTATTTTATCATTATGAGAAAAATAACAGGACTTATCATTGAAATTGACCCAATTGCCATTGTTGAGAAAAAAAGTAGAAATGTCAGAAGGTTCACAAATGGCAGACGCACGATTCTTTAATATTAGTAACTGGTCACGTGGTGCTGATGCAATTGTTGTTAATAAAAATATCAGAACAGTTGGTGATTTAATTGGTAAAGTGGTTGCTTGTTCTGAAGGTACTGCTTCACATACACTTTTGTTAAATACTCTTGAAACTAATGGAATTGGTTCAGATAAAGTAAATACTAAATCTAGTATTGATAAATCAAAGGTTAATATTAAGATTGTAGGTAGTGGATTGGATGCAGCTTCAATTTTTAAAGCAGGTCAATGTGATGCAGCCGTAGTATTTTCACCCGATGACCAAGATATTGTTGCAAGTATTGCAGGTTCTAAAGTATTGGTGTCAACAAAACAAGCATCAAATATTATTTGTGATGGTTTGATTGCAAAACAATCTTATTTGGATGCAAATAAAGAAGATGTAAAGAAACTTATTTCTGCATTGCTTTCAGCTAATGTTAAAATGAACACTGATGATGTAGCCGTAGCACAAGCAGCTAAAGCGTTTGCGAAATCTTATGGAACTGATGAAACATTTGCAATTAGTGGTTCTAAAAATATTCGTTATATTACATTGGAAGATGCAGCTAATTTCTTTGGCTTGAATAGTTCATATACAGGCATTAAGGGAGATGAACTTTATTCCAAGATGGCTCGTACTTATGAAAGCTTGAATTTGTGTAAACGTCCACTTGCATGGAGAAAAGTTTCAGATGCTTCAGTGATTGAAGAATTGATGGCAGACCCAAGTGCAATTAAGGGAGACCAACATGCAGAAGCTAAAAAAACATTTACAGCTCCAACTAAAGAACTTGAAACGAAAGCTGAAATGTCTAATAAAAAGCTTACAATTGAATATCCTGTGAATGGTGATTTGCTTGATAATGATGCTAAAGCATTGATTGATAGAGAGTTCGTAAGCATTGCTAAACAATTTTCAGGTGCTCGTGTTAGAATTGAGGGTAATACTGATAATACTGGTAATGCAGCATATAATGTTGAATTGTCAAAACGTAGAGCACAAAGTGTTGCAAATTACTTGATTAAGGAATATGGTTTTGATACGAACCGATTTATCATTGTTGGTAACGGTCCTAAGAAAGCAGTTGAAGATGGCGTTTCAGGAAGTAATCAGAGTTACCGAACCACTGATTTCCAACTTGTTAATGAATAATAAGAAAATGGGGATATTAACAAGTGTCCCCTTTTCTTTTAAAAACAATCAAAAACTATGAGAAAGATTGTATTATTTTTAGTATTGGTTATTATATTGGCATTTGTCATGCCTAGTTTATTAAATGTAGTATTTACCATTGGAGTTTTGGTAATTATGACTGTTTTCGGTTATGCTATCTATAAAATAGTAAAGTTTATAGATAACACAAACAAAAAGAAAGAGATGAAACAATAGATTGTATAATCTAAAATAAAACAATAATGTTTAAAAAATTATTCAAAATGGGTGGAGATAGTAATTTTAATAAACTATCTTTACTTTTGATAACCATAATAGGTTTCACATTAATAATTGGTGCGTGGTATTTTGTAACTTATTTACAAATTATTCCAACCAAAGTACTTCCTAATCCTTTTGATGTAATTGGGAGCTATGGTAAATTGATTAGTGAATATAACATGTTTGGTAATGCGTGGTATTCAATTAAATTAAATTTTATGAGTTATTTTTATGCAATTTTGATAGCATTACCAATTGGATTTTTTATTGCATTATATCCTATTAATAATATTTTAATTGGTAAATATATTAATTCTGTTAGGTATTTACCAATTCCTGCAATGAGTGGTATTTTTATTGCTATATTTGGTTTAACATTTGGCATGAAAGTGTCTTTTTTAACATTTGCGTTATTAATTTATATTTTACCAGCAGTTGCTAATAAAGTTAATGATTTACAAAATCCAAATAATGATAAAGATTATGTGTATCTTCAAACGATAAGAACATTGGGTGGTAGTAATTGGCAAAAGTTTAAATATGTTTATTTTCCTTATGTAACACGAAATATTTCAAATGAAATTATTAATTTAACAGGTATTTCATGGTCATATGTTGTTATTTGTGAATTACTTTATAAAGACGGTTCAATTAGTGGTATTGGGGCGATGATTAATAATATGATGCGCCAATCTTATGTGCCTGAAGCATATGCTTTATTATTTTTAGTAATTCTTATTGGGTTTGGGCAAGATTATTTGTTGAAAGGATTGGATAAAGTATTATTTCCATCAAAATACAATAAAAAGCCGTTTAAAATTAGTAATTGGTTTGTAACAGAAAAATAATAAAATATGGCAGGAAGATTTACATCACTTTTTTCAAAAAGTGAAAAAAAGCCTGAACAAACAGTTCAGCAAACAATTGAAGTTGTAGAACAAACGACTTCTCCAGAAGTCATTGATATTCAACAAACAATTACAGAAACAGCAAAAAAGAGTGCATCATTTTTAAATGGGGTTATGGATATTGTAAAAGAAGAATTATCAATACCACCAGTAACAAATATTGTATCTACTCCTATTCAACAAGATACAAATGGAAAATTTGAGTGTGAAGCTGTTGATGTTATTAATTTATCAAATATTTGCCAATCATTTAAAACTGATAATGGTGAGTTTAAATTATTTGATAATTTTAATTTAGATATTAAAGATTTTAAAGATGTTGGACAATTTGTTTCCATTATGGGGGCTTCAGGTTGTGGTAAATCACAATTGTTGAAAATTATATCAGGACTAAATAAACCAACATCAGGTTCAATCAAAATATATGGTAAAGAACAAACAGATAAAGATTCTATACCAATGGTATTTCAGCAATATAGTTCTTATCCTTGGATGACTGTACTTGAAAATGTAGCACTTCCTCTTAAAATGAGAGGTGTCCCTAAAAAAGAACGAGAAGAACAAGCTCGTAATATGTTAAAAATTGTAGGATTAGAGGGACAAGAAAATAAATGGGCGCAATATCCAATTTTAAGTGGTGGTCAATTACAACGTGTATCTCTTGCTCGTAATCTTGTATTTTCATCACAAATTTTGTTATTAGATGAAGCAACTGGGGCATTGGATATTAAGTCTAAAAGAGATATGCAAGATACACTTTTAGATGTGTTTTATAACGCAAAACTTGACCCAACTATCATTTCAGTAACACATTCAATTGAAGAAGCTGTTTATTTGTCAAATAGAGTTTATATATTGACTGCTAATCCATGTACAATTCATTCTGTAATTGATATTGATTTTGGAAGCCAATATGCAAGAAGAACTTCTGAAGTTAGACAAACAGCTAAATTTGCTGAATATGTTAAACAAATTGAGACTATAATGGATGAAATAAACAAATAAAACTGTCATTTTGACAGTTTTATTTTGTGGCATATAATTTGAGAATAAAAAGATAAAAATTAGAAAGTAAAAATGAAAAGAATTTTAGGTATTGATTTAGGCTCTACAAACTCAGCAGTGAGTGTGATTGAGAGTGGAAAAGCAATAATTGTAGTTAATGAGGAAGGTAGAAGAACTACCCCATCTGTGATTGCATTAAAGAATGGGGAAAGAAAAGTTGGAGAAGCTGCAAAAAGACAACGTGTTGTTAATCCTAAAGAAACTGTATCAATAATTAAAAGATTTATGGGGGCTGATTTTAATTCTTCTGAATGTCAAGAAGCTATTAAAAAAGTACCTTATGAAATTATTAATAAGGATGGTAAAGCAAGAGTTCTAATTGAAAACAGAGAATATTCTCCTGAAGAATTATCTTCTTATATCATTTCTAAACTTAAAAAATGTGCCGAAGATTATGTAGGTGGGGAAATTAAAGATGCTGTTATTACAGTTCCAGCATATTTTAATGATTCACAACGTACAGCAACTAAAGTCGCAGGTGAACTAGCTGGTTTGAATGTGTTAAGAATTATTAATGAACCAACAGCAGCTATTCTTTCTTCTGATATTGATATTAAACATGGTGAGAAAAATATTATGGTGTGTGACTTTGGTGGTGCAACAACTGATTTTTCTGTATGTAATTTGTCAGAAGGATTAACAGAAGTATTATCAACTTATGGTGATGTATTCCTAGGTGGTAGTGATATTGATAATGCTATTGCAGAATGGATTATAAGCTCATTTAATGAAGAAAATGGTGTGGATTTAAAGAGTGATGCCCAAGCATTACAACGTGTCGTAGAAGCGGCTGAAACTGCTAAAATAGAGCTATCATCTTCTAGTTCTGCTGAAATTAATTTGCCTTATATTTGTAGTAAAGATAATACACCATTACATTTACAATATACATTAACAAGAGCTAAGTTTAATCAATTAACACAACCATTGATTGATAAACTGATTAAATGTGGTAAAGAGTCTTTGAAAAAAGCAAATCTTAAAGCAAATGAACTTAATGGTATTTTGCTTGTTGGTGGGTCTTGTCGTTGTTTGAATGTACAAGATGCTTTAACCAAAGAATTTGGTGTAGAACTATTGAAATCAGCTAATTTGGATGAAGCTGTTTCATTAGGTGCAGCTATTCAAGCTAATATTATAGTTGGTGGAGAAGGAAGTTCTGATATGGTATTACTTGATGTAACTCCACTTTCAATGGGTATTGAAACAATGGGTAATGTGATGACAAAACTTATTGATGCAAATACAACAATTCCATGCAAAAAAAGCCAAATTTTCACAACTGCTGTGGATAATCAGCCATCTGTTGATATTCATGTATTACAAGGTGAAAGACCAATGGCTAAAGATAATAAAACAATTGGTATGTTCCAATTAACTGATATTTTACCAGCAAGACGTGGTGTGCCACAAATTGAAGTAACATTTGATATTGATGCTAATGGTATTTTGAATGTTTCTGCAAAAGATAAAGGTACAGGAAAAGAACAGTCAATTAGAATTGAAGCAAGTAATGGTCTTTCTGATGCTGAAATTGAAAAAATCAAGCAAGAAGCAAAAGAACATGAAGCAGCAGATAAGAAATTGAAAGAAGAAGCTGATATAATTAATAATGGAGATGCTATGGTTTTTCAAACTGAAAAACAGATTGAAGAATATGGTGATAAAATTTCTTCAGATAGTAAGAAATCTTTAGAAGAACTAATTGAAAAGTTAAAAAATTCTTTAAAAGATAGAAATATATCTGATATTAAAGAAAACACTGATAAAATCACATCACAATGGCAAAAAATTACTTCTGAAATGTATGCAACAGGTACTAATGGTGGTACATCTAATTTTGAAGATATTTTAAGAGGTGCAGCAAATGGTAATACAAAAACAGATACCAAAGAAGATAATGTAACTGATGCTGATTTTGAAGAAGTTAAATAATATTTAAGGTAAATTAACATTAATAATGGTGCAGATTACGAATTAATTTTGTATATTTGTACCATTATTGGTTTAATAACACATTAAAGAAAGATATATGGCAGAAAAAAGAGATTATTATGAAGTGCTAGGAGTTGATAGAAATTCATCAAATGATGATATTAAAAAGGCATATCGTAAGAAAGCAATTGTATTACATCCTGATAAACAACAAGGAAAAACAGATGAAGAAAAGAAAATAGCAGAAGAAGAGTTTAAAGAAGTTGCTGAAGCATATGAAGTTTTATCAAACCCTCAAAAAAGAACTGAATATGACCAATTTGGTTTTGCTGGACGTAATGGTCAAGGATTTGATATTAACATGCAAGACATCATGGAAGAAATGATGCGTATGAATCCATTTGGCAATCCATTTCATAGAAATCAATCACGCCAATATATGAAAGGTAGTGATATAAGAATACCACTTGTTTTATCATTAGAAGATATATTTAATGGGGTGCATAAAACAGGCAAATATAAAAGAAAAATAAAATGTCCTGATTGTAATGGTCTAGGTGCAAAAAATAAAGATGATATAACAGAATGTCCTCATTGTCATGGTACAGGTGTGTATGTTGAAACTGTAATGCAAGGAAATATGATTTTTCAGAATCAAACAACATGCCCATATTGTTATGGTAAAGGTAAAATAGTTTCCAAACCATGTGATAGATGTCATGGAGAAGGTCTTATCACAGTTGAAGAGACTATTGAGATTGATGTACCAAAAGGGGTAGAAGAAAATATGGCAATAACATTTAATGGTATGGGAAACTTCCCACAAGGAGAAGGTGTTCCTGGGGATTTAATTGTCATTATTAAACTTAAACCTCATGGTAGATTTGATAAACAAGGTGCAACAATTTATGCAATGAAAGAAGTGTCAGTTATTGATTGTATTCTGGGTGTTAATTCTACAATTCAGGGGATTGATGGAAATATTTACAAATTTAGAATACGTCAAGGTACAATGAATGGTGAACAATATAGGATTGCAGGAAAAGGTTTGCCAATACTTCATACTGATAAACGTGGTGATTTGATTGTTATGATTAAACAAGATATGCCAAAAAATCTTACATCAGAAGAAATTGAATTGCTAAAAAAGTTAAGAGAAATGCCACATTTTAAAACTGAAGAAGAATGAATGAAAACGAAATGTTAGATTATATTAAAAAATATGATTTAAAAAAATGTTTAAGTGTTATACTTCGACAAAGTATATTCTTAAAATCAGCAATCAATCCTTATCATAATAATTTACATGCATTATGCGTATTTTATAATGCTATGAAAATTGTTGATGATATTAATAAAAAACAAACAGTTATATCTTGGGAACAAGCAAGAGTTTTAGGAATTGCTTGCTTGTTCCATGATTGTGGTCATGATGGTGGTAAATTCAATTTATGTGATGAAGATAATGTTAAAACAGCTATAAAAAAAGCGCAAGAATATTTAAATGAATATGATGATAATAAGCTGTTTGATACTGTTGAAATGTTAATCAAAGCCACTGAATTTCCTTATAAATTAGAGCCATCTAATATTCTTGAAAAAATTATCAGAGATGCAGACCTTATGATGATTTTTGAACCTAATCTAATTTATCAAATGGTTTGTGGAATATGGAAAGAATATATACAGAAAGGTAGTTTTTGTGAATTAGATGAAGTAATTGAATGGTGTATTGGTTTTTATAGTGATGTTAATTATTATACTAACTATGCTAAAAAAATGAAAGAAATTAAATTATCTTATAGTATTGAAAAACTTGAAAAATTAATAAATATATTAACTTAATTTAATATTGTATTATAGCTTTAATTAGATATTAGTTGTATATTTGCAAAAACATTAATAAAATGAATGAACAATATATCAATAAATTATTAGATTGTATTAGGAAAACTGAAAATAGTATTAATATAGAGATAGTGTATAATTTATATGATATTGATATGACAGAGTTAAACGATAATGATAAAATGTCATTAATTATTATGTTATATAATATGTTTGAGTATGGATGCAAAAAGAAAACTATTAAAAAAGTTTTTCCAGAATGGTCTGATTATAAGATAAAAAATATAGCTAAAAAAGTAGGATTAAATATAGTAACATTATTTGATGATGAAGGGCATTTAGCTGGAAAAGGTTATATGTTTAAATGGGATGATGTGAAAAAATTTATGAGAGAATATAATTTTCGTTTTAATAAAAATTTAGTATAATAAAATGAGCAAATCCGCAGGTATTATTCCATATAGAATCAATAATGGACATATCGAATTTTTTGTTGGTCATCCAGGCGGTCCTTATTGGAAAAACAACCCATATTATGCGTTTTTAAAAGGCGGTCTTGAAGAAGGTGAGGATAGTTTTATGGCTGCAATTAGGGAATTTAAAGAGGAATCAGGATTATCTCTTCCATCAGTTCCATTTATTAGTTTAGGTGCAGTAAAACAAAACTCTAAAAAAACTGTTTATGCTTATGGGGCATTGTTTGATATTGACCCTGAGAAATGCTTTTCAAATGAATGTGAAGTGGAACACCCATCTAATTCAGGCATTAAAATAAAAATACCAGAAATTGATAAATATGCTTGGATGACTTTTGATAAGTTAAAAGAAATTACCAATAAAAACCATTTACTTTTTTATAAAGAAATTATAAATTATGAAAGAAATCAGGGCTTATATAAAGGTATAATGGATGAAAATGGAAACATTATTAATGAAAAGTAATGAATATTATTAAGGATTCAGATTTGATATGGGAAACAGATAATTTTGATGTTATTTTGGTTGGAACTACAATATATTGTTCTTTACCAGATGGTTTTCAAAGAAAAATGAGACGAAAATATCCATATATTAATGATGCTAATAATACAACGCCATATGCTGACCCAAGAAAATTAGGTAAACGATTAACAATCCAAGGAAAACCTATTATTAGTTTGTGTTATATTTCAAAATTTAAAACTAAGAATGAATTTATTGATTATGATGCATTAGAAAATTGTATTAAGACTGCAAACATTGAGTTTAATGGTCTTAATGTTGCAACAACTGTAATAGGTTCTTCTTGTTTTGATGGTAATGGTGACAGAGATAAAATTATGAAAATATTAGAGGAAAATTCAGATAAAATGAATTTAACAGTATATGATTATAATCAAATGTCACGGGCTGAGGAAAATAAAAAACAATGGAAATATATTCAATCATTTAAAAAAAGTGACCCTGAAAAATATAAGAAATTAACTGAAAGTAGAAAAAAAAATTGGGATAAATTATATTTGTAATAATATGATAGGTGAGTTAACTGAAGAGAGATTTCTTCAATTAAAAATTGAAGAACTTATGATAGAAAAAGAACATTTTCGTTTGTTAAAAGAAAGTTATGAGGATTTGTGTTGGAATAATCCAACAAATAGTTCTTATGAAATTTTGTTTAAACAAGCACAAGATAATTATGATTTAATCAGTGAAAAATTGAGTGTTTATAATAGTTTATTAATGAATATATAGAAGATGGTAAAACGTTTAAAATTAACAGAAGATATTATTTCTTTGATTTCAAATTTTCGTTTTAAGAAAATTAATGATAAGATGTCAGGATTTGATACTTATGATTTGTATGGTGGGACATATCTATATGAAGATATGGCATTAATTCTTGGTAAATTTGACCAAATGATACCAGGAACAGAAAATAGTCCAATGGGTAGACAGTTTCCAGAGGAGTTAGTAAAATATTTCAAAGAGCTAGATGAATTTATTATAGAAAATCTATCTGATTTAGAAAATATTGTACATCAATTTATTCGTAAGGGTTTAAAACCTGGAATTTACGAAACAATTGATTATGAACAAATTTGGAAGTTCAAAGAAGAGGTAATTGAAAAGAAAATTGAAAAAGTAATGTAGTTTTTTTTAATGGCTAATATTAAAAATAAAATAAATGAACCACGAATTAATGACGAAATTTGTGGTGTTGAAACAGTTAGAATTGTTGGAGACAACATTGAAAGTCGTGAAATTTCTCTTAGAGAAGCTAAGAGAATTGCAAGCAATTTGGAACTGGATTTAGTTGAAATTAACGGAAATGTCAACCCACCTATTGTTAAAGTGGTAGACTATTCAAAATATATGTTTGAACTAAAAAAAGCATTAAAGAATAAAAATAAGAAAAATTGTGTTTTGAAAGAAATACAGTTAAGTACAAACATATCATCTAATGACCTTAACACAAAGGTCAGAAAAGCAAAAGAATTTATTGAGGATGGTAATAAGGTAAAAGTTGTTTTAACAATGAAAGGGCGTGAATTAGGACGTAGAGAAGATTCTAAGAAATCGTTATTGACTTTTATTGTTGAAATGGATGAAGTAGCTGTACCTGAGTCACTACCCAGAGATGAAGGAAATAAGTGTACTGTTATTTTAAAGAAAAAATAAATTTTAATTAATATATGGCTTTAATTGTAGATTGCAAATCATCAAGTTTATATTGGAATCGTAATAATGTTACAATGTTATATTTTGATGATATTAAAAAGTATGATATACTTACACCGACAGAAGAATATGAATTATTTGAAAAAATAAAGTTTGGTACTCCATCGGAAAAAGTAAAAGCGAGAGAAAAAATAATACAATGTAATCAACGATTTATTGTATCAGCAGCAAGAAGATGGTCAACATATAACAATCTTCCTGATTTAATCAATGAAGCAAACATTGGATTGATGAAAGCCATTGATAATTTTGACCATACAATTAATAAAAGGTTTTTAACTTATGCAATATGGTGGATTCGCAAAGAGTTGAATGCATATTTAATAACAAAGGAAAATGTTGTAAAAACAAAAAATGCACATAAAATATATACTTCAGCAAATAAAGTTAGAAACGAATTTTATTCACGTGAAGGTAGATACCCAACCACTGAAGAAATAAAAGAATTAATTTATAAAAATTATAATTATGATATTCGTCATAATGAAGATTTATATGAGTTAAGAGTTTCATCAATTGATGAAACCTATTCTAATGATGGTGATGATGCAAGTTTTACAATGGAAGATAATAGTGAATATGCAATGGTTTCTTCAAGTTGTAACATTGAAGAAAATATTGAGAAAGACTATGAAAAAAGTTTTGTAGAATCATTATTGGTAACATTAAATGACAGAGAACAAGAAATAATTAAATTGTTATATGGCATTAATGAAGTTCGAGAGTTAAGTATTGATGAAGTTGCAGATAAATTGAATATGTCTCGTGAGAGAGTAAGACAATTAAAGTTTGCAATTCTTGATAAATTGAAAAAAGAGATGGAAGAGCTAAGAATAGCTATATAATAATAAATGGGAACTACATAGTTCCCATTTATTATTTACCAATACCTCTAATTAATTCATATAGTTTGTTAATTTCATCAGGTGTAAAATGTCTTACAACACCATCTGCATCAGGTGTACCAGTTGCCATCTTAGAAAACAAAGAACGTAATTCATCCTCTTTCTTCTTATCTGATGGATGCCATAAATCTCTCATTAATTGTGCATGATTTAAACTATCATCTTTTAATGAGTTCATTACTGATTTATATTTGTTTTGTGTCATACCACTTTTTTCTGCATTTTTCTTCTCTTTAGATTTAGGAGAAAATCTTCGTATTGTGGATTTTGACGCTTCATCTAATTTAGATTTAATTACTTTTTGTAATGATTCAGATACAACTTGCTCAACTTGTTTTCTAACAACAAGTTCTTGTAATGATTCTGAAACTATATTTTTAATATTATCTTTTGATATGTTATGTATCATATTATATAAAACATTTTATATATAAATATCTAAATTAGATTAATAACATATTTTAATAGAAAAAAATTCGATAAATATTTGGTAAGTTCAATATTAAGTTGTATATTTGCAATGTCATTAGAAATAATGATAAAGAGATAAAGAAAAATAAGCAATAATTTAAAAAGTTTTCTGTTATGACACAAAATTTATTTTTAGCAAATTTAGGTAAACATGCAGCACAAACAGCTAATGGTGCAGTAAGTAATTCAACAACTGGTCGTCTGTTAGTTGACCAATTTGCAAAAGCAGGTGCAGCAAAGGGAAGAAATATTCAAGAAGTATTTGCTGACCAATCAGCTATATGGGGTGAGGATGCATTAGGTGCATTACGTTTTGCATTCTATTTGCGTATGATTACTCGTAAAACAAAGTTGTTTGGTGGAGAACAAACTGAAACTGTTCAACGAGGACAAGGTAATCAAGATGAAGCTTTAAAGCGTATGCTTTGGGTGGCTTTGTATCATCCTGAAACATTTTATAAAAACTTGTGGATTGTTCCACTTGTCGGTTCTTGGAAAGATTTGTGGATTTTACTTACAATGTCTGATGAATTGAAAAAGGAAGAGTTTTTCAAAACAATGGCTGAAGGTATCAATGATGAAAATCAAAAAGGTCTGGTATTGAAATATTTACCTCGTATTCGCTCAAATAAGAAATGTGTTTCAGAATGGGCAATTAAGACTAATCAATTGGCTAAGGAATTTTGTAATTTTATTGGCTGGAAAGCTGAACATTACCGTAAATTTAAGTCAACAGGTATTGCACATAAGTTCCAACAACTAATGTGTGGCGGATTATATGATAACATTGATTTTAATCAAATCCCTGGTCGTGCATTGTCTATTATGTTGGCAAATGGTGGAAAATGGCTAAAAAATCACAATCTTGAAACTAAATATCAAGAATGGATTGAAAAACAACCAGTAGCCAAATTTACAGGTTTTGTTTATGAACTTGGAAAACAAGTTCCATCAGTAAACAATTACATGACGAAGCCATTGTCATATATTCAAAAAATGACAATTGACAAACAATTTGATGGGTTAATCAAATTGGCAAAATCAGATAATGGTGGAATTAAAGGCAATGTGTGGTGTTGTCTTGATACTTCAGGCTCTATGAATACAAGCATTCATGGTTTGAAAGATGTGAGATGTTGTGATATTGCTAATTCATTGGCAGTTTATTTTTCAACTTTAAATGAAGGTGCATTTCATAAGAGTGTATTAGCATTTGATAATACAAGTAAACATTACAAATTGTCAGGTACATTTACTGATATGATGTCTAATCTTCCTCGTGTTGGATGTGGTGGTACGAACTTTCAAGGTGCTATTGATGAAATTCTTCGTGTAAGAAGAAGTAATCCTAAAATTCCATTGGAAGATTACCCAAAAACATTGCTGGTAATATCAGATATGCAATTTAACCCAACTAGCAATAGTGGGTATTGGGGTTACAGCAATCGTAAATCATCAAATGCTGAAGTTTCCACAAATTATGAGGAATCCAAAAGAAAACTTCTTCAGGCATTCCCAAAAGAATTTGTTGATGAAATGAAGTTTATATGGTGGCATGTAACTTCTCAATATAAAGATTTCCCATCAAGTATTGATGACCCAGGAACATACATGTTCTCAGGTTTTGATGGGGCTGTTGTTAGTTTACTTCTTGGTGGAGATGCTACTGTTGTAGATGAAAAAACAGGTGAAACTCGTCAACTTTCAATGGAAGAAATGGTTCAAAAGGCTTTGACACAAGAATTGTTATTGCAATTGAAGTTGTAGAGATTAGTCTTTAATTTTAAGAGGGAGAGAAGCAAAAATCTCCCTCTTTTTGTTAAAAAATGAAAATTATGAATATAATCGAAAAAATAGATAAAAGATTTGCTATTAATTCAAATTATAATGAAACATTTGATAAGTTTGCAATAGCATGTTATGATTTACATGATAATGTAAATCAAAAATATGATAACAATCCTTATTCTTTACATTTGAGAATGGTAACTAATATGTTGCCAATTGTTTTTAATGATGCGTGGGAGTGTGGTTTTATCATTAATAATGCGTATGAACAAACTTTATTAAAAGACTATATAAAATGTTTTTACTCTGCATTATTGCATGATTCAATTGAAGATGCAAGACTTACATATAACGATGTAAAAAAAATGGTTTCTTTTTATAATTCATTTTGTTTTTCTTGTTATGATGATGAAGAGATGCGAACATTTCATTATATGTTAATGATTGAACCTGAAGATGTTGCTGATATTGTTTATGCTGTAACAAATGAAAAAGGTAAAAATCGTTCAGAACGAGCAAATGAAAAGTATTATCAAGGAATTAGAGAAAACAAACTTGCTGTTATTGTGAAAATTTGTGATAGGCTAGCTAATGCTCTCTACTCAAAATTAATTAATAGTAGAATGCTTGATGTTTATAAAAAAGAACATGAACATTTTATAAACTCAGTTATTGAGGATGATAATAGTGAATTTTATAAAAAAATTGAAGCACATTTTACTAAAATATACAATGATGAATTAATATGAAAAAAATATTTACTCTATCAGAAAAAGCTTCATTAGAATATAGTGCAGCTATATGTAGAATTGGCGAAGTAAAGCCAATTAAAGGCTCTGAATTTTTAGGACAAACAATTGTGTTTGGTCAGTCATTAGTTGTTAGAAAAGATGAAATGAAAGAAGGCGATATTGTCATATATTGTCCTATTGAAACTATTCTTAACAAAGATTTTTTATCTGCTAATAATCTTTATGAAATGGGTGAAAGAAAACGAAATGCTAATTTCGAAGAAGTTCAAAAGTTATATGAAGAAGGTAAAGAAGAAGAAGCTAAATCTAAAGTGGGCTTTTTTAATAAACATGGGCGTATTAAATTATTAACATTAAGAAATACACCATCAGTAGGTTTTATATTTAAACCAGAAAATTTATTGAAGTGGAAACCTAATTTGGATTTATCTGATATTGAGTCTCATATTAATGAACAATTTGACACAATTGATGATGAATTATTTATTAAAGTATATGTTCCATATACCCCACCACAACAACAGCCCTCTGGTGATAGAAAGCTCAGAAAACGCAATAAAAAGATAAAGAGAATGAGTAGAATGGTTGAAGGTGAATTTTCATTTCATTTTGATACCAATCAATTTAACAATAATGTGTGGAGATTTTCGCCAAACGATATTGTAACAATATCTCTTAAAGAACATGGTACATCTGCAATTTTTGCTAATATTTTAGTGAAACATCCAATTGTATTGACTCCTGTTCAACGGATAATTAATAAACATATTAAAAAAACAATAAGAAATACATCTATTACTTTTGGCAAAAGTAAAAATAAAAATATTTCTAATAGTTGTTATAAAAAACTTCATATGTTAGAAAAACATATAATACCATCATATACTTTAAAGTATGGAAATGTTTATTCTTCAAGAGGTGTTATTAAAAATGAGTTTATTAACCAAAACGTTACAAGCGGTTTTTATAAAACTGATGTATGGGGAGAATATAATAAATTAATCTCTCCTTATATTGAAAAAGGAATGTCACTTTACGGAGAAATTGTAGGATATGTATCAGGTTCACAAAAAATGATACAAAAGTCTTATGATTATGGTTGTATGGAAGGTGAAAACTATCTTATGATTTATCGTATAACAACAAAAGATAAAGATGGGGTTAAAAAGGAATGGAATGTAACTGATGTAGAAAAGTGGACTAAAAATTTATTAAAAAAACATCCTGAACTAAAGAAAAATATTCACCCAATTAAGATTTTATATCATGGTACATTAGCGGACCTTTATCCTGAAATATCAACAACTGACCATTGGCATGAAAATATATTAGAAGCTATGAAAGCTGATAAAATGCACTTTGGAATGGAAGAAGATGAACCTTATTGTAAAAATAAAGTTCCAAGAGAAGGAATTGTTATTAGAATTGATAATGATAAAAAACCTGAAGCTTTTAAATTGAAATGTTTAAAGTTTTATCAAAGAGAACGAAAAATGATTGATAAAGGTGAAGTGGATATTGAGATGGTACAAGGCTATACAGAGGAAAACTAACCTGGCAAGGTCGTAGCGAATGGGAATAAATTGTTTATTCTGTTTGGTGAAAGTGGGTTCAACTCCCACCATTCGCTCTATTTAATCTATTATGTTGAACAAGGGTTTAAAGTAAACTATACAAACCAGAAACCCTGAACCTTTAAGCAATTATTGGTAACAGACCATTGGGTAATTCCATAGGAGTGCTGTTAGGTATAGTATATTAGATTTTCATAATTTAAATTGATAATATGGCATTTAAGTTTAGTTTTGATAAATATATGGAAGATGTATATTCTCAGTTAGAATGTAATGCATCAAATGAATATGAAAAAATGTATATTACTTTTACATATTCAAAGGAAGAAGTAGAAAACAATATAGATTACTTTAAAAGATGTTATAACAAAAATATATCGGCTTATAAAGCACTAACATTTATGAAATAATATGAACAAAATTAAAATTGTGTTTGCTTCACATAATAAGCACAAAATAGATGAAATTAAGCAAATTCTTGGTGATAGATTTGAAATTACCAGTTTGACTGATTTAGGCATAACAGAAGAAATTCCAGAAACAGGAAACAGTTATTTTGAAAATGCAAACATAAAAGCAAGTTATGTTTACAATAAATTTGGTTTAAATTGTTTTGCTGATGATAGTGGTATTGAGTTTTCAGGTTTATTAGGCGAACCAGGTATATTTTCAGCTCGCTGGGCAGGAGAAAATGCCACAGGTGATGATTTGGTTGAAAAATCATTAAAATTGCTTGGTGACTCTTTAAATAGGTCTGCAATGCAACTTACAACAATAGTGGCTTATATTAATGGGGAAATGCATGTATTTAATGGGAATTTAAGTGGGTTTATCACTTATCAACCATTTGGTTGTAATGGGTTTGCTTATGATAAGATATTTGTGCCTAATGGCTGTGGAAAAACTTTAGCTGAAATGACAAATGAAGAAAAGAATACTATTTCTCATAGAGGCATGGCAGTTAGAAAATTAAAAGAATTTCTTTTGAATAAAAAATGTTAAAAAAGATTAAAAAATTCGTTCAAAGTGAGGATTTTGCAATTTATTTTAGTATATTTGCATTACTGATTACATTTGCACTTGTTTACATAACATATATTAAACCAACATTATGAAACGTAGAATCGAAAAAAGGAAAGACCCTAAGTATTTAGGGATTCCAAATATAAATTTTTCTTTATCAACATCATCAGATAAAAGAGAAGGAAAATATATGAATCAAAGAAAGTTAAGAGGGTTTGATGATACAGAACTGTGGTCATTGGATTGTACAATATGTCGTTTTATTGCACCTCGTTTAAAAGTTTTTATTGAAAATACAATGGGTTCTTGCCCTGGTAAATTTATGGATAATCCTGATGAATGGGCTGAAATTTTAAATAAAATGTTATATGCATTTGAACATTATGAAGTGAATTATAAGATGGATGAAAATGCTGATAAAATAGAAGAAGGGTTAAATTTGTTTCACGAATACTTTAATATGTTATGGGATTAAAAGAAAATGAGTTTATTATATGTCCTAATTGTAAAGGTAGAAAATATGTATATGACCATATGTTAGGTTGTTTTACATTAGGAATTGGATATTTGATGGGCAGAGATGATAAATGCCCTACTTGTGATGGTAAAGGATTTATAAAAGTTACAGATGGTAAAAAATAAAACAGAAATATTATGATTAGTGATAAATTAGACAATTTGATTGCAGAAGCAATGAAAAACCATGAAACTGAAAAGTTAGAAGTTTTAAGATTAATTAAGACTAAGTTCATGGAGTATAAAACAGCTAAAGCTGGAAATGTATTGGATGAACAGACTGAAGCAAGTATATTAATTAAGATGATTTCTCAAAGAGAAGATTCGATTAAACAATATACTAACGCAAAACGTCCTGAATTAGCTGAACAAGAAGCAAAAGAAATTAATATTATTCAAGAGTTTGCGCCAAAACAAGCAACAGATGAAGAAATTGAAAATTTCACGAGTTCTGCAATTACAGCTTATAAATTAACAAAAGAAGAAGGTTATATAATTTCTATGAGAGATATGAAACCAATTATGGAGATTGTTAAAACTGAATATCCTATGGCTAATGGGAAAGTTGTATCTAAAGTAATGAATAACTATATTAATGGTAAATAATGGCTAAATTTATAGTAGGTAGTATAGGAACAATACTTAGTGTATTGATTATATTGTTTGGGAGTTCTTTATTAGAAGGTATTATATTATGGGTATCATATCCATCGTTAATTAAATTATTTCCAATTTTAGGATGTTATTTGCCATTAAGTATATCATATTGGAATAGTGCTATGATAATGGCATTATTAAATTTAATAATTGGAACAATTAGTAAATTATGGAAAAAGTAAGTAAATATCCTTATCTTGGAAAGTTTAGTTTTCCAAATAATGAGGAAATGGCATATGTTGTATTGTTCAATCGCCCTAAAACTGGTATGATTGTTTCAAGTAACATAGTTGGTAATGCATTATTAGAAATTGGTAGTTATTCTGAAGAATGGGATGAAAATTCATTCGCTTATTTACCAAAAGAAATTGATGTAAGATTGAATAATGATTAAATAAAAATAAAATAAATATGATTTGTTGTAGTAATGATTGTGGTTCAAGTAAAATCTTAACCAAAGAAGAGGACTTGTCAAATAAAGAAAGTATTTTGGAAAGACGTAAAGAATTGGAACAAGTACAAAGAAATTTGTATGATAAAATGGAGATTCTAGGAAAGAAATATACAGAATTGTTTAAGACAGACTTAATTAATAGAAATATTAAAGATAAATGTTTTGTCTCTGATAAAAATATTAATAGTTGTTGTGGTTCAATAAATGATGTTAATACTAAATATGTTGAATATTTTAGAGTGACAGAAATTAAATATGTATATTATAATTCAATTACATTAGTTTGCGATTTTTTTAATAAATATGAAGATGAAAATTCAAAGAAATCGTATCATTTTGGTCATGGTGTAATTGAAGTATGTCATTCAGCTCTTGATGAAAAGAATGAAATTACACTTCAAGAATTTAAACAAAAACGTGAAGAATTTTATAATGAATATAAAGAATATGTTCAATGAGAGTAAATAAAGATTATGTATTTTTCTGGGGAAGCGAATTTTCTAATTGGTTTCCCTCAGAATTTCAGTTAGAAGGAAAGAAGTTCTATAATGCAGAACAATATTTCATGTATAAAAAGGCTAAATTTTTTAACGATGAAGAAATGGCTATGGCTATTTTATGTACTGATGACCCTAAAGTAGCTAAGAAATTAGGGCGTAAAGTTAAAAATTTTAAAGATATTGCTTGGTCAAAAGTTCGTAAAGAATATATGAAAGAAGCTTGTAGAGCTAAATTTACACAAAATTTAGATTTAAAAGAGAAACTTCTTAGTCATAAAACACAAACTTTTGTTGAAGCTTCTCCTTATGATATTATTTGGGGTGTTGGATTAAGTGAAGATAATCCACAAATAAATAATAAAGAGAATTGGCTAGGAAAAAATCTTTTGGGAGAAGTTTTAACTGAATTAAGAGATGAACTTAGTAAGTAAAATAATATGGGTACAAATAAAGTGACTATTGATTTACCATCTTATTTGTCAATTGACACTGATGATGGTTTAAAAATTGAAATTGATACTGACAAATATCTAAATTCCTTGAAAACTTATGATATTGTATATCATCTTGAAGGTAGGCATGATTATGACCCACTTGATGATGCGGACGATGATGATTTAGTTGAAGAATTGAGGAATCGTAATTATGATTTTTCAAAAGAATTAGATGATGATGACGTGGATTGTGAATATTTTAATAGAGGTCTAGGGGACAATACAAGTGTAATAGATTGCTTAATTCAAGCAGCCAAAACACTTGCACCAAGAAGAATTTTAGATAAAGCCACAATTAAAGAAATAATAAATGATTTTATTGATTCATCATTAGATAATAGATGTTATAAATAAGTGTAATTTTATTTTTTATTATATTTAATATTAAATGATATTACATACAATGAATAAAATTAGCATTAAAGAATCAGTATTAATGGCTTGTATTATTGAAGCGATACAAGCATCTTTATTTGATGATGGCGTTTCTCCTGAACAAGAAGAATTATATAATAAGAAGAAAATTGCAAGACAAAATGCAGCAAAGAAAGCCGCCCAAACTCGTTCTGTTAATAAACAGAATAAAGAAAAAGCAATTAACAAAGCACATGTTATAGCAAGAGGGACTGGAGAAGATTTATTTGGTAATAAAGTATCAGATGATGAACGAAAAGAAGCTGAAAATTATCTTCAGAAAAATGTGAAGAGAAAATAAAAATGGGAACTATTCTTAGTTCCTATTTTTGTATATAATAAATCTATTAAAATATTTGGAAGTTTTAATTTTTAGTTGTATATTTGCAAAGAGTTAAAAAACAATCTATTATAAATAGTGTGAATGGTATTGTAATATGATTTATTCTATTATACTCTCTATAAAATAGAATAGTGTTAACAAAGTTTAGAACATTAATAAAAACAAAAATAATTATGAAATTATTAGAGAAAATTATAAATCAAGACACTTATATGGTTAATTGGGATGAAGTGGCAAAAATACCAGAATTTGGTGTTTTAAAAAAAACTGAACAGAATCCTAAATGGCATTCAGAAGGAAATGTATGGAATCATACAGTAAATGTGGTAAATGAAATATATAAATTAGTACCATATAACGAATCAGATAAAATATTCTCTGATATGAGACATCAAAGACGTTTAGTTATGGTTGCTGCTGCTTTGTTTCATGATATAGGTAAAGGTGCTACAACCAAATGGTCAGATGAAAAGGGTTCATGGACTTCTCCACGTCATGCACCTGTTGGTGAACAAATCACACGTAGATTGTTATGGGATGAAGATTTTTTTGTTAGAGAAAAAATATGCTCTTTAGTTAGAAACCATATGAAACCATTATATATTTATGATTCTGAAGCTCCTGTTCGTGATGTAATATTTTTAGCTGAAGAACCTGTATCTTTTAATGATTTAATTACGTTAAAAATAGCTGATTGCTTAGGCGCAATTCAAACTGAAGAAGATGGGTGGAGAGATAAATTAGAATATGCAAAAGAAATAGCCCAAGACTATAAATGTTTAGAAAATCCTTATAAGTTTTCTAATGAATATAGTCGTTTTGAATTTTTTCATAATCAAAAAATGGAATATCCTGTGGATTTGTATAATCCATCTAATGTAGGTAATTTTACAGTATATTTTATGATTGGATTACCTGGTTCAGGCAAAGATACATATATTAAAAACCATTTGTCTGATATTCCAACTGTTTGTAGAGACGAAATTCGTACTGAAATTGGTATTAAAGGTGAAAAGCCAATGGGTAATAAAAAGCAAGAAGATGAAGTTACTCGTATTCAAAATGAAAGAATTTTGGGATATGCAAGAAAACATCAATCTTTCATTATCAATGCAACTAATTTAAAAAGAATGTATCGTGATGGGTTTAAATCAATGTTAGCTCCATACAATGCTCGTATTGAATATGTGTATGTAGAAGCACCTGATTTTAACAAAACACTTGAAAGAAGAAAAGGTACAATACCACAAGATGTTATTAAAAGAATGAGAGAATATTTTGAATTTCCACGTCCAAATGAAGCTTATACAATAAGAATTGATGTACAAAGAAATTCAATTTATGGTAAAACAACTGATTATGAAGGAAAAGACAAATGAAAAACTTCAAACACCATATGAATTGTTTGGTGTTGAATGTGGAGATGGGTGGAAAGGTTTGCTAAAACCCATCTTTGATTATATTGAAAAATATAATTCTGAACATACAAAAAATCCAATTGTAATTGAACAAGTTAAAGAAAAATTTGGGCAATTAAGATTTTATGTTAATTTCGAAACAGAAGAACTTTCAAAATTGATTGAAGATGCTGAATGTGATTCATGGGAAACATGTGAGTTATGTGGTAGTAAAGAACATATTGGTCATACAACTGGATGGGTTATGACTATTTGCCATGATTGTATCAAGAAAAATGCTGTTGGTAGAAAGAATGATAGAATGTGGATTGATTATGCTAATGATAAGAAATATATCATTTCACATGATGAAAATATCTCTGATAAAGAAATAGTGAAAAATGAAAGAAATGTGCAATAACGAAATTGAAATATATAAGAAACAAGTAATTGATAAATTACATATTCTTATAGGAGCAATGATATTAGATGGTTATGATGAATATGATTCTTGTGTTAAATATGTAAATGAATTGATTAAAGAATTAGAAAACGAATGATTTAAATATAGATTAAGAATAATTAACGGAACTTATTTGCAAGTTCCGTTTTTTGTTTCTATATTTGCATCATAATAATAAATCATAAAATAAAATGGAAGAACAAAAAATTAAAAATTTTGCAAGTTATAATGAGGAAATGAAAAAATCTTTAATGGATAAAATTTATTTCATTGGTTTGACTGAAGCAACTGTTTTTATTGATTTTGGTTGTAGTGATGGAGAGTTAATTAAATTTATGAATGCATTGTTTCCTGAATATACATATATTGGATATGATATATCAGAAAATATGATTGAAGCTGCTCATATTAATATTGCAGGTAAAGATAATGTTAATCTTCCAAAAAACATACATCTATATAATGAATGGAATGCATTAGAAAAATTTTTGAATGAAAACTACATAGATTCTAAAAAAGCTATTATTCTTAATTCAGTTATACATGAAGTATATTCTTATTCAACACTCCTTGCAATTGATACTTTTTGGGATGTAGTATTTGGTGGAAAGTTTGAATATGTAGTTATTCGTGATATGTTGCCAAGTATGTCAATTAATAAAAAATCCAATATAAATGACATTGCTAAAGTAAGAAGAAAGGCAAATAAATCGCATCTTTCTGATTATGAAAATCATTGGGGGTCTATTAATGAAAATAAGAATTTGATTCATTTTTTACTTAAATATAGATGGGTTGAAAATTGGGATAGAGAAGTGAGAGAGAATTATTTTCCAATTTATGTGGAAAATTTTATGGAGCATATTACTGACAAATATGTAATTGACTATTATGAGGAATTTATTTTACCTTATACTAAAAGACAAATATTAAAAGATTTTGATATTGAATTAAGAGATAATACACACATTAAATGTATATTAAGACTTAATAAATAAAAGGATATGAGTTTATATGATTTTGATAAATATAATAAAAACCATATAGGTGAAGATTATATTTTTGTATGGAATGATAAAAAAGGTAAAAATTATAGTTTTGAAGCCTATTTTATGAAATGGAATGGTTATAGTCATGAAGTGCTTGCTGATGGTTATGGTGAAAATGAAAGAGATGCATTATATAACCTATTAGAAGATATTGAATATAGAGTAAAAGAATTATCTAAAATAAATTTAATGATTCAAGAAGTTTTTGAAAATTGTGATAAAAAATCTTTACTTGTTGACTAATGAGAAAACGTTTTCATAATACATCACTTTCTAAACCTATGATAATTAAATTGACTGATGTGGAAAAAGATAATATAAATTGTCAAATTATTGGGAAAGTGGGCTTATGTGGAAGTAGATGCTACCTATTTCAACAAAATAAATGCAAGCATTGTAAGGTTAACATTTATTAATATTATTAAATACCATATATCAAATTTAAATTGTATATTTGCAATGAGAAAATAATATAAATAGATATGAATCAAAGTAGACAAGATAAATATGGTCATATTATGTTTGACCTTGAAACATTGGATAATAAAAATACATCAAGTATATTATCAATTGGTGCTGTTGAATTTAATTTACACACAGGAGAAATTGGCGAAACATTATATGTAAGAGTTGATTTACAATCTTGTATTGATGAAGGATTAACTATTAGTGCTGATACTATTATGTGGTGGTTACGTCAATCAGATGAAGCTAGAGCACGTATTTATGGTACAAGTGGAATTCAATTAGAAGAAGCTTTAGACAAAGTTTTCAATTTTGTTGAAAGTTGTGGTGAGGATGTTGTGGTATGGGGAAATGGCTCAACGTTTGATATTTCAATTTTAGAATATGCATTTTATAAATTTTATACAGCACTTCCGTGGAAATTTTATAATGTGAGTGATTTGAGAACAATTGTTAATATAAATCCTAAAATAAAGAAAAATTGTCCTTTTGATGGTATCAAGCATGATGCAATAGCTGATTGTAAACATCAAATAAAATATTTGTGTGATACATATAAAACAATAAAAGTTATTGACTAATGAAAAAATTATCAAATAAGAGAATTTCTGAATTAATTGATAAAGCGACAAATGATATGAATGTATGGGATAATTCTTGTACCATAGATGAATATGTCATTAATTCTATTAGAAATATTAATTTAATTGATGATGAAAAGAAACTTAGAGATGAATTAAAATATTGGTCATGTTCAAGTAATTATTGGATTGGTGTATCAGCTTTAATGACTGCATGTGAAGAACGGTTGTCTGCCAAATAAACTATGACTAAAAAGTTTTATAAAATAAAAAAGAGAATTTAAATTAAAAAAGAAAATGTATAAAATTGAAAGTTTTATAGCTATGGGATGTGCTCATTCACTTCATTGTGAAGATGATTTTTATGTATATGAAGATGAAGAAGTGATTGTTGCAGCCGTTTTTGATGGATGTTCATCTGGTATTGATTCACATTTTGCATCCACTATGCATAAATATTGTTTGAGAGAAGTTTTAATTGACATTCCTTATATTATAAGAGAAGATGATAATAGAAATTTTCCTTTTAAAGATATTAATGAAAGTGGAAAAGAAATTATACACTTACTTTATGATAGAATTTATCGCCTTAATTATGAAGTAAATAGTGAAATGCTTAGTACAGTTGTATTAACATTGGTTAATAAACTGACAAAAGAATATTTTATATGTTTTGCAGGTGATGGCGTATGCAAAATTAATGATAAAATACACTCTGTACATGATTCAAATAGTAATGCTGTGTGGTATTTATCTAGTGTAAAGTATTCTGATTTCAACTTTTATTATGATACTTATTGTACTAAATATAGTGGAGTATTTGAAAACGAGATTTCCATATCATCAGATGGCATGGAATCTTTTAAAGATAAATTTGGAACAGATGTTACAACTGAAGCTGAAATTTTGTTTTTAGGATTGAATCATGATGAATTGAAATTGAATGATAAATATAAAACAATACCAATGTGTCGTTTATATAATATGTTTCAAAATGGAAAGATTGATGAATTTAAAAATATTCCAGTAAAGAATTTAGATGATTTTACAATTATTAAAATAACTGAAATAAAAGAAAAAAGTAATGAAACGTCTACTGAGTCTATGGAATAGATATGTCAGATTTGTTCAGTTCCGTAGCCATAAAGCAACCTTTATTGATTATGTTTATATAATATTTGCGAATGTATTTACACTAGCATTTTTATTTCACATATTCTTTTTAACACTAACTATATACAATTATATAGCTATGTTCTTAATAATGGGACTGCTTGTGTATATAGAATCAAGCGAAATTAAAAAATGGAAAAGATACAAAAAGATAAATCATATAAAATAAAAAATATAATGTTGATATTGGAGTTTTTATTGATATTAACATTTATGATAGCATCAATTTATTTGATGACAAATGCTATTATTGTTGGAGTGTTTGCTCATATATTTTTTATATCTTTTTGTTTATGGTGGGTATATGAGATATATGGTTTATGGAAAGATTTTTTTAATAGGATTAAAAATGAAAAGAATACCTAATGTCACGCCTTTATTAAAAGATAATCAAGAATTATTAGCTAAATTAAATAATATTACTAAAGTATCATTTTTAGATAAAAATGGTATTATTTGGAAACCGTTTAGTAATGGTAAATGGTTTGGGAGAACTGCATACTGGAACAAAAAACTTTTAAAATATGAATAAAAATGGAAACAAATGAAAAGAATAATTTGACTGAAAATACCATTGTTAGTTTTAATATAAATGATGCTATTAAAGGTATAGGTATTATTAAAGGAATTGCAAATAGAAGTTTACCTGTAATTGGTAAATCTTATATTATAGAAATTTTATCAGCTAAAGGTATTGATAAGAAAACATATCCATATTCTAGTATAGTAGTATTTGAGAAATTTATTGAAGTGAAACATTTTTAAAAGATAAAGTAATATGAGATTAGATACTTTAGAGAAAAGAATGCTATATTATCGTAGTTTAACTGATTATAAACTATTACCAAATGCACCTGTATTATTAATGTTAGATGGTAGAGCATTTTCCAAGTTTTGTAAAAGATTTGAAAAACCATATGATGAAAAATTTATTGATATGATGAATCAAACAGCCCAATATTTGTGCGAAAACATTGAAGGCTGTAAATTTGCATATGTACAATCAGATGAAATTTCTCTTTATGTAACTGATATGGAGAATGAAAATTCTGAAAGTTGGTTTAGTTATAGAATAGTGAAAATGTGTTCTATTGCAGCAAGTTTAGCTACGGCTAAATTCAACCAATTGTTAATGATTGATTATTTAAATGAAAAATCAATTGAAACATTAAAAGAACAGAAACTAGTTGAATTTGATTGCAAAGTGTGGAATGTACCAACTTTAAATGATGTTTTTGCGTGGTTTTTGTTTCGCCAAATTGATTGTATAAGAAATTCTAAACAAATGGCTGCTCAAACTTTCATTCCTCATGACCAATTAAAATGTTTACACACAGACCAACAGATTGCAAAGCTTAAAGACGAAAAATCAATTGATTGGAATGATTATTCAGATGATAAAAAATTTGGACGCTTTGTTTATAAAGAAAGTGTAGTAATTCCTTATATTATTCCTGAAAAATTTAAGAATGGTAAACTACCAGATAAAATGTTAGAAACACTTATTACTGAAGATAATGATGATGGAACTTTTTATTACATTGAACGTAATAAATGGATTGCTCACAATGGTTTTGAACTAACAACTGAAGAAGGTAAACAGCAATTTTATGATATACTAGGATGGCAACAATAAAAGATAGTAAGGGAAAAATATATAAAATTGATTCTTCAAAGGAAATAAATCGTGGTGGCGAGGGGATGATTGTATCATTAAACAATGGCAAAGTTGTTAAACTATATTTTGAAGCTTCTAGAGCTATTTCTCAAAGAAAAATAGATGAATTATCACCTTTAGATGATAAATTGTTTGTGAAACCAGAAATTGCGGTTTCTGGAGATTATAATGGCTTTATAATGCCTGAGCTTGATTGTGTTGATTATTTTCCATTATATTCTCTTTATTCATTAAATTTTGCTATGAAGAGAGGATTGCCATCAGATTATCAAACCAAAATAGCTGATAAATTAATAGCAGCAGTAAAAAATGCGCATGATAATAACATCATTATTGGTGACTTAAATCCTTTTAATGTTATGGTTAATAATAATTTAGATGTTAAGTTTATTGATGTTGATTCTTATGAAACTATGTCTTATAAACATAATGATAAATTATTAGAGGAAATCAGAGATTATAAAAATAATGGTTTTGTTACTAAAAACAGTGATTATTTTGCATTAGCTGTGTGTATTTTTAATTTGTTCACTGGTATTCATCCATATAAAGGTATTCATAATATATATCGTGATAACTTAAAAGACCGAGAAGTGAATGATTTATCATTAGTCAATAAAAAAGAATTTGGGAATATAAAAGTTCCCAAATTTTATAAAGCAATTTCTGATACTAATCTTTTAGGATTGTTTGAAAAATTGTTTAATAATAATGAGCGATTTTTACTTGATTTACATGGCGCAATTATTAAACAAATTAAATTTGACAAGGTAATTTGTTCTGATGACTTATTGATTACTACCATATTATCAGAAAATATTGTATCAGTAACTTCTTCACAAAATTATTTGTGTATAACAACTGATACACGTCATTTAATTATGTCAACAGTGTCTAAGGGAGTTGTAATGAACTTAACTATAATTGATAAATCAATCAATATTATATTGACTGATAAATACATATATGGTTTGAAAGGTAATAAGTTAAAACTCTTTGATATTAAAAAACAAGAATTTATTGATATTACATCATTAGCAATTAATAATGTACATTGTGTAAAACAATATGAGAATATATTATTAATAATAACAGCAAATGATACTATGTACAAGGTATATTTGGATGAAACATTTTGTAATTCAGTTAAATATACAGTTGAAAATGTATATCATAAATCGTTTATTAAACGTGATGGATTATTTCAACGACTTGGAGCTAATAATATTATATTCTATAATAATGGTAAAACATTAAATTCTTGTATATATCCTAATAATATTGCAGATATTCAACAAGTAGGGAATGTTGGATTAATCACAAGTGTGCAAAATTCTAAAATTGTTTATGAACTATTTTCAATAAACAAAATGGGAAAAATGAATACAATTCAAATTCCTGAACAATATAATTTTACGGCAAATGAGAAGTTCATATTGTTATTTAAAGATGATAAATTAAGGTTTATTGATAAAGAAACCTTAAATGAAGTAATATCGTTTAAAATAAACGATGTTGATGATTACCAAATGTTATCAACAAAATCTGGAATTATTGCATATAATTCTAGTAATGTTAAATTATTAAATACTAAATAAAAATATATTAAAATTGTGGTAAATATGGCAAATAAGTCGTATATTTGCAATGAAATTAATTTTAAAAATAAATAAAAACTTTAAGAAAAATGAGAACATTAATTGTAAGTGGATTTTTAGCTAAAGATGCTCAAATTGATACTATTCCCACAAGTGGAAATAAAGTCTTGAAACTTGTATTGGCTTCTAATGAATATGGTGATGAAAAAAATGCAGATGGAACAAACAAAGCTGTATGGGTTAACATTTCTTCTTTTAAAGAAGAAGCTATGAGAATGGCACAGTATTTGAAAAAAGGTAGTAATATTATTGCCATTGGTGATATGAGAACAAGAATGTATCAAAACAAAGCCCAAGAATGGGTATGTGGTGTTGAAATATATAATGCTGATATTAAGTTTAACGGAACTGGTACAAAGAAAGAAGATAATGCATCAACAGATGAAACTCCTGTTCCTGCACCCAAAAGTACTGCAAAACATACTGACATGAATATTGCTGTACAACCTGCACCATCAACACAAAATGATGATACAGATGACCTTCCATTCTAATAAAAAATTAGTTATGTAATATAAAAAGCTATACAACGTGTATAGCTTTTTTTGTTTATTTATGGTTTTCAATTAAGTATTTATTAATAAACAAAATATTATGATTTTAACTGTCGTTTTAGTAATTGCTGTTATTGGATGCGCAATTGGTTTTTACTTTTATAAGAAAAACAATAAACCACATGTAGACCCTACTCCAGAACCTAAACCAGAGCCAACACCTGACCCTGAACCAGAACCTGTTGTTGATAGTGTTAAATGGAAAAACACTAAGACTGTTCATATACCAAAAGAAGGTAGAGTATTAAGTGATGTTGAACTAGACATAATAGGAAACCCTTTTATTAAGTTTGAAGCAAAAGTAAATGGTGTAATAGATAATAGTATCAAATTTACACCGTCAGAAGGAAACGGATTCACCAAAACTACAATATCAGTAGATGAAAATACTTCAGATGAATCAAGAATAATCGAAATTACTGTAAAGAAAGATGGCGAGTAAAACAACAAAAATACAAGTATTACATAGCAATTTTCCAATCGTTCCAAGTTTAGATAAACTTGATGAAGGAGTTATTGCAATTAATAATAGAAAAGATAAAGAAAAAATTTATTTTAGAGGTGAAGTAGATGAAAGTGGTACAACTAAAATTGTTGAGTTTGACCCTACTTCAACTATAATGAAATTAGTTGACCAAAAAATACAAGATACTGATATTGGTCATTTACAAGACCAAATTGATATTATTAATGGTGGCGATAATGTTGATGGGTCATTTGCACATGCTGATAAAGTTTTGGAAGATAAATTAACCCCACTTATTAATAATAAAGTACAACAAATTAATGCTGGTAAAGGTATTAAAGTTACTGAAAATGTTGTTAATGATGTTAAATCAGTGTTGATTGAAACAGTAGTTAAATCAAATGATTTAGTATTGTCAGTAGATGCAACTAGTGGTATTACAAGTACTATTAAAATGAATATATCTGGTAACACAATATCTTTATTAGGACGCAATGATATGGTTATTAGTAGTATTGTTGTTCCTGGTATGAATTTAACCTTTACATCAACTGATGGTATTGATTTAACAAATACAAATGGTGATGTTACAGCAAATTTAAAAATAGATTCTAATCCTAATAACCGTTTGGAACTAGGCAATAATGGACTTTTTTCTTCAAGAATTATTAATTGTGGAAACTATTAGAATAATTATTATATAAAAAGTAATAATATTTTAATTTAAATGAAAAGAGATAAAGTTATAAATTATTCGAGCAAGACTGCAACAAATGATACTATCTTAAACACTATTGTTAATAATAGTGATACTGATAAAAATTTGCTAGCAGGTGAAATTGCTGTTGTTATGACCAGTGATAATGAAGCCCTTTATACACTGAATCATAATAAAACTGCTCTTATTGAATATAAGCCTTATTATAAAATTAAGGCTTATATTGACGAGCAAACAGCAGGTGTTATGAAAAATGAAGAAGTAACAATAACTTTTGCATCTAATGTTGGAAATATACCTTCTAATGCAAAAGCTATTATTACATTTAAAGATGAAGGTATTGAACCTTTAGAAATTTTATATGATGGTGTAAATTTATCATACGTTGCTTACATAAATCCAGGTTTAACATATAGTGTTTTAGGGTATGCAATAGATGGTTATACAGTATCAGGCGGTTTAACTGATATAGTTGCTGTTTATAATGTTAAAAGACATGCAACTATTAATTATAATCAAAAGAAATAGTATATAATAGTATTAGCCATGTTAAACAATATGATGGTTCATCAACTTCTTTAGTATTTAATTTGCCACTAAACACTTCATATACAGTTAAACCATTATATATTGAAAAATATGCCATTACATCTCCAATTGAAGTACCTGCAAACAATAATGTAGAGGAAACACATACAATATCTTATAATCAAGATAAATGGAGTGTAATATTTAAAGAACATATTGAAGCATCTAATCATATTTTTGATTGGAAACCAAATGATGCTGGCGCAAATTTAGTGTGGAAATATACATATAATGGAACTGAATATAGTGGAACAACTACATTCGCATTTACAGGAGCAACAATAAATAATAAACAATCTTATTTCTACCCAAAAGATGCTGTAATAGCATTTACAATCAATTCAGTTTCAGGTTACAGTTCAACTAATTTAGTTGAAGAACAAACTGTTAATTCTATTAAAGAAACTGTAAATACTATTCAATATAAAGAAAATAGTTATTTTTCAATATATATTGATACATCTGTGTCTGGACCTGATGCTATGATAACTGAAGGTATGGATTATAATGGTACATCAATGAAAGAATTTCTAAGCAAAATTAGACGTTGTGTAATTGAAAACGTAACTTCTGCAACAACAGAAGAAGGTACTATTCCAATGGCTAATATTAGATTTTTAGATAATACAAATGGCACATTATATGCAACTGGTACTTCAGCACCAATTACAACAAAAGATGTGATGGTATTCTTTCCAGAACATTGGTACTTAGGCATTCAAGATACCTCAAACACTAACAAATGGGAATGTAGATTTTCAAATGTTGAACAAGAAGGGTATAAATTTTCCCCAGCATTTTTACTTGGTGTATATAAAGCATCTTCAGTTACAGGAGATGGTTCAGGCTCTTATGGTAATAGTGGAACAACACAAATTTATTCAGTAAGTGGTGGCTATCGTGTTACAGGTGTAAGTAATACTAATTTTAAAGCTAAAGCAGCAGCACGTGGTGATGGATTTCAGATAATTGACTATGAAATGCATAAAACAATTGCTAATTTATTCTATTTGAAATATAAAAACACAAATGCACAAGCAAAATGTGGAGCTGGACCTCATATATATTCAGGAAGAACCAATGGCTCAACTGATGCATTAGGTATGACTGACACAACAGCAGATGCTTCAAGTGCTGGACCGATTAATAATTCAAATACAGGTGCAACTTTTGTAAATTTCTTAGGGCTTGAAGGTGCATGGGGCTATGTATATGAAAATGTTGAAGGATTAGAAATCGAAGATAGATTATGGAACATCACTATTCCAAGTAAGTATAAAAAAAAATGGTGGTGGTGTAAGAAGTGTGCAAGCAGGTACAAGTGATGGATGGATTACTAAACTTGCAGTAGGCGAATATATGGATGTAGTTCCAACGGCTGTTGGCGGTTCTGACACTACTTATTTTAGTGATTATTACTGGAGCAATTCTGGCTCTCGTGTCCTCTTTCGCTCGTATGCCGATGCGAGTTCGAGTGGCGGTGTTGCGTATGCGGATGCGGTTCGCGTTGCTTCGTTTACGGATGTCAGTGTGGGTGCTCGGCTTGCTTTCCGTGGCAAGATACATGATTTAGATAACAATATCGACTTAAATTAAAATATTTCTAACTTATTAGATTCTTTTATGTAAAAAATAATTGAATCTGATAAGTTATACTTTTATATAAAAGTTGATAATTATTATTTATAAAAAATAGAAGATAAAATATCAGCGTAAGCGTCAAGCGTTTTACGACTGCGTATGATATTGAAAGGGTTGGTATTATTAGTTGCGCTCTCGTGTCCTCTTTCGCTCGTATAACAATGCGAATTCGAATGGCGGTGTTGCGTATGCGAATGCGAAGAACGATGCTTCGAATACGAATAACAATGTGGGTGCTCGGCTTAAAATCCAAAAAATTAAAATTTATGTAATATTTTTTATAAATGTTACAAATAATACGACCTTGCATTTGATGCAAAAAACAAATTTTAAAACAATAAAACAAAACAGCTTTAGTAAAGTAATTGAGGAAGATGTTTTTTATTGGAAAGCAAAAAAGTTAATGAAAAGAGTTGGTAATTTATTGGAGCAAATAATCTCCATAGAGAACTTGAATGAATATGACCGAATTGCATTAAATGCAATTATGAGAGTTTGTGGAGAAGTATTATATAAAACTTTAATTAGAGATTCCTATGCTTCTATAAAAGGAAAAGGACTACATGATGGTCTTAAACGAGTAGTAAAAGCATTAGAAGATGGGGAAAATACAGTTTATTGTTTAAAATTAGATATTCACCATTTTTATCCTTCTGTGAATCAGGAAATTTTAATTTCTTTAATTAAAAAGAAAATTAAAGACAAAAAAGTAATTGATTTACTTATTAGGATAATTAGAAGTTTTAAAGAAGGTTTGCCTATTGGTTATCATTCATCTCAGTATTTTGGTAATTTTTATTTATCTTATTTAGACCATTTTATTAAAGAAACATTACATGTAAAATATTATTTTAGATATTGTGATGATATTGTTATCTTGGATTCTAATAAGGAAAAATTAAAACATATTTATTATGAAATAAAGGAATATGTTACTACATACTTGAAATTGACCATTAAGAAAAATGCACAAATTTTCCCTGTTGAAAGTAGGGGAATTGATTTCTTGGGTTATGTAATCAGACATGATTATATAAGATTAAGAAAAACCATCAAAGTTAAAGCTTTGAAGCATTTAAAGAAAGTTAAAAGTGAAAAACGATTAAAATCTATATTAGGTGCTTTTTATGGATGGGCAAAGCATAGTAATTATATTCATTTATTTGAAACAACAATAAGAAATGATAAAAAAATTTATAAAATATACAAAGAGATGAAATTTAAAGATATGAAGCTTAATCTCTCTAAAAATTATGGAGATAAGAAAGTGTTTGATTGTGACCAAGTACCATTGAGTGACTTAGTGAATATGGAAATTGAAATTCTTGATTTTGAGACTAATGTAAAAACAAGCTATGGTGATAATAGATGCGTTGTTAAATTCAAGATGGATGGTGCAGAAAAGAAGTATATAACATCATCATCAAAAATGATTCAAGAGTTGGAAGCCATCAAAGAACAGTATGGTTTTCCTTTTGAAGCAACAATAAAGAAACATAAATTTGCTAATGGAAATTACAGATATGTGTTTGTATAATAAAAATTAAAAATTGTTTTTATAATGATAGTGCATGGTACTAAAAATGTGGATTTATTCGAATGTACTAACCCACAACTAAACAAATGGCGTGTTAGATGGAATATTCAACCAGATAATGACCAAAATAACGAAAAAATCAATGAGGATTTGGTTATATATAATGAAGTAGAATTTTCATATAAGCCATCTATTGAAGAAATAAAAGAACTAATATTTGATTGGTATAATCAAATAATTGATAATAAAATATTAAATGATTTTGTATGGGTGTATGATAACGTATCATATCCAGTATGGCTTTCAAGTGAAAATCAGTTTAATTACAAAGCTATATATGATTTGGCAATTCAGACTAATGGTAAAAATTTACCAGTTATGTTTAAGTTTGGAACAGTAGAGGAACCTGTATATTATACATTTAATACAATAGAAGAACTTAATGATTTCTATTTGAAATCGACAAAGTTTATACAACAAACATTAGAAGATGGATGGAAAGAAAAAGATACATTTGATTTTTCCCCTTATATGAAATAAATTTAAAAAACATACAAATAAAAAAATGGCAAATATTAAAGACAAAGTAATTTTATTGCACACTAGCGGAGATACATCAACAAATGATGCTAAAAATAGTGCAGTATTAACAGGTAACACATTCTCACAAGGTGAAATTGCAATAATAACTAAAACCGATGATGAATCTTTATTGATTAAAAATCAAGGTGGAAATATTGTTGAATTTCCAGCAAAAGGAAAAATAAATAAGGCTATTTCTGATGCAATTGATGTTTCTGTGTCAGGAGATACTGGTGTTATTAATACTAAAATAGAGCAAGCTATTACATCAGCAAACACCTATACTGATACTCAAATTACCAAAGTAACAGTTAAAAATGCTGATAAATCAATTAATGTTTCACCATCTGATTCTGGTACTACTATATCAGTAAACGTTAAATCAGGTGATAATGCATTGAAATTGGATAATGGTGGTTTATATGTTGACCAATCAGCATTAACTTCTTATGAAGGAAAAGAAGCAATTTTGATTGCTGATAAAAGTGGTGTAACAGGTGTGAAAGAAATTGCATTAAAAATAAATGCGAATGATAAAATTTTATCACAAACTGCTGATGGGTTATTGTCAACACTTTCTTTAGCAAAAGTTGTTTCTCCAGCAACAGGAATGGCATCTCAATATCAATTAGTTGGTAAAGATGGTACAACTGTTTTAGGCGTTACTATTGACATCCCTAAAGACCAATTCTTGAAAAGTGCTGAATTTATTGCTAGTGCAACAGAAGCAGATAAATCAATTGACGCATCAGTAGTAATTGGAGACCCTTATTTGAAATTTGTATTTCAAACAACAGAAACAGATACAACCACATATATATCAGTTAAAAAATTAGTCGATATATATGTAGCAGGTAATGGTATTAACATCACAAGTAATACTGTTTCAGTTAAAATTGATGCTTCAGGGGAAGCGTTTTTAACTGTTGGTGCAGGTGGTTTGAAATTATCTGGTGTTCAAACAGCAATAAACACTGCTGTTACAACAGAAAAGAATAGAGCAGAGGGTATTGAAAATAGTTTGAGAACTGATGTTGATTCTAAAGTATCTGGTATTACCGCAAGTGATGCATCTATCACAGTTGATAATACAACCACAACAAATCCTAAACTAAAAGTAACTTTATCACAAACTGATGGTAATCGTTTAGCATTAAATGCTGATGGATTATATGTCACAAACACAATTGATTGTGGTACATTTTAAACACAATAATATACAAATAGGGGGATTTTCGTAATCCCTCTATGATATAAAATAAGATAAAAACATAGAAAACTAAAATGGCAAATAACAAATATCAAAATATACAATTGTTATGGACAAACACTTTAGATAATCCACCAAAACCTGAAGATTTAGAATTAGGACAGCCATTAATTAATGTAAGAGAAGGTATTGAAACTCTGTATTTTAGAAATGAAAAAGGAGATGGTTTACTAGAATTTATTGAAAAAAATTCAATAGTTGATTTAATTAATGAAATTTTAAAAAACGCTGATATTGGTGAGTTTAATGAAAAATTGGCAAATAAAGTTCATAGCATTATTGGAGAAAATTGTATTAACAGTGTTGAAGATAAAGATGATGAAGGAAACAAAATAGTTAGATTATCAGTTAAAATGGATGATAATGTGGCAAATAGAGCGACAATTAACGATAAAGGTTTATTTGTAAGTAATATAACTGATTGTGGTGCATTTTAATAGTTAAAAAATATAAAGTCTGTAATTGGATTACAGACTTTTTTGTTTTATTGGATTTAAAGTTGTATATTTGCACAAACATAAATAATTTTAATATGACTATATTTTTAATTCTCATAGGATGTGTTTTAGTATTTGCTCTTTTTGTTAGATGGATATTTTTAGAAATATTCAAGAAAAATATTGATATAACCAGAAAACTAAGAGTTGTTTCTATTTCTGAAAGTAATACTATTAGTGGAGAAAAATATTATAAAATAAAATGTAAAGCATGTGAAACCAGTAATGAATATCTTAATTTAGAGATTGATTTTGGTAAATCAATTACAATTAATTTATTTGATATAGGGGAAGTGAATGTTGGTGATGAAATTGTGTTTGAAAAATTTATAAATAAAGAATTAAAATGGGATAAATAATGTTAAACATAAAAGAAATCTTAGAGTTTAGAAAAACTAATCCAGAGCCTAAAGAAGTTACTAAAATTAGGGAAAAAATACTATCAACTTTTAATAAATTGCAATTTGTTGAAGAAACACACCAATATTTTCTTCCTGATACAAAAGGTAATCTTATAGAATATGATTGCGTAAGTAATGTAACACATAAATTTGTACCACATGAAAATTGGGATTTAATTGCTGAAAATTATGCAATTAAACATAACAAACCAAAAGAATTAGTACAAGAAGAGTGGCATTATAATAATATAAGAGCAACTAATAGTGGTACAGGAGTACATTTGTACGGAGAAATGTGGATGGAGCTATTTTTAGGTCATCCAGACAATATTTGTGGCATAATTAAGCCACAATACCAAGATGGATATTTATTGCCACATTCGCCAAAAGAAGAAGCCGTAGCAAAGTTTAATGAGGATTTGTTTAGAACACCTAATATGTACCCTGTTTTAGCTGAAACAAAAGTCTATACAGGTGTCAATGAAAACGTGAAAAAATTAAATAATAACTATGCAGGTACATTTGATATTTTATATTATTTTAAACACCCAACAGATAATGAAAAAAGTGGCTTATTAATATTGGATTATAAAACAAATAACGATTTATACAGTAAATATAATATTGATAATAATAAAATGCTATTAGAACCATTTACCAATATGGTGAACCAAAATTTATCATTATATACACTTCAATTATCATGTTATCAAATACCACTTGAAGATATTGGAATGAAAGTGCTAGGTAGAAGAATAATTTGGGTTAAGCCTGATGGAAATTATGAAAAAATACCTGTACCTGATGTAACTAATGTGTTAAGAAATGTATTGTAATTATGACAAGAGAAGAAATTGAAAAAGATATAAAATGGGAGTTTGGCAATTCTTGTGGCATCTGGTACCCATTTAGAGATATAATAGACAATTATACTGATGAAGATATATATGATGTTATGATTCAATGGGCTAAAAAACATGGTGCTAAGTTTGATGATGAATAATTAACTATATTTAACGAGATTTCTTTTGGAATCTCGTTTTTTATTCGTATATTTGTGCAATAATAAAAAACCATAGAATTATGAGACGAGAACATTATCTTCCAAAGCAGCCTAAATATGGCAATAAACAGTGTGAAACTTTCTCCCATATAGATATAAATGGAGAAAAAGTTATGAAAAATAAACAAAAATATGATACTGATAAGGAAGCAATTGAAGAAGCAAGAAAATTAAATTGTTTACCTGAAACAATTCATAAAGTAGTTGCATATAAGTGTATAACATGTGGAAAATGGCACATTGGTAGAACTACTAAAGTTTTAACTGAAAAAGAAAAAGAACATTATAGAAGTCTTGGGACACCTTTTAATTTTAAAAAAGTCATATATAAAACTGATATATCAGAGGGTAAGTTTAAACGTGTAATTCCAAGTGCTGAACAGGAACTTATTATTAAAAGAAATTTAGGTCTATTATGAGTGAATCAAAAAAAGTACAAAATATGAGGGCTGATTTTATAAATTTTATAAAATCAGTTGTATTCATGAAAGGAAAATTAAATATATGTGGTGAACAAGAGATAAATTTTGATAATTTATCAAATGTAATTTCTTTGGATTATTTTGATATTAATGGTGCAAGTCATTCAAGTTATATTGAAAGTGTTTTATTATGTAATGATAAATTAGTTTTCAACACCAAAAATGGTGATGCATTAACACCATCTGATTTAGAAATGAAAGTTTTGGAGAACATAGTAGACATTTTAAAAGAATAGTTAAATATGAAGTTAAAAAAACAATATATTAAAATACTCCAAAAAAGCATTCAAAGTATGGAGTAATAAGTTAGATGATTATGACTTGCGTTATGCAATGGATGAAATTTATTATGCTAAAAGTCCAGCAGCCGCTATTCAAAAGTTTTTATCTTCTGAATATGGATATGATTCATCATTTAATAACTGTAAAACACGACGTGTTCCAAGTGATGATAAAATTGAATATAATGATGGTGTAGTATGTAAAACAGGGTTTAGAAGTTGTATTGAAGATAATATGGAAGAACTTGAACGTATGAATATGATTCGTAAACTTCCTGATGATACAATGTTTTACATACAAGATAGAAGAAACTATGTTGGCAATTCAGTTCTTTGGTGGGGTTTAAATAGTGGTGGTTATGTTACAGACCCAAAGAAAGCAATGAAAGTATCAAAAGAATATATTTTAAAACATGCATGGAGAAAAACTGATATTATATGGGGAGCGACTGAAGTAGAAAATAATATTACATCACATGTTGATGCTCAATATCTTAATAAAAAGAAAAGTTTTTAATATGAAAAGAGGTGATAAAGTATTAATTAAAAAATGTCCTATTAAAAAATATGTAGGAAAAGAAGGAGTTATTACAAATGTAATTTGTAAATGGAATTGTGAAAAATTGTATAAAGTCACAATTGGCAATACAACAATTAAAAATTGGGCAACAGATAATTGCCTTGAATTAATTGTTGAAAAGAAAACAATAGCAGAATTGTATGATACCGAAACTGAAGATATTAAACGTTTTTGTGACCATGTTAATAAGCAGAAAAACGAATATAAAGTAAATGAAGAGTGTTATCATTGTAAATACAAATATAACATTCCAGGAAATGCTCATGTTGGGTGTCGTAAATATTGTGAAGGAAACACATTTGCATCTTATGGCATTGCAAATGGATGGGTTATTAATATTCCAACATTAGGAATTTCTTGTTTTGACCCAATTTGGAAAGATACAAAGTGTCCACATTTTGAAGAAAAAGAATAATATGAAAAAAGTTGATATTAATAGAATTTTAACAGATGTTTTATCTGTTGTTTTTAACAATGAAGGTAGTAACTCTCCTGAAGATATTACTGATTATGTAGATTCAGAAACAATTCTTGATTATATGTTAGAAGATAATGATTATTTTTTAAGTAATTTTTTAACATATCTTGAAAGTGCATATATGAATGGTAAATATCCATGTAATGATGGTGATAAATGTTATTATAATGTGTTATTTGTAATGATACGAAATCCTCATTATAAAGAAAAATGCCAAGACTTCATGAATCGTTATGGGTTTGATTTAGATATAATTAATAGAGATTTTTTGTAATATGCTTAAATTATCTGATATTAGAAAGCCATTAAAAATTGATGTTCAATCACCTTGTGTTATAACAAGACTTGGGAGAATTGAAAACAGATATGACATTGATTGGGATATTATATTAAGCAATGGGAAACCATTACAAAGAGATTTTTGTTGGTCACATGAACAAAAATCTGAATTGATATTATCAGTTCTTAAAAATATTCCAATACCACCTTTTAGTTTTATAATTGGCGGTAAAGATGACAAAACATTAAGAGTTATTGATGGTAAACAAAGATTATCAACTTTAATTGATTTTTATAAAGGGGTAATTTCATTTCATTATGAAGGGAAAAATTATTTTTATAAAGATTTAGATAAATCTGCACAATTTGAATTTGAGTATTTTGATATTATGGCTTCAGTGGCTTATGAGCCTTTCGTTGAAGATACACAATTAAGAAAAACAGAAAAATGTGTACCATTTAATGATGAAGATATTATTGAATGGTTTAAATTAATCAATTTTGCAGGAACACCTCAAAATAAAGAGCATTTAAATTATTTAAATAGTATTATTAAAAATAGTTAAACTTTATATTAATATTTGGTAGTATGAAAATTTTGCCATATATTTGCATTATAAATTAATAACAATAATAAAAAATAACATGGGACAAATAATTAACAGTATTCTTGACACAGATTTATATTCATTTAGTATTCAGTATCTTTATTTACAAAAATTTCCTCGTGCAAAAGGAACTTTTAAATTCAAAGATAGAAGTAACACAGTTTATCCAGAAGGGTTTGCTGAAAAAGTAATGTCTGAAGTTAGAAAGATGGATAATCTTCAGCTTCAAGATGATGAAGCTGAATGGATGGAAAATAAGTTGTATTATTTTCCTAAATGGTATATTACAACCTTTTTAAAAGGTTATCGCTTTAATTCTAAAGAAGTTAGTTTGTGGCAAGATGAAGAAGGGCATTTACATGGGGAGATAAAAGGATATTTGTGGAGAACCCTTTTTTGGGAAGAACCAATTTTGGCAATTGTATCAGAACTTTATCATAAAGAAATAGGAGAAGTAGCTGATTTACAAGAAGTGGCTGAAATTACACGAAGAAAATTTGAAAAATTCCAATTACATGGCATTACATTTTCTGATTTTGGAACACGTAGACGTTTTTCATTTGCTGTACAAGAAACTGTTGTGAAAGTATTTGATGACTTATCAAAACTATATGCTCGTGGCACATCTAAAGATAGAATCTGTTTCAAAGGTACATCAAACACATATTTGGCATTTAAATATGATTTGACACCTATTGGCACAATGGCACATCAAATTGTATCTGCAATTGGTGCACTGTTTGGATATAAAGAAGCTAATTATTTGGCAATGGAAAATTGGTTTGATGTTTATAATGCAGACCTAGGAATTTTTCTTTATGATACCTATGGGTGGGACGCATTTGAAAAGAACTTTGCTAAAAAACATGCACTTCTTTATGATGGATTACGAGTTGATTCAGGTGATAATATTGACCAATTAGAAAAAATTATCGCCAAATATACATCTCTTGGAATTGACCCATCAACTAAAAGTGTTGTATTCTCAAATGCACTAACAACTGATGATGCAGTCCAAATTCATTTAAAAGTACGTGGACGTATTAAAGATAGTTATGGAATTGGTACACATTTCACTTGTGATATTCCAGGTGTTAAACCGTTGAATATTGTTATTAAATTAGATGAAGTATCTATTACTGAAAAAACAGAATCTAAAAAAGCAGTAAAACTATCTAATGATTTTGGAAAATATACTGGAGATGCTGATGAAGTACAAATAGCATTACTGACTTTAGGTATAAAAAATAAAGAATAATGGGTGTTATGGATGCAGTACTAATAACATTATTTATAATAACATGGATTGTATGTATAGTTATTGTAAATATATTTATATATGAGACTTATAAAGAAGAACATGATGGAATAACAACTGGTCAAACTATTGTAATGTACACTATTGGAATGTACACTATTGGAATGCTACCATTTTTTAATCAATTGTATGTAATATATTGGTTAATAATGAAAGCATATCGTAATAGAAAAATAATTTTTAAAGGTTTTTCATTGAAAAGTATTGTTAATTCATTTAAAGTATTAAAATTATAATTCATGGGCATATTAATATTTTTTTGGTTTCTTGCTATTGCAATATTTTTGTTTCTTGTAATAAATCTTATTAATTTTCTGTACACTAAAAATATTAAATACAGAGAACTAAAAAGAAGATACAGAGAATATGTAAATTACATTAAAGCAAATCAATATATTTTTGAAACTGCAATCAAAACTTTTGATGAAATCAAAGATGATAAATTTGAGGAAATGTTATCTGATGAATCAGTTGTTTTTGGTATAAGAACTAAAGATGGAAAATTAGCTTGTTTTAACTCTAATAATTTAATGAATGTGAAATTTGGGACTTATGTATTTCATATACCTTATATTAAAGAATATAGAAATACAATAAAAAAGTTACAATTTCATATTAATCATATTTCTCTTGGCAGAAAATTTAATGCTGATAAAGAAACAATTGATAAAGCACATAAAATTAAAAATGATATATTAAAAAATAATTTATAATTAAATGAATAAATTAAAATTCAATAATAAAGAAAAACTTACTAATTTTAAAGAACATTTTGGCAAATTAGTAAATAATTGTAAAGCATTTGATGATATGCTAAATGAATTACTGCAATTAGAAGATAAGAGATTAGTATATATCATCATCAATAAATTTTGGTTTATTGAACGACAAAGATGCCACTATTGGAACAATTTACCAAAAAATGTAAAAAGTTATTATAGACCATATTTTATGAAAAATATGAGAAATGTAATGTTAACTACATTAAGTAAATGTGGTTCTATTGATATAACTGCTCATATGATAAATGAAGAGGGGAGACCTGTATGGGCTGATGAATCTGAAACTACATATCAATTTAATAAATCAAGATGTTATGGTTTTGTTTTAAATGTTCTCTCTACTTATTTTAAAGTAAGATGCAAAGTATGAAACGAATTTATATAGATTATACCCATATTGGTGGTAATAGTTATCAAATTGGTCTAATGGATGAACATAATTTATCAACTATATATTTTATGACTGTTATATGGTCAGATGATAATAGTCCACAAATTATAATTCCTTCAACAAAATTGTTACATAAACAATGTTATGATGAAATTAGTAGTATATTATATTCAATAAATTCTGACCAAGAAGAAATTTCAAAAAAGAAACTATCTGATATACTGTTGACCAATGGATATACAAAAAATCCACTAAATTAATCAATTTTAACGAGAATTCTTTTGGATTCTCGTTTTTTGTTTGTATATTTGCATCATAAAATTAGAAAACAACAAAAAATAATATTGTATGAAAGTAGAAATTATTGACCATATTTCTGGTAATCAAGAGATTGAAACTAAAAGTAGTGGCATTCTTGTTTATGACAAAGATGGAAATGAATATCATATAAAAGAGAGTCAATGGGGTGGATTGGAAGTTTATTCTACAAATGATAAATTATCAATTGAACCATGTTATAGTAATTTAATTTATTTAAAGACAAGAAAATGAAACTGAGAACACAGAAAAATTTTAATACCAGAACTCATGAAACAGTTTATGGTGTAAGTATTATGGTGGATGGTAGCCGTATGTATTGTAAATATCCAATTGGTTATCAAGAGTTTAAAACAAATAAAGATGCTAAAGAAGCATTGGAAAAAATAAAAAACATATTAGATAATGGTGGAACAATACAATATGCTCCATCAGGAAGTGCTGGATTAAACAAATCTGAATATGTTTTAATTAAAAACAAAGAATAATGAAATATCTGGTAATTCTAATAACTTTTATTTTAATGAGTTCTTTTTATATAGTAAATGATGTAGAAGAATTTCATATTAGAATGGAAGGTAAAAAGAATGTAGAAATTTTTAAGAAAAAACACCCAAAAATAGTAAGGGATAGAGCCGTTTATATTGCCTATTTACAAAAATATTATAATGGCAATGAAAATGAGTTTATATCACTTTTAAAACATTAATTATGAAAAAAATTTTGGTAGGAATTTTTTGTATAGCATTATTATTATCATGTACAACAGCAAGGATTCATAGAATGGGTAAACAGTATGTAACAATATATCATATTTTCCCATCTCCTGATAAAATAGGCTTAGATTATGCTCGTGTATATTTGGTTAATGACACTCTTTGTACAAAACCATATTTCATATATGTACCAGGTAGATTTAATTATGAGGTAGGAAATACACTATTGTATAATTTTGAATATTATGATTTTTTAACAAAATAAACTTGTGCTTTTATAAATAAAATACTATATTTGCATCATTAAAATAATAATAAAAAATGGAACAGCACGAAAAATTAATTAAAATTACGCCAAGTTGTTGGCATTATCGTCTTATTAAATACATTTGGAATATTGACCCAAAGATGTTTATGAATCTTTGTCCATATTTCTGGTTAACAATTGCATCTTTATTTGCATTGCCATTTGTTTGGTTATATAAAGTAATTAAAAATGGTATCACTGCATTTTTTGATAAAATCGGTGAATATATAGATAAAGTTTTTGATAAAGAATTAGAAAAGTGGGTTAAAACATTAAATGAAGCTCAAATTATTGAGATTGATAAATTTGGTTGGAATTCTGATGATGTTAATGTGCCTTTTTCTTTCAAACAAAAAGCTTCATCATGGGATGCTGTACATAAATGGTGTAAGTTACATAATATGTCAACTTCTGACCTTTACAAAAAAGTAGGTCTTTATGAAGAGTTTAAAGAAAAAATGCGTATTAAGAAAGCCGAAAAAAGAAAAAGGGAAGAAGAAAAAGAATTGCGTAAACAACTCGCTAATAATAAACGCAATATTGATAGAGCTAAAATGAATAAGGTTATTAAAAATACAAAACAGATAGCTGGTTTTCTTATAACACTTCTTTTAGCATTCATATTTTTCTATATTGTTAAATTATTCGTGTTTATTTTCACTATATTCGTTGAGTTTGTAATGCTTAATTCAACTGAATGTGGATGTGCTCTTGGCTTTATAGCTCTTAGTTTATTAATTGGATTTATTATATGGTTATATTGTTGTAGAGTTAGTCCAATTGTTGATAGAATTACAGATTGTCAGTCCGCAAGTGTTAAAGAATGGATTGCAGCATTTCCAGCATTAATCTTTATTGGTTCTTGTTATGTAATATTTTATTGTATTATATATACTTTCTTGTGGAAATGGATTATATATGCAACTTATGTAGGACTTAGAAATGCGTTTTTTACATTTACAGGTATATTTGGTGAATATTTTGGTGCATCATATTCAGATTATTGCCCTGGAATTGAATGGGATGAAAAAGATGAAGATTAACATTAAAAAATAAAAATATGTACACTTATATTTTAGTAGTAATTTTATTGTTTATAATTGCATCTTGTATTAAAACTTCTTTTCCTAAAAAATTTGTTTTAATTGGATGTGCATTAATTAGTTTGGTGGTTTGTGTAGTCATTAATTGTGTTTATTATGGTGTTAATTATGACACGATGGAAACAGTTAAAAACACTAAAGTTAAAATTGTTTCAGATGAAGAATTAGAAATGAAGATTAAAAATGATTCTATCATTAGAATCGAAACTAAAACTTCAATATATAATATCACCATTAATGGTACTGAAGGAGAGGTTGTTAAATTAGACACTGTTAATAGAGTAATGACAATTAAAGATGAATTTGTTGATAATAATCAATGGATGATGATTTCAAGCTATCCAACTAAACATTCAATCACTATTATTGGACTAAAAAAAGATAAATATGATGTATTTAAGACTTATCAAGATTCTATTTGCAAAAGAAAAGATACATTATCAAAGAATGGGTAGTCTTTTTCTTGAACTTGAAAATATAGGTGGTAAATTAATTGCATATCCAATTATATTCTGTTTAATAACGTTTTTCCATTATTGTTTCGCATTTATGCATACCTCATTTGAAACTTTTATGTTTTTCTATAATAAAGATAGATTTGCATTAAATGTGGCTAATATGGAAAAACGTTTAAATAAAAAATACCATGATTGATTTAATCAAAAGATACTTTAAACAATATTTGTCTTTAAAATATCGAATAGTTACAGACCGTTTTGCTGGTTATGAATGTCAAGTAACTTTATTTGGTCTTTTTTGGTATGAAATGGGTGGTACTAATACACAATTCAGTATTGAGAAGTCATTAGATTACATATATAGAAATACAGGAAAACGTTTTAAATTTTTAAAATTAAAAGAAAAATTATATGAACAATGTTAATGAACATACACTAAATAACTTGAAAAAACGGTTTGTTAGCGATTATAGCTTACCAATTATAATTTTTGAAGAACCTGATTTTGAATATTTTCTTAATTTATATGAAGAACAGTTTGGTGCTAAAACTAAATGGGATAAATTGATAAATGTTATTGACAAAAAATTCAATGGTAATCCTAATTTATTTCTTGAAGAGTTTGCAAGGGTAAGAAACAACATGATTGAAAGCATACTCAATAATAAATATTATCAAGAATTTAACGAAAATCAATGTGTTCTTTCTAAATATAATTTACCTAAATTGAATTACCCAAAATCCAATGTGTATAAAGAAACTAATAATGGAAGATATTTCTTATCAGTTGATTTAAAAAAAGCTAACTTCTCAGCATTAATGTATCATGATAGTCGGATATTAGGAGAAGAAACTATAATTCCTTACGAAAATTGGGTTAAGAAATTCACTGATTTAGAGTATATTATAGAATCAAAATATACTCGCCAAGTTGTTTTTGGTAAATTAAACCCTTCAAGACAAATTAAAGTAGAAAACTATATGATTTATCAAGCACTTCAAAAATATTTAACATTATTTGAATGTTTAAATATTAATGTTGAAGTAGCGAGTTTTTGTACTGATGAAGTTGTATTTGATGTAACAGATAGCTTTAAATATATTCTTGATAATATGTATGCAATTAAACATTTGCAAAAATGTTTAAAAGATGATGACAAAATCAATGTTGATGTTGAGTTTTATCGTTTGAGTTTACAAAAATTCAAAACTTATAAAGATGCTGAAATACCTGTTTACATGAAAACTTATCTTGATAATAAAGAAAGAGGTAAATTTAGTGCTGTTGTATATGATTTATTTTCCGTACCATCTTTTTACTATGCACAAGTATATAAACTTATTCATGGTATGAGAGTTACTGAAACTGATATGAAATTTTATATGGAAGGTCAAATTGCTAGATTTTATCATCCATTAATTTATGTAAATTCAATTTTAAATTATGATAAGTAGAATATTAATAAAGAAAATCAAGAAACATGGATTTGGTAAAAAAGATTCTTTTACTATTATTGATGTTGCTCCAAAAGAGTATTATAAGTTAGTCAAAATAGACAAATTATATTTTGCCAAAATTATTCTTGGTTTCAGGAAAATTCTAGAGAATATTAAGCCACATGATAACATAGTTGAAACAATGCCTGATGGCACTTTATGCAAAACTATGGTAGGAAATGAGTTTGTCCTTTCTTTAAGTGAGTTAATTAAAATAGCAGACTCTTTGTATTTCCCACTTAAAATTTATGAAGAAAATTTTAAATATTATAATATTCTACATAAAATAATACAAACAGTTCAAAAACATGGCTATCATAATAGAGTAATATTTGTGTTGGAAAAGAATTAATGGGATTAGCTAATCCCATTAATTTTACATACAAATAGCACTATGAGAAGTGGAATATAAAAAGTTAGTTAATAATTTCCCCAAAGATTCATATTTTTCATCTTTAGGTTTCAACATTAAAAATGTTGAAGGTGAATAACAATCAAAACAAGAATATTCTTGTTCCACTTTTATCATCCATGCAGGTTTTTCAATTTCACCTGTTAATACTTGGTCAATTATAATTGAAACATAATTAATTTTGTCACTTGTTGGAGTCATATTGGAAATTAATATATCAGGAACATCAATATTATCAGTATTGTAAGTTTCCCAATCAAAATTTGCATATGTTATATAAGCACAGAATATACCAAAATAAAAAATATCATCGGCTCTTAAAGGATTAGATGATAAATCAAACATTTCATCAATTAAATTTTTAACTGATGATAAAGTACCACTTGAATAAGTGAAAATCATTACACGATTCATAATCAACTATTTTTATGTATAAATAGCTTTAATAATGTTTATAAAATGGATAAAATAATAAAATATTTAGATAAAAGTGAAGAGACTATTAACCAATTAATCAATCTAAAGCATGAATTAAAAGAAGAAAGTCCTGAAACTCAAAGGTATATTTTTTATGACCACAAACAAAATCAAAGGTTTTGTTTTAATGATAATTCATCGTATTCACCAATAACTAAAAAATATAGTGAATTGCTTGATGGAAATTCTTTGCGTAAATTTATACATGATGATGATAAAATTTGTGTTTGTACATATAGTTACACACCTATGTTTAATAAAGTTATATTTTTTAAAAGTAAATGGGAAGAGGGATTAACATATGATAAAAAAACTAAAAAAGTAAAACTTTGGGGTGCTAGTACACTAGATAAATGCTCATATTTAATTAAAAATATGTTAATTGAGCTTAAACATGAATGGTTTCTTTCATTACCAGATTTTTTTAAAGAAAATTTGACTAAAACTTTATTAGAAAACATATTAAATGGCAAAATTACAAATCCTGAAGATTATATTAAAAAATATATGAAAACTTCTCTTAAATATAGTTTTCATTATAAATTAATTAAAAAATGGTTTGAAGTTGATGGATTTTATTTCAAAAAAGATGAAAATTTTGTGATACCAAAAGGTAAATCTGTTTATGATAAAACATTCTTATCAGAAAATAAGAAAAATTTCGTTTTTCTTTCTCAGCATCATGAATTTAATAGAGGGTTAAACATGAAATATATTAAAGATTATACTGTTGAACCTAATTTTTCTATGCAAAAAATTTTAAGTGGTGAGCTTTCTCAAAGTTATTTAGAAACACTTAATGATATGTTTAACCAATGTAAATTACTTGGAGAAAAAGTCAATTTACATTGGTCATACAATAGATTACAAGAAGAACATTTGAAGTTTACTAGAAAAATAGCATCTATTAGATTTATAAATGCTGATTTAGAAAATGTAAAATATTTTGGAACTACTACAAACCCTGAATTGATAAAATATGAAATTGTTAATAATGAAAAAATGGCTTTTGAAGAAGGAAACGAAATGTACAATTGTGTATATACAAATTATTGGTCAAGAGTTAAAGACAAAGAATATTTTATTTTTAAGGTAACTTATCCAGAACGATGTACAGTAGGTGTTTCTAAAACATATTGGGCTAATGATAGTAAAGACAGATTTTTCATTGAACAAGCTTATATTAGACATAATAGACCTGTAAAACCTGAAACAAAATTACTATTAATTGGATGGATAAGTAGTAAAGAGATGCAAAACTTTTTTGTCATGAATTATAAAACATATGATGAAAAAGATATTAAAACATTAGAAGAAATAGAAATAGAAGAATTAAGCCTAAAGAAAAAAGCTGTTTAATGTATTTTAACCATATTAATTTTGCACTTTAAATTATAATGGTTACATTTGCATAAATAAAAATAAAGACAGTATGAAATTTTTTATACAAACAATAAAAGGAAAAATAACATTTGATTTCGCATTAGAATTAGTTAATGCAATCGAATCACATAACTATTTTTATCCTAATGATAAAATAGAATATATTCTTGATGATGATTACAAAGATTATGCTTGGGAAAATAAATTTCAAGAATGGTGTCCTATTGGAAGTGTAGAATTTGTATGTGGGTGGCTTAGGCATTTTTATGGGGAAAACATGGTTCCAAAACCAATAAATGTACCAAATGCATTAAAAGACCAATATTTTACACGAAGATTTATTGATGAAGAAACAATTAATGATGAATTTAGAAAGAAAACAAATTCGTTTGTTTTGAAAATATTCGCAAAGGATGTAAATAAAATTAAATCTGAAAATAATGGACTATATGAATTAGGATATAGAAATATTCCAGATGGAACATATCAAGTATCAAGTTATATCAAAGAAATTAAAGCTGAATTTAGATGCTTTGTATTTGAGAATAAACTATTAGATGTACGTTTATATAATGGTGATTATAAAATATTACCTGACTTTGATAAAATACAGAAAATGATTGATACATATATGGTTGATGCTCCTGTTGCTTATACTCTTGATGTGGCTGTAAATGAAGATGATGATACTATTGTTATAGAAGTGCATGATTTCTTCTCTTGTGGATTGTATGGTTTTATGGAAACAAAAAGACTTCCTTATATGTTTTGGAGATGGTATTATAACCATATAAACAAAATTAATTATTCCAAATTAAAAAGTGGTTTATGAATATAAAAGAATTTTATCAGCTATTATCAGAAAATAAAATAACTATTGATGATAACCATCATACATTTAATCTAACAAATTTTATATATAATCTTAAATTTAAAATTGAAGATTATGAAGAATTATGCGAGGAACATAAAAATGATAAGTTTTTTGAATATTATTATCATGTTTTAAATAAACCTATTAATCAATTTGATATTATAGATGCAGGTTATGCTGGTGATAGTAATATAAGATGTTATTATTGTAATAAGCCATTATGTATGATATATTTAGGAGATAATAGTGTAGTGATAGTTGATTCAAAAATAGCTTATAATTGTTCTAAAACAGGAGAAAAAATCTCTGATTATATACACACTTCATGTTCTTTATTTGATATGACTAATAAAGGTTATTTAGAAGCTAATATACACATAAAGAATGGACAATTAGTTTTTGCAAATTTTTTTGAAGATGAAAGACTCTATGATTTTGATAGGGATAAACGTTATAAAGATGAAACTAATATTTGTTATGTAACTGGGCGTAACAATCTCATGCAGCATTTAGCACGCAAGAATGTTGGTTATGGTCAAACAGGAAATATGTATATAGGAGTTTTTGTAAGTAATGATAAAAAATCAATAATAATTGCATCTCCATATGATGATGAAGGCGAAGATAACAAGATAGAAGGATATAAATTAGATGGAAAAATATCTTGTGACGTGTGGAGATGGCAATGTGCTGATACATCAGTATTAGAAAAATATGGCACAATTATTGATGAAGATTTTATGGAAGATAACATTGTCATAGAAGTTCCAAAAGGAGAATGGAATATTAAACATTATTATGATTTAATTTCAGATGAAGATTACAAGAAAAATAACAAAATTATAGCAGTACTAACATTTATTGAATAAAATTATGAAAAGACCAATAGATAAAGCATTTGAAAATCTTACTATGAAACAGATTGCTCAAATGGTTGAAGAATTTAATAATGAAACAATTAGTTCTGATGCATTAATCAGGAAGATTACAGCCGAAGTTTTTGAAGTTGAAATAAATAAAACTTCTATTATGCAAATGCAATTAGTTGTTATACATTGTGCTATTTATATGTCACGTTTTATTTTAAGATTAGATATATGATGAATGAATGGTCTGAATTAAATAAATTGATAATCACACCTGATGTTAAACAAATACATTGTGATACAAGAGATTTTTATTGTATTTCATCAAAAGATAATTTAAAGTACCACAAAAGCGACCATTTAGATGAACAAAAAAGGAAAAAGGGTATTATTAAAACAATAAAAAAACAAGCAGTTAAAGACTGTTATCTTATTGAAGAAAGTGAAATTATAACATGGTTAACTAATATGGAATTATCTTCTCGTGATGGTTGTAAAAATACTGTAACATGGAGATTTTTATCATTTGAACATTTAGATGGTATTTGGCTAAAATATATTAGAATGTATCGTTATAGTCCCACACAATTTATTGTTTGTGATTCATATAATAATATGATTGTGTGGAAAGATTGTAATGAAGAAAATTTATGTAAAAAATATTTAAATTCTCATTAATATGGTAGATGATTGGATTAAAATTGATGAAGTGGAAATCACTTCAGAAATAAATTGTATTCATTGTGATACAAGAACATTTCATGCAAAATGTAACATTATTGATTTCAAAAAAATTGAAAATGATAGATATTATGAATTAACATATAACAAATTCATTGATTTTCTTGAAGAAAAGAAAGGTAATATTGATGAAAAGTATTTAATTAACATTAATGAAATTATACCATTTTTGTTAAATCTACGTGAAATCAAGAATTATGCAAATGAACCGATACTACGTTTTAATGGTGTTTTAGGATGTGGTTTTTGGCTTAAATATGTTCGTATGTATAAAATTAATGATAACCAATTTATTGTATGTAATTCAGATTGTGTTCCAATTGAATGGAGACTTTTAAGTAAGAATAATGTAGCTATTACTAACTATGAAAATAAATAAGAATGTAACTTTAGAATGGCTTAGAAAAGAATTTCTTTATTGTAACCATTCTAAATATCGTAAGTATGTTGATGAATGGCTATCAAATCTAACAATGGCACAAATTGAAGGATTTGAATTACAAAGAATTGGTCAAGAAACTAAATCTAAATGTATATAATATGGGATTTATTTGTAGTGCTCTAATAAGAAAAAATACTAAAGAAATCCAATCAAAATTAGAAGATATTGGATGGGTAAAAGCTGAATATGTTGACGAATATCCTCATATAGAAACAAAATTTAATATGCACCCAACAGGAAAATTTTTTGGTTGTAATAGTGGAGAAAAAGGTGAAACTATATGTGGCATTCCTTTATCATTATTTATTGAAGGAGTTGATTGTGATAAAAATGAAGATTTGTTTTTTGCTTTATCTTCATTAAGAGATGATACTGATGAAAATCAACTTTTTATGATGGATGTTGAAATATATAATGATATTCCAAAAGATAGTACATTTTACTCAACTAATATTGATGGAAAATATCATATTGGGACTAAAATAGACCCTTTTTATTGTCATAAAATGACTAAAGAAGAAATTATTAATTATTTTAATAAAAATTAACAGATAAAATTTTAATATATAAAAAATAATTTGTATATTTGCATTGTTAAATTTTAAAACATATAAAAATGAAGAAAAGAGCAATTTTAGGTATTGACCTACAAAACGATTTCGTTTTAATTAATGGTGCTTTGAGTGTGAATGGTGCAGAAGAAGATGCAAAACGTATTGGTGCATTTATTTCTAATAATAAGAAAGATATTCATCACATTTCTCTAACACTTGATTCACATCACCCTTTGCACATTGCAAACCCTATCTATTGGAAAGATAAAGATGGCAATCATCCTTCACCTTTCACAGTGATTACTTACCAAGACATTAAAGATGGTAAATGGACTACATCTATTAACCCACAATGGTCTTTCCGTTATGTAGAAGAGTTGGAAAAACAAGGAAGCCAACTAACAATTTGGAATGAACACTGCCTCCTTGGTACTGATGGATGGGCAATTGTTACTCCTGTTATCAAAGCATGTATTGAATGGGAAGAAACTAATTGTAAGCCTTATAATTTGTGGTTTAAAGGAAGTAATTGGTTTACTGAACATTATAGCATTTTTAAAGCTGCTGTAACATATCCTGGTGCTCCTGAGACTGATTTGAATCAACAATTAATTCAGGTATTGAATGAATATGATGAAGTTTATATTTGTGGAGAAGCAATGAATTATTGTTGTTTGAATAGTATTAAAGATTTGAATACATATGCTCCAGATTTAATGAAAAAAGTATTAATTCTTGAAGATTGTATGTCTCCTATTGGCACTTTTGACATCAATACAGACCCAGTTTATCAAGAAGCTGTTCGTTTAGGGGCAAAAATTATAAAATCAACTGATGTTTTGTTTTAACACAATTTGAACAATATTTTATTACTGTATATACTTTATTTTTTATTGTTATTTTTGAGTTAAATCATTATATTTATAATAAAAATATAATGAATACTGAAGAATTTATAAAAAAAGCTAAAAGTATATATGGTAATAAATACAATTATTCAAAAATAAATTATGTTAATGCAAAAACCAAAGTTTGTGTAATATGCCCTGAACATGGAGAATTTTGGCAATTACCATATAGTCATTTTGTAAGAGGTTGTAATAAATGTTCAAAACCAATTTTCGATAAAGATTCTTTTATTAAAAAAGCTAAAGAGATACATGGGAACAAATATGATTATTCTAAAGTAAAATATGTAAAATGTTCTGAGAAAGTTTGTGTAATATGCCCTGAACATGGAGAATTTTGGGTATCACCAAATAATCATTGTAATGGTAAACACAAACAAGGATGTCCTAAATGTGGAAAATTAGAAGCTCAAAAAGATAATAAAAAACGTCTTGTAACAGCAGCTAATTCATTTATTCAGAAAGCACAGGAGATTCATGGGGATAAATATGATTATTCAAAAGTGATATATAAAGGGGCACATAAAAAAGTTTGTCTAATATGTCCTGAACATGGTGAATTTTGGCAAACACCTGATAAACATATTAATGCTAAACAAGGATGTCCTAAATGTAAAGAAAGCTTATTAGAAAAAGAAGTAAGATTATTGTTAGATTGCAACAACATATATTATGAGCAAGAATATTCTGCCAAATGGTTAGGAAAACAACGTTTAGATTTTTATTTACCTAATTATGGTATTGCAATTGAATGCCAAGGAGAACAACATTATAGACCAATTGATTTTGCTAACAAAGGAAATGAATGGGCTAAAAAATCGTTTTTACAAACCCTAAAAAATGATTATAATAAAAAAAGAAAATTAATTGAAAATAATATTGAACTTATATATTACACAAAACCAGAATTAAAACAAATAAATGAATTTATAGATAAAGAAGATTTATTAACATATATAAAAAATAAAAAGATAAACGAACAAGAAACTTTTCAAACAACAATGGGTATTAATTTTACCAATTTTGATGTAAATAATATCCAAGAAGCTGAAACTATCAATGTAGTATTTGTTATTGATAAATCATCTTCAACAAACCGTTTTATCAATGACTTGAACAACACATTGAATGAGTTTTTACATGAATTTCAACGTTCTCATGTAGCAAGTAAAATGCTTATTTCAGTTATTGAATTTAATGATAAAATTGATGTTGTTTCAGCATTTCAACCTATTTCAGACTTGAAAGACTTTAATGTTCAACCTTATGGTTGCACAAATCTTTATGGAGCAGTTCTTGCAGGTCTTGAAAATGCTGTACAATATCGTAAAGACCTTGAAAATAATGGAATTAGTGTAAAAACACTTGTTTTCATTATTACTGATGGCGAAGATAATGAAGGAGTTGACCCATCATTGGTAAAACAAAAAATTGATGAAATTTATCAAGATGAATCAAATTGTTTTAGTTTCACTGTTATGATGTTTGGTCTTGGTGATGAAGCTAATTTTGATGAAGCTCGTGAAAAAATGGGTATTAAACCTGAAATGCTTGGCAAACTTGGAGCTACTGCTAAAGATTTGCGTAAAATGGTGTCATTTATTTCAAGTTCCGTTTCTTCAAGTGCAAGCGGACAAAATGTTTCTGCAATCACATTCTAAAAGATTGCAACACTTTATGGTGTTTTTATAATTAATTATAGTAGTAAAACCATTTGTCTGTGAAGATAGATGGTTTTTATTTTTTTTAACTAATAAAATTTTGATATTATGAGAAAATATACTATATTTGCATAAGAATAATAAAACAAAAAATAAAATTAATTATTGAAAAATGGAAAAAGAAAAATCATCTAAAAATTATACCATTATTGGTATTATTATTGCAATTGTGTTTATAATTGGTATTGGATTTGCAATGAATATTAATTATAGCAACAAAGAAGTTAAACTGACTAATCAGTTTAATATGGAGATGAAAAATCGTGAAGCAACTTTTGACAATATGTTTAAAGTAGTTAACCAAACAGCACAAGTTGCTGAAAAGTACAAAGAATCGTTTAAAGACATTTATGTTCACATTACATCTGAAAGATATAGTAAAGATGATGGTGTATTAATGAAATGGATTCAAGAAAGTAACCCTAATTTTGATAGTAAATTATATGACAAACTAGCGTCTGAAATTGAGATTAAAAGGCAAGAATTTCTAATGGTTCAAAGAAAACTTATGGATATTGAGAACCAACATAATAATTTACTTGATATGATTCCTTCTTCATGGTTTTTAAGTGGTAAACAACGTCTTGAATATAAAGTAATTAGTTCAACTCGTTCTAAACAAGTTATGGAAACTGGTGTAGAAGATGATATTGATTTATTCAACTAAATAAATAAACCGTATGATTTTTTTATTAATTGTCTTATTTGCAACATTCATTTATATAATTACAGTACTATTAATTTGTATTGATAGATACAGATTTTTCAGTGGTGGAAAAATAAAAGATTATTTTAATGAAGAATATTATGGAGATTCTTTATACTCTGATGAAATAACAAAGATTGCAACATTTATGCCATTTATAAACGTTTTATTTGCTTTTATTAGATGTATATATTTGTTTGTTGAACTTATAAAATGGATTTTAACCAAAATTGGTGTTACAAAATGGTATAATCATTTTATTAATTTAGATTTAAAAAAATGAGTAAAATTTTATATGTAATATTAATAGCATATATATTACCAACAATTATATCAACAATTGGATTTTATCTTTATGATTTTAAAGGTCATACAATAGGAGAATTTTGTGAATATCTTACAACAGAAGAAGATGACATGAAACCATTACCTTTTATAGTATGTCCTGTGGTTAATATATTATTTGGTATTATTGCAATAATAATCATATGTACCAATATAATAATATTACCAATAAAGATATTAAATAAGAAATATAAACTTTGGAGCAAAATACAAAAAATTAGAATAAAATGATAACAGATATAATATTTTTAATAATATATTTTTATATTATTCCTTTTATAATTGTAATTGCTGGATATTATATAGATTTTGAAGGAGAAACATTAGGGGAATTTAAAGAAGATATGTTTTTTATGGATGAACATGCTGATGACCCAGTATCAAAATTTATGCAATCCACAATACCTGGTATGAACATAATAGTAGCATTTATATTTTTAGTTATTGGTATTCATAGATGTATAAAATTCCCATTTAAGATTATTAATAAAAAGTTTGATGTTTGGAATAAAATTAAAAATTTAAAGATTAAAAAACATATATAATGGAATATCTAATTTTAATTATACCTGTTATTGCTGCTATAATACTAGCTGTAAAATTTAGAGAACAAACTGTGTGGTGGGAATATGGGTTATTGTTAATTCCATCAATTATTATTGTATTTACTCTTAAATTTTCGTTTGAAGCTTATGAGACTTCAACTAAAGAATATTTAAGTTATTACTATGTAAAAGCTCGTCATACTGATGAATGGAATGAATGGATTCATAAGACGTGTACTAGACGAGTTCCTAATGGTAGAGATTCTAAAGGAAATACTACATATCGAACTGAAACTTATGATTGTTCTTATTGTCAAACACACCCTGAAAGATGGATTTTAATTGATAATACAGGCAATGAAATTTATACTAATAAGACCACTTTTGATAGAGTAAGAACAAAATGGAAAGCTCCAATGGTTTTTGTGGATATGAATAGGCATTATTACACAAAAGACGGAGATGCACAAGATTATTATTGGGATAAACAAGAAATGACTGCTGAGACTTATACAGTTGCAAAATCTTATTCTAATAAAATTAGAGCTTCTAGGTCAGTTTTTAATTTTAAAGAAATTAGTAAAAACGAAGCTAAAGAATTAGGTTTATATGATTACCCTGAAATTATAAATGACCATCAAAACCCTCTTATTGGATATAAAAATCCACGTTCAATTGATATTAATAGATTAAGATATATTAATGCTTTTTATGGTAAAACAAAACAATTTAGAACATTTGTTATAGTATTCTATGATAAACCTGCATCCATAGCTGAAATGCAAAGGTCTTATTGGTTTGGTGGGAATAAAAATGAATTTGTAACATGTGTGGGAATAAATTCTCAAACAAATGAAGTTGATTGGGTTAATGTTTTTAACTGGTTAGAAACTCCAAAAATGAATGTTGAATGTGAATATTATTTTTCAGGTAAAAAATATTTTGACCCATGTGAATATGCTGATTGGATTCATAATAATATTAATCAATGGCAAAGAAGAGAGTTTAAAGATTTTGATTATCTTGAAGTAGAATTATCTGACACACAATATATGTGGATGTTTATCATTACATTAATGTATAGTATTGGGATTTCTATATTCATTGTTATGAACAATGCAAGAAATGATGAAAAAAACTATAAAAGAAATCGTTACAGATATTGATTATGGAAACAATAAATGAAAATACACGCATTTGCCCTTTATGCGGAAAAAAAATTCATTACAGAAACGTTTATGAAGATGGTTCTGATTGGTTAGGTCATCAAAGAGGGTCATCAAAATCATATACTATTGGTTATGAATGTACATGTGATAACATCAAATTTAAAAAAATGTGTTTAAATTGTTCGTTTTACCAAGCTGATACTTGTATCAATAAAAGTGTAATTGAAAAATATAAAAACACTATTGAGACACTTGATAGTCCTTTTTCAGTTGAAAAAATTTCAATTACTGTAAAAAAACCAACTAATGCCTGTGATTGTTGGAAAGTTAATTCTGAAATTATTTCAAGAATTTTTAAGCAAACAATTTAAAACCTATTTATTATAAGTAAAAACATATAATAATATGGCAAACACATTAAAAGTTACAAGAAAAATTTTAGAAAATATAGTAGAAAATACCATTAATGAAGTAATGAATGAAATAACTGCTTATCATGGAACTGATGCTAATTTTGATAATTTTGATTTAGCATATATGGGAACAGGAGCAGGTAAACAAGATTATGGATATGGTATCTACTTATCAATACTCCCTGATGGTACACAACAATATGGTAAAAATGCTTATACAGTTGAAATCCCAAGTGATAACAAAAAATATTTAATAGCAGATAAAGTTTATTCTCCATCTTTTGTTAATAAACTTAAAAATAAACTTTATCAACTTATTATCACACAAGATGATACCTATAAAGGTGCAGAAAAAGAATTAATGCAAGATTTGAATATTACCTTCAATGATATTGATGGCACTAGTATATATGGCAGCATTGAAACTTATTTAGGAAGTGATAAAAGAACTTCAGAATTCCTTTACTCAATGGGTTTTATTGGTCTTAAATATCGCAATGGAAAATATGAGAATGTAGTTATGTTTAACCCGAAAGATATTAAAATTATAAATAAGAAATTGGGATAAACAATAAAAATATCTATTAAAATTTGCATTTTAAAAAATATAGTCGTATATTTGCATTGCTTTTGAAAAAGAGCAATATTGTTTAATTAAAAAATAGATTAAAAATGAAAAAAATTATTTTATTATTAATGGCACTAGTACTTACTGTTAGTATTAATGCGCAAGAAAAAGCAGTTAAAACAAGTCAAGTGACTGATAATGTTTTTGTTGGTATTAATGGTGGTGGTTCATGGTCATTAATGAATAGAGATTCCAAATTCTGGAACAATGTCAATCCAATGGCTACAATTAATGTAGGACGTTACATTACCCCAATAACAGGTTTACAAGTTTCATTTGAAGCTGGAGCAAGAGAAGGTGGCAGATGTTTCATAGACCATACTAATTTGACTTTAGATGGTTTATTAAATATGTCAAACCTATTTGGTGGATATAAAGGCTCACCACGTGTATTTGAAGTTGTTGGTGTGTTAGGTGGTGGTTGGTTTCACACTTATGGTAATGTAAGTAATAGTGCTTCTGTTAAAGGTGCTGTTGAACTTAATTTCAATCTTGGGAAAGAAAAAGCATGGCAATTAAATATTATCCCAAGTTATACTTATTTACCTGCAAAAGCAATTGAAAATTCTTATGTAGCTCTTTCAGCAGGTTTTACTTATAAGTTTAGAAATAGCAACAATACACATAATTTTGTATTAGTGGATGTAAGAAATCAAAGCGAAATTGATTTGCTTAATCAACAAATTAATGCTTTACGTGAAAAAGCTGAATTGTTAGCTAAACAAAACGAAGAAAATAGTTCTTTGATTAAGGAACAAATGAAAACCATTGAAGAATTGACTAAATGTTGCCAAAAAGCAAGAGAAACAAAACAAGTAGTTTCTTTGACTAATATGGTATCATTTGAGATTGGTAAAGCTAAAGTTGATGAACTTCAAATGGCTAATTTGTCTCAAATTGCTAAAGTATTGAATGAAAATTCAGATTTAAACATTGAAATTAAGGGATATGCTGATAAAGATACTGGTACAGCAGAACTTAACCAAAAACTTTCTGAACAACGTGCTTTAAATGTTAAAAATGTGTTAGTAAATACATTTAATATTGATGAAAAGCGCATTTTAACAGTTGGAGTAGGGGCTACTGAACAACTCTTTGATGAAAACAATTGGAATCGTGTTGCAATCTTTGTTAGTAAGTAATATTGATACAACTAAACATATAAAAAAGGTGAGTATAAACTTTATACTCACCTTTTTTATATTATTAACAGTTATTATTTTAATAATACCAATTAAAATATTATATTTGCATTGAAATAATAAATAAAACAATATGGAAAATAGTATTTATGTACTTGAATTACCTTTAAAAGTTGAGAAATGGCAAGAAGATATTATGGTTAAACGCTTTAATTTATTGCGTATATTATACAATAATATTCTTCATAAATATGAACTTAGATATAACCAATTAATTAAGATTAAAGAATATCGTGAAGCTAAAACTAAGTTATATAATTTAGATGCAAAAAAAGAAATTAAGGCTAAGATAAAAGCAATAGAAAAAGAACTAGGCAAAAAAAATGCTATCAACAATGAAAACTATAATCTATTAATTAATGAGTTAAAAACTATTTCTTGCACATTATCTGAAAATGATAAAAAAACATATAAAGATATTAAATCTAATTTAGAAAAACAATTTGGCTTCACTGAATATGGAATTTATGGCAAATGTAATGAAGGTATAGGGTGGAATATAGCTCAATATGCTAAAAATTGTGGTATAAATTCAACAATCATAGAAAGAATGTGCAAAAAAAACGTATGGAAATCAATTGAAGGTTTTTTATTTAAAGGGAAAAAAATTCATTATAAGAAATATAATGAATTTAATTCATTATATGGAACTAATGTTTCTAAAGTATTAACAGGAATAAGTTTTGATGGTAAATGTGTATATTGGAGAAAATCAGGTAAAAAAAATAATAAAGGAGTATATTCTGATATTGTTTTACCAATCAATAAAACTGTAAACGAATATGAAGCTCAGGCATTGTCCAATGAAATTGCATATGTTGGTATTATTAGAAAAATAATTAGAGGGAAAAATAAATTTTATGCTCAAATTACATTAAAAGGCTGTTTGCCAAGTAAAATAGATAAATCAACTAATTTATTTCGTAAACCTGCTATTGGACGAGTTGGGCTTGATATTGGAACATCAACACTTGCAATAGCTTCTAATTCAAAAGTTGAATTATTAGAACTTGCTGACAAAGCACAACCTAATGAAAACAAAATTAAAATCATACAACGAAAAATAGATAGGAGTATTCGTAAAAATAACCCTAATAAATTTAATGAAAATGGTACTATTAATATTTCAAATAAAAATAAATGGGTTATTTCTAAAAATTGTCAGAAATTAAAATTGAAGCTAAAAGAAATGTACAGAAAATTATCAGTAATACGAAAATTGCAACATGAAGAATTAGCTAATCATATAATTTCATTAGGAAACGAATGTTATATTGAGACTATGAGATGGAAAGGCTTACAAAAAAGGTCACAAAATGATGATATTAATAATAATGGAAAACCAAAAAAGAAAAAACGCTTTGGAAAAAGTATTAGTAATAGAGCACCATCACAATTAACAACTATTTTATCTAACAAATTGAACAATTATGGTTACAAATTATATCTAATAGATACAACAAAATGTAGAGCTAGTCAATATAATCATATAACAAAAGAGTATAATAAAAAATCTTTAAATGAAAGATGGAATATTATGCCAAATGGTGATAAAATTCAAAGAGATTTATATTCAGCTTTTTTAATCCAAAATATTAATGATACATTGGATGGCTTTAATGAAAAATTATTAAATGATAATTATGATAACTTTAAAGTTATGCATAATAAAGAGATTGAAAGATTAAGATTAATACCAAAGAAAAAATTATCGTCAATGGGAATTAAATAATTTTAACTATAATAATTTTGAAATTTAAAAAATAAGTTGTATATTTGCAATGTAATAAAAAACAAGATTTGTTATCTTGGTCATCGTTAATGAGAACATTGGTTTTCTTGATGACGAATTTATTAAATCGAATTAAGATTAGTTTTATTGAACTATGTGTGTCAATTTAGAAAATTTTATATTAGATTTAATATATACGATTATATCATAAATAATTGGTTATTAGCTATTTGTTGAAGATGTGCTGTTTATGATATATAAATATATTGTATAAACAGGTTCGGTAATGATAACATCATCATCAAATGTGCTGTTTATGATATATAAATATATTGTATAAACAGGAATATGGTATAGCAGGTGTGTTATTTGCCACTGTTTATGATATATAAATATGTTGTATAAACAGGAGCAACGATTTTCAACGCAAAGGGCGCACGGCTGTTTATGATATATAAATATATTGTATAAACAGGATAACGTTCTTTAGTCTTATCTCCATAAGAGCTGTTTATGACATATAAATATATTGTATAAACAGGCAAGTATCGTTTATGGTTCTTGTAGCTATTGCTGTTTATGATATATAAATATATTGTATAAACAGGAAGTCAGTTTGTATGTTGTTCTTCCTCTCTGCTATTTATGACATATAAATGTATTGTATAAACAGGAGAAAAGGTATCTGGAGCGAAAAAGAATACGTTGTTTATGATATATAAAATATATTGTATAAAACAAGCAAGAAATGTAGTGTGATTGATTTTTTTCTGTTGTTTATGATATATAAAATATATTGTATAAACAAGAATAGTGATGAACGCAGCCACACTTGCTGTTTATGATATATGAGTTTATTATATAAACAGAGAATTAATCAGATATTTATTTATGCAAAATAACTATTTATCTTATATAAATAACATAACAATGGATATTTTCAAGAAAAAAGAAATAATAGTTGCAAATATAAAACGCTTTAATGCTAATAACATTAACCCAAATGATGTTATATTATGCAACACTGATGAAGAGTTATTAAAATTAATTCTTCGCCAATCACCTAATTATTGGTTCAACAATTATGTTTTAACGTTAGAACAATTTGTTGATTTCTTCTCCGATTTATTTGAAAAATATAATATTTTTACAACAGGAGAACATCATTTGTATGGAAGCCATAAAGGTTACGCATTTGGGGATGCAATATTATATGTCTATAACAATTATGAATTGTATGCTTATCAAAAAGCAACTGTATATGCCTATACACAATCTCATATATACACTCATGACTTTACTAAAGCTGAAGCTCATAATTTAGCTTGTGTTGATATGTTTGATGCAAATTGTCACACTGAGTATTTTGATGAATCATGTGGCTATATTCATAATGGAGAAGCTATATCAAATGATAAATCAAATATAGTTTTAATTGAAGGCACTTTAACTTCTCATAATTATTCGCATATTAAGACTTTACCTGGTGGCTATAAAAATGTAACTGCAATGGATAATTGTACTCTTGAATTACATGGTTCTCCTTGTGTTGATTGCTATAATCATTGCCAAGTGAAAGCATATGATATGTCAGAAGTAACTTGTCATAATAATGTTTGTGTTGAATCATATAATAAATCACAAATCATATTAAATGATTTATCTTCATGTGTTGCACATGATACTTCAATAATCCATATATGTGCAGCAAAATGTGTTAAACTAATGGATTTATCTATTGGTTATAATTATCATGATATTGCAATTCAAATGGATGTATCAGGAACATCTTATTTATGTGATTTAACTGATACATTTACACAAGTACAAAATAATGGTACTATTAAATGGGAACAGTCAGGAAAGATATTCTCAAATCAAAGAAATTTAAATTAACCATTTTATTTTAACCATATTTAACGAGACTTCTTTTGAGGTCTCGTTTTTTGTTTGTACATTTGCATAAACAAAAAATAAATAGAATATGAATAATTGGAAATATGTTAATCAGTTTTACAAAATAAAAGACTCAAAATTTGAAGAACCATCAATATGGGTTAAGGGGGATGAAAATGATGTAATGTCCATACTTAATAAATGTGAATACGAAAATTTTCAAAAGAGTTTGGGGAATGGAATATTTCAAGAAGAAGCATTTAGAGTAAAACCTAATTCAATGATGGAATTTATTGATTTACCAAAGGAAGAAATGGATAAAATCAATGAAGAGTTTGCTCGCCCATTAGAAAGAATGACAGAAAAACGTTTTATTGAATGTGCATTGTATGTTTTAAATATTAATCCATATTTAGGTTCTTCTACATGTTTAGGATGGGAAGAATATAACGATTATACTAAAAATCCTAATTGGATGGGTGGAGATTATATTCTACCTGACAATAATAAATATCATATTTGTTTACACAAAGGAACTATGAGAATATACCCAGGTGAAGGAGACCCATTCTGTACTTGGATAACCAAAGAACCATTAATTGAATTTAAAATTAATTTGAATGAATGGGCTGAAAGAGTGACTAATAATGAAAGCACAATTAAAATAACACAATTATGAGCAAAAGTTTAGAAGATGTATTAAACTATATGATTGTTGAGAAACCATATCCATCTCAAATACAAAAAATATTTGATAATGGTATAATTCAAGAAATATCTGAAAGGAATGGTTTTTATATTATGCTTTTTAGTTTTCAACATAAAGGAAGTTTCATAATGAGCTATATGTCAACATCAAGAGACATATATTTAATGTGTGATGAATATATGAACGAAATTGCATATATTGGTGCTTTAATTGTTGATAGCAAATATAAAATACATAGAGGTGTTTTGGAATCTTTTTTAAGAGATAGTAATGGTAACTATAAAATGAACACCACACAGCTTTTAACTAAAAGTGATGGTTTAAAACTTTCACATTTATTTAAAGATAAATATTTTAGTTCAATGATATTACCAATTGTTGTCACAGATATTTCAACTGCTTGGCGTGATTCAATAACAAACTATAATTATGGTTATCCTCGTGGATATAATACTAAACCTGAATATGATGACTATGGTAATTATTATGGAGTTATAAAAGACATTTATACATTTATAAGTAGACATAATTTTACTAGTGTTGAAAGCATTGAAAGAAATGTTAAATTTGGAATAGATAAACAAACAATTTTAACTAAATTAAATTGTGCATCTATTATTGGAAAATCGGTTGAAAAAGCTGGTAATAAAATTGGTAAATCTATTGAAGTTGGATGTGAGAATATTGCAAGAAGCAATTTTATGATTGGTTCATCAATTCAAAAAGCAGGTACTAGAATAGCAAATGGTGTAAATGGTTGTACATATGCTTATGGAGATTAATAAATATAGAAAATTATAAAATAATTAAAAATGGACAATAATCAAATATATCATTTTGTTAAAGTGAAAACTAAAGGTGATGAAGATTCAAAAGGAACTTGGTTACTTGAAGCTGATTCATTAAGAGTAATTAATGAACACTTTAAAAAATATGTTGGAGCCGAAATTAAACAAGGTATGAAAGAAATCATATCTCGTATTAATGGTAAAGTAGGTCATTATACAAATAGTTTTGCTAGTACTGTTGATACAATTATGCAATTTGGTGAAAAACCTTATTTAGTTGTTGCTACTGAATTGGAAAATGAAATGCTGCAAACCAGAATAAAAGGTTATCTTAATGATAGAAAACAATATTTATCCGATTCTTTATCTGTTATTATCATGTCTCCACACTTAGAGATTATTGATGAAGAATATAAAGATGAAATGGTATATCCTCATGAAAGTAAACCATCATTAAATGATGTAAAATATATGACATGGTATGGTGGAAAACATTGGTATGCTAAAATAGGAAAAATTGATATTGTTGACAGAGATAACAATCAAAAATGGAACACTCGCAAAGAAGCTGAAGAAGCAGCTAAATGGTATATTGAAACATTCTATTAATTATGAAAAAACATATAACTTATTGCAATCAATGTGATAATTGTAAGGTATATCCTGACCCAGACTTTGATGATTGGTTTTGTCATGATGATATAAAAATTGTTTGTAATGTTAACAACATGACAATGGCAAGTGCATGTCGTCCTTATGAAATAAATTCATTTAAAGTGCCTAAAAATTGTCCATTAATGAATAAAATGGAAGAAAAGCCTATTAAAAATACTAATGATTTGATTAGAAAATTTATGAAGGATAATAATCTTGAAGAGATGCATATGGGTGCATTTATTCTTGAAGAATACAATAGTGTATGTATCAACAAAAATGATATAGATAAAATAAATAATATAATTAACTTTAATAAATAAATTATGTCAGAAATTAAAATTACAACAGAAAAAGTAAGAGAAGCCTATAAGAAAGGTAATGATTGTGTAAAAGATGTATTGCAAAATCTTTTTGGAGAAGAAGTATGTGCTCCGAAAAATGTAATGGATAGAGTAAAAACATTTGAAGATGCTTGTATAGAAACAAATACAGACATCAAAGCATTTAATGAGATGACAAAGAATTTAGATGAACATGTGGTAACTTACATGAAATTAAGTATTATTGTTAAAGCTCTTAATGAAGATGATAAATTTCCGTACTTTACAAAAGAAGAATGGAGATATTACCCTTATTTTTGGTTATATACTAAAGATGAATATGAAAAAATGAACACCAAAGACAGAGAGAAAGTCTCTCGTGTCCTCTTTCGCTCGTATTACGATGCGAGTTCGGGTGGCGGTGTTGCGTGTGCGTATGCGAGGTACGATGCTTCGGTTACGAATAGCACTGTGGGTGCTCGGCTTGTTTTCCGAACAAGAGAACTTGCATTATATGCAGGGAAACAATTTATTGATTTATATGTAAAACATATATTTGATGCTGACATAATAAAAGATTAAAATCATATTATGAAGAAAGAAAAAAGAAAATGGGTCAAAGATGAAAAAAGGTTAATTAAACTGTTATATAGAACAGGTATTATTGATAGATATACATCAATTGATTCATTATATTGGGATTATTCTGGGAAGTTTCCCAGAATAATTTATACTAAAAATGATTATTTAGATAATATTAATGATTATATTATTGTTGATATTGTTAACAGGGAGGAATATGGAAACATTTCACGAAAATCATTGATTAAACTTCTTAGTAAACTTCCAATTAAAAACAACAAAACAATAAAAAACGTTTAATAATGATTGAAACTGTAATTTTAATTGCATTAGCAATTGTGTATTCCATAGGATGTATAATGGTTCGCATTTATAAATGGAATAAAAGACGAAAAAATTAAGAATAATTAACGAGACTTATTTGCAAGTCTCGTTTTTTGTTTCTATATTTGCATTATAATAAATTATAGAAATAGTATGGAAAATTTTACATTAAAAGAATTAAAACAATGTGTTGAATATTGTGGTGGAGATAAAAAGAAAGTGAAAGAATGGATAAAAAATTGTAATCCATTACCAACAACATTAAAAGAATTATTATCATATAATAAACTAAAAACTGTTGATTATGGTGATTTTCCCAATGATATTCAAGAAGATGTTACTCATTGTATATATACATTCGAAAAAGGATATACTACTAGTTTAAATAGGGTATTTGAGCGATTCTGTGATTATTTTTTAGATGATGAAGATGAAAATGTGTGGGATGATGAAAAAAAAGAATATAATTATGATGCGTTGGAAAAAGCATTTAACAAATATATTCCAGGTTTTGTAAAATTTCTAATTGATAATCAAGTAGGAGCAATTAGAAATTATTGGTAATATAATTGGAAAAATGAAAATCATTGATTATATATTACTCAGTCTAATTTGGCTAATTATATTGTTTTTATTTGGTTGTGTTTATTATGTAATGTTTATTATTAGATATTAGAATATGGAAATTGAAGTAAAAGAAACTGTAACAAGGAAAATGAAAGTTTATCCTTGTATTAAATGTGGAAGTGAAAATATTAAAATCTATAATTGTGGTTATAGTAGTTTTAATTGTGCTGGTGGCGAATGTAAAAGATGTGGTCATACTGTTGAAACTAATGCTAACTGGGATGTTACTGAATCAAGTTTAATTAAAGCTTGGAACAAAGAAAATGACCCATCAGTACTTATAGAACGTTTGGATAAAGAAAGACTTAAAATAATTGATGAAATCAAACGTCTTAAAAAATTAAAGAATAAAATGTCTAAATTAACCAAAGATTAAAAATATGATAGATATAGATTTTTATAAAGTAATACATGGAGAACAGATATTGTTTAATAAATGTAAAGGAAAAACAATAAAAGATACCTATATTGGTAATGAAATTTTGTGCATTATATTTGATGATAATAGTTTTGTATATTTAGAAGAATACGATGATTATGGAAATATATCCAGATTTGACGATGTAAATATCAATTATTCTAATCTCAAAGATTATGTTGGGTATAATAAAGATGGTGAGTTATATCATAGTGATGTTATGTCATTTATGATAAAAAATGAACTATTTGTAGAAAATGAATTAAAAGAATATTTGTACCCTCTTTTTGAAGAAGAAAAAAAGAAAATAATAGAACGAGAACTTGCTGAGTATGAAAGGATTAAAAATAAGTATAATTTAAATTAATTAGTGTAGTTATGAGAAAATTAATTGGAACTATTGTAGTAATATTATTGATTGTTGTAGGTTTTACAGGTGTTAATTTGAAAGTGAATGGAACTGCATTTAAAATTCCACCTTACATTAAAAATGTTATGAATGATAAAAAGAAAATTGATGAAGCAAAAGATAAATTAACTGATGAAGTTAAAGATGAAAAATAATCATTTTAATGCGTTTTAAAAGACTTTCGATTTAATATGAATAATCTATTGAATTTATAAATAAAACGCATTAAAACTAAAACAAATAGCATTATGAGCTATATTATTAATTATTTAGACACTGATATAGGATTTACTAAAAATATCTTAAAGAAAGAAGATATTGGAAAACTGATTTTTATTATAAAAATTTAACATATATAATTTGTATCTGATAAATCAAAACATATTAATATCATTATAAGATATATTATAATATTAATTATATATTTTATTATAAAATTATATATAATAAGGTCCAATATATTAATACCAGTTATTATTTAATTTGCAAATATAAATTATTAAAATATATTAAATTATGGGAAATAAAACGTTAGATGACAAAGTAGCTGATTTAAGGAATAAGCTCACTCCATTATATAACTTGGCTGCTATAATGAATGAAATTGTGATAAACAAAGGTGAAGTCGAATTTAATGATGTGATTAAAAATTGTATTAATGATGCTAATCATTCTCTTCCAATAATTAGAAAAATTGTTGACTCATTGTTAGTGAATGATTATCCAATGTCAAAAGAACGTTTAAAAAGCATCTCACAAGAGTTTGCAAATAATGCTTGTATGCCTTATTGCTGGGAAGATGTTTATAACAGACTAATTGATAGAAGTGCATTACCTTTTAAAATTAAAGTAGAATGAACGATTTTATAGGAACTATGGTATCAAGAACAATATATGCTTATGTATCAGAAATTGTACTTGGTCCTGGATATGATGAAAAAGAAAATAATTGGTGGGTGATTGTTGATGTTATTTGGAATGATAATGGTTGCCCAATGCAAGAAAATTGTAAAATTTTAAAGTTTGATACTGAACATGAAGCAAAACAAATTAAAATTGGTACATGTGTTGATTCAGAAAAAAAGTTTTCATGGATAGATTAAATAAAAAAGATGTTTGGCATGATAATTGTCAACCAAATGTAGGGCAGTTAGTAATAGTAGTTGATGAAAATAATACAATATATGATTTTGGTTATTTTCATTTTAATGATTATGTTGATTATAAACATGGTTTTAGATGGGCATATATGAAAGATTTAGTAGATATAACAAATGGAAAAGAAAAATAGAACATCATCAGCAATTGTATCTTATAGATATGGTAGTATTGTATATGGTACTGATAATGAAAATTCAGATGAAGATATGATTTCAATCATTTCTGACAATTTTGAGGATATGACTGAAAATGAAGGTCAAGGAAGAGTTGGAGATTATGACATTACTTTTTATAAGGAAAGTTATTTTATTGAAAAAATCAAAAATCATTCAATTGATGCTTTGGAATGTATTTTTCTCCCAAAAGATATGATTATTGGAGATAATAAATATCTTCAATATTTTCAACTTGATTTGCCGACGTTAAGAAATTCAATATCAGCTATATGCAATAATTCTTATGCTAAAGCAAAGAAGAAGTTAACAGTAAAAAAAGACTATGATTTCTATAAAGCAATGAAATCATTATTTCATTCAATCAGGATTTTTGAATTTGGAAAACAAATAGCCATATTTGGTAAAATAACTAATTATCAGGCTTGTAATCACATATGGTACATGATTAGCAAAGAAACATCTACTGATTGGGAATATTATCATAAAAAATATAAACCAATTTGGAATGAATATCATAGTGCATTTGTAAAAGTAGCAAGGAAGAAGCTTACTTAACAATTTTTAACTATAATATTTTTGGGATTTAAAAAATAAATTGTATGTTTGCACTAAAATATAAAAAATGAAAGGCGTAATTAATTTTTTTAATATCATTATAGTACCATTTTCCATTCTTATGGGATTTGTGTTTGAATTTAAATATATGTGGCTAATAATAGCCTTATATTCAAGTCTTATGCTTGTTAATATCACAATTAATACAATAGTTACTTCTATTATTGAAAAGAAATATGAAGAAAGTTATTCAGCTTTCTGGAGAACATTATTTGTGATTATATCAGCAATTAGTTGGACATTTGTAATTTATTCTTAATTATGTATATAAAACGTATAAATATAAATGGTTTTCCAAACCCAACAAATAAAATAGAGAAATATTATTTTTTTAAAAATAAAACTCAGGAAGAAATTGAGCTTTTAGAAACAGTAGGTAAAATTATTACCAAATTTATTAAACTTTATCATATAAAAAACAAAAAACATGAGTAATATTATATTAGATTTCTTTCACAACATTACAAAAAGGAGTAATCCAAGGTTAAATGCAAAAGATGCGTATTTGAAAGCAAAATATCAACGTATTCAAACTGAAGAAGAAAGATTAAATGAATTTAAATTTAATCTTGATACTTTAATCTCAATCAAGTGTGATTCATGTACATGTTGTTGTGTGGTAGAACTTGAAGAAGATTTGTCCAAGCATTTGGATGATATTATTAAAGAATATCGTGAATTAGGTTATACAGTTATTAATTTAAAAGATGAAGTAGAAGATATTGATAACAATTATCTTTTTCTTTGTTGGGATAAAAAATATTAATATAATGACTACACAAGATATTAGCAATATTTTAAATTCTATTAATGCTTCAATTCCACCTAAACCAAAATATGCGTTAATAGCATCCGAATTTATAGTTGATTTAATAGTGAAAAATAGTGATTCTGCGTTTAATTTTGAACATGACTTCTGGATATATAAAACACCTTATCATAACATTAATATTCGTATAGAACATACACTTCAAGGTTATGCAGCTATTTTATTTAAAGATGGAAAAGTAAAGGTCACTATTGACAAAGAAGGTAAAGGGAAAATTTTTGCATAAAATATAAATTAATATTATTTAACTTTTTGGTATTTGCAATTAATCACTTTAAGTTGTATATTTGCATAAAATAAGAGAATAAATTAAAGTGATTATGTCAGAACAAATGAAAAATAATACAGTTGTTTTTATATTTGAAGGTAAACTGGATGATTTGTTAACAGATAATGGAAATATTAAATCAAGTAGATTGATTAAATTTGGGAATGAAACTGAATGTGGAAGTGAACAAAATTGGGATATTCAACTAACGTCTTATAATAATATTGAACCTAAACATGAGAAGTTTGATAGTTTATTAGGGAAAAAAGTTAGAATTGTTGTTGAAACCATAGAATAAAAATACAAAGATTGTTATGAATATGGATAGAACTTGGATGAAAGAAAAAATCACAATGAGTTATGAAGATTTATTTAATTATGTGATTCAATCAAGGGTTCTTGGGGATATGTTAAACGAAAATAAACTAGCTGAAGTGGGATTCGAAATCCCACATTTAGTTTATATACAAAAAAATAATAAATCACCTTATATGGAAACTGAAAAAAAATCTAAAGAAATATTATATACTAATGGAGATGCTACTTCTCCAAAAGGAGAAGGTAAAAAATATATAGTACACGTTTGTAATGATATTGGGGGATGGGGACGAGGATTTGTACTTGCACTATCAAATAAATGGGATTCTCCAGAAAAGAGTTATCGTGAATGGAATCGCAATGGATTTTATGAATTTCCTGATTCAACTAAATGTAAATTTGAATTAGGAAATATTCAAGTAGTTCCTGTTGAAGAAAATTTATCAGTTATTAATATGATTGGACAACATGGTTGTTATCCAACAATAGTTGATGGGGAAAAAATACAGCCAATTCGTTATGATGCTCTAAAAGAGTGTTTAATGAAAGTGGCAAAACTTGCTAAATCAACAAATGCTAGTGTTCATATGCCTATGATTGGAGCTGGACTTGCAGGTGGTGATTGGTCTATTATTGAAGGAATAATTAATAAAACTTTGATATTCCTTGGTGTTGATACAACTGTTTATATATTTGATGAAAAATGATATGGAAAAACCTATTATTAATGAAGTATTTGCTGATAATGGTGAACATTCACATTGGGAATTAATAAACGCTGAAACAGGAGAGTTATTATGGAGCGAAGATGTTGAGGAATCTAATATAAGATGGACTGGTAAACCTCTTACCGAAAATAAGAAAAATTCAGATATATTAAAAGATAATACTTTTAATAAGTATATCCCAACTGATGATACAATTGAAGAAGTATTAAAGCACATACCAAGATATTTTGCCTTTGATAAAGTTTCAGGAAAACTATACAATAGTAATTCTCAGTCATATGAAGGAATTGATGGTGATACTGTTGTTTATACAACTTATATTAAAGGTGAGAAGAAAAAACTTAAAGGTACTGTTAAGGGTTATACAGAACATCAAATTGTTATAACATATGAATATGGGACAGATATATTAACAGCCGAAAATGCTCAAAGAAAAGAAATTATTAAAAATAAAAAGTGGATTAAATGACAGAAGTAGAGAATTATACAGATGATTTCTTTTATGATGGTGATGAAAGAACTATTGGAAAAAATGATTATTGTAATTTCATGATTGAAGGTAGTGATTTTTTTCCTTGTAAAAAAGTCAGTAAATCACTACCAAATGGATATTATACAATAAGAAAAGATTACACACGAGGTATTTTCTTTAGAAAAAAAGAAGTTAATTTAGATAGATTAGTCAAATTTGACTCTTATCCTATGTATCAATTAATTTTAAAAGATATTGAAACTTTTTGGAATTCTGAAGAAGAATATGTTAAAAGAGGGAGAGTTTATAAAAGAAATATGCTTCTTTATTCTCCACCAGGAATGGGTAAAACATCTTTAATTAATTTATTAGTTGAAGATTTAGTAAAAAATCGTAATGGTTTTGTATTGTCATTAACTGATGATAATGATATTTTAAATTTTAACGATGCAATGTCTTATATTAGAGCAATTATGCCAACTAAGCCAATTATTGTAATAATTGAAGATATTGATAATTTCATTGGTGAAGGTGCGGACAATAAATTAGAAACTGAAATTCTAAATATGCTTGATGGTATTAATAAACATAGTAATATTCTTACTATTGCTACAACAAATTATCCAGAGAATTTGACTGAAAGATATTTGAAAAGACCATCAAGATTTAATCGTAAGTTTTCATTTACTTATCCTGACGAAGCATTAAGACGTGAGTTCTTAACAAAAGTTAACTTAGCTGAAGATATTGCGAAAATAGATTTAGATAAATGGGTTAAAGAAACAGAAGGGTGGACGGTTGATTATTTAAAAGAATTAAGTGATTCTGTATTTATCAATGGTTATACTGAAGAAGAATCATTTAAAGAAATCAACGAAATGATTAAAACTAATATTGTCAAGAATGACAAGCCAAAAAATAAACAAGGTGGCGTTGGTTTAAGACCAATACCAGGCGGTATTGTAAAAACATGTAATCCATGAGTGTTAAAACTTATAACTATTATAACAAAAGAGCCTATGTAGTCGGCGACATACATGGGCATTTTGACATTATAAAAAATCAAATAAAAACTTATAAAATTACAGATAGTGTAATTATATTTGCTGGTGATATTGGACTTGGATTTGAAAAAGCTGAACATTATAAACAAATATTTCCTAAGCTAAATAAAGTAATGAAAACGCAAGGAAATGTTTTATTGTTTACTAGAGGAAATCATGACTGTTTATCAAAAAATTTTACTATTCTTACAAAACGTGGATGGTTGAAATACAATGAATTATCTATGAATGATATGGTATTATCTTTTAATCCTGAAACAAAAATGTCAGAATGGCATAAAATTGATAATATTATTATCAAAGATAGTGAATTTATATATACAAGAAGAACTAATTCAATTGAATTTGAAGTAACTGAAAATCATAGGCATTTATTAACTAATGAAGATGGTGAGTATTTCTATAAAAAAACTAAAGACATTTCAAAATATAATAATAAGGATAAAATTATACATGGAATGCCGATTTCTAACCATGAATATGAAATCAAAGATGATGAAATTAGAATTGTTGCATGGTTAATGACTGATGGTTATTATGATGATGTAAATCATAAATATTTTTGTATATCACAATCTAAAGAGCATTGCATTGAAAATATAAAAACTATTTTATCAAATTTAAAATGTAATTTTAGCCTTAATTATAGGAAAACAAAAGATAAAACAATAATAATTAAGGGCACAACAGTTAAAAATGCTAAGAATGAAGGTGTTTTTAGATTAAAAACAGAATTTTCTAAATTTGTTAGAGATAATTTATTATCTGACAAATTTAAACTTCCTGATTGGGTTTATGAATTATCTTATAGACAATTAAAAATATTCACAGACACATTACTTGAAGCCAATGGTACTATTTTGAAACAAAAAGGAAATTACATGCTTTTTGGTACACATGAAATGCTATTTCAATTCCAACCATTGTTCTGTATGTGTGGATATAGATGTGGACTTGTTCAAGATAATAGAGGTGATTGGAGATTAAATATATGCGAAAATAATTTATCAAATATAATAAGTAATGATAAGCCATTTAAAAAAGAAGAATATAATGATAAGGTATTTTGTATAACAACAGAATTATCCAATTTTTTTGTTTCACTTAATGGCAAATGTCATTTTACAGGTAATTGTCCTCAATATTTTGAAAACGAGTTAATAAACTATTCTAATATAAAATCAATTCCTGATTATTCAGTAATTAATTTTTATCAAGATTGGGATAATGAAATGAAAGAACCACCTAAATTTTCGATACTTTGTGTTGGGGGTGGTGTATCAATAGATAGACAATACAGATTGAATGCAGAAGCAGCTTCTATGATTGAATATAAATATTGGCATCCAAATGCATCTAAAGAAGATATAGAAAAACATTGTAAAAAATATTATTGGAGCGATGAACTTCCAGTTTATGATGTTGATAAGTTGGATGAAATAACAAAAGAAGGGTATAATATTGCATATGTGGTAAGTCATACTGCTCCTGATTTTTGCTATCCATATACTAAAAAGGGAATTGAATCTTGGATGCGATTAGATGAAAATCTTGAAAAAGATGTTGATTTTGAAAGAAATACAATGACAAGTATTTACAATTACCTAATTAATCATAAACATATATTAATAGGATGGTATTATGGTCATTTTCATTCTCATTATGAATCATATTATGATAATGTAAAATTCACATTGCTTGATTGTGAACATCATAAGTGGGATATGGTTGAAATCGGATATAAACCAATGGAGATTAATATATGAAAATAAAATTCAAAAAAATCATTGAAGCTATATATTGCTTTTGTTTTGGTTGTGACCCTGTATCTGTTGATAAAGAAAATACTGTAACAACAGATTAAAATTTGAATATATGGTTGCTAAGAAAAATAGTAAAGCAAAAAAGAAACTTACTAGCTCTGAAATTATGGAGCGAGTTATTGATGTTGAGGAACTTGAAAAACGAAAACAAAGTTTAATAAAAGAAGAAGCTTTTTCAAAAGAAGAAATAGTTACCATAAAAGAAAAACGATGGTGGGAGCTTCCAATGAAAAAAACACTTTTTAAAACTGAAAAATATAAAGGTAAGTTTTATGGACAATATGAAGGATGGAGTGAAAATGTATGGATTGGACCTTATGATACTGAAAAACAGTTGAATGATGTTATCAAGTCATATGTTGAAGAAACTAAAAAACCTGTAATGGAAAGAAACATAAAAAATGTTCACTCTATTGTTTTAAAAATAAAAGAAATAACATTATAAAATTATGAGTTCAAGTATTTGGGTTAAATGCCCTAATTGTAAAGGTAGTGGAAAAATAGAAACTACTTTACAAGATTTAACAAAATGTCCTACTTGTAAAGGTAAGGGTATTATTAGTGAGGTAACAGGTTTACCGCCTGGGGAAACGGAAGATGTAACAATACAACCATTTACAATTCCAACATTTCCTATCACATCTCCAAGTGTAGTACCACAATATCCTTGGTATGTAAATCCTAATATAACATGTCAATATATAGGTAATACAGATATGGCTAAAGGTGATGATAATTGTACAATAAGTCTATTAAAGATAGACAAGGATGGCAATATAAATTATGAATTTGGTCAAGAATGTGGAAATGATTTCTTAAAAGTATTTGAGGATATTGTTTCAAAATATGTAAATAAAGATATAAAAAAATAATTGAAATGGCAGAAACACATTTTCATACAATATTGGTAATAGGTGAAGAACCTGAAAAAACTATTGCAAAATATAGTTCTGTAACTGAAGTTGAAAAACATTTAAAAATTAAAAGAGATGACGCTCCAAAATTATTAAATAAACACATTAAAGCAATCAAATCATTTTTAGATAGTGATAAGATTAAACTAACTTCTCGACAAAAAGATTACTTTAAAGAAGCATATCTTTCTTTAAAGGATATGGATGAATTTGATTATTTCTTGGAAATAACTAAAGGTTGCACTTATGATGAAGAAACAGGAGATGCATATACAACTGAAAACCCAGATGCTATGTATCAAATGTATTATATTGGAGATAAATGCCCATTTGCTGAACCATTTATTTTAAATGATGGAACGACATCTTACAGTGCTAAAGTTGAAGATATTGATTGGAGTAAAATGCATATGAGTGTTGCTAAAATAGAATTATGCAAACGTGTATGGGCTTTAATTGTAGATGAAGATACACCAACTAATGAAAGAGAAGAAGAATTAGTTAAGAATTGGGAAAAAAATAAAGCATATTTTAGCAATTTTATTGATTGTGATGAATATGTAAAACATACTTGTTCTTTTTGGCATTATGGGGTTACAGATGGAAAAAAATTCTCTGAAGTTGATTATACTATTTCTGACAAAGAATGGGTTGCTACATTTTATGATAAATTTGTTAAAGATTTAACACCTGAAACATTATTAACTGTGTGTGAAGTAAGAAAATTAGATGATTAATTAGTCATTTTTTGATTTAGTTTGATAATAATTATCAAACTAAACAAATATGGCGAGCACATTTACAATTTTACAAACAGGGAGAAGTCTATCTTATGCTTTTCAGCTAAATATAGATACATTAAATACTGATATTATTTTAAAAGAAGCCCACATTTATGGAAACCCAGAAGATATTATATTATCAGCTACCCAAGTAAGTTCTAATTCAATACAAATTGATATTACTTCAAACAACACAGTTGTACAAAATCCAAATGAAATACCATTAACAGTTGCAATAGATTTTGGAATAATTGATACAGGTGATTATATATCTCTTAGTCTTAATGGGGAACAAACTATTACAAGTGCATGGTCAGACCATGATTTGTTAGAATGTGTACTTCCAAGTACACCATCTAGTTTAATATCATATGATATTGAATGTGTTAAAGAAAAATCTCCTTATTTTACATCAACAGTTGATTTCACAGATGAAAATTTCCCATATACTATCAGATTAAGTGCTGAAATATTGGGAAATTTTCAATAAACGAAATTCTTTATATAATTTTAACGAGAATCTTTTTAGGTTCTCGTTTTTTATTCGTATATTTGCAATATTAATTAATATAATCATGAAAAATACATATAAATATTCTTGTAAAGTTGAAGTAAATGATGAAGATACATTAAAAGAATTGTATGAATATTTACGACATCATAAATATGTTGTTGATAGTCCATATCAATCAGTTGGAAAATATTTAGCAAATATTTTAGTTACAGTTAATGATAAAAGATGGCTTTCATATTATCTTTATTATGAAAGATATGAAGGGTATGCTGTTTTAATAAGAAGTGATATTGAAAACTATCATACAAATACTATTAATTGTGGTACTGATGTTGATTTATTTAAAAAATTAGTTATCATTAAATATGACGAAGATGATTTTGATTTAGGACTTTATAATGTATATAAAGCATATGAAAAATAAGTTATTAACAAGACAAGATTTTAAAGAAGAAGTTTTTAAAAGGGATAAACATAAATGTGTTGTTCCTGGATGTGAACAAAAAGCTGTTGATGCACATCATATAATGGAAAGGAAATTGTTTTCTGATGGTGGTTATTATTTGAATAATGGAGCATCATTATGTGCTGAACATCATTTGGATGCTGAAACAGGTAAAATAACAGTAAAGGAAATATTAGATTATGTTAAGATAGATATAGATGAAATTCCAATTCCTGATAATATAACAATTGTTGATTATGTAGGATTGATAAAAACTGATTCACTTGATAAGTGGGGAGAAAGGAAGAAAGAAATTGATTCAATTAATGAATGGTGGAAACAATATGAAAATAAGAAAGTTAAAAAAGAAACTAAAGAAGAACAATGATTTTGTTAAAATCATGTGGCTTAAACATGTTAAAGAATGGTGTAAATTAAGTCATAAACTTTATAATATCTATCCAACAATTACTAAACATTATATAAAATTTTGCAATAATAAAATAAAATGAAAAATATTATAAAAATAAAAATAGCTTTATGGATTATTTTATGTCCTCTTATTCTTATGTGGTTGTGGAACTTTGTAATGCCTAAATTTGGCATTATTGAAATTAACTATATTGAAGCATTTGCATTAAGAATTATTACAAGTATTTTATTTAAAACTAATCAATCTCTTTTAAATGATTTTAATGAGATAGGAAAATAAATGAGAAATAGAAATGAAAAAAATAGGCTTATTTTTTGGAACATTTAATCCAATCCATAATGGTCACTTAATGATGGCTAATTATATTGTTAATAATACCGATATTTCAACAGTATTATTTGTTGTTAATCCAACTGCGCCATTTAAAAAGAAAGATAACCTTCTTAGTTTTGAAGATAGAGTGGATATGGTTGATTTAGCAATTGCTAATGTTAAACATATTAGGTCTACTAAGATGGAAAATGATTTGCCATTACCAGCATATACATATAATACTTTTAGACATTGTGTTAAAACATATGGAGAAAACTTTGAATTTGTATTAATTCTTGGATGTGATAATTTAGATAAATTATCACGATGGAAAAACGCTGCTGAAATTATTGAAAATCATGAAATATATGTTTGCCCAAGAAACGGAATTGATTATAATAAAGAAATTGCCAAGATTAAGAGTAATTTCAAAGTTAAAGCAATTTATGTTGTTACAGATGTTCCAGAGTGTAATCTAAGTTCTACATTTATTAGAAAACAAATAAAAGAAGGTAAAAATATAGAATTTTATGTACCAACTGATGTAAGAAAATATATAGAAAATAAAAAATTTTATTTGTGATTTGTTATTTTTTTCATTTAGTTTACTAATAATTAGTAAACTAAACAAACAATGGCAAGTACTTTTAAAATTTATCAAGAGGGAAAACTCAATGATTATGATATTACAATAGATTTGCATACTGATGGTGATGCAGAAAGAGTAACATGTAAAATCAAATGGACTGATAGTGATGGTAATACTGGTAGTCAACAATTAGACACTGATAAAATTTCATCTTATACAATACATGTTAATGCTAATAATTCTATTTCTATAATAATTTCAGGAGTTGATATAATGTATTATAGAAATAAAGAAGAAGCTGAATGCTGTAATACTTCTGTATATGTTGAATGTAATCCACCGCTTACATGGAGTGAAGGCGTAGATGAAATTTCAGGCGAATATCCAGGTGGTAATGCTTCTATATATGGTTATGGAGAAATATGCTAAAAATATAATTTAATATAAATTAACGAGAATTCTTTGGGATTCTCGTTTTTTGTTTATATATTTGCATTATTAATTAATAACGAATAAAAATATGAGGAAATTTATTGTAGCAAACATATCATCTTATATTGGACAATGTGTTGAAGCAGAACATTATTATTGTACTATCTACAAAAACATACAAATTGATATTGATAAAAATATATCAGTTTTACATCATTGTAGAACTTCTTTTGAAAAAGAAGAACTTTATAAAGTTCTTAGTAAAGAAGATGCTGAAACTCTTAATAAAAAAGATAATTATTCCTTTTGGGAAGAAGGTAGTAAAGTTACTCGTTTCAATTCAATTGCTGAAATTAAAGAAGAATTATTAAAACAATTTCCTAATGATAATATTGTTACATATGAAGATTGTGAACCTCATAGAGAGATGTTGATTAAAATTGATGGTGAAATAAAATCAATTGATTTTTTAGGCGAAATTTGGAATACAGTACCAAATTCAGTATGGAAAGATTTACTGCCTGAGCATTTTAAAGTTAAATGTGAATGTGGCAAAGAATATAGTGAAGAGGAAATACAAGAACTTATTTTCACTCATAAAATTGGAAATAGAGAACTTGCTGTTTTTGATATAGATTTTTGTTACTGTTGTAAAAGACCTTATTTAATGTGGAATGTAGTATTATGAAATATTGGATATGTACTTATACATCCACCAATGACCAGGGATTAGGAGTTGGGGTTGTTACAAAAAGTGAAGAAAAACCAAGAATTGAATGGGAAAATGTTGAATGGAAAGAAATATCTGAAGATGATTATAATAATTGCCTTGACCCTGTTAATGGTAGTCGATTTATTAATTCGATTCTTGATATACCACAATATATCATCACAGATATAGTGGGGAAAGTTGTTTATGAAGGTTCTTATATGGCTTGTGAATGGTATAAAGAGAAAGGTGGGGATGTTAGGACTTTTGGTGGCAATATTATTTTAAGAAAAACACATATTGAAAACATTGCTAAAAAATCAATGAAAAGTGTATGGTGGAATACAATACAACATATGATTGAAATTGAAGGTGGAAAACTTAATTCAGATACTATTAAATTTGTTGATAGGATAATAACCAATAAATTAGTACCATATAAACATCAGTTATCACAAGATGAAACTGTATTGAGAAGTTTTTTCAAAACTAAGTTTATAACATTTAATGATATTGATGTACCTGTTGAAAACAGACAAATAGTATATGATTTGGGTGAGTTTATTCGTTTTAGATTAACATTTGGGGATAGACCAATTAATCATGAAGCCGTTGTTGAAATTAATATAAACTTATTATAATATGGAATTACCAATTGAATTTAGATTAGTAAAAATCAAAAACTTATATCAAATAGAATATAGGACTGTTGATATTTTCAAAAGTGTTCCAACATTTTCAAATTTTCCAAACAAGAGTAAAATTAAATGGGAAACCATACCTTATTATTTTATAGAAGATAATAGAGTGAAAGAAACTACTTTAAAATATAGAGATATTGATGGATGTTGCATGTTTATCAGTAAACATCAAAAAGGCTCAGATATTAATAATTGGTGTTTTAATATGAAAAACATGTTAGAACAAGAATTATATCAAAAGAATATTGTAAGTCAAGAAGATAACGAACTATATGATAAATATAGAATTGTTGAAATTATTAATGGAGATTAAACATAAAATTAATATAACAATGAGATACTTAAATAAACTTAAAGAAATTATTAATGATTGGTTCAGAGATAAAACAATGGAACAATATGAAAAATATCTTCTGAATAATAAAGGTAAAAAGTGTCGTTTTCATATTGATAGAAGTGACTATGGAATAATTCGGCTAAAGTTTAATGCTGAAAGCGAACATGATTGGATAACTTTTATTCATTTCTACTGTTCTTCAACTGAAGAACAAATTAATTATTATGAGCAAACATTTGGTAATGAAAGTGTTAATGAATTTATTGAAACCCATTCAATGATTGATGATATTCTAAAGGAATTTGAAAGAGATAAGGAGCGAATTGCAAAAGAAATCCAAAGGCAAAAAGACTATAAACGTTCTTATAACATATATTAACTTTAAAAATTTTTATATTATACCATAATTTAGTATATTTGCATTATGAAAGAATATATAAAACGTTTTTTGGATAAATGGTTATGTTGTCATCAATGGGAAACCTACGAAAAAATATTGGTTAGAACCGATTTTGGTGGCTCTTATTATCGTTATATCCTAATTTGTAAAAATGTGGAAAAATAAAAAGATTAAAAAGCAATAATTAAATGTTATATAAAGGTTTAAATATAGTAAATTGTGATTGTGTAAGATATTTTCAACTTATGAAAGACAATCAATATCTTGCAATCATTGACCAAGAAGGTATCATAAAAGCTTCATTTATTAAAATGGGCGGGAAAATTTATGAATATTTTGACATATTCACAATTAAATGTCTTGATGATTATAAAGAATTTGTTTATCCGTTATCATTTTTGTTTAGAAATGAACCTAATGCAAAAACATATATTTACCATATCTGTGATGAATATGAATGGAATGAAAGATTAAAAGCTAATAATCTTAAATGGGCTAAAGAAGAGCTTAAAGATAGCAATTCTAATGCCAAACTAATATATGAAGAAATTTTAAAAAATGGTGGTAAATTTGTATCATTTGGGTCACTACCCAATGATGTGGGTTTATTAGTCTGTGCAGTTTCAAGTGATGAAGATTATTATTGGGTTTACATAGAAACAAATTTAAAGGTTCATTTATCATCTTGTGTTGGTGGCTATGAAATTATTGAAGGTAATGAAGTAGAGTTTAATATATTAAAACATTTAATAGAGAATGACCCTGAAAGTTTATATCTAAGAATATTGGAGAACTTTAAAGGTACAAGTGATGCAATATTTACCCCTATTGTTATTAGTAAAACATTTAAAAAAGAATAAATAATATGTCAGTAATTATCACAAAAAATAAAACAATATTTTATTGTAATACTTGTAATAATACTTTAAGTGGTGGTAATTTTGTTGCAATGCAACAGATAATTTTTAATTGTGGATGGGTTATATTGCCAAATAAAAATTGTTATTGTGATAAGTGTGCTCATAAATACAATATCATACATGAGCCAAAAATTTGTGTAATTGAAAAATAGTAATTATATGGAAACAACTAAATATCCATAGCATTTATTGAGAAAAATTAGTTATTCATCTAATTTTTCAGTATTCTTTTCATATTTATATAAAAATAATAAAATATGAAAGAATATATATGCCCTTTTTGTAATAAAGTAATGCATAGAAATGCTATACATCACATTTATAATTGTGAAGAAAATGAACAAGATATTTCTAAAGATGAAATTAGAATTAAATATTTGGAGTATAATTTCAGTAAAGAAACTATTAAAAAATTGATAGAAGATTATATTAATTTATATTCTCTTCCAATGTTACGGGAAAAATATGACATAGATTATAAATCAATTCAATTTATATTAAAATATAATGATATTGAAATTAGGAATAGTTCTAAAAGTGCAAAATTAATATCAATGCCTAAATATAAAAAAACTTGTAATATGAAATATGGAACTGATAATGTTTCTAAATTAGACTTTATACAAGAAAAAAAGAAAAAAACATTTTTAAAACATTATGGTGTTGATAATATATGGAAAACTAAAGACTATGTAAAAAATATATGGAAAAATTATAGTGAAGAAAAAAAACAAGAAATAATTAGAAATGTTTATGCATCAATAAATAAAAATAAATCTGTTGGAAGCAAAATAGAAAAAAGAGTTGCATCTATTTTAGATGATATGAATATATCATATTGTAGACAATTTTTTATAAATGGTTCAAGACATCCATATGATTTTAGATTAACTAATTCAAATATATTGATTGAAGTTAATGGTAGATGGTGGCACGCAGACCCAAGATATTATAATGAAAAAGATATAATTAAACAACCAGGTAAAAAATATAATTTAAAAGCCAAAGATATTTGGGATAAGGATAAAAAAATAATTGATTTTGCTTTGAAAAACGGTTTTATTGTTGTAACTTTGTGGGAAGATGATATAAATGACAAAGATGATTGTGAGTTAATGAAATTTATTATAGATACTTTAAATAACATATAATATGAATAATAATGATAGAAAATATCCAAGAACTTTACATGTACCTTTTAGTGAAAGTATAACACCTGATGATAGAAGGTGTGAAAGTGATTGGTTTGATTACTTAAAAGATAAAACACTTGTTTTAACGGAAAAGTTAGATGGTTCACAAAGTTATATTTGTAGAGATGGTGTTTATGCTCGTTCTCATGCAACTGTTACTGATAATCCTTGGGATAAGAATCTATTTGAAAAAGGTGGTACATATGACCAAGTGAAAGGATGGCTTGCAGAAAATGAAGGAATTTATGGCGAAAATATGTATGGTGTTCATTCAATTGAATATAATAAGTTGCCTTCTTATTTTTTCATGTTTGCTGCTCGTGATGATAAAAGATGGTATTCATGGAAAGAAGTTGAAGAACTATCATCCATATTAGGTATTGAACATGTACCAGTTCTTGAAATAAGACGTTTTGAGACAGTTTCAGAACTTGAACAAGCAATTGCATTCCACATGAAAAATGGTAGCAAATATGGGGACACAATTGAAGGGGTTGTTGTAAGAAACATTGAATCATTTCCATTAGATGATTTTTCTAAAAATGTAGTTAAGTATGTTAGAAAAAATCATGTTCAAACAGATGAACATTGGAAAAAAAATTGGAAAAGAGCTAAATTAATGTTTGAATATTAATATGACAGAACAAGAATCTTTAAATTTTTATGAGAGTTATGTGAAAAATAACCCTCAATATAATCAAACAAGATGGGAACGTTGTGAGTTTGAAGAATATCGTAATTGTTTGGCTAAATTTCTTAAATATCCACAAGGTCATAGATGGAAATTCCCTGAATGGTTTGATATTCAAGATATTGCATTTAAAGTACTTGTAGATAAAAGTAAAATAACTGAAGAAGAATACAAATTCTATTGTTTAAGATTCAAAGTATGATTAATAATAAAAATAAACATATAAAAATGAAAAAAGTTATTAAATGGTTTTTGGGGGCTATTTTGATTATATTAATCATACAAGCTGTTTTTGTGGTAATACCTTATACTATTTCTACATTTAATGAACAAAAAGACATAAGAAATTCTTATAGTCAAAAGGTTCAAGAAAAAGAAGTTATTATGAATGAATTTACATCTTGTTTAACAAATAGTTTGAATATCAGTAATACTAATGCCAAATATTTTAAGGAAAATATTCAAATTATTATGGATAACAGACAAGATGGAATGGGATTAATGTGGAAATGGGTTAAAGAAATAAACCCCAATGCAAATTATAAAGAAGTTGCAGACCTATTTAAAAATATGCAACAAATGTATAGTGAAAAACGTGATATTATCATTAAAGCTAATGCTGATATATTCATGTTACAAAAACGGGATAAAGACTTAATAACTAAGTTTCCATCCTCAGTTGTTATTAAAGTGTTTGGAGAAACTACACCAATAAAATAGATATGGAAAATAGTTTCATAATTGAAGAATGGGTCTTAGAGGATGTTATTGATACTTTAAGACAAATGCAGAATTATCGAGATGAAGTTTCTACTACTGAAACTGCATTAGATAGAAGTATTGCTAATAGTAAAAAGTTATTGGAGAGTGTCAAAAATACTAAGCCAATTTATTATGGCAAATTTCACAAATATTAATATATAAAATTTTGTAGTATTAAATATTTTGTTTTACTTTGTATTGTAATTGTTAAATGAAATATTAAACATTTAAACTTAAAAGAAAATGAGCGAAAAAATTGAGAGTAGAAAAGATGTTAGAAACGTGGCTGTTGTTTTTGGAAACTATGTTATCAACACACCAATTTTGTTGTTTGCAATATTTGTTGCATATTCAATATTAGTTGGTATTATCACATTTAGTAATCCAATCCCTGAAATTTTTGGAAATAATGCTAAAGGAGAGTGTACTGGTTGGTTTGTATTTTATTGTGCTATTGAAATTATAGCATGGGCTGTTTATAGTTTTATTTACTTCATGGCTTCATATGAAAGTAATTCAACAGAAAAAGATGTGAAATCAATTCTAATACTTGATATTGCAAATAAGAAAGATGAAGAAGATGCTAATAAAATTAAAGTAAGTTGGAAAAAACTTGTATGGCTTATTATTGCAGTTCTTGTTATTTTTAGCGGATATAAAGCAACAAAATATTCTTTAACTGAAGGTGTAGCTGTATATAACGAACAGAAAGATATTCGTAACACTTATGAACAGAAGGTTCAAGAAAGAAATATTATGATGTCTGAATTTATGGACTGTTTGACAAGTTCTCTTAAAGTTAGTGAAACTAATGCAAATTATTTTAAAGAGAATATTCAGTCTATTATGGAAAACCGTAAAGATGGTGATAAACTTATGTGGAAATGGGTAACAGAGGTTAATCCTAATGCAAATTTCAACGAAGTATCTGAAATGTTCCAACATATGCAATCACTTTATTTAGAAAAAAGAAGTTCAATTATTGCAATTAATAAAGTATTGTTTGAACTTGAAAAAAGAGATGCTAATCTTAGAACTATGTTCCCTTCTAATATGATTATTAATCTTGTTGGGGAAACAGAACCTTTAATTAGAAAATAACTGATATTAAATCTTTTGTATGATTGATTACAAAATTGGTGATTGGGTAGAAACTTGTCATATAATGCCTGGTATTGTTCAAAGTGTTGATATTAAACAAGGTATTGTAGAAATTTTCTACCCACATTATAAAGAACAAGATGATAGATATACAGGTGGTTCTTGTTGTTCAACTGAACATTGTGGTGTTCATAAAATTACTGAAGAACAAGCTCATATGATGTTATCTATTGGTGAAGAACGTTTAACCCGTTTATGGGATTTTCTTAAAAGAAATGTTAAAATAAAATCAATAGAAGGAAAAATTGAATTTTATAAAAAACAAGTGAAAAAAATTTCTGAACATATTGATGATGCTAATTTTAAACATTGGGCTTTTCCTGATATTGAAAAAGGTAAATCATCTTATGATTGTGCTTTTAATTCATTTAGTAGGGGCTTGAAAGAATATGAAGAGAAACTTTATGAAGCGTGGAAAGAACATGAGAGATTATGGGAACAAACTATTGCTGATTTGTACAATGGAGTTGTAAATAATATAACACAAGGCATATGGCTATCTTATCCTAAAGTACATATTGAAAAAATGGAAGGTGGTTTTAGGATTTTAACTATAAGAACTGGAGAACGTTTTCTTGCTAAAAAATTCCATTGTTCAAAATGGAATCAACCAAGTAATAAAAAATATCGCAAAAACAAATATATAATAATTAAAAAATATGATACGTTTTATAGAAACAATTAAATTTGAATGTTCAAATAGAGGTAAATTACTATGGATTACAACACCTAATAATGTTAGGGTTATCGGATTTTGGAATAAGGATTATGAAACTGACCCCAAAAGAAAAAAGTTTTATCAAAAATGGTATAATGACCATACATCATGTGGTAGTTAGTAAATTCATTATTATATGGAAAAAATTTTATATTTAACATTAAAAAAACAATGGTTTGACCTAATTTCTTCTGGGGTAAAAACTGAAGAATATAGGGAGATTAAACCATATTGGATTAAACGTTTAACAAAATGTAAAGGTAATAACTCTTTTGACAAGACAGGTTTCTTTTGTGCTAAAGCTAATTGTTGGTCTTGTTTAACAAGAACTTCAATTGGTTTCCATCCAGCTGATTATACACATGTGCATTTCAGACTTGGATATGCTAAAGAAGCACCTACCATGAAATTTGAAATTAGTGGCTTCACAATTGGATGCGGAAATCCTGATTGGGGTGGTACAGATAAAGATGTTTTTATTATTAAATTAGGTAAAAGAATATATTAACTATGGCAGCATATTTAGCAGTAAATAAAAATGGTGATGAAAGGATATTTGAAGAATGTCCAACTTATCATAGATTAGAAGAACAGTGGGTTATTGAAACTGAAAGGGAAGAATTGGTTCATATTGACAATTATGATTATTCAGCAGGTACACAATGGGAAACTACAACTGAATATTATTATGGTGTACCACTTCCAAAAGGCTCTATTAAAAAACTTATTGGAAAAGATTTAACTGTTATTGATGAACCCTTTTTAATTGAATAGGATGGAAAATAAAATAGAATACAAAGATGTAATAAAAAGTACATCTCATGACCAAAAAGAAATTATGTATAATATCATGCAACTTCATAATGGTGGAAAACCGTTTTATGCTGATATGACATATAGTAGTGGAAAATTTTATGAGCCTAAAAAGGGTGACAAATATATAATTCCTGCTCCAACTGTTAAATTGGATGTTGTGCCACAATTTAATGATGTATTAAAATTAGAACCATTGGGTAAACTTCCATTTGAGGATAATTCTATTGAATCACTTGTTATTGATTTACCTTTTGTTATCGCTCCACGTGATTCTGCTTCAACAAAACTTACAGACCAAAACGGAAGAAATGTTATTATGAATCGTTTTTCTTCTTATTATCCTGTTGCTGAAATGCTTGAAAGTTATCATCATTGGATTAATGAAGCATATAGAGTATTAAAACCTGATGGCATTTGTGTATTTAAATGCCAAAGTACTGTAACAGGTGGAAAACAACTTATGAGTTGTGAATATAGTTGGCTTTGTGCAACAGCAGCAGGTTTTTATACTTTAGACCAGTTTTTCTTATTGGCTAAGAATAGACTACATAGTGGAAAGATTAAAACACAGCAACATGCAAGAAAATTCACATCTACTTTTTATGTATTTAAAAAATCAGACAAAAAGAAAATTTCTTATGTGAAATGGATGGATGATGAAAAACAATCTGAATTTATAAAAAATTTACAAGACCAATTAGTATAGTTTATGGGACATAGTACGATTATAACTAGAGGAAAAGAATTGGCTTTTCTTCTTCGTCATGATAAAGAATATAAATTTGATAAACATGGATGGAGAGAAGTTTCAGACCTTATTAAAAATCATCACTATACAATGGATGAACTTAATGAAATTGTTGAAACGAATGATAAAAAACGTTATGAGTTTTCTGATGATAAAAAGAAGATTCGTGCAAGACAAGGGCATTCAATTGCTGTTGATGTGGAATTGAAAGAAACAACCCCACCTGATGTTCTTTATCATGGAACTGCTACTCGTTTTATTAGTTCAATTAATAAGCATGGTATTTTAAAAGGTACAAGACAACATGTACATCTTTCTGAAACAATAAGTATTGCAAAAAATGTTGGAAAGAGACATGGAAACCCTTGTGTTTTTGAAATTGATTCTAAACAAATGTTTGATGATGGTTGCAAATTTTATTTATCAAATAATGGAGTATGGCTTACCGATTTCGTGGATAAAAAATATTTTTTAAAATGTATATTTTAAATGGAAAATACTCTTATTTCTTTACCCTTAGCAGAAAAAAGACTTATTGCTAATGATATTCTACTCAAATATCATAGAAGATATAGGGAGCGTACAAGTAGTATGTATTATCATTGGACTTATTTAAAAGAGAAAAATGGAAAGTTACTTCTTATAAAATGCTATCAACATAATGATTCTTATGTTTGTAATGAAGAAAATCCTGTTAATATAGACCAAGTGTTTAAAAATGAATATGATTATGTAATGGCTTTAATAAAAGAATATGGAAAATAAATTATTGGGGTTAAATAAAATTTATAAAAAAATATTAGCAGAGAAAATAATTTGTAAATACATTTACAAATATACATCACATTATAGTGGAATGTATTATCATTGGACAGATATTAAATGTGATAAAAATAATAGTGGCATTATTTTGGTTAAATGTTCAAGCCATGATTATTCCCCTCATATCAATGAAGATACAAGAGAATATATAGATGAAGTATTAACAGAACATTATGATGAAATTATGAAAACATTAATGGAACATATTGATGATTTTAATGATTCTCCATTAGGTTTTGTATTTAATGATTTAAAAAAAGTAGTATAATACTATGGCAAGACATTTTAATGAAGAAATGAAAGATATATGTGAATGGAATAATGGCAAATATATTATTCCTTGTTTGGTGGATTTTGATGGAACAATTGTTAAACATTGTTTTCCTTTAATTGGAGAACCAGTTCCACATGCTTTAGATTTAATGTGTGAATATACACAAAAATATAATTGTGGATGGATTTTGGACACAATGAGAAGTGGAAAATTACTTCAAGATGCTGTTGACTATTTAATATCTAATGGCATTAAATTGTATGGTATTGGGAAACATCCTACTCAATACAAATGGACAACATCTAATAAAGCGTATGGAATGTTTAGATGGGATGATAATTGTGCATGTGCTCCATTAATTGAAGAAAATAATGAGAGAGGGTATTTAGATTGGTTAGCTGTGGATAAAATTATTAGACCTAAATTAGAGCTTATAACAAAATAAACTTAACCTTTTTTGAAGTGCATATATTTATTATTAGTAATAATATAAATATATGAGTAGAAAAAAGACATTAAATGAATTTATTGATAAGGCAAAAGAGGTACATGGTAATAAATATGATTACTCAAAAGTGAATTATATAAACTCACAAGAAAAAGTATGTATTGTTTGCCATGAACATGGTGAATTTTGGCAGCTTCCATTTAAACATTTAAAAGGTCAAGGATGCCCAAAATGCTTTAGAAATAATCTTAGTGATATATTAAAATTTTCAATAGATGAATTTATCAAAAAAGCAAAAGAAAAACATGGATATAAATATGATTATTCAAAAGTAGAATATATAAATAATAAGACAAAGGTTTGTATCATATGTCCTGAACATGGAGAATTTTGGCAAACACCACATAATCATTTAAAAGGTTATGGGTGTTCTAAATGCAGTGGAAATTATTTACATACATTAAATGAATTTATTGAAAAATCCAAAGAAATACATGGTGATAAATATGGCTACTCTAAAGTAGATTATATTAATGCACTAACAAAAGTATGCATTGTTTGCTCTGAACATGGTGACTTTTGGCAAACACCACATAATCATTTAAAAGGTCAAGGATGTCCAAAATGCTTTTACACTAAAAATAGTGAAGAAAAGAAGCTAACTTTAGAAATTTTTATTGAAAAAGCAAAAGAGATACATGGTGATAAATATGATTATTCAAAAGTAAATTATAAAGGATTTCATGATAAAGTATGTATTCTTTGTAAAGAACATGGTGAATTTTGGCAAACACCTGCACATCATTTAAGTGGACAAGGATGTAGAAAATGCAATGAAAGTAAATTAGAAAGAATAACAAGAATATTTTTAAAAAAACATAATATAATATCTATTCAAGAAAAGACTTTTGATTGGTTGATAAAAGACAAAAATCTAAAATTGGATTTTTATTTACCTGAATATAATGTAGCAATTGAATGCCAAGGAATACAACATTTTAAGCCAATTAATTATTTTGGTGGCTTAAAAGGATTTGAATATATTAAAAAATGTGATTTAATAAAAAAACAAAAATGTTATGAAAATGGTATTAAATTATTTTATGTCAATTATTATGATGACATAGAACAAAATTTATTAGAAATTATAAATAAATTAAAATAACATTTTTTAATAATATTAATTTGTTTAATTTCTAAATATATATTATCTTTGTATTATCAATTTAAGTATCAAATAATATGAATAAAAGAGAAGCGAAGATATTAGCATTAGAAGTATTTGCAAAATATGCTGATAACCTACTTGAAGTGGATGAAGTTTATAACAATATTCATACAACTAAAGATTGCGATTTAATTAACATTGCTTTTGATGAATTAGCAATTAGTTTAAAGAAAAGAGCTGAAAAATTGAAGTCTAATAAAACAAAATGATTATGGAGTTAAATGTAGTTGCCTATCCAGAAATTTTATTAACAAAGCATTTAAATGATGTATATTCTACACATGATTTTCCCGAATTTAAAATGTTGAATAATATGGAAACAGAAAAACAAAAAGCATATGTAATTATGGAGCATTATGGCTCTTATGATGATAGTTATCAACTTGTCTATGGTGTTACTTTAGATAAAGTAAAAGCTGAAATACTTAAAACAGAAAGTATTGAAAGTCATAAGAAAAAATCTGAATCAGAACTTCCTATGACATGGGAAAAATTTGGAGAATTAGAAGAAATTTATTGTGAAAAATTGGAAGAGTTCAATAATGATGAAGATGCTCTGTTCGCTTCTGGATGGTGTTTTGATGATTATACAATGGAAGAGTTTTACATGATGGAAGATTTATATGATGATTATTTTCATGATGAATATGTAATGACTCATATTATTGAAACTGATTTGTTTTAAATGTAATGTTTAGCATTTAAAATTTGTTAAAAAGTGCGTTTTTATTTATTAACATTTGCGTTTTGCTTAAATAAGTCGTATATTTGCAATACAAAAATGTTAATAACTATGAACAATTATAGAAGATTTAAGTTTGTTAAAGAGCTAAAAAAGAGTGAAACAGAAAAAATTCCAGTAGGCTCAGAAATTACAGTATTAAACGATACCATATATTTTAATGGTGGAATGATTACACCTGCAAATTATAATTACTTTAATAAATTACTTGCTAATGAGATAGCTTATCCATATTATTTGCAAGAAGTTATTATACCTGTTGACAAGGTTTAAAGAATAATTTAAATAATTTGGATATGATAGGTGGGATTAAGAGATACTGTACAGAGAATGTACTTACAAGGACTTGAAGATGAAAGTCTTGTGATGGAAGTAACCAAAAGAAAATTTGGGGGAAATGTAAGAAAGTCTACAAGAAATGAAGATATGAAGGAACATATTGATTTTTGGTGGATTTCTGATAATGGTAATGAATACGGTTTTGATGTTAAAGGTGTTAAGAAAAATAAACGTACTGATAAAGTTGGTGATGATAAAATAAATTGGATTGAATTAATAAATGTTCAAGGAAATCCAGGATGGGTTTATGGAAATGCCAAATATATAGCATTCTTAACAAATGAATCTGTATTATATGTACCAAGAAAAAAATTGGCTTCTTATATTGAAGAAAAAATAAAAGGAAAGTCACTTTCAACAGTTAATCCATCTTCTTGTTACATACCATATCAAAGATATGGAAGAATGGATATGATTGTAAAGGTTCCAACAAGCGATTTGAAAGAAATTGCTAAACATGAAATAATGTTAGAATAAAATAAATATTATGAGACTAACTGTAACAAATAGAAAATCTATTTCTGATGATTTATCAATTTATGATTGTTTAGCCAAAAAGGGTGATTTTATTGAAGTTACTGAATGGGCTAATGGTGAAGGGTATAATATATCAAGATAAAAAATTATGAAAACAGTTGAAGAATATGAATATTTTCTTTCTTATTTGCGTTATAGATTTCCAGCTATGTCTATATGTGAAGAAGAGTATGAAAAAATTATTCATACATTAAGATTAATAGCTCTTTATTGCCCTGATAATAATAGATTGATTTTTCATTATAACCATATAATAGATTTTAATTGTATAAAAGGAATATTTTTTAGACCTAAAACAATAAAGTCTATTCCAGAATTCTATGAAATATCATATGTGGATGAATTTTTTAACGTAAAACCAATACCATTTAATCTTAGTTTCGTTGAACAATTATATGAAATAGTACAAAAAGAAGTAAAAAATAATACTGATGAAATTAATAAATAAAGGTGAAATATTATCTGATGGTGTAGATGATATATATGATATTATCTTTAGAGAATATACACATAAAGGGTTTTGTGATGTTGATTTTGAAGGTGTTAAATTTATCACAACTAAATTTGCAGGTAAATTGTTTGGCAGGTTATATGATAATTTAGGGAAAGTCATGAGCCGTCTGAACGTGATATCGTACCACGCCCTCACATTTTTC